>Ga0208357_1000025_pt1 | contig 107459 bp, 80 predicted proteins | sample NGESurdeep092012_6_FD_184487 | JGI IMG/M metagenome (GOLD analysis project Ga0208357, IMG submission 184487) | Arctic peat soil microbial communities from Barrow, Alaska - NGEE Surface sample F52-2 deep-092012 (SPAdes) | ecosystem: Environmental > Terrestrial > Soil > Wetlands > Peat ...
GTAAAGAAATTGTTGTTCGTATACGTGTAATAAATCGCCGCGGCAAAGTAGCAGCCCAGCAGCAGTTCAATCCACGGAGCCAGCTTCAGCCGCTTGCGGTACTTTGCGGCCTGCGACTTCTCGCCTTTCTTCGCCACGCTATATTTCGGCGTGCGCACAAACGCGCTCTTGATTCCCAGCAGAGCCTCTATCACCGCCTTGGTATTGGTAACCGTAAGCCCAATCCCCAGCGCCATCAAAAATGGAAGATAGTAAAACGTCTTCTTCCAGGTCTTGGGAAAGAGTTCACGCTCGCTCATCACATAGAATATGGCGATCGAGAGACTCGAAGCGGTGAACAGCGGCACGTCGATCAGCAGCATCTGGAACCAGCCCTGATAAAAGCGGCAGATCATCGCCGGAATCAGCAGCGCCGACATAATCACCATCAGCGGGTAGCTCAGATTTGCCGTCAAGTGATAAACCGACTCAATCTTGTTGCGGCGGGATGTGTTCGAGCGGAAAACCTTGGGCAGAATCTTGATGCTGGTCTGAATCAGGCCCTTGGCCCAGCGCGCCTGCTGCGTTTTGAAGGCCGTCATTTCAATCGGCAGCTCCGACGGGCACTCCACGTCGGGCAAATACTTAAACTTCCAGCCGGCCATCTGCGAGCGATAGCTCAGATCGGTGTCCTCGGTCAGCGTGTCGTGTTGCCAGCCCCCGCCGTCACTGATCGCCGGCCTCCGCCACATTCCCGCTGTGCCGTTAAAGTTGAAGTACTCCCCGGATCGCTCACGCGCGCCATGCTCCAGAACAAAGTGCCCGTCGAGCAGAATCGCCTCAATCTGCGTCAGGATGCTGTAGTCGCGATTCAAGTAGGTCCAGCGGGTCTGCACCATCCCAATCTCAGGCTCGGCAAAATGGTGGATAACCTTCATCAGCCAATTGGTCGGCGGAACAAAGTCAGCGTCGAAGATTGCGATGAACTCGCCTTTGGCCATCTTGAGCCCGGCGTCAAGCGCGCCGGCCTTGTAGCCGTGGCGATTCGTGCGATGAATGTAGACGATGGGGTGCCCCATCGCGGCATAGCGTTCCACAATCGCAGCCGCCACTTCCACGGTTTCATCGGTCGAGTCGTCGAGCACCTGAATTTCCAGCTTTTCTTTCGGATACTCAATCGCGCAGATGGCCTCGATCAGGCGGTCGATAACGAACTGCTCATTGAAGATCGGCAGTTGAATCGTGACCAGCGGTAACTCGTCGAAGTGACCAGGCGGATTGGGGTTGTAGTTCTTGCGGTACTTGAAGTACTGGTAGGCCAGCGTATAGCGGTGGATTCCATACAGCGAAAGCAGGACCATCACCGCGAAGTACGGCAAAAGCACAGCCGCGTCAAAGAGGTTCCAGTGGTACAACCCCTTAAACGTCTGGTCCTCGTACTGCATCCTCAGGTAGTGCTTAAAACCACTCTCCGGAGCGAAAAAGAGATAAGCCGCAGCCGCACGCAACAGTCCCCCAGGCAGCCCAATCAAAGCAAGCAAAGGGGTTAGAGTCGCGATCAAAGGCTTCAGCCTCCAGCGCTGGGTAAGGGTTATTGTACGCGAGCGAGCGAAACACTACGCCTCGAGATGGTTCCAGATCGTGGATCGACTGCGGGTTCCAATAAACAGAAAGCGTGTCGGAATATTCAGAAAAATCTTGAAATGGCGGCTTCGGGACAGGCCCCAAAAACAAAATTGCCCCGCCGACCTGCCCGGCCGCTGCAGGGTAGCGAGCTAAATGGAAAAGAAAATGGTGGCCAGAGACGGGATTGAACCGCCGACGCCGGCCTTTTCAGGGCCGCGCTCTACCACTGAGCTATCTGGCCTCAGTCGAAACGAGAGTTGCATGAATCTGCGCGGGTTCCGGCGGTGCCGGGCGAGGTGAATAAATCCACGTGCCGTGCGCTCAAAACAACCTGACCAGTATACCAAGCCCCAACTACCCGGCCAAACTGCGGCCCTCGACCGCAACCCTGACAAAAGTGAACTAAACTGGAGAGCAATCATGCGCCGCCGCCTCGCCCTTCTTCTCTTCGAAAGCACCGCAAGCATAGCGCTGGCTTTGCTCGCCGGCTGCGGACCAAAGCTCAACGCCCAGGCCGTCCCCATCAGTGCCGAGTCGCGAACCGCCCTCATCTACGAGGCCAACCTCCACCAGGGCCCCGAGACCCTCCGTGCATTTCTCGACGATTTCCCCAAAGGCGCTGACCTCCATGTTCACCTCACGGGCGCGGTCTACGCCGAGACCTTCATCCGCGACGCCGGCGAAGACGGCCTGTGCGTCGACACGACCACCTACAGCTTCGCCAATCCGCCCTGCCGCGGAAAAACCCTCATCCCCGCACAAGAGCTCTCGGGCAATCTCACCCCCGCCGACCAGGCGATTTATGACAAGCTGATCGACTCGTTCTCCGTGCGCAGCTTCGTCCCCACGCCCGGCTGGAGCGAGCACGACCAGTTCTTCGCCACGTTTGGCCGCTTTGGCGGCCTGAGCAAGTCGCACATTGCCGAATGGGTCGACGAAGTGGCAAGCCGCTCCGCCGCCGAGAACAACCAATATCTGGAACTGATGCACACGCCTGCCTTCAGCCACGCTGTTCAAATCGCCCACCAGATCGGCTGGAACGCGAAACTAGCGCAAGCTGACCCGCAGGCATTCGCGCAATTCCGCCGGCAACTCCTCGACCATGGTCTGCGCGACGAAGTCCCCGCAGACCTCAACGAAGCCAGCCAGGCCGAAGCCGGCCGCAGGCAAATGGAGCACTGCGGAACCCCGCAGGCCGCGCCCGCCTGCCAGGTTGAAACTCGATACATCTATCAGGTTCTGCGCGCCAACGCTCCGGAGCAGGTCTTTGCGCAAGCGCTCCTCGGATTCGAAACAGTCCAGGCGGCCCAGAACGCCAATGCCGGCACCTGGGTCGGCATCAACTTCGTGCAGCCTGAAGACGGCTTCATCTCCATGCGCGACTACACCCTCCAGATGAAGATGATCGGCTATCTGCACTCCATCTATCCCGGCGTTCACATCTCGCTGCACGCAGGCGAGCTCGCGCCGGGCATGGTGCCGCCGGAAGGTCTGCGCTTCCACATTCGTCAGGCAGTCGAACTCGGCGACGCCGAGCGCATCGGTCACGGCGTCGACGTGATGTACGAGGACCGCCCGCGCGACCTGCTCACCGAGGTGGCCGCTCGCCACATCATGGTCGAAATCAACCTCAGCTCAAACGAAGGAATCCTCGGCATCGACGGCGACGCGCACCCGTTCCCGGTCTACCTCGCCGTGCATGTGCCCGTCGCGCTGTCTACCGATGACGAAGGCGTCAGCCGCATCGACCTCACCCACGAGTACGTCCGCGCCGCCATCGATTATGGCCTCACATACCGCGACCTCAAGCAACTGGCGCGCACCAGTATGGAGCACGATTTCCTTCCCGGCGCGGACCTCTGGGCCAGTCTGGACGATTATCGCGCGCCAGTCGGCCCATGCAAAAACGACACCCTCGGTGGCGCCAATCCATCCTCCGGATGCAGCCAATTCCTAAGCGGCAGCCAGAAGGCCTCCGCTCAATGGGAACTCGAGCGGCGCTTCACCGAATTCGAAGCAAAGTTCCAGGGACCGGGCTTCGATCGCCTGCTCCACGGCCACTGAGCGTTGCGTTGCAACTCGTCCGCCGTCGCGTCCGCCAGAGCACGCCCTAAGAAAGTCCGCTCATCATGATGGAACCCACACACACTCAATTGCGTAATAATCAAAGACGTACTTCGCGCGAACGAGACGTTAGACCCATGATCAAATTCCTTCTTTGGTGCATCCTTCTGGTCTTCTGCTGGCCCCTCGCTCTGCTGGCTCTGGTCCTCTAGCCCATCGTCTGGCTGCTCTTGCTGCCGTTTCGCCTCGTCGGCATCGCCATAGGTGGCGTACTCGCGCTGGTCAGCGCCATCAACTTCCTGCCCGCCCGTGTCCTCCGCGCGGTCTGACCTGCCTCGATTCTTCCAGATACTGCCGCAATCTCCGGGTGTTAGCAGCTTAACCATTTTAGAATCAATAAAACCTCGACAAAGAAAACCATATCGATCATAATGGTCATACTGATTGCAGTGATTGAGGAGCTGCCTATGGTCACCGAAGTCAATGCCGTCACATTCCGCCAGAACCTCGGCGACATGCTCAATCAGGTCCAGTACCGCAAAGACAGTATTGTCATTAATAAGGATGGCAAGCCCGTCGCCGCCCTTGTTGACGCCGAGCTTTTTGCCCGCATTCGGCGCATGCGCGAGCGGTTCGACGAATTGAGCAACCGGATTGCCGAAGCCTATGCGGATGTGCCGCAAGAGCAAGGCATGGCAGAGATCGACGCAGTGATATCAGAAGTACGTCATGGCCGATGAGTGGTCTGCGCGTAGTGCTCGATACGAATGTAATCGTATCCGGTATTGCCTACCCAACGAGCGTCACGGGACGGATCGTGGGCGGGTGGAACCAAGGCACGATCTCAGTCATACTCTCGCATTACATTCTGGATGAGGTAGTTCGCTCGTTGCCGCGAATTCTCCGGGACCGTCTGTCTCCCGATGAAATCCGCGAGTTGGTCGATAGTCTTGCGTTTATCGCCGAGGTTGTTGAACCGGCTGCAGTCATCGAGGCTGCACTTCGCGACAAAGCCGATCTGCCAATCTTAGGGATACTCTTGGCCGCCAATGCCGACTATCTGATCACCGGAGACAAGGATTTGCTCGCTCTCGCCGAACGCTACCCCATCGTTACGCCTGCGGCATTTTGGCAGCGGCACGGTGGCTAAAGTGTAATGAGACTCATGCTGCTATCAACGGCCGGCCTGAAACGACGTAGCGCTCGCCGCGTCTTTACTATGCATACACTCGACCTCGGAGGATTCATGCGTAAGCTTTTGCCGGTTACCCTCACTGCTTTCTTGCTGATGGCGACGCCGGTCATGCGCGCCCAGGCGAGCGATCCGGAGGCCGCCAAAAATGTCGCCCAGGCCCGCGCCGCGCTTGATGCCATGGTCCGCGCCCTCGGCGGCGATTTGTGGCTGAACATCAATAACATGGAACGGCAAGGCCACAGTGCCGCCTTTTATCAGGGAAACCCCGACCTGGGCACCAACGAAACGTTTGAGTTTCACCAATGGCCTGACCATGACCGCATCGATGTGGGCAAGCATCGCGACGTGATCGAGTTCTTCGTCGGCCGCCAGGCCTGGGAAGTCACCTACCGGGGCAAAAAGCCGCAGGAGAAAGACCTCGCCGACGACTTCCTGCGCCACCGCGACCACTCCATCGAGACCGCCGTCAAAGTCTGGATGAAGGACCCCAACACCATCCTGCTCTACGAAGGCCAGCACATGGCTGAGCGCCACCTCGCCGAGCAGGTCACCCTCATCTCCTCGCAGAACGAGTCCATCACCATCCTCATGGACGTGCAAACCCACCTTCCGCTCGCGCGCATCTTCCAATGGCGCGACCCCAATTACCACGACAAGAACACTGACACCGAAGAGTACGACGACTATCACACCATCCAGGGCTTCCCCACTCCCTTCACCATCACGCGCCTCAAGAATGGCGATCCTGTACGCCAGTATTTCGTTGACCGCGTCAGTTTTAATGAGAATCTGCCCGCCGATTTCTGGGACCCCGACGCCGCAGCTCGCAGAATCAAAAAGTAGCCGCCGACGGTTGCTCCCGCAGTGGTGGCCGAAAAGTGCGTTTGGAGCACGGGCCGGACCTTAGTGCATTATTTTCTGCGGTTTGTGGGTTGTGACGATAGACCAAGGACAATTTAGCCTACATTCCGAACAGGTTGTGCGGTATACTGGTGACTCTGGTGCGCACCTATGCTTCTATATTGTGCACACCGGACTATTTAGGGGCTCCTGCGGGGGCCCCCTTCATTTAGGAAGATCCCTATGAAACGCCACGCAATTTTTGTGGACGCTGGGTATGTTTTTGCCCAGGGTTCGGTATCCCTCTCCGGAAGCAAAACTCCAAGAACACAACTGAAGCTTGACGCGAATGAGATCATCGCGCAGCTAACGACTCTCGCGCTAACAACAAGCGCATCTGTGCCACTTCTGCGCATCTACTGGTACGACGGAGCTTGGAATGGCCCAACCATTGAACATCTAGCTCTTGCGAACACGGAAAATGTCAAGTTGCGGCTTGGCACGATCAACAGCGCTGGCGAGCAAAAGGAGGTAGACTCCCTCCTTGTAACCGACCTTATAGACTTAGCTCGGAATCAGTCGATCTGTGACGCCACTGTGGTAACGGCTGACACGGATGTCCGCATCGCCGTCCAAATCGCGCAGACCTTTGGAGTCCGGGTTCATTTGATCGGCTTGGAGCCAAGTCGCGTTTCGCAATCACCGTCTCTGCGGCAAGAAGTCGATACAGTGCATGAAATTGCCAGAACAGACGTAGCCAGGTTCTTGAAAGTCCTGGCTTCCACACCGCCGAAGCCCGTAGTTGCAATCGCCGCTGCAGCAGCTGCGGCCGCTGTTCCACAGGCGAGTGTCTCGCAAACGGGATCGGAGAAAACGATTGAACAAGTGATAGATGAAGCCATTCAGCAAACGCTGGCTCTTCCCAATACCGACTTAGCCGCTCTGAAGGCCGCACTCGCCGCTTCGTCTGGCGTGCCGATGGAGTACGACAGACGGCTGCTGGGGACGTGCCGAACATTACTCCAAAGAGACCTGACTGGCGATGAACGCCGAGAGATGAGATCTCTTTTTAAAAAGAAAGTTCTCACCTTCTAACGCGCCTGGCGAGCAGCTTTCCTCGCCCAACGCACATTTCAGACACTACCGCCCACGAACCTCCTCCGCGGCCCTATTTATAATCCCAACGAGCGCAAAGCACCCTCTCCAATCGCTCTCTAGGAGCCGCAGAATGATCCTGACCATCCAGGAAATCATGGATTTCCTGCCCCACCGCTACCCCTTTCTTCTCATCGACCGCGTGCTCGAGTTCGAGCCGCAAAAGAGCGTGGTCGCCATCAAGAATGTGACGATGAATGAGCCCTTCTTCCAGGGCCACTTTCCCGGCGCGCCCATTATGCCCGGCGTGCTGGTCATCGAAGCGATGGCCCAGGCCGGGGCAGTCCTGTTGCTCTCAGAGCTCGAAGACAGGCACTCCAAGCTGGCGGTCTTTACCGGCATCGGCGGCGCGAAGTTTCGCCGCTCAATCACCCCAGGAGATCAGCTCCGGATCGAAGTGAATGTAGTAAGTTTTCGCCCCCGCGCCGGCAAGATGGAAGGCAAGGCCTACATTGACGGCAAGCTCGCCTGCGAGGCGACGCTGACCTGCATGATCGTCCCACGCAGGCAGGAAACGAAATCAGCCTCGGACCCGAAAACAGGAGCGGGCTCGTCAGCAGACGTAGCTCCGTCCGAGACAACCGCGTGAGCGTTCATCCCAGTGCCGTTATCGCCGAGGGCGCGCGCATTCCAAAATCGTGCGCCATCGGGCCTTTTTGCACCGTCGGCCCGGATGTAGAACTTGGCGAAGATTGCAAGCTCATCTCGCATGTAGTCATCGACGGCCGCACCCGCATCGGCGCGCGCAACATTTTTTATCCCTTCGGCTCCATCGGCATGGCCCCGCAGGATCTCAAATACACCGGCGAGCCCACCCAAACCGAAATCGGCGATGGCAACACCATTCGTGAATCTGTCACCATCAACCGCGGCACCAATGGCGGCGGCGGCGTAACGCGCATCGGCTCAAACAATCTCCTCATGGCCTACGTACACATCGGGCATGATAGCCAGGTCGGCAGCAATTGCATCCTCGCCAACAACGCTACGCTCGCCGGCCACGTCATCATTCAGGATCACGTCACGCTCGGCGCTTTTTGCCCCGTCCACCAGCACTGCACCCTCGGAAAGTACTCATTCATCGGCGGCGGCACCATCGTCACGCAGGACGTGCTTCCCTTCTCGCTCACCTCATCACGCCGCGAAAATCGCGCCTTCGGCATCAACAAAATCGGCCTCGAGCGCCGCGGCTTCACCCCCGACCGCCTCCAGCAACTGCAAAAGGCCTACCGAGCACTGCTCGCCGCCAAGCTCAACACCACGCAGGCCCTCGAAAAAATGCGCGAACTTCCCGGCGACGATGTGGCCCTGCTCGTCAACTTCATCGAACAGAGCAAGCGCGGGGTAATCAAATAAATGAGGGCATTTGGCTCGCATTCGAGAGGGCTGTACGCTACCTCAAATGGTCTGCGGCTCGGAACCGACGCGCTACGCATCCTCCCGGAGGGAGGAACCGAGAATAGCCCGGGGTGGCGACCGCCCCAGCGGACGGGACCCTGGGAACGCATCCCCAACACGCCAAGCGCGTCCCGTAGGGTCGCTCGAAACGCGTCTCCCAATGCGTGGTGCCAGCAATGACCCTCGGCCTCATCGCCGGCAATGGCCGTTTTCCTTTCTTGCTCCTCGACGCAGCGCGGGCGGAAGGCTTCGAAGTCGTCGTCGCCGCAATCAAAGAGGAAACCGACCCCGAGATCGATCGCCGCGCCGAGGATGACTCCGGAATCACCGTGCACTGGCTCTCGCTCGGCGAGCTTTCGCGCCTCATTGAAACCTTCAAGAACGCCGGAGTCCAGAAGGCCGTCATGGCCGGCCAGGTAAAGCACAAGCAAATCTTCAGTAGCATCCGGCCCGACTGGCGTCTCGCCAAACTGCTGCTCAACCTGCGCACGCGCTCGACCGACGCGCTTCTCGGCGCAGTGGCAAAAGTGCTGTCAGACGAAGGCATCGAGCTCATCAGCTCCACCACTTTCCTTGAGCCTTTGCTGGCCGAAGAAGGCGTTCTCACCAGCCGCACTCCCGACGCTGACGAATGTCTCAACATCGAGTACGGCCTCGTCGTTGCGCAGTCGCTCGCCGCCTTCGACATCGGCCAAACCGTCGTCGTCGCGGCGCAGGCCTGCGTCGCCGTCGAAGCCATGGAAGGCACCGACGCCACCATCGAACGCGCCGGCCGCCTCATGCTCTCGCTCAACGAATTAACGGAAGTTGCCGAATCTGCGCTGGACCACGCCGCAGGGGAGCCCGCGCCCGGCGACGCCGCTGCGGAGACAGCATCAACTGCCCCGTCGCTCCTCACCCGCCGCCTAACCGTAGTCAAAGTCGCCAAGCCCAATCAGGACATGCGATTCGACGTGCCCGTCATCGGCCAGTCCACCGTCGAAACCATGATTCGCGCCGGAGCCACATGCCTTTCCATCGAGGCTGGCCGTACGCTGCTCTTCGACCGCGAAACCCTGCTCAAGCGCGCCAGCGAGGCCGGAATTGCCATTGTGGCGGCGCGCCGCTGATAATGATAGAGCAGTGAACTTGGATCACGGCTACCGATCAGTTTTGATTCCCTGAGTCCCTAGTCCCTACGTCCCTTAGTCCCTGCCCCTAGGAGGTTTTCCCGTGAAAAAGCTTCTTCTTCTCGCAGTCGCAGTGGCGATTGTCGCCGCAATCCCGTTCGTCGCCGTCCACGCTGACGACTCCTCCATGCCCGCCGTCGGCCAGCTCGCGCCCACCTTCACGCTGCCCTCGCAAACCGGCGAGGCAATCTCGCTCAATAGCTATCGCGGCAAATGGGTGGTCCTTTACTTCTATCCCAAAGACATGACCACCGGCTGCACCATTGAGGCGCACAAGTTCCAGGACGCGTTGCCGCAGTTCGACGCCAAGAACGCCGTCATCCTGGGCGTAAGCGTTGACACGGTCGACAGCCACAAGCAGTTCTGCACCAAGGATTCGCTGACCTTCCATCTGCTGGCCGACCCCGACCACAAGGTGGTCAGCGCATATGGCTCGCTCGGCGGATTTGCCGGATTCACGTTGGCTAACCGCAATACATTCCTCATCGATCCGCAAGGCAAGATCGTCAAGGAATGGGTCAAGGTGAATCCAAACACGTCGGCCTCCGACGTGCTCGCCGCGCTTCCGTAAGCGGGCCTGTTCGAAGAGCAGTTTCCACATAACCCGCGGACGCAAAAAGGCCCAGCTTGAGAGTTTTGTAACCACCTCATCAAGCCGGGCCTTTCGTTTGCTCGTCGCGCTACTTCTTGCTCTTCTTCTTCTTCGCGGCCTTCTTGGCTTTCTTGGCGGCCTTCTTCGCAGCCTTCTTGCCTGTGACCTTTTTGGTAGCCTTTTTCGCCGCCTTCTTGGCAGTCTTCTTCTTCGCCACCTTCTTGGCAGCCCTCTTCACTGCCTTCTTTTTGACTACCTTCTTGGCGGCTTTCTTGGCCGGAGCCTTTTTCGCAGCTTTCTTGGCAGCCTTTTTCCCAACCTTCTTTTTTGCTACCTTCTTGGCAGCTTTCGTTGCCGGGGCCTTCTTCGCAGCCTTCTTGGCTGGAGCCTTTGCCTTCGCTACCTTCTTCGCCGCGGCCTTTTTGGGCTTGGGCGGCGCTGCGGGGCTCGCGACAATCGCGATCACCGTCTCTTCGACGACCACTTCGTCGTCATCATCTGAGGAGGTAAGAATGCCGGCTGTTTCAAACTCATCTTCCTCGTCAGCAAAGGCTTCGACCTGACCGCGGTCCAGGTCACCCGGCTTCCCAAATGGGTCGCCGTCACTCGTCGCGTACATCCTCAGCACATCATCCATCCGATTGCCTCCAGCGGATCGCCGCCGATTATTTTCTGACCATTTTGGGTTTCGCTATTCGCGCAGCAGGCAAGACGGTTCTGCTCGCGGAAGCGATTGTAGCCTTAGCTTGCCCTTGAATACAAGCAAAACACAAGTCCAGATCGGGGATTACCGCGACTTTTTTTGCTTGGGGACTTTGGCCGGGCCGCCCGGCTTGTGAGTCGAGCTGTACGCCGCGCTCCTCCCCGTCCCGGCGCGAGTCCCCGAATGGACCCCTGAACGAGTACCGGAGTGAGTGCCGGTGCGAGTTCCCATGCGAGTCACCGTCCGACTCTCGCCGGCCTGGGATGAACCCTTCCGGGGTGCCAGACCACCCGGCCTGTGCGCCGCCCTTGCCCCTCCGCCCGTCTTTGACTCTGTGTCCGTCGTCCCCTTTCGATGCCGGGACGGCCCTCCCACCGGCGCAGGCTCCGCCACGCGCAGGCGTCGGCCCGGAGCCACCCGCGTCCCAGTAGGGATCGCGTTCCAGCGCCGCAGCTGGCTCAGGGAAACGCCAAACCGGTCCGCAATAGTCACCAGCGTATCGCCACGCCGCACCGTGTACATCCGCGTCCGAGCCGACGGCTCGGCCGAAGCTGGAACAGGCACCACCAGCGCCTCAACGCTGGCAATACTGTCCCCAGCGGTCAGTTGGTTGGCCTCGGCAAGCACCGCCGCCGTTACCCGGTACTCCTCCGCCACCGACGCCAGCGTGTCTCCCGCAACCACCGCGTGGTAGCGCCACGAATTCCGCCGCGCCTCGGGAATCAGCGCCACACGCTGGTCAAACAGCGTCGCCGTGCCTGCCGGCAGGTGCAGATCAAAAGGCGCTTCCGGCGGAGTCACCATGCGCAGCAGGCTCGGATTCAAAGCCTCTATCTCGTCCACCGGCGCGCCCACCAGGTCCGACACCAATCTCAGGTCAATGGAGTAGTTGACGGTCACGGTGTCGGTCAAAACAGGAGGATCGAGGGTGACATCGTCGAACCCGTATTGTTTGGGATTGTTCGCGATGATAATGGCGGCCAGAATCTCGGGCACGTAGTTCGCGGTTTCTTTGGGCAGCTCTCCGCGTCTATAAAGCTCCCAGAAATCGGCATAACCGGTCTTGGCCACTTCATGCTGGATGTTCCCGGCGCCATGGTCGTAGGCAGCCATTGCAAGATACCAATCGCCCAGTTCGCCATAGATGAATTTCATATAGCGGGCGTAGGCGCGCGTTGATTTCTCAGGATCGAAGCGCTCGTCGACGTAGGCGTTGCGGGTCAGGCCGTAGTAGGGGCCGGGCATAAACTGCCACATGCCGCCCGCCCTGGATTTGCGATCGATCGCTTTCGGATTGAAGCCCGACTCTGCAACCGCAAGGTAAATCAAATCCTGCGGTACGCCCTCTTCGGCCAGGATCCGCTGGATCATCGCCTTGTAGTGTCCGCTGCGCTCAAACGAATGCAGCAGCGTGTTGTGCCCCTTTTGCGTGTTCGCGAAAAAGTTGATGTAGGTGGCCACGTAGTCGTTCACCACCAGCGGCAAATCGGATTTCGTCGTCGCCAGATCGGCCGTGGCCTTGGCCACCAGGTTCGGATCGGATGCAAACGTAATGTCGCTCGCCGCCTCTGACGGCGTAATCTCTTCCTTCGGCACAAATCCGTTGCCCTGCTTCAGCGCATCCATCTCCAGCGCATTCACCTGGTCCACAATCTTGTCGAACTCGTCCTGCAACTCCGCGTTGCTCCTGATGTCGATTCCGCTCGAGAGCATCAGATCCACCGCGCGATCGAACTCCTCTTTGGCTTCGGCCAGCATTCCCTTCTGGTAGTCGGCGCTGCCGCGGGCATAGGCCGCCTCGACCTGTGTGATCAGCACGCGAACGCGCTGCTCCTCGATCGTGGGCGGCGGCGTGGCCGCGGTTCGCACTTGGCCGGTAGCCTGAACCGGCTGCACCGGATCAATCGCGGTCAACGCCGGCGCAAACGCCGGCTTCGGATGTGCGGCCATGGATTCAGGGGAGTCCGTCGGCGTACACCCGGTCAGCGACAACACCAGCACGGCAGCTCCGGCCATCAGGCGCGACGCCCGCAATCGACTCCGATGTCTATGCGCGAAAAGACGCAACCAGCCGCGCAATTGTGGGGCCTCAATCAACACTATGGCGATGATAAGCTATGGCCTGGGGGTCGTCCCCCAGGTCTCAGAATCGGGACCTGGGCCACCCGCCCGCGCCGCTCGCCAAGCAGGCGACCGCATTTGTGCAACAGACTTCCCCGGCAAAGTCTCACGCTATTCAGTAAGCAGCATAATCATGGCACCCTATGCTCTTATGGATCATTCTGGCGTTGCAGGCTTGGCGATTTTCGCTACAAGGGGGCGTTTAATTTCCTTGCCCGAATCATCGAGAATGTATGCGTTTTGTTTTTCGATGGCGATTTTGACTTTGCCGTTGAGCGTAACGTTCAGAGGGGCTTTCGGCGAATGGAAACCAACAGACCAGGCATTGACAAAGACATAGGTCATATCTCCGACCTTGACCCAGTAATACGCCCTGCGAATTTGATACCGGTACACAGTTTCAGGAGCATTCGAGGCTACTCCCGGCGCGTCGTCGGTAATTTTTATGAGGGTGCCGTCCTGCCATTGCCGCGGCTGCGCCGATACCACCGAGGCGTACAGGGTCGCAAGCGCCAGGATAAAGATTCTCATCGTGCAGTCCTTCGGAAGGTACGCGCCTTGACTTCAAGGGCCATTGCGTAGGACGTTAGACTCCGGGGTGGGTGAAAGTCAGGTCAACGGCTGGCACTGCTCCCATAAAAAGGAGTATAGCGGAAATAGCGTACAATTTGTCGCAGATCAACCCGACTGCTGCAAGTGCCGCGCGGTAGGGGAGCGCGGAAAGAGAGACATCATGAACTCTCGATCCTGTCGTTGGCTGATTGTTTCGACCCTACTCATCACAGCGTCCGGCGCATGGGCGCAAGGTGACCCATTAATTGGGGCACAGTATATCGCTGCCCTCATACAGCAAGCCGTCCATGGCGATGCCTCGGCGCAAGACAGCCTCGGTATTTTGTACGACATGGGCGACGGTTTGCCCCAGGACTACGCTCAGGCCGCTCTCTGGTATCGCAAGGCGGCTGAGCAGGGGAATGCTCACGCGGAAGACCATCTCGGGTATTTGTACGAACACGGCCGGGGCGTGCCCCAGGACTACGCTCAGGCCGCTCTCTGGTATCGCAAGGCTGCCGATCAGGGATATGCGCTCGCCCAGTCATTGCTTGGGGAGTTGTACAGCAATGGCCGAGGTGTGCCACAGGACTACGTTCAGGCCGCTCTCTGGTATCGCAGGGCGGCTGAGCAGGGCGATGCCTCGGCGCAGGGCACCCTTGGGTTTCTGTACGATATAGGCGAGGGTGTGCCCCAGGACGACGCCCAATCCGTGTTTTGGTATCGCAAAGCTGCTGAGCAAGGCGACGCTGACGCGCAATGGACACTCGGGTATTGGTACGAACAGGGCAAAGGCCTTCCCCAGGATTACGCTCAAGCGGCAGCTTGGTATCGCAAGGCGGCTGAGCAAGGCGACGTTAACGCGCAGTCCATGCTTGGGATGTTGTACGGCCAGAGCGTGCTCCAGGACTACGCGGAAGCCTACTTTTGGCTTGATTTAGCGGCTGCTGGCGAGCTGCACGCCTCGAAAGCGAAAGACCTTGCGGAACTCCGAGATGAAGCCGCGTCACACCTGACGCCTGCCGACCTATCCCGCGAACAGGAACGGGCGCGGAAGTGGTTCGAGGCGCATCGTGCGAAACCATAGCAAAACATACCCTTAAAATCCGATTTTTGGAGATTTTGGCGTCGGTTTTCGATTTTGCAAATAGATGGCGATGCCGTCTATTTGCTGCTGGAGGAAACGGACATCGCAGAATCGCCTCTCTGACATTTGCTTACCGGCGGGGCTGAATCGACTACCGTGTCGCCCTGCATCTACCCATGCGGTGCTCCCAGATTCGTCCTCGTATTGTTTCAATTTATCTTCTGGAATACGGAACGCAGACAGGTTTTCATCAAATGCTTCCTCAAGCGCGGAAACAATTTCATGGAATTGCGACACTTCGCCTTCATCCCCTGAGGAAGGAGGGTGAATTTGCAACGCCTGAAACCGTGCCAAGGCGCGGCTCTGTTTAAGGCAAATGTCCATGGAAATACACTATACCCATTCGAAGTAGCCTTCGCGGGCTAAGGCCAGTACCCTTCAAATTGACTCGCTGCGCGGAGATCTCTATGCCGATGATAAGCTATGCCATAGAGGACGAAACCGAGCGCGGGCGCCGCAATTTGCGCATCGTATTTCCAAAGCCAACCCCTCCGAAAGCCCTCCAATGGACGCCCGTTTTCTCCGCAACTTCGCGATTATTGCGCACATCGATCACGGCAAGTCCACGCTCAGCGACCGCCTGCTTGAGCTGACGGGTTCGGTTACCGGACGCGAGATGCAGGCCCAGATCCTCGACGACATGGACCTCGAGCGGGAGCGCGGCATCACCATCAAAGCCCATGCCGTGCGCATGATGTACAAGGCCCGCGACGGCAACACCTACCAGCTCAATCTGATCGATACGCCCGGCCACGTGGACTTCAGCTATGAAGTCTCGCGCGCGCTGGCCTCCTGCGAAGGCGCGCTACTCGTCGTCGATGCCACTCAGGGCGTGGAAGCGCAGACCCTCGCCAATGCCTATCTCGCCCTCCATCACGGCCTCGAGATGATTCCCGTCATCAACAAGATCGACCTGCCCTCCGCCGACATTCTGCGCACGCAGGAAGACATCGAGCAGGCGGTCGGGCTGGATGCTACCGATGCCATCCCAGTCAGCGCCAAAACCGGCCAGGGCGTTGAAGAGGTGCTGGAAGCCATCGTCCACCGGCTCCCGCCTCCCAAGGGCGATCCCAATGCGCCGCTGCAAGCCCTCATCTTTGACTCATGGTTCGATGCCTACCGCGGTGTCATCGTATTGGCTCGCGTCATGCAAGGGACCATGCGCAAAGGCCAACGCATTCGATTCATGGCCAACGGAAAGTCCTTTGAGATCGATTCCATGGGCGTGCTTGTTCCCAAGCCCGTTGAAATCGGCGAGCTGATTGCCGGCGAGGTCGGATTCTTCGCCGCCACCATCAAGCACGTCGGCGACACCAAAATCGGCGACACCATCACCGACGATGCGCACCCCGCTGCGCACGCCCTCCCCGGATTTGAAGACATCAAGCCCATGGTCTTCTCCGGCCTCTACACCGTGGACTCGCACGAGCATACGCTGCTCCGCGACGCACTCGAAAAGCTGCGCCTCAACGACTCCTCTTTCTTCTTTGAGCCGGAAAGCTCCGTTGCCCTCGGCTTCGGTTTCCGCTGCGGCTTCCTTGGTCTCCTGCACATGGAGATTATTCAGGAACGTCTCGAGCGCGAGTACGAACTGGACCTGATCACCACCGCTCCCGGCGTCCGCTATCAGATCACGATGACCGACGGAAAAGAGATCGAGGTCGACAATCCCTCGCGCTGGCCCGAGCCGCAGTCGATCTCCTCCATTCGCGAGCCCGTCATCACCGCCAAAATTCTCACCAACGAGGAGTACGTCGGCGGCATCCTCAAGCTCGTCGAAGAAAAGCGCGGAAAGCAGATCAACTTCGAGTACGTCACGCCCACCCGCGTCATGCTCACTTACGAGCTGCCGCTGAATGAAATTGTGTTGGACTTTTACGACCGCCTGAAATCCATCTCGCGCGGCTACGCTTCACTCGACTACCAGCTCGCCGGCGAGTGGGAGTCGCCCATGGTCAAGCTCGACATCCTCATCGCCGGCGAGCCGGTCGATGCGCTCTCCATCATCGTCCATCGCGACCACGCCTATGAGCGCGGCCGTTCCCTGGTTTCGAAGATGCGCGAGCTCATCCCGCGCCAGCAGTTTGAAGTCGCCATCCAGGCCGCCATCGGAGCCAAAGTTATCTCACGCGAGACCGTCAGTCCGCTCCGCAAGAACGTCATCGCCAAGTGCTACGGCGGCGACATCTCGCGAAAGCGCAAGCTCCTCGAGAAGCAAAAAGAGGGCAAAAAACGCATGAAGCGGATCGGCAAAGTGGACATCCCCCAGGAAGCATTCCTGGCCGTCCTGCGCATTGGCGAAGAAACCCAAAAATGACCAGCAAAAGTCATGCCAAACTCTTCGCTTTCTGTGGACTTTGTTACAGGGCATTTATGCTCGGCTGTGGAAACCCGGAAGCACCGCAGCTAGGGCAATCTGAGCGCAGCTCAACCTCGCCGGCAACAACCTTCCGTCAATCTCCCGTTCAAAAATAAAGGGTTAGGCCGTCTATCAGAATCCGATTCCAGCTGCCAAGAGGAAAAATCTGCCTTTTTTCTAAGGCTATCTGGGAATTATCCACAAAATTTTCCATAGGGGCGATCTCTAAATAAGGGCAAAGTAAAGGCCCCGATTATCCGGGGCCTTCGATTCAAGCCAATTCCCAATCCTCAGCCGCCATTATCAATGGGTCGCCGAGGGAACCGCCGAAGGCGAATGCGAAGTGGGAGGCGTTAGCCCTCTCGACCTCGGCGCCGCGCCCGAACCAGCAGGCTGTGCTGGCTGAGCCGGCGGAGCAGGCACACCAGACTTCAGGTTGTAAGCATCGATCACCATTTTGGTGATGTTGGTGCCGCCGCTGGCGTAAAGCACCGGCGATTGCTGTTGCGACACATCAAGAACCAGCGTGAACCCCTGCGCCTCGGCATAGGATTGCATTACGTCGTACACCTTCGATGCGAGCGTGGTGTACAGGTCCTGCATATCCTGTTGGCCGTCGTTCCGCAGGTCTTCGGTCTCGCGGTCCAGTTGCTTCTTCTTTTCGTCGATGGTCTTGCTGCGGTTGGCGCGTTCCACATCGCTCAGGGACGCCCCCTGGTCCTGCAACTGCTTGCTCAGGCTGTCAATCTCATCGCTGAGAGTCTTGAGGCCAGCCTCTTTGGGCGCGTACTTCTTCTGCAAATCGCCAAAGTCGCGCTGTCCCTCGTTGGTTTGCGCCACGGCCAGTTGAAAAGCAACCACGGCAATTCTGGTGGGCCCGGCGGCGGCTGCGGCTGGCGGAGCCGATGCAGCAGGCGTTTGGGCGGCGGCGCTCAGGACCACGCCTGAGGCCAGCAGGAAACATAATGTCAGCGAACGTTTCATCGGTGTCAAAAACTCCTTCGGTATTCCTGTCCGGCTTATCGTTTAGACGCAATTCGATGCCGAATCTTCTGACCAACCTCACGGCTTTTCCACGGAAACTCCGCGCCGGTCGGCGCAAGGGTTGAAAAGGACGCGAACAGAATCGGCAGCAGGAACTATCGCGATTATACAGGGACCGGTGGGCAATCAACACTCCGCCCCCATTGAGCTTTAAACGCCGTTGCTCTGGTTTTCTTGGTCCCTTGTTCCCTCGGTCCCTTGTTCCCTTGTTCCCTGTTTCAATGCGCCGGCTGTGGCTGGGGCGCATCAACCGCTGGCTGGCCCGCTCCCGTTCCCGCTCCAGGCGCATCGGGCGGTGGCGCTGGTACCCCCGACTTCTGGTTGTACGCGTCGATAATGGTTTGGGTGATATCGGTAGACGGCACTGCATAGAGCACCATGGCATTCTGCTGGTCGCCCGCGTCCAGCACCAGCGTATATCCATGCTTCGCCGCGTAATCCGTCATCAGCGCGCCCACTTTTTCGGCTACGGCGCTGATCAACTGCTGCAAGTCGTTCTGGAAGTCGCCCTGCGCGTCCTGCGTTTCACGGTCCAGATCCTTCTTCTTCTCGTCCAGGGTTCGCGCGCGGTTAACGCGCTCCGATTCGCTCAACTGCGTGCCCTGATCCTGTAGTTGCTTGGTCAGGCTGTCAACCTGGTCGCTCAGGGTCTTCAATTGCGCGCGCCTGGGCTCGTACTTCTTCTGCAGGTCGGCAAGATCGCGCTGAAATTCATTGGTCTTGCCGATGGCCGCTTGAAAAGCGATCACCGCGACCTTGGCTTCTCCCACGGCCGGCGTCCCGCTGGACCTTTGCGCAGGCGATACCGCCTTGGTTTGGCCGGTGGCTGAAAGGCAAGTTGCGAGGGTAAAAAACAGCGCGAACAAGGGCAGACGCTTCATGCGATTCAAATACTCCTTCGGGGTTCCCGCATACCGGTCCCGCCAGCGCGGCAGCTTCAGATCGCAGACTATCGTGCGCCCTGCTATCCCTGCTCCGTCCGGCATCAATCCTGCTCACAACTCGTGCGCACTTGGGGCTAGCCGGGAACTAGAGGGGATTATATGAGCCTGAATTAACGAGCGTCAAACCGGCTGACGACTGGTTAGCTGTTGCGTGGTCAGGTGTTCACCACCCTCACCCGCTCAGCCGATTAGAAACCACCCAGATTGTACCCAGCTACGTCCCCTAGAACGTCGTCGACACCGTCAGCCGAAACGTCTTCCTCGGCTCGCGGAAGATGTTCTGCGCTCCGTAAGACTGGATGGCTTCCTGGTAGGTGTAATCGCCTGCCCCGCCCGGCGGGAACATGGCCCGCGTGATCAACTCTGCCGAGCAGCTCAGTTGCTTCTGGCCCAGGTTCACTTCGTTGCAATAGGGCCGTTCATACAGGCGCAGCGGGTTGTAGGCAAAGTAAAGGCGGAAGGGAGCGTTGATGATCGGCATGATGACCGAAAGCTCGGCGCCGGTCGACATTCGTGGAACGAAGTTCGTGCCCGAAACCGGACGAATATCCTTGCGGAAGCCCACCTCTGTGCCGGGGATGCCGCCCTGGCAAGATCCGTTGTTGTAGACTGGGCAGCCATAGAGCGGAGATGTCAAGGTGGCGAAGCCCTGAGGACTTTGAACCAGTTGGCTGTGACTAGTCGCCACGTCGAGGCCAAAGTCGTCGAAAAACGAGAACATGAATGGGCCGACAACGGGGATCCGGTACTCCGCGTTGGCAGTCAGGTCCGTATCGCCACCGATGGAAGCTATGCCGTAAACCGGCAGCGGCACCTGGATGCACTGGTTGTCCTGGGGGTTGGTGGGGTCGCGTGGCACGCAAGTGCCGTCGGGATTCGTGAGCTGGAAGTTGACCCGCGAGGGCACATAGCCGTAAGGCGTTGCGCCACGCACGTCGAACCCGCGCAATTCCTGTTCGCCGCCGGCGTAGAACCGATTGTTGGGCGGCGCCACGTCTCCGCCAAAGCCCTGGATGTAGCCCAATTGCGCCCGCAGAGCCAGCACATTGCGGCCTTCCTTTGAAAACTTCAAGTAGTGCATGGGAATGAATTGCTTGTACGCCACAACAGGGTTCACGTAGCGAACGCTGCCCCATATGCCCGAGGTTTGCACAAATGCCGAGTATTGCTTGCCCCCGCGAGGCCGAACTGGATCGTTGACCGTGTCGTAGATGTAGGTCAGCGAGACATTGCTGTTGACGATGCCCGCCAGCGGGTTCGATCCCTGCACTCCGGAGCGGAAGGCAATGGTCTGGAAAAAGGTCGACGACGCCGTGCTGAAGGCTGTAATCGTCGACTTGCTGAGCGAGTATGTCATGCCCACCCGCTGGAATGCATGCCTCTTCAGCGGGTAGCTGATCGAGAAATTCAATCCGTCGGATCCCACGTTGTAGTTCTGCGTCAGCGACTTCTCCGCGTTTGACAGGTTCAGCGATGCACCGGTGGTGGCTTCGTAGTTCTTGGCTGCGTTGTAGTCCTGCTTGTTGTTGAAGATCTGGAACCCAATGTTGATCGGCCGGTTGCGGAAGTAAGGCTGTGTAAAGCCGAACAGGAACGTGCGGCTGACGCTGCCCAGGTTCGCCTGCAAACTCAGCGTTTCGCCCAGTCCCAAAAAGTTGTTCGTCGAGTAGTTCAGTCCCAGGAATGCGCCCGAAAGTCCGCTGACGCCGCCATTCAGGCCGATGGAGTTCTTGCCCTTCTCCGTCACCTTCAAAAGCAGTTCCACTGTGCCGCTATCGGGATCCTGATGAGCCTCGGAGTCCTGATCGACCTTCAGCGGATTGAAGTACTGCAGTTGGTTGAGGCGCAGCAAGCTGTACTCCCAAAGTTGCGAGTTGTAGACCGAGCCCTCGTCGAGCATCAATTCGCGGCGGATCACCTTATCGCGAGTAGTAGTGTTGCCCGTGAACTCAATGCGCGAGACGAAGAATTGCTTTCCCTCGTCGATGTCGATGTCCATCGACACGGTTTTCTTCTGCTCGTCGTACGTAATCTTGGGAATGGCACCAAAGTTGATGTAGCCCAGGCCTCCATATGCCTTCTTCAGGTTATCCAGTCCCTTACTGACAGCGGTGGCGCTGAACCAGTCGCCGTCCTTGATGGGGAAGGTGGCGCGCAGGGCTTTCGCGTTCGTGATCTGCTTATTGCCTGAAAACGTGATGGTGCCCAGCCGGTAACGGCCGCCCTCTTCAATCGTCATCTGAATGTCGATGCGCTTGCCTTTATTGGGCCTGAATGTGAACCAGTTTAGCCCGCCTTCGTCGCGAATCTGGGTCTTCGGTTGTTCTACGGCGGCGCTGGCGTAGCCTTTGTCGCGGTAGGCCTGGCGCACCCGCTCGGTGTCCTCTTCCAGCTTCGATGAGTCGTAGGTCTGTGGAAACAGATCCTCGAAGATGATCGAATACGGAATGCCGATGGGCTTCAGGTTCTTCATGGCGCGGCGCAGGTAGAGCGCGTTCAGGTGCTCATTGCCCACGAAGGTGATCTTGCCCACCTTCACCACCGGGCCTTCCTTGATGTTGAAAGTAACTTGCACCGAGGCCGGCGGAACGGTCTTCACGTCGGTTTTGACGGTCGCAAACTGGTGTCCATGCTGGGCCAGCAATTCCTTGATCACATTCTCGGCGTGTGTGATCCGGGTAGGGTCGTACTGGCTCTCTACTGAAAGGCCGACCTTTTCCTTTTTGAAGGCATCCAGAATATCGGAGTTCGTGATCGAGTTGTTTCCCTTGTAGATGATGTCGCGAATTGTCGGTCTCTCGCGGACGAAAACATCCAGAATGATGCCCTTCTCTGAGTCCTCGCGCTCGATGCGAAGATCTTCGAAATATCCGGTGTTCCATAAGGAATTGAAGTCGCGCTCAACAGACTGGGGATCATAGGTGTCGCCAGGATGGGTAAACATCCGCGCCAGGATTGTCTCCTTGGGGATGCGCCTGTTGCCGATCACTCGAATCTGATCGATCGTCTCGGGGCTTTGCGCGAATGCTGCCCCTGCGGTCGCCACCAGGGCAACCAGCATAAAAACCCGCGCCAGAAGCCTGATGGCAGGCGCGGCGCCGAAGATGGAAGTGTGCCTGATCTTCACCGGGTGTGAGCCCTGCGACGAGCACAAAAACTCTTTCGTACCATATTTCGGGTTCACAGGAAGAATTTGCACACCCTCATTCGCTGAAAATCCGGTCCTTCCTTGGAGGTTTTGATCGTTCCTTCAGGAAAGATCGATTCTACAGGACCGCGCCCATCCTCCCCAAACATCCGGGGTCCCCGGCGACAGGTCTTCGTCGCTGGGGTGGAGACTCTACGGCGTCCCGACCGACACTCTTTCCTCGGCTGGTCACCAGAGACAGTGGCCAATCCTTTTTTGAATTCCATCTCGCAGTCTATCGGAGCCGGGAGAACTCCCCTGTCTTTCACTTTTTCCGCGCGTGGCGGGATGTTCCTTAGACGCGCTTCTCATGCGCAGGACGCTCTCCTGCGAAAATCTGATTTTCAATCGCCGAATCTTTTCCCGCCTGCGGGCGTCCTATGGATGTGGGTTCCACCCTGAACCAACCGTTTCTCACGCTCGTTTTAATCGTCTCGGTCGATCAGCTACCATAAGTAGGTTCAATGAAACGCCTTGCCGGAGTTACACTTCTCTCCCGTCCGGCCCGGCACACGGGAATCGGCGCGCGTTGCGGCAAAGCTCAAAACCGGCCCCTATTTGCGTTTTCGTATGCGGCTCCGTTTGATGATCGGCCAGAGCCTGGCCTGAACGCCATCAAAACGCGAGCCGAGGAGCGAATACCAGCCCTATGATGTGGATTGTCCGGCTTGCGCTCAGGCGGCCTTATACCTTCGTCGTCTTCGCGCTGCTCATCTTGATCCTCGGCGTCTACAGCATCGAGTCGATGCCGACGGACATCTTTCCCAACATCGATATCCCGGTGATCACCGTCGTGTGGAATTTCGGCGGCCTCTCGCCGGATCAGATGGCCAACCGCATCGTGACCAACGCCGAGCGCGGCATGACCACCACGGTCAATGACATCGACCACATTGAGTCGCAGTCCCTGGTTGGTGTCGGCATCATCAAGATCTTCTTCCACCCCAACGTGAACATCGGCCAGGCCGTGGCTCAGGTAACCGCCATCAGCCAGGTGCAGTTGCGCTCCCTGCCGCCGGGGACCAACCCACCGTTCATCATCCAATACAACGCCTCCAGCGTTCCCGTGCTGCAACTGGGGCTCTCCGGGCCCGGTTTGAACGAGACGCAGTTGAATGACATCGCCACGCAGACCATCCGTCTCCAACTGGCCACCGTCGAAGGCGCCCAGACGCCCTATCCCTACGGTGGCAAGCAGCGCGAAATCGTGGTCGATCTCAATCTGAATGCGCTTCAGGCCCATGGGCTCTCGCCCGCCGACGTGGTCAACGCTCTCGCTGCGGGAAACGTGATCGCGCCCTCGGGCACCATCAAGCTCGACCGCTTTGAGTATCAGGTTGAGACAAACTCCGCTCCCTCCGTTCTCGATGACCTGGGCGATATGCCCATCAAGACGGTGAACGGCGCCGTGGTCTATATCCGCGACGTGGCTCATGTGCGCGACGGCAACCCGCCGCAAACCAACATCGTCCGCGTCGACGGCCGCCGGGCCATCATGATGAACGTCCTCAAGACCGGCTCGGCCTCAACCCTGGACATCATCAAGAGCGTGAACGAAATCATCTCCAGCCCGAGTTTGAAGGGCCAGCTGCCTCCGCAACTCAAGATCGTTGCCCTCTCCGATCAGTCGATCTTTGTCCGCGGCGCCATCAGCGGCGTGGTGCGCGAAGCGATCATCGCCGCCTGCCTCACCGCCATCATGATCCTGGTCTTCCTGGGCAGCTTTCGCTCCACCATCATCATCGCGGTCTCCATTCCTCTATCAATTCTCTGCTCCCTCATCGTGCTCAACGCGCTGCACGAAACCATCAACATCATGACCCTCGGCGGCATGGCCCTGGCGGTCGGCATCCTGGTGGACGATGCCACCGTCGCTATCGAAAACATCAACCGCTATCTGGAGACAGGACGCGAACTGGAGGCGGCTATCCTCGAAGGGTCTGCGCAAATCGCTACGCCGGCTCTCATCTCCACCCTCGCCATCTGCATCGTTTTCGTGCCCATGTTCTTCTTGAGCGGCGTGGCGCGCTATCTGTTTGTGCCCATGGCCGAGGCAGTGGTCTTCGCAATGCTCGCCAGCTACTTGCTGTCACGCACGCTGGTGCCCACCATGGCCAAGTACCTGCTCAAGGAGCACGACGATGCGCAGGCTGCGAGAAAACAAGCCAGCCGCAACCCGTTCACGCGCTTTCAACGTGGATTCGAACGCGCATTCGGGCGGTTTCGCCGCGGCTACCTGCGCCTGCTCACTCTCTGCATCGATCACGCGGGCGTCTTTCTCATCTTCTTCTTTGCTTTTGCGCTTGCCTCGCTTGGGCTGGCGCCATTCCTCGGGCAGGATTTCTTCCCTTCCGTTGACTCCGGCCAGTTCATGATCCATGTGCGCGCGCACACCGGCACGCGCATCGAAGAAACCGCCGCTCTCTGTGACCACATCGAGGCAACCATACGCCAGGAGATTCCCGCCGATGAAGTGGCTACGATCCTCGATAACGTCGGCCTGCCCTATTCTTCGCTGAACCTCTCCTACTCCACCTCGGCGCCCGTCGGCCCGTCGGATGCGGACATCCAGGTGGAGTTGAACCATAAACATCATCCCAGCGAGGCCTACATTGAGCGCCTTCGCGATGTCTTGACCCGCGATTACCCCGGCGTCACGTTCTATGTCGTCCCCGTCGATATCGTTACCCAGATTCTCGACTTCGGGCTGTCGGCGCCCATCGACATTCAGATCGTCGGCCCCAATATTTATGCCAACCGCGCGCTGGCCGAGCGCATGCTCAACGAGGTCCGCTATGTTCGTGGCGCGGCCGACGTGCGCATCCAGCAGCCGTTCAACGAACCTAACTTCACCGTGAACGTTGATCGTACGCGCGCTGCAAGCACAGGCCTGACGCAGCAGAATGTCGCGCAAGCCCTCCTGATCGCGCTCAGCGGCAGCTTCCAGACCAGTCCTAATTTCTATCTCGATCCCCACAATGGGGTCACCTACAACATCGCGATTCAGGCGCCGCAGTACCAGTTGGACACGATGGCTGCATTCGAGAGCCTGCCCATCACCAGCTCGTCAACCAACGCGGCCATGACGCAGCCCTCCACCAGCACTTCGACCGGCGCGCCCGGCGCTGCGCCTCTCGGCAGCATCGCCCCCGCCCAGACTTCCGGTGCCACTACCGCCGCACCCGGAGCGCCGCGGCCAGTACAGGTGTTGAGCAACCTCGCCACCATCGTCCCCGGTGCCGAGCAGGGCACCATCAGCCACTACGACGTCCAGCCGGTGATCGACATATACGCCAACGTGGAAGGCACTGACCTGGGCAGCGTAACTCGCGCCATGCAAAAAATCGTCGATGCCCACCAAAAGGACCTGCCCCGCGGCTCGCATTTCATTCTCCGCGGCCAGAGCGAGACCATGTATCGGTCGTATTTCGGCCTCTTGAGCGGCCTCGCCTTTTCCATCCTGCTCGTCTATCTACTGATCGTGGTCAATTTCCAGTCGTGGCTCGACCCGTTTCTCATCATTTCGGCGCTGCCGGCCGCGCTCGCGGGAATCGTCTGGTTCCTCTTCCTCACTGGAACGCGGCTCAGCGTCCCCGCGCTCACCGGCGCCATCATGTGCATGGGCGTTGCCACCGCCAACTCCATTCTGGTGGTGAGCTTTGCGCGCGAGCAGTTGGAAATCCTTGTTGGCGATGCCCGTCGCGCTGCGCTTAACGCCGGCTTCGTCCGTCTCCGTCCTGTGCTGATGACCGCGCTCGCCATGATCATCGGCATGGTGCCCATGGCGCTCGGCCTCGGCGACGGCGGCGAGCAGAACGCCCCGCTCGGCCGCGCCGTCATCGGCGGATTGCTGCTGGCCACCGTGGCCACTCTGTTCTTTGTCCCCGCTTTCTTCTCTTTCATTCATGGCCGCATCGAGCGCAAACGCGAGCGTGATGACGACTTTGAAGGTGCCGGATTCGATGAATTCGACGCCAGACCGGAGTAACTGCTAATGACTCAGGAACCGAACCCGCATTCTCAACCCGCCGTACACAACTCCGAGGCCGCCCCCGAGGCAACTCCGCTCTCGCCGCGCAAGGCCCTTGTCGGAGTGGGCGCGGTTTTGCTCGTCCTCGTGATTCTCGCGGTCATTGGCATTCTCAGCCGCGTGCATGCTAACCATGTTCTTGCCGCGCGCACCGGCGCTCTGGCCGCGCCCACGGTCTCGGTAGCTCCCGCAAAGCTCGGCGCGCCTGTTGAAACGCTCGTCCTTCCCGGCAACGTGACCGCGCTTACTGATTCGCCTATCTATGCCCGCACCGACGGCTACCTCGACCATTGGTATTTCGACATCGGCTCCAAAGTCAAAAAAGGCGCGCTGCTCGCCGTCATCTCCACGCCAGAGCTGGACAAGCAGGTTTCCCAGGCACAATCGGATCTGGCGACAGCTCAGGCCACCGCCAACAACGCGCGTATTCAGGCGGAGCGATACTCCGGCCTGCTCAAATCCAACGCCGTCTCGCAGCAGGACACCGACACCTTCGTCAACCAGGCCGCCGCAACCGCTGCGGGAGTCAAGTCGGCCGAGGCAAACCTCCAGCGTCTGCGCGAAATGCAATCGTTCGAGAAAGTCTATGCGCCCTTCGATGGCGTTGTGACGGCCCGCGAGGTTGACACCGGCCAGCTCATCAGCTCCGGCTCCGGCCAGAGCGCCGGCACCGAGCTCTTCCACATGCAGGCATTGCAAACACTGCGCGTTTACACCAACGTTCCCCAGATCTTTTCTCAAACCATGAAGCGCGGAATGAAAGTCGCCCTCACCTTTCCCGAGTACCCCGGCAAAACCTTTCAGGGCACGCTCGTCCGCACCGCCGACGCCATCGATCCCGTCAGCCGCACGCTGTTGGTAGAAGTGGATGTGGACAACCGTTCCGGCCAGCTCATGCCCGGCTCGCTCGCGCAGGTTCACTTCAAGGCTCCCTCGGCAACCTCCACGTACATCCTGCCAACATCGGCGCTGATCTTCCGGCGCGCGGGGATGCAGGTGGCCGTATTGATCCACGGCAGCGATGGCACAGTCGCGCATCTCGTGCCCGTGGTCATCGGCGAAGACGACGGCGCCACTGTGCAGATCATCAGCGGCCTCAATCCCAAGGACAAAGTCATCCAGGATCCGCCCGACTCGCTGATCGACAACGAAAAAGTGACCCTGGAATCCTCCCAGAGCAGCGCATTTGGCGCGGGAGGAATGTGACGCCATCGTCGCTAGAAATTCGTGTACGATCGCCGCGCGCAATTCGCCGGCTCGCCTCCCCTCGGCGTGTCTTGCTTGCTCCATCCCTCGAATCCAACGCCCCCCCTGCTCAGGTGTCCGCGCGAAAACGGTCCTCCCATTGGCTATTGGCTATTGGCTATTGGCTAATCTCTTGTTCCCTGCTCCTCCTCTCCGGCTGCAAACCCGTCGGCCCCAACTACAATCGTCCCGGCTACAGCGCCCCGCCGGCCTACAAAGAAACCGGCTCGACCACCGTCGTCGTCCCTCCGCCCAATCCGCAGGGCGGCGCATGGCAGCCCGCCAATCCCTCGGACGGAATGTTGAAGGGCAAGTGGTGGGAGATCTATCAGGACCCGCAGCTCAACCAGCTTGAAGATCGCATCGACTCAGCCAACGTCCAGCTCCGCCAGCAAATGGAGCTTTACCTCGCCGCTGAATCCCAGGTCCGCGCCGCGCGCGCCAATCTATTTCCAACGCTCTCCGCCGGCCCGTCCGTTAGCCGCGATCGCATCTCGGCCCACCGTCCCTTGGCCAATCCGGGCGGAGCCACCACCTACGGCGACTTCGTCATCGCCGGCCAGGCCAGTTGGGAGCCGGATTTCTGGGGCCGCGTGCGCCGCACCATCGAGCAGGCCCGCGCCAACGCGCAAGCCGACGCCGCTGACGAGGCCAACGTGGCTCTCACGCTCCACGCCGAAATGGCCACCGACTACTTCGCCCTCCGTGGGCTCGATTCCCAAATCAAATTCCTCACCGGCTCCGTAACCGACCTCGAAAGCCAGCTCGACTTGGCGCAGCGGCGCTTTCACGGCGGCGTTTCCTCCGAGGTAGACGTCGCGCAGGCGCAAACTCAGCTTGAAACAGTCCGCGCGCAGCTCGTCGACCTCGGCGTGGCCCGCGCGCAGTTCGAGCACGCCATCGGCACTCTCGCCAATGACAACCTGCCCGGCTTCAGCATTCCGCCCTCGCCACTCGACTTGGCGCTACCGAAAATTCCGCTTGGCGTGCCTTCACAATTATTGGAGCGCCGCCCCGACATCGCCCAGGCCGAGCGCCTCGCAGCCGCTGCCAACGAGCAGATCGGCATCGCCATCAGCGCATTTTATCCGACGATCTCATTGACCGGAACCGGCGGCTTTGAAAGCGCCAACCCCGGCACCTGGATTCAGGGTCCCAGCTCGCTCTGGAGTCTGGGCGCGCAGGCCACCGAACTGCTCTTCGACGCTGGCCAGCGCCACGCGCTCACTGACGCCGCCCGCCACACCTACGAGGCTCAGGCCGACGGTTATCGCAACACCGTCTTCCAGGCCTTCGATGATGTGGAAGACCAGCTCGCCGCGCTCCGCATCCTGGAGCAGGAATCCAAAACAGAACAGCGCGCCGTCGACGCAGCCCGCCACTCCTTTGACCTCTCCAGCACGCGCTACAAAGGCGGGGTGACGAGTTATTTAGAAGTGCTCACCGCCGAGCAGACGCTCTTGCAAAACCAAGTTACCGCCATCAACATCCGGAGCCGGCAATTCGCCTCGAGCGTCAGCCTCGTGCGCGCCCTCGGCGGCGGCTGGGACGTAAGGCAGTTGCCCTGAGAACATCCATCCCAACGCCGCCAAAGCCACTCCCAAATCGGAATCTCCCGACCGCCGGCAATCTAACCAAATCATGAACAACGCGCCCCGCCCCGCGAGCATCCTAGTCAGCAAGGAGTCCCTCATGAAAAAGTTCCACACTGTCTTAGCGCTCGCATTCCTTTCCACAAGCCTGATGGGCGGTGTCGCCCTGGCCCAGGACAATCACGCCCAGGACAATCACGATCAGGACAATCACGCCCAGGACAATCACGCCCAGGACAATCACGCCCAGGACAATCACGCCCAGGACAATCACGATCAGGACCATCGCGACAACCACACCTACGTCGAACATAGTGGATGGCACAAGGGCGCACGCCTCAAACACGAAGACTGGGATCGCGGCGACAAAGTCGATTACCGCCAATATCACCTGAACGCCCCGCCGCGGGGATATGAATGGCGTACCATCGATGGCTACTACGTTCTCGCGAACCCCTCCACCTTCCAGATTCGCGCCACTGTCCGCATTCCGTAGCGCTCCCTCCCCCATCAATTAAGGCCGCCGTGCAAGTCTGCACCGGCGGCCTCGACTTTCCGCAACCCTCATTCACCACAAAGGAATGGGTGCCCATGTCCCTTGCATTTGGGGACATGGAATAGCGCCACAAGTCCCGGCCCGCAACTTCGCCCGCTACACATCTTCTGACAGGCTTTTCTGTATGTCCTGAGCCACTTCATCCACCGAAGTATTCCGGCTGAGCTGTTCGATATTCTTGCTGTCTTTCATATCCGACAACCCCACCTTTTTCGCGATCTGTTGATTCATCCCGATCACCGCCGTCACCTCTTTTTCCGTGAGCAGCAGGATTTGCAGCACCAGATGTTCCCGCTCATCGGCGCGGCGGCCCATGCGTGACTGCCTCATGAGGATCAGGCTGGCCAGAACGATAGCCTCCATCGCAACAACCGTTCCGAGCAGCGAAAAGGGCATCGGATCGAAGTGCGGAATTCCCGGCACGTGCAGGGTGTTCACCAGAATCCAGAAAAAAAAGAGAACGATATGAGCCGCCACAAATCCGAGGTTACCGACGATGGCCGCAGTTAAATCTCCCAATCTCTCCGACGGCGATCTCCGCGCCAGAAACTCCTGCTCATGTTTGGCGATCGTTTCGATATGGTCTTGCACATGACTGTGTTCCTGCACCTGATTCGGAATCGCCATTGTTGGCCCTCCCACGGAAGTTTCCTTCCCCGGATCTCTTGGAGCGTGTTCAAAAATCGGCTTTGTAACAAGGGCGCGGCTGTAGCCGGGCCAGATCTCTTGGAGCGTATTTCAAAAATCGGCTTTGTAACAAGGGCACGGCTTTAGCCGGGCCGAAAAAGACGACAAAATAAGGGGTTTTAACACCTGAGGGAAAACAACCGGATTCTACGCAACGATTCTCGAACACGCTCTACTCAAAGGTTGGATGTCTTTGCTGGCGGAGAGGGAAGGAAGAAGGACGGAAGCAATAAAAAGGCAAACTGAGTCGCTGCTGTCTCTTTTAAGACCAACACCCATCCTCTGTATATCATCGGCGATTCGGCGAATCACTGAAATGATGTCAAGCCGCGGCCGCCCTCAATTCACCGGTAAGCCATTGAAAAACAACGCGCAAAATCGCCCGCCAACTTTGCCGATTAAATCCCACTTCCGGCGCATACTCATTCCATGATCGCCAAAGCACAGACCGACGGCAAAGCCGACATCTCCTTCTCGCTCCGCGTCCTTCTAACCACTAATCACTACCCCAAAACCACTGTCTCCGGAGGTCTGAAATAAATGAGGAGTGATTTCCTGCTCCATTTTTGGTGCAAACTACACTTAACTCGTTCAGAATCAACATATTCATCTCAAAATCCACGTCTATTTTTGGCGATTTTTGTTGATTTTTATGCGCAAAACAGCCCTATATCGACCCAAAACCGTCCCCGAGGTAGTATCTCAACCCGCTGCTTTTCTGCTATTGCGACCCGTGCGAGAACGCACCCGCCGGCACATCCGCGAGCGTCATCCCCGGCCCCTCCCATAGCAACCTTGGCGCGCCTTGGGTCGCAGTATTCAGTGCCTCAACGTGGATCGCGTGCAATCCAGCCCTCAGGCCAATCGCCCCGCGATCGTACCGCAGCGCATTGCCCGCGGCGCCGCAAACCAGCCCGAAAGGTGGTCCGGTCTTCGCCACTTCCATTCCATCGATCGTCAGCCGCGCGCCATCGCTGTCGATCAGATGAAACGTATAGCCACCGTCCGCCGGAATGTCGATGAATCCGTCCCAGACCGTTGCATGGGCCGTGAGCGGCGGAAACCCGCTGCTAAGCGCGGGCTCTGCGCTGAGTGTCAGCGAGGGCATCTGAACCTCAAGATCCGCTGACACGCCGGTATTCTGCGGCTGAAGCATCGAGAAATCCGGCAACGTGGTCCAGGTTCCTAGATATGCTTTCCAGTTCAGATACGCTTTCCAGTTCAAACCCGCACCCGGCTCAGTGCCCTGCCCCGAGCCTTGCCCCGAAACGAGCCCCGCCGTCGCACCGTGCCCCGCCGCAGCATCGTGAAATTGCTCGACCACCACAACCCCCTGCGCAGCCCAATCCTGATGCCCGGCCTTATCCGTCACATGCAGCAACACACGAAATCGTCCCGCGCCGTTGCGTCCGTCCAACTCAGTCCCCTGCGCGTCAGGAAAGCGATGCCGCACGCTTCGGCCATGCGCCGACGTTCCATCGCCAAACAGCCACGTGTACCGCGCGCCCGGCGCATCCTTTGCCGTGACCGTGACTGTGTACCGAGGCGCGACCACTTGTGGTTCTACGCTGAAAGCCGCCACCAGCGCGGGTGCCGGCGCATACGTCGGCTGAGCCGCGCCGCCGGAAACAGCAAGCGGCATCTGCGCGTCGCTCGTCACGCGCATTTGCCCGTACTTCACGTTGTCGAAGGTCACATCGCTTATGTCGCCGATCATCGTTGACTCGGCCAACGGAGGCTGATCGAGTGCCCAGATGTTGCGGAAGGTGAATCCATGCAAACTGGGCAATTCCTGCTCCATCTGCACCAGCGAATACCAGTTGTCGAGGATCAGATTCTCAAACGTCACGCCCGAGTGGTCGCCGCTCGCGCCGTTCGCGCCCCAGAATCCAAGCAGGCCAAATGTCTGTCCGCATGCCCCGATGCCCGCGTGCAGAATGTCCGAGTCTCGCAGCGTAAAGTTGTGCAGGTTGTAGATCTTTTGCGGCCATCCCAGTCTCACCACATTGGAAATGCTGGTCGATAGCTCACTGTTCTCGACCAATACATTGCTAACATCGGCGCCGGGCGCGGTTAGAGCGGCCTGCGTATAGCCGTCCCAATTCCCCAGCGCCGCCAGATCGTCGTCGGAGGCGCGGATGAATGAATGATTCACAATGGTGTCGCCGCCGCCCAGCCAGTCCATGCCATCTTGGTTCGCGTTGCCGGGGTTGCCTCCGATCACGCGCAGATCGTCAAACCTCAACCCCGTCGAATCCTTCATCTGGATCGACCATGTTCGCGACCGAATGATGCAGGTCAATCCATCGATCTCCACGTTGTGCGCCTGGTAGCTCACAATGCAATGCCAGTCCGGCTTCTGCATCCATCCCGTGTCGCTGTTCGCATCCTGCGGCCCGTCGTACACAATCGTTCCCTGCCCCAGCACCTTCACATTGTCCACCTGCCACAGGTTAAGGCTGCCGAAGACGAACGCGCCGGGCTCAAGATAAATCGTGTCGCCGCTCTTGGGATTCAGGCTCTCGCGGTGCACTCCCGCAGGAATAATCGTCACGTTAGGCCCGCTCGGCGCCGGCGCAGGCGGCGAGTCCGCAAAGAGAAACAGCATCCGCGCCTGATTCAGAAAGTCGCCAGGCCGCGAAATCGAAAGCTTTGCCGGCCCCGCCAAATGGAAACGAATCGTCTGCGGCTCGCCCTCCGGGTGCGACGCGCGAAGTCCCAGCCGCCACGGCTCAATGTCTACCCCGCCATCCCAGAAATACGGGTCGGCTGCGGTAATCGAAATGTCCATTGGTCCGGTTGCATCGAAGCTGACAAACTCATAATTCGACGCGGCGTGGGCTACGTCGACTCGCTGGTTGTTCACCATCACAGCAAAGAAGCTGTCGCGCATCTCATCGGGAACGGGCGCGGCCTGAATACGGGACCCAACCTGCGCAGTGCAGCAGGCAGCGCCTGTAAGCACAAGAACGGAGACAAGCAGCGCGCGAAAACCCGGCAACAGGCAAACCCTCAAAAAGCATTCGGGAAACCAAACCACTGTAGCACTCAAGCTCGATCGCCGGCCTGAGGCCCCGGTCCGGAGCGACACTTGACCGCGCCAGAACGTATAATTCATGACGCGAAGAATATCGCAATTCTTAAGCCTTCTGCGCGAGGTAACCAAATGCCGATCTCCCGTTTCGCTCCATCCGTTGCTTCTTCCCTTCCCCTCATGGTCGCACTCGCTCTCTCGGCCGCCGCCGCACCGGCATTCGCGCAAGCCACGCCCATCACCATCAATTCCTCCGTCACCATCGTCGAGAGCGCGCAGGAACCCGGCCCTATCCATCGCGCCACCGAGGACTTGCGTCACGACTTCGCCAAGGTTTTCGGGCAGCAGCCGAAGCTGGTGTCGAGTCTTAGTGACGCTGGTCCGGTCACGATCCTGGTCGTCCAAAATCAAAATGCCCCGGCCAAAGCTGGATGCGCTGCGGCGAGCGGCACAGAGGCCTTCGCGTTTTCGCTCGCCAGCGCCGGAGTCGGCCCAAATCACCAACATGTCGTCTGCCTCACCGGCACGGACATGCGCGGCACCATCTTCGCCATCTATGAATTTTCGCAACGTATCCTCGGCGTGGATCCGATGTATTTGTGGACCGACAAGCAGCCCACAAGACGCGCATCCATTCGCTTGCCCGCGGATTTCGCGCGCGCTTATCCCAGCCCAGTCTTCAAGTACCGCGGCTTCTTCACCAACGACGAAGACTTGCTAAGCGGATGGATCCCGCCAGCCAAAGGCGAACAAACCGGAATTTCGCTCAAGGCCTGGGACATGGTCTTCGAGACGACACTGCGCCTCAAGGGCAACATGGTTGTGCCGGGAACGTGGATCTTTCCCGACGACGCACAGGTGCATGCCGCCACCGAACGCGGCTTGATCGTCAACCAGCACCACGCGATACCCCTCGGCGTAAACGTTGCGCGCTGGCCGGCGAACGTGCCTTACAACTACTCCACGCACCCCGAGATTCTGGAGCGCGCCTGGACCAACGCGGTGAACGCGTACAAGCCCGACGAAGAAATCCTGTGGAGCGTAGGTCTCCGCGGGCTTTCGGATTCAAGCTATGCGTCGCTCGATGAGAGCGTGCGCAACAACGATCCCCTTCTCGGCCAGCGCATAAGCTCCGCCATCGCCGACCAGATGAAGATCGTCCGCGCGAAATACCCCAACGCACAATTCGTCACCGATCTTTGGCAGGAGGGCGCCCGCCTGATGCAGGAAGGCCACCTGAAGATTCCGCCGGAGGTCAGTCTGGTCTGGGCCGACACTGGCTACGGCGACATGCAGGACGGCGGCAAGGTTGGCCCGGGACAGGGAATGTACTTCCACGTGGCCATGATGAATGGGCAGGCAAATCAACTCTCGGAAATGGTCTCGGTCAAAATAATCCAATCCGAGATCGGCCGCTACATCAACGCCGGTGCGACTTCGTATTTCCTGGTCAACACGAGCGACATTCGGCCTTATGTGATGACCACGCGCGCGGTGATGAATATGGCATACGCGGGTAATTTGACCGGTAATCTAATCGGAGTTTCAGCCACCACCGGCGAAGCGAAGGCTCCGGCCGCTGAAAATGCGCCTAGCGGTGACTCCGAAGACGCATACTATCGCCAGTGGATCACCGAGGAATTCGGCCCGCGCGCCGTCGTTGCGTTAACCAAAACCTACAAAGACTACTTTGTTGCGCCCTCGTTGCGACCACCCTTCGGTCCGCCGCGTTTTACTTCAGCCGGCAACGCACCCCCTCCAACGCCGCGCAGCAATGTTCCACTTTACGAGGGCGATAACCACTATCACTCCGAGGCGCGCCGTCTGATTCTGGAGACGCTCAGCGAGCATCAGGTGGCCGCGATTCCCAGCCAGTCGCCCAAGTGGACGCTGCCGCGCCTCATGCCGGAACCGAATGCACAGGTGCGCGCAGCCCTGATCGATCGCGACATCAAGGATTGCGCCGACGCTCAGCCGCGCTGGGATGCGGTGTGGAACGATGCAGTTGCGGCCAAAAGCCTGGTCGATCCCGCGTCAAGCGCCTATTACCAGGAAGCGGTTCTGACCATGATCACCATCAACCGCGAGAGCAACCACATGCTTTTTGAAGTCGCCAGCGCAGTGAAGGACGCGCACGCCGGCGATACGGCGAAGGCTCAGCGGGAGACAGCCGAAGCTCTTCGTTCACTCGACACGATTCAGGCCTCGATGCACGCTGCCGAATATGGCAAATGGAAAAACTGGTATCGCGGCGACTGGCTTACGGGCGTCTATCGTACGCACGAACTGGTTCAGGCTTATGCCGATCACCTCAAAGATCCCATGGCCAAGCTGCCCGCTCCAGCCTCTTGGAGCGGTTGGGAAGGATATTTCCACATCATGGAATACGAGGGCGACCGGTCGGTGGATGTGCATTGAAGCGCACGAGTTCTAAGGCACTATCCGAGGCGAGTATTGTTCGGCTACATAAGCAAATCGTCACCCCAGACCGCGCGCGCCGGTCCCAAAACTAACGCGCCAGGCAGTTTCCAAATATAATCAACCAGGGTTCTCCGTTAACCGCGACGCGCAGGGTCATTGCGCGCCGGCTTCGATGAGTACCGCGCACTGGTGCTGCCTTCTAAATGAATCAAGAAGAACTGATCCTGATAACTGGCGCGACGGGCTTTCTGGGCACGCAAGTTGTCCGTGAGCTGTTGCAACGCGAGCCGCGCGCCAGGCTCGCGCTTCTCATCCGCCCGCGGAAGGGTCAAACTCCCGCGCAGCGCGCTGAGTCGATCGTTTCAACTGCGGACTCGCCGCGCGTCCAGGTTTATGGCGGAGATGTGAGCGAGCCCGACTGCGGGTTGAACGCCGCCGACCGGCAGCAACTCTGCGCCGAGGCCACACGCGTCATTCATTGCGCAGCAACTGTGCGTTTCGATCACACGCTTGAAGAGGCGCGTCACATGAATGTTGACGGTACGCGAAAGATGCTTGATTTTGCCGCGTCGATGCGCTCTCTCAAGAGCTTTGCCTATGTTGGCACTGCATATGTAGCGGGCGAGCGGGAAGGGTTGATCCGCGAGAGCGAGCTCAACGTCGGCCAGCGCTATCGCAATACCTACGAACAAACCAAAGCCGAGGCCGAAGCGCTCGTGCGTTCGCGGCTGGGCTCACTTCCATGCGTCATTCTTCGTCCAAGCATCATCGTGGGAGATTCCGAGACGGGTGTCACTTCCAGCTTCAAAATGCTGTACTGGCCGCTCAAGATTTACTCGAGAAGGCTCTGGCGAACTGTGCCCGGATTTTCTGACGCCGTCCTGGATATTGTGCCCGTCGATTATGTAGCAAGAGCCGTCGCGCAGCTTACGTTTGACGAAAACGCCTTGGGTGCAACCGTGCACTTATGCGCCGGGCCTCGTGGCAGCGCCACAATTGAGCGCGTCGCACGGCGCGCGGCGGAATACTTCAAGGTTCGCGAGCCGCGTTATGTCGATCCGAAGATCTTCTTTGCCGTTGTGCGGCCGCTGCTTTCGCTCGCGCTCTGGGGACGCAAGCGGCGCGTACTCGTTGACGGAGCCGCCTATCGCGATTACTTCACCATGCGCATGCAGTTTGACACCACCAACGCCGAGCGGCTGCTCGGGCCTGCGGGAATCCTTCCGCCTCCGGTCATGGACTATCTTGACCGCCTGTTTCGTTATTGCGTGGCCAGCGATTGGGGCCGTAAGGAAGTTCCGGCACAATGAATCTCTTTCGCCGCATTCGACTCGCCCGAGACCGCACCATAACGGTCGCCAACCTGGTGGACGAATTGCTGCGGCGGAATGGAGATTCCGAGGTATCGGTAAGCGAAGACGGCCCCTTTCATCTTTCCGGCCTGCATGACGAAATTTGCCAGATCGATGCCTTCCTGCGGCATTCCATCAGCCTCCGCCCCAGCGAGCCGGTGGCCATTTATCACACCAATAATCGTCACTGCTTCCACTGGTTCCTGGCCATCATCCGCGCCGGCGGAGTTGCTGTTCCGCTGAATCCTCAACTTTCTCTCAGTGAGGTGCGGCGCATCCTTTCGGAAAGCGGCACTCAGATTCTCGTCACTGACAAGGCGGTCTTTGAGCGTAGCATCGTGGATCAAAGTGCCTTGAATGTTCGCGCCTGGATTCAGGTGGACGATGAAGCGGAGACGCTCGACGGGTTTATGCGCCTTGTCGATTGTGGTGTGCCGTTTCCGCCGGTCGCCATCGATCCCGCGGCCACTGTTGCCGTCTTCCATACGTCTGGTACCACCGGTTTTCCTAAAGGAGCGGCTCTTTCCAGCCGGGCCCTGCTCGGCGCCCGCGCAGCCACGATGTTTACCGGCCTTCTTCTCGGTTCCGGGGATCTTGCGCTCATCGCGTTGCCATGGTCCCACATCATGTCCGTCAGCATCGCTCTCTATGGATTGATGGCCGGTGTGCGCGGATGCCTTCTCGAGCGCTTCGACGTCGAGAGCGCACTCGATCTGATCCAGCGATTCCGAGTGACCGCAGTCGTTGGCGTTCCGGCGATGCTTTCCCGGCTGGTCAACGCCAATCCCGACCCCTCCCGTATGGCGAGCGTTCGCGTGTGGCTTTCGGCCAGCGACTATTTGCCCCAGGAAGTTCGCGATCGTCTGCGCGATTTCGGCGCGCTTCTACGGCTGCCGGCAGGCCGGCGAATTCCTCCAGTCATCCTGAATGGCTATGGCATGGTCGAGTTAGGCGGACTGGCCATGATGGGTATCGAATTGTCGCTTATTCCGGGGAGCGGTCAACTATGCCTTCCCGTCCCGCCGTTTCGTGTTCGCATCGCCGATGAAAACGGCAGACGCGTTCCGGTAGGCCATCCCGGCGAATGCCAGATTCGCCGCCACGGACTGAGCCCGCATTACTGGAAGGACAAAGAAAGCAACAACGGCCTCTTAACTAGCGATGGATGGCTGCGTACCGGTGACTTGGCGACGCGCAACCGGCTCGGACTGATCCGCATCGTCGGTCGCATCAAGGACGTCATCAAGTCAGGCGGCTACTCGGTTTACGCCCGCGAATTGGAAGAAGCCGTGCTGGCCCATCCTGAAGTCGTGCGGGCGGTGGCCTTCGGTCTGCCGCACACAGAAAAAGGCGAAGTTCCGGTTGCCGCGGTCGAGCTGCTTCCCGGCGCTCCTGCCACTGAGGATATTTTGCTGGCCTGGTGCCGTGAGCGCCTCGCCGCGTACAAAGCGCCGCGCCGCATTTGGATTCTGGAATCCGGTAGCCTGCCGCAAACTCACAATGGCAAGTTGATGCGCCGTGTTCTCCGCGAGCGGTTCGCGGCCGACGCCAAAACCTAGTCGTGGCGAAGCGCATCAACGGGCGAAAGCTTTCCCGCGCGCCATGCAGGAACAGCTCCGGCAATCAGCCCCGCGACCAGCGCAATCACCATCGCCTGCACCAGCAGCGGCCATTCGAGCTTATCTGAAACAAAGGTCGCGGTTTGTGGCAGGCTCGCCAGGATGCGCAACGATCCCCATCCCAGCAGCAGACCGAAGACTCCACCGCCAAGGCCGAGAATGGCCGCTTCAAATTCGATGAGCAGCAGTATTTGCGTCCTCTTCCATCCCATGGAGCGCAGCGTGCCGATCTCCTGCGTGCGCTCGAATACGCTCATCACCATCGTGTTCGCAATCCCTAGGATTCCGATCACGAGTGCCAGCATCGACGTGCCCCACGCGGATGCCTGTGCTAGCTTCACGAACTGATTTTCGCTGGCGCGCTCGGCCGCGGGAATCGCCTTCAGCCCCGGCACAGCAGCTTCGATCTCCGCTTGCGCGCGCTTCAGGTAGTGATCCCATGGTTCGCCTTGCGGGGCAGGTCGCAGGCGCACATCGATTGTCGACACCTTGCCTTGGACGCTGCTCAGATTCTGCAACTCGTCGAGCGGCATCACCACTGCGTCAGCTTCGAGTGCCGAACCGCCGTGATAAACACCGGTCACGGTAAATGGCGACCCTTCGATCTCCAGTGTGTCTCCAGGTTTTTTCTTTAAGGCTTGAGCCAGAATATCGCCCAGCATCACCTCCGGCTTGCCGTCCTCAAATCGCTTTCCTGACAGGATCTGCAATGAATCGAGCTGGTATCCGCTCGCCTGCCAGCCGTAAACCAGAGCATTCTCATCCGAGGTCAGGTCCATCTCGTTGATGATCGCGGGAGAGGCCTGTGCCACAACCGGAAGAATTCTCAGCTTTTCGGTCACGGATTCATCCAGAGACGTGTTCAGAAACGTGCCGCGAAGCACCGCAATGTCGGTGCGGCTGCTCGAGTAAATCTGCATCCATTGCTGTTCGAATGACCGGGAAAAACCCACCAGGCCTACAAACGCGCCCACCGCCATGCTGATTCCGCCCAATGTCAGCAGAGTTCTCAACCGCCGGCGTCGAAGATTCTTCCAGACAAATTTCGTAAACGAGAGCGATGTTGCCATTGAGCCGGACCCGATCCTTCGGTGCGGAGATAAATAAGGAACGAACGTCCAGCTTGCCCAGAACCGTTCACCCCGCCCACTCAAGAGCATAGGGCTTCAAACCCGCACTTGCAATGCGCTCCAGACTTAGATGCCTTCGCCCATGGTGACGTAGACCCGCATCCGTTCCAATTCGACACGGTAGGCGCTGCGCTCGGCCTCTTCGGCTGCAAAGGGATCGGGTGGGCAAGGTTCCGCGCCCAGCCGCTGCTCCAGCTCCTCAACGCGCGCTGAGAGCGCAATGAGCGCGTCAGAGAGCGGGTCCTTAATGTCGTGCGGATCGGTGAGCAGCACGCGCTCGCCGTTGCGATAGACAATATGGGCGGGAACGCCCACCACCGTCGAGTTCGGCGGCACATCGGAAAGAACCACGGAGCCCGCGCCAACACGCGAGTTTTCGCCCACGGTCAGGTCGCCCAGGATATTGGCGTTGTTACCGATGAAAACTCGATCGCAGATCGTCGGATGGCGCTTGCCGTGCTGCTTGCCAGTGCCGCCCAGCGTGACGCCCTGATAAATGGTCACGTCGCTGCCCACAATGGCCGTCTCGCCGATCACCACCCCTGTGGCGTGGTCGATAAACAAGCGCTGCCCGATCAACGCGCCCGGATGAATGTCGACTCCGGTATAGAACCTGCCCACCTGCGACAGCACCCGCGCCAGCAGCCGCAGGTCGTGATGCCACAGCCAGTGCGACACGCGATAAATCCACACCGCCCACAGTCCGGGGTAGCATAGCACGACTTCCAAACGCGTGCGCGCAGCAGGATCGCGCTCCATGATGGAGTCGATTTCGTTGCGTATTCGGCCAAAGATCGACATAAGGAAATAGAGACCAACGGAACAAGAAACCAGCGTCCAGCATTCGGGTGGCAGGAGTCCTTGGTCCCTTGGTCCCTCGGTCCCTTGTTCCCTGCACTTCCTACGCCGTCACCGCAATCGGCTCGGCCTGCAACGCCAAAGCCTGCTGGCGCAGCGGCTCGAACAGGATGCTCGACAGGTAGCGCTCGCCGAAGTCGGGTAGCACAACCACGATCAGCTTCCCGGCATTCTCGGGTTTCGCGGCCACTTTCAGCGCCGCTGCGACTGCGGCGCCAGAGCTGATTCCGACAAAGAGGCCCTCTTCCTTCGCCAGCCTGCGCGCCATCTCCACGGACTCGTCGTTGGTCACCTGGACCACTTCGTCGATGAGCTTGGTGTCGAGAACGCTGGGGATAAACCCAGCTCCCAGGCCCTGGATCTTGTGCGGCCCGGGCTTGCCGCCGGAGAGCACGGCGCTGTCAGTCGGCTCAACCGCGACGGCCTTGAAGCCGGGCTTCTTGGGCTTGATGTAGTTGGCCACGCCGGTAATAGTGCCGCCTGTGCCGACGCCGGAAATCAGAATGTCGACTTTGCCGTCCGTGTCGTCCCAAATCTCTGGGCCGGTCGTCTTCAGGTGGATAGCGGGATTGGCTGGATTGTCGAACTGCTGCAAAATGTAGCCGTTCGGGTTCTTCTCCAGGATCTCGTTGGCCTTGGCCATAGCGCCCTTCATGCCGTTTGGGCCCGGTGTAAGCACAATCTCAGCGCCATAGGCCAGCAACGTCACACGGCGCTCCAGGCTCATGGTCTCGGGCATCGTCAGGATTATCTTGTAGCCCTTCACAGCAGCCACAAACGCCAGCGCGATGCCGGTGTTGCCGCTGGTGGCTTCGATCAGCGTCGAAACGCCGGGCTTGATCTTGCCCGCCTTCTCAGCGGCTTCAATCATGGCGAAGCCGATGCGGTCCTTGACGCTTGATGCGGGATTCTGGCTTTCCAACTTGGCGACGACGGTAGCGGGCAATCCCGCTGCAACACGGTTCAGCCGCACCAGAGGGGTTCGGCCAATCAATTCAGTAACATTCGCGGCAATGCGCGCCATAATGATCTCCTTTTCCCGAGGCCTGAGGCCCGGATCGCTTGTAGAACGGATTCTTAGGGAACGGTGCAGCATGTCGGGGTAATAAACGCGCGCAATCGAGCGCACGGGGGGCATCGGAGCTGGCACCAGGACGGCGTTAGCGACATCGATGCATACAGACAGCCTAGACCGAACGCCCCGCCAATGGCAAGCAATATCGATTTTCGATAGCAACTTCTATTGTTCCCCGGCGGAAGTGCAACCTCAAAACTGGGCTCCCCGTCACTCCCCAATTAATTTGCACGAGATAGGGATGCTCTGGCCTTGAATTGCGGCAAGCGAACCCTCATAAATCCCGCAATCGAGCAGATTGTTCGGCGAGGATTTGCGCCCGGAATAAACGTTGATGAGGAGCTGCGGGCCATTGCTGTCTGCCCATTTCACCATGTCCTGGTCGGGCTTCACGCCGCTAAAAGTTGCGATGGCGCCGGGTGCAATCTCGCGATGGACCTCACCAATGTCAAGCTGACCTACATGGTCCACATATTTTTTCGGTGTACCCGCTTTAGGGGACGCATTCAGATAGGCCGCCACAATCACAGTCTCTTTCCCGGCTACGAGCTTATCCATAGCCTTTTGGGAGTACGTAACCTTCACATTGAAGCTGGTGAGGGCCGAGGCCGGCGCTGCGGCGCTTGCGGACCCTTGCCGCGCAAAGGCCGGACCTGTCAAGACCGAGCCGGCGACTAAAAATGCCGTGAGCGCGACAATGAGAACCAACACCGCACGCGCCGAAAAAGAGAAGCTTCTGAACACGGATGCAATCCTACGCCAAACTAACTCAAGAGACGCTCGACCTCGTCAAAAAGTTGCGCACCCAGCAGAGATGGACGTGCGCTTGCCGAACTAAAGAAGCGCAGTTAGCCCGTATTGCGCAGCCCGGCCGAAATTCCGTTAATCGTCGCGGCAATCGCGCGGTTCACTTCAGGAGTGTCTTCGCCGCCGCGCTTCCGCCGCAGCATATCCACCTGGATCAAATGCATGGGATCGACGTAAGGATTGCGCAGCTTGATTGAATGAGCCAGCACTTGATTTGTCTGCAACAGCTCTTTCTGGCGCGTAACCGCAAGTACCGAACGCACCGTGCGGTGAAACTCCGCTTCGAACATGTCATAAATGCGCTCGCGCAGCTTCGAGTCGCCAACCAGCCCGGAATAAAGCCGTGCTGTTCCCAGGTCGGCTTTGCCCAGCGCCATCTCCACGTTGCGAATGAGATCGATGAAGAGCGGAAACTCCTTGGCCATCGTTTGCAAAAGTTCGAGTGCGCCAGACTTCGCAAGATACTGATCGATCGCGAAGCCCACGCCAAACCACGCCGGCACCAGCAGCCGCGATTGCGTCCAGCCAAAGACCCACGGAATGGCGCGCAGGTCAGAAAGCTTCGGCGAGTCGCTGCGACGTGCGGGACGCGAGCCGATCTTCGCGTTTTCCAGCTCGCCAACAGGTGTGCTCTGCTCAAAATACGTGATCACTGCGGCGTCCTCGAGAATGTGCTCTCCATAGAAGTCAAACGCCAGTCTCGACAGCTCATCCAGCGCCGCCTCCCACTCCGGCTTCAGCTTGCCGGTGAAGTGGCCCTCAGGATCGCGCGCGTTGGGCCGTGCCAGCGCATCGAGCGACGCGGCAATCATCAGCTCGAGATTTCGTTCCGCCAGCACTTCGTCGGCGTATTTAAAGTTCAGCACCTCGCCCTGCTCCGTGATGCGCAACTGGCCATCGAAGGAGTCGAACGGCTGAGCGAAGATCGCCCGATGCGTCGGCCCTCCGCCGCGGCCCACCGTGCCGCCGCGCCCATGGAAGAGGCGCAGCTTGATCCCAGCCTCGCGCGCCACCACATGCAGATCGCGATGCGCGCGGAAAATCTCCCACGTCGAGGTCAGCATGCCTCCGTCCTTGTTCGAGTCGGAGTAGCCGAGCATGATCTCCTGCCAGTTGCCCCACGACTCGAGCAGCCGGCGGTAGTCCGGCCGACTCCAAAGCTCGCGGCAAATTTGCGGCGCATTGCGCAAATCTTCAATCGATTCAAACAGCGGGACCGGCATCAAACCGGGGTCTCGACCTGGCTCCTCGCCTGCGCCCTCCACCGCTATGCCGCCCAGCCGCGCCAGCCGAATCACGGCCAGTACATCATCTACAGAAGAAGCCCCGCTGATCACATAGTGGCGAATCGCCTCCGGCGAGCATCCCGCCTTTACTTCAGCCACCACTCGGAACGTCTCCAGCACACTTGCCGTTTCCTGGGAGAGCCTGTTTTTGAGCGCCGGCGCAATAGTGTCGCTGATTGCCTCGCCCAATGCAGCCGCGTGAACCCGTGCGTGCTGGCGAATATCGAGCGTGTGCAGATGCAGGCCGAAAGTGCGCACTTGCAAGATGAGTGGATCGATGAGCGTGCGCGCAATCCGGATACCTCCATTCGCAGCCAGCGAAGCACGCAGCGTCTCCAGATCGTCCGCGAAGTCCTGAACCGAGCAATACGCCGGCAGCGCCTGGGTAAGTTTGTCGTGGTCGCGCGCCACCGCGTAGGGCGTCGCCGGCACTCCGCCTCCGGAATCCGGCATCTCTCCTGTCCGTTCCAGCGTGCGCTCGATGCGCGCCTTGAGGCAGATGACGAAGCGCCGATAATACTCGAACTCATATTGCGAGCCGAAGACGTCCACCTCCGGCGTATGCACCTGCGCCAGGTAGGCGCGCAGGCGCTCTAGCAGCGCTTCGCTCACCGGTCGCTGTTGCGCGCTTGACGTCAGCAGGTCGATGATTTCGTTCAACCGGCGCTCGTAATAAGACAGCAAATGACCGCGTGCAAGTCGCAGTGCAGTGCGCGTTACTTCAGGCGTAACAAATGGATTGCCGTCGCGGTCGCCGCCGATCCAGGAGCCAAAGCTCAACACCAGCGGCAGCTCCAGCGGCTCGATCTCCAGATCGTACGCCGTCCTCAATGCCGCCGAAATCTCGCGGTAGAGCTCGGGCAGCGTTTCGAAAATCGAGACGTCGTAATAATCGAGTCCCATCTTCACTTCGTCGTAAACGGTCGGCCGGCGAGAGCGCACCTCGTCGGTCTGCCACAGGCTCGTGATTTCGGCCAGCACCAGATCCTCGAGCCGCGCCATGTCCTGCGCGGGCAGCGGAATTCGATCCAGCGCTTCAAGGAATTCACCGATGCGCCGCCGCTTGAACATGACGGTTCGCCGCGCGGCTTCAGTAGGATGCGCCGTGAAAACCGGTACAATCAGCACGCGCCGCAGCCAGTTCAGCGCCTCTTCCGCGCCGATGCCCACGCGGCGCATCTCGCTGAAAGTTCCCTCAAGTGACCCGCGTTGGCGGCCGGCCTGGCCACTCAGGCGCAGTGCAATGCGGCGTCTCTTGCGATGGTTCGTTTCCGCCAAATTAATAAGTTCGAAGTAGAACGCGAACGCCCGCGTCAGCAGAATGGCGCGCTCCACGGGCAGCGAATGTACCAGCGCCATAGCGGCACCGTCCTGTCGCGCGGCCTCCTCCGTTTTTCCGTGCGCGTCGGCGTCGCGGCGACGAATCGTTCCCTGCCGCAGCGCTTCGACCTGCGCGAAAAGCTCGTCACCGGCCTGCTCGCGCAACACTACACCCAGCAGCGTGCCCAGGGAGCGCACGTCACGGCGCAGCGGAGCCTCCTTCAGCTCGCCGGTTTGCGCCTCAAGCTCGGCCAGCCGCTGGGCCCAGCTCTCGGGATTCCACAAAAGAGCCATCGTATTTCGATTATGCACGACGGGATTCAGAGATCAGGGGGTCTTGCCTTCCAACTGCGCCGTCACCTGTTCCCACTCAGCAGTCAACGTGGCCAACTGCCCACCGAGTTCCTCGGCGAGAATCGTCAGGCGCTGCGTCTCGGCCGCCGACACATAAACACCCAATTGTTCATTCGTGTGAGCAATTGCGCTTTCAATCCGCGGAATCTCTTCCTCTAGAAAGACGCATCGGTCCCGCAACTGCTTTTGCTTGATGGGATTCAGACGGCGGCCACGCGGGGCCGATGACGATGCCGCGCCGTCGAACTCCTCGTAGCCGCCCTCGATGATGATCGTGGTTCCATTCGACGAGGTCTTTTCCTTTTGCAGGGCCGGCGGCTGAGCATGCGCGGGCGCGACCGGCGCCTCTGCCTGCACAGGCGCGACCAGCGCAGATTTCCGCCGCAAATAGTCTTCGTAGTCGCCTTCGTATGCGGTCACGCCGCCGCCCTCGATTTCGATCACCCGCGTAGCCAGTCGATCGATGAAGTAGCGATCGTGCGAAACAAAAACAACGGTCCCGCTGTAGCTGGCCAGCGCTTCAAGCAGCACATCCTTGGCCCGCATATCCAGGTGGTTGGTCGGCTCGTCGAGAAGCAGAAAGTTCGCCGGCGAAACCAGTATTCGTGCCAGCGCAAAGCGATTGCGCTCGCCGCCCGAGAGCACGCCCAGCGGCTTGAACACGTCGTCGCCGGAAAACAAAAAGCAGCCCAGAAGAGACCGCAGCTCAGCATCCGGCACGCGCCGGGCTGCGCGGTTCATGTCGTCGAGCATGCGCGCCTCTGGGTCGAGCACCTTGTACTGGTCCTGCGCAAAATATTCCGCGATCACATTGTGACCCAGGCGGATGGACCCTGCGCTGGGCGCTTCCTCGCCGGTGAGTAATTTGATCAGCGTGGATTTTCCGGCGCCGTTCACACCCACCAGGGCCACGCGATCGCCGCGCTCGATCGTGAAGCGCCCGCCGCTAAACACATGCTTCGCTCCGTAACTCTTCCCCAGTCCCTCAGCCTCGGCAACGATGCGTCCCGACGGTGGCGGCTGCGGAAACTTGAAGTGGATGACCGCCTCCTCTTCAGGGACTTCAATACGCTCGATCTTTTCCAGTTCCTTGATCCGCGACTGCACCTGCCTGGCCTTCGTAGCCTGATAGCGGAAGCGGCTAATGAAGGCCTCCAGGTGCTCGATGCGCTCGCGCTGATTTCCGTAGGCGGCCATTATTTGCTCGCGCCGCTCGTCCTTCTGCTTCAGGTATTTCGTGTAATTCCTGTGGTAGATCGTTAGCCGCTTATTCCATATCTCAACGGTGCGGTCGATCGTCACGTCGAGAAAATAGCGGTCATGCGAGATGAGGATGTAGCCGAAGGGATAGTCCTTCAGGTAGCCCTCCAGCCAGTTGCGCGTTTCCAGATCCAGGTGATTTGTGGGCTCGTCTAAGAGCAGAAGATTAGGCTTGGCCAGCAACAGCTTCGCCAGCGCAATACGCATCTGCCATCCGCCGCTGAACTCATCCGTCTGCCGTGCCCAATCCTCCTTGCCGAATCCCAGGCCCGTGAGCACGCTTCCCACTTGCGCGTCGAGTGCGTAACCATCGAGCGCGTGAAAGCGATCTTGCAACAGCGAATAACGCTCCGCAACAGCTTGGTACTCCGCGCCTTCGTGATCCAGCTCCGCAAGCTGCCCGCCAAGCTGTTCAATCTCGCGCTCCATCTCGTGGAGCTCGTCGAAAACAGTCAGGCATTCCTCAAACACCGTCCTACCCGCAAGCGGCAGACCCTCCTGCGGCAGATAGCCGATGCTGATGCCACGCGTTTTTTCAAGCGTGCCGTAGTCGAGCGACTCAAACCCCGCCAGAATCTTCATCAGCGTGGATTTGCCCGTGCCGTTGGCGCCCACCAGCGCGGTTTTTTCCTGGTTTTGGATTAGCCAGTTCGCCTCAAGAAAGAGTATCCGCGGTCCAAACCGCTTTCCGGCATGTTGAAGTGCGAGCATCAAATTCCATTGTCGCAAATGCACGCGCGCGGTTCGCGAGGGCACGCGTGCGGCGGCAAACACTCAGTCCGAAACCGCAGTCAGAAATTCCCTCGCGCCCACTCACGCGCTATGATCATTCCGTAGAGAAACGGAGGAGACATGACGGCGAATTTGACGCGGAGGCGCGAATTCTTGAAGCAGGCAGGATTGGTAGGTTCACTCGGGTCCGCGGCGATCATGGCCGGGATGCCGGAAAGCGCAATGGCCTTCGGCGGTAACGCGGCGCGCATCGTAGAAGATGCCGTTGCTCCCGCCCAAACCGAATCCGCGCCTAAGTATCACATCAAGTTTGCCGTCTGCGGCATGAGCCACGATCATATTTACGGCATGGCTGGCGCTGTCCAGCGCGGCGGCGGAGAACTCATAGCGGCCTGGGGCGGCGAACAGGACAAGCTCGCGCGGTTCCGCAAACGCTATCCCGACGTCAAAATCGTCGCCACACAAGATGAGATTCTCGACGATCCCGCCGTGCAGCTCGTTCTAACTTCTCAAATCGCCAGCGAGCGCGCGGGAATCGCCGTGCGCGCCATGAAGCGCGGCAAAGACGTCCTCTCTGATAAGCCAGGGCTCACAACGCTCAAACAACTGGCGGAAGTGCGCAAGACAATTGCCGAAACCAAGCGCATCTACGCCATCATGTACAGCGAGCTGCTCGAAGTGAAAGCCGCCGTCTACGCGGGCGTACTTATTCAGCAGGGCGCGATTGGCAAGGTGATCCAGACCATCAACATCGCGCCGCACCAGATCTCTCAAGGCGGCAACGGCGATGCCGGCGGCGCAAATCCGCGGCCCGATTGGTTCTGGAACCCCGATCAGTACGGCGGAATCCTGTGCGACATCGGCTCGCACCAGGTTGACCAGTTCCTTTTCTATACGGGTTGCACCGAAGCGGTCGTCGTCGAATCGCAAATCGCGAACGTGCGTCATCCCAAGCACCCGCGCTTCCAGGACTTTGGCGACATGGTTCTTCGTGGCAACCGCGGTTTCGGTTACGTTCGGCTCGACTGGTTCACGCCTGATGGCTTGGGAACCTGGGGCGACGGCCGCCTCTTCATCCTCGGCACCAACGGCTATATGGAGGTTCGCAAGTACACCAACGTCGCCGTCAGCCATCAGGGCAACAATCTGTTCGTGGTCGATAGCAAATCGGCGCGCTACATCGACTGCAACGCCATGCCGCTGCCCTTCGGACCGCAGTTTGTCTCCGATATTGTGAACCGCACCCACACCGCGCAAAACCCCGACGAGGCTTTGCTCGCCGCGGAGTTGGTACTTAAGGCGCAATTGCACGCAAAATTCGTGACCATCGAGAGCTGACGCGCGGTTCGCTTCCGCGCTGCCCCGCCTGCGCCCCGCACGGCGTGCAGCGGCTTCTCCGGCGACTGCGCGAATGCGCGCCCCATCTCTATAAAAAACGGGGTTTTGTATCAGAGCACGAGCGGAGCACCGAGCCGGTGAGCGAATCGCGAAGGTAATTGAGAGCCCGCGCCTAGCGTCCCTTATATTCCTGAAACAGGTCGGGAAACTCCTTCTTGAGAGCCTCAACCTTCGGCCGATCGCACACCAGGATATATGGGTTGTCAGGATGATGCAGCGCATAGTCCTGATGGTAAGACTCAGCATCGTAGAAGCCCTTCAGCTGCGTCACCTCGGTCACGATCGGCTTCTTGAATACCCCGGCCGCATTGAGCTGCGCAATATATTCCGTGCTGATCTTCCTCTGCTCCTCGCTGGTATAGAAGATTGCAGAGCGGTATGAAGTCCCCACGTCCGGCCCCTGCCGATTCAACTGCGTCGGGTCGTGGACGACCGAAAAGAAGATCTGCAGCAGCTTGCCGTATGTAATCTTCGAAGGGTCGTAGACGACTTTGACAGATTCCGCGTGGCCAGTGGTTTCCGTCGTCACCTGGTCGTAAGTAGCTGTTGCCGCGGACCCGCCGGCATACCCGGCCGTCGTCGCCACTACCCCTTTGACCCGTTCAAACACCGACTGCGTTCCCCAGAAGCATCCACCAGCGAAGATGGCCGTCTCTTTACCAGAGTTTTGTGCTAGAGCAGCGTCGTCCTTCGGGGCCGGAATCCCGCCTCGCGTCTCTGCGTGCATCCAAAGGCTGAATCCAAAGGCCGCCAGCACCAAACAAACCGCCAGGGTTAAAAAATGTGACCGGTTCATCGATCCTCCTCGATCTCAATAAGCATTACATGAGACGCGCGCAGGTGCCTTGTGGTTACAGGCGTGAAGATCGAGGGGCAGCCTTCCGGGTCTGAAGTTCTCCTGGACATAATCCTCGATCGCGGCGCTGGGAATCGTAATGATGCTGAAAAACGTTCAGAGAGAGTAACAGTAAATCAGCGGAGATGGCGGAGTTGGCGGAGTTAATCGCAGCTTTTAGCTCTCGGCTATCGCGTTTCAGGTCGATTTGCGGCCAACGAGACCAAAAACTCAGCAAAAACAAAAATGTCTAAAGCAGCCTTCAGTTCTCAGCTATCAGCTTCTCGTTCAATTCGTTGCGAGGAAGATGCGAGCGGAACGCGACGATTCGCGCGAAAAAAAAGGATCAAAAACGACCCTGTGAAACTGTGAAGGCGCTGTCTGCAGGGCCCTGATTTGACATGAGTTCCAGAACGCTCACAGTTTCACAGTTTCTGCGTTTCTGTGAGGTTCGGGCGCGGTGCGCGTAGCCGCCTGATTTAGTTGAGGTTCGCGGCGCAGCTAGTTTCACAGTCTCACAGCGCGTTTTTTCGGCATAGGGGGGAGGGGGGTAGAAGCAGGTGTCAGGGAACAGGGAACAGAGACTGAGGGACGCGGCGTTAGCGGAGTTGGCGGAGCTGGACCACAGCTTTCAGTTCTCATGTTTCCCGGCCAGCCTACGATCCAGCGATGCGGGCTGTTTATCTTTTAGTACCCCCCTGCCCCTCCCCCCGGTATGCCATACCTCCATATTTGATTGCGAAGGACTTAAGGGAGGGCCTCATACCTTTTCCATACCTCGTCCATACCGTATGCATACCTTAGTGCAGGGACGGAGGGACCGACGGACTAAGGGACAAACGGACCAAAAAACCAGAAGAGCACGGAGTGGCCAAATAGCCAGTAGGCGCGGTGGCCGAAGGCGGAGTGGTCCTGGTCTGGCCGCCGATCTGCGGTGTGGTGATCATGGTTTGAGTATGCGCCGGATGGGGGAAATTATCGGCAAAGTTGGGGGAGAAATTGTGGAGCGGTGATCCGTTGGCGGATCAAGGGGTTAGCGGGTTTGCGGGATGGCGATGGCTGGGGGAACGGAGCTTGACTGAGTTAGCGGGGTTGGCGGAGCTGGAGATGTTGGCGGAGGGCTAGCGTCAACCGCCTGAGGTGTATGGGCCGAGGAATCTTGATCCATTGAAATGGATCAAGTGCGAAGGGGCATCTGCTGCCCACGCCTCGGTCTCCCAAGCAATTTCGCCGAGGTAGCGGCTCATGAGCGCACGGCTTGGGAATGCAGTTACGTACACCAGCGGTGCGCTTGAGCTCGCGAATAGGGTTGCCAGTTCTCCGTGTCTCTTTGCATCGACAGGGCCGTGGCTCGTGACTGCCTCGACCAGCAGCAGCCAGTTTTTCTCGGCGAAGTACAGAACAACGTCGGGCATCTTCCCATGTGCCTCGACGGTAACACCCAAGGCCCTTAGCAAGACCTCGTTAAAGTAACCCCATTTCTCGCCGGTATCTCCCGCGTACCCCAATTCACTTCCCGGCGCGAAGCGTTGGGCGAAGTCCACTATGATGGCGCCGATAAGCTCGCTGTGTTCTCCGGGGCTTAGCTCTGTCGACCCGCGCTTGGGCGTACGGGCCGGATAATTCCCCGCCATTGAAATGAATGAGATGGTCAGGTGAGTCCGCCAACCAAGCCTCAGTTCCCCAGGCAATTTCGCTGAAATGCTCTGCCATTGCCTTCCGGCTCGCGAACGCAGTGACGAATACGAGGCCCGCGCTGAGATTTTCAAACATTTTCAGGAGTTCCTCGCGTCTCTCCTCGTTGATTGGCAGGTTGCATGCCGCGGCTTCGATCAGGAAAACGCAGTTCGTTTCTTTGATGTACACCACTATATCGGGAAGTCTTCTCCTTGTAACCGCGCTTCGCTCGAGTCGGCCGAACACTTTCTTAAAGAGGCAGCTCGTTCCTTCACTGCCACCTTCGACATAGACCAACTCCGCCCCTGGTGTCCATCTGCCACAAAATTCGCGTATCACTTCGCGAAGAGGGGGTCGCACCGACCTGTTGGGGCGGACAGGCTTTCCATCCGCCCGCACGATCGGGACACATGGTATTCGCCTTTCCTCAGCATCTGACCTTCCGGATGGTTCGGTTCTCATCTTCCTATTCACTTGGTTCACCAATTCGCACGGGACCGCGGCCAAAACAGCCCACGCTGCCATCATACCGCTACTTATCGTCTGCAGACGAGGCCCGCCTGATGACCCTACAATCGCCCTCTAATGAATCGAATGATCGCATTTGGGCTGCGGGTCAGAGCGATAAGGGAACAACGGAGATATTCACAGGAGCGGCTCGCGGAACTGGCTCACCTTCACCGGACCTACATCGGCGGCGTTGAGAGGGGGGAGCGCAACGTCAGCTTGCTAAACATCTGGCGAATCGCGGACGCGCTTGAGGTGAGCCCCACGGTCCTTTTTGCGGGTCCCGGCGACGCGGGTACCCAAGGGGCTGTGCTTTCCATTAAGCATGCGCGAAAAGAGGAAAGAAAGTGATCAAGAAGAAAGAAGTAATCGAAGTTGCTCTTGCCGAGGCGAGCCGCAACCAGACGGCGAAGAGGGCAGCGCAGATACTTCTGAAGTGCGGCGCCGGCTTTGTCGTGCCGACCGCAAGGCAGAAGCTTCTTTTGCTCGTCGAGTTCGCGAAACGGAATCTCGTCGTATACGGCAAGGCGTTCGATGTAGTGAAACTTGTTGGGAATGTCAACCTTGATGACGCGCGCCGGAAAGGGCGAGCGTGGCCCCGATAAAGGAAAGAAGCAGGCCCCCATTCGACTTCGATCGCTGCGCGGTCTTCGCTCAGGGCAGGCTTTCGGCTCCGCTGAAAAACGCTTCGCTCAGGATGACAGTTCAAAAAAGATGTCGGCCGCGCGAAGCGAGGCCCAGCGTGCAAGATCGCGCAGAAAAATGCGCTAATCAGTCTGTTTCTGTGCGGGGAGGGCCACCCGAGCGTGCGCAAACCCACTATCCGTGAAATTACTCGCGAACCTTTCACTCGAAATGTAAAATTCTGAGCGACCAATTACACCTGTTTCGGGAAATTTCCAGGCGCATCACTCAATGATTCGTGAACCTTTAAGCGACCATTTGGGGCTTTTTGTGAAACTTTAAGCGACCATTTCGCGGGGTCCCAGTCGCACAAAGTTGAACATTTCGTGCCACTTGAGCCGCCGTCACCCGGCCCCAAAAAAAATACGCCCCCGCCGCCGAGGCCAAAACCGAATTATCCGCCGATTTATTCCGGGGCGCGCAGAGCGATCCAGTAGAACCGGCGCCAGCAGGATTTGCAGCGAACCGGATGCAGGAAGAACAACGCAAGCAAGCCATCGTACGGACGCAACTCTGCCGGTTTGAAATCGATACTGGTGCAGCGGGGGCACCTGCGCCGAAACCAGAGCACTTTCGGCAGCCAGTCCGGCCAGGTTATGCTTGCGACATTCATGGGGAACTTCCTCTTCTAAGTCCTTCATCCCGAAGCTTTACTTCATTGAAGGTTCACGTTCCTCACATCCCAGACCCGACTCCCGCACTGGAATTCCCGTCGAGCCACGAGAGAAGACAACTGATGCTCGTGGTGGCTAATGCAACGCTGGAATCGGCTGCGCCGTAGTAGAGGCTGACGGTATCGCCATCGGCGGCGATGGTTTGGCCGCAAGGAAACACAACGTCATTCACATCTCCTATGCGCTCGTATGGAGCTTCCGGGCCGAAGATCCATGAGTCTCCGCGCTGCAGGCAGATCTCCGGCTGGTTGAGGTCAAAGAGCGCCAGGCCGAGGCGATAGATGCTTCCCGAGGCGGTGACCCGCACACCGTGGTAGATCACCAGCCAGCCTTTAGGCGTTTCGATAGGCGGCGAGCACAGGCCAATTTTGTTCGCATCCCACCATCCGCCGCGACGGGCTTGCAGCATGATTTTATGACTGCCCCAGTGGCGCAGATCGGGGGAGTAAGAGATCCACATATGAGCGCCGGTGGTCGTCATGGGCCGATGGATCATGGCCCAGTAACCGCCGATCTTTCGTGGCAGCAGAGCAGCGTCCTTATCTTCGGGCTGCATGATTACGCCCAACCGCTCAAAGCTGCGAAAGTCTTTGGTGAGCGCCAGTGAAACTCCCGGGCCGCCGCGCGCAAACGAGGTATACGCCACGGCATATTGTTCGAGTTCGGGAACATAAGTGATGCGTGGATCTTCAATCCCCCAGATTTCTTCCGGGAATTCTTGAGGATTGGCTATCAACGTCGGTTGAGCGTCAATGCGCCATCCGTTGATTCCATTCTCTGAGCGTGCCGCACAAAGGTGCGACAGGCCACTGCGATCCTCCACGCGGCAAAGCAATAACGTGTCTCCGTCGGATAGACGGACGGCCCCCGCGTTGAAGACGCTGTTAACGGGATACGGCCAATCCTGTCCGCTGAGAACTGGATTGCCGGAATAGCGCGTGAGTAAAGGAAGGCCAGTGCATGCTTCCGGCGTCGACTGTTCTAAAGCGATTGGTTCGGGCATTTCCACGGGAGGAGTAAGTGGGTTCAAAAGGAGAGACTCATTTCCTGTTGCATTTTTTGTTCTGGTTGGGTCACTTTAGCTCGCTGCATTTCAAGCAGCGCCATAAGGAACGAGAGGGTTGATTCCGCTCCCTGATTTTCATTCACGCGATCCGGATGAAGGCCATCTTTGCAGCCGCCGGTCGCGGCATCGTAAAGCGGCGCCTGCAGATCGTTTTTCCCCAGGAACCACCTGAAGGCGCAATGGGCTTCGTCGCGCCAGCGCACTTCGTTGGTTAGCTTGTATGCCTCAAGGCAAGCAGAGATAGTGGCGCAGGCTTCGACGGGCTGTTGGTCGAAGCGGGGCTTCTCGCCGCCATGGCTGAAACATTCGCTGGAGCCGATGGGCACAAAGGTCTCCGGGTCTCCGCAATGCTGGGCGGCTGCGAGCCATTGCAACGACTCTATTCCCGCGGCGATCATCTTGCGATTGTTGCTGCGGCCGCCAGCCAGAATAAGCGCTTGCGACAGACGGGCATTGGAGTACGAAAGACTTTGTTCGAACCAATGCCAGGATTCGGAGCGGCTGCGTTCGTACACATCGAGAAGGCGATTGGCGAGCATGTTGCGCGCGCCCTGGATCGCCCGGTCGCCCGGAAACCAGTCGAGATAGGCCTGCATGCCGATAATACTGAACGCCCATGCGCGTGGGCTGCTGAATTTCAAAACGGCAGGCACGGCAGCCTCAAAGAGTCTGCCCGCGGCGCCGCGCAAGCCGGGATTCTGTGAACAGCCGAGCACCGATCCCAATGCCCACAACGCGCGGCCATGGCTGTCCTCAGAACCGATGTCTTCAAGCCACATGCGGTCGTAGCCGAGAAAATTTCTGAAACGTCCCGTATCGGAATCAAAAGCAAGCCAGAGAAAAGCGAGGTAGCGGCGAGAAAGGCTGAGATTGTCCTCGCCGTGCCCGCGCCCGGCACCTTCATCCAGAAGGGTGGACACAATCAGCGATCGCGCGTTGTCGTCGGTGGTATAGCCTTCCCGGGTATTGGGAACAGAGAAGATTGCGTGCTGCAACATGCCCGTGTCGTCAGTCATGGTGTACAGATGACGTGTATTCGGGACCGGCAGGTGATTCATTGGATCGATCAGCTCGACCGAGGCATCGTTCGGATGAGTGGCTCTGGGCTGCTGGGACCGCTCGAAGCGAGCCCGCTGGAATGTCGCCATGTAGGCGCGGGCGGTCTTGGGCCAGGTTGTTCCGCGCGAATACAGATAGGCTCTCTTGCGCATGGCATGGCGTTCCGCGTCGTTCTCGAGCAATGCAACAACCGATTCCGCGATAGCATCCGGATTGTCAAACGGGACGATCACGCCTCTCTGGTCCGCGAGCAGTTCCTTGGCGTGCCAGTAGGGCGTGGAGACGATCGCCTTGCCGGCCCCAAGCGCAATCGCCAACGTGCCGGAGACAACCTGCGCTTCCTGACGGTATGGAGTGATGTAGATGTCAGCGGCGCCAACATGCTCAACCAGTTCTTCAGCACTCACGAAGCGATTGTTCAGAATTAAATGGGAAGAAACGCCAAGCTCAGCGGCCAGCGCCTGCAACCCCTCGCGATAGCGCTCGCCTTCGCGCCGCCGAATGTGAGGATGCGTGACTCCAGAGACGATATACACCACGTTCGGATGCCGGGCCAGAATCGCCGGCAGCGCGCGAATCACGTTTTCGATTCCCTTGTTTGGAGAGAGCAAGCCGAATGTAAGCAGTACGGATTTGCCCTCTGTGGCAAACTTGTCCTTGAAGTAGTTTGGGTCCATAAACGGCATGTCGCGCACGCCGTGCGGGATCACATCGATCTTTCCCGCTGGAACCGCATACACCTCACGCAACAGTTGGGCCGCCAGTTCGGTCATCACGATCAGGCGATCTGAGAGCTGCGCGATTTCCTCAAGCACGATGCGTTGATTGGTGTCCGGTTCGCGCAGAACAGTGTGCAAAGTGGTGACCAGCGGCATTTTCAATCTGCGCAGCATCGCCAGAATGTAGCGGCCCGCGGCGCCGCCGTAGATACCGTATTCATGTTGCAGGCAGACGAGATCGTTGCTGTTGAAGTTCAGGAAATCGGCTGCCCGCTCATAGGAGGCAATATCCTCCTGTGTCAGCTCCAGGCGAACTCGCTCCGGATAATCGTAACTGGAATCGGGATCGTTAACCGGAATCGCAAACACGCGCCCTTCTCCGTATTCCTCGGCGAGCGCGTTGCATAGGTCGGTCGTAAAAGTGGCAATGCCGCACTCCCGCGGCAGATAATTTCCGACCATCGCAATGCGGGTCGGCAGCGGCAGCCGGCTGGCCTTCAACGCGATAGGCAAAGAAGCTGACATTCCGTTTTTTTCATTCTGCGTCTCGGAACCGTTCATCTCGGGGAAAGGCATTCTAACCTCTTTTCAATCTTTGATTCGATCCCGGCCGATTCGATCATCTCTCGAGGTGCGCTCTGCACCATATCCGCGTGGATGTGTAGGTATGATGCAATATCCCGCACACATGCACTGCGACAGCCGGCCTATCGAGCAGGCACTGCCAATTGATGCCAGTCTTGTGCAATTTCCAGCCATGTAAATTGCTGGATCTGGCGGGGCTGCACCGTAACGTTGGCGATGTGGAAGCCCAAAACCTTTTTCAGCTGAACGTCAATCAACTCCGCGGCGTTGAATCGCGCCGCCACTCGATTCAGGGTGCCCTCCAAGGCGCGCTGGGCTGCATCTTCCTCATTGAACCCGTAGCCATTTCGCCGGCAGGGCTGGTCCACCCACTCGAAGTGCCATCCCTTTTGGCGAATCATCGTATCGAAAACCGGCGCGATGATCTCTTCCACGAGAGTCCAGCGATCGCCGACCGGCTTCCTGAGGGGATCCAGGCGATCGGGCAAAATGCAATCGTTGCGCAGGAAGACGGAGTGTGGCTTCACGCTGGCGCGCTTTTCGACACTTTCGGGACCTCGGGGTGGAAGGAACCCGGTAAATGATCGGTTGGTCCGGCAACGCCGGGTAAAGAATGTTCCGCAACGAAGTCAGTCGCAAAACCCGCTACGTTTGCTTTGTTTGTGTCGGATTCAGCCTCGGAAAAGCCGGTGGCATCGGGCTGGCTTTGAGGCGCGCACAACTGTATCTTCGTGCGGAATTTAAGAGACGGGTGATTGTTCACGTCGCTGCCCTTGACGAGGCTCATGGCGGATCCAGTCGGTCGGTTGCGTAGTCGGAAGATGCTCGTCTGGAGCGAAGCCAGGAATGCCGAAGGCGAGAAGGGAGAAACGAGCTGCTGATCTAAGCATACGCCCGCTGGAGCCTGCGTGCCGGCGACGTTCATTCCAGCATCCCATCGGCAGGCGACTCCGCAATCTTTGATTTCGGGCCTTCTGCGGACCATCCCGTGTGGGAGTGCGGCCTGTGTGCGGTATGTAAAACCAGCGCTGCCTCCATCGCCACCTTGGAAAGCGCCAAAATGGCCAATAAGAACCCGACAAAGAACCACACCGCCCGACTGCCCTTGAAATCTGCGAGAAATGCCCTTGTATCATCCCAACTCATCAACGCCAGCGCATTGCCGATTTGGACCGACATCTCATGCCTCCGCGCAGTGGCTTCATGGCCCGCCTGACGCACATGCTCCCCTGATTTCCGTACTATTGCCAATCTCCCGGCAGCGAGCCGGGGCCGCAGATCACTCTTTCAGAAGAGTCCCAGTAGATAGCAAACCAGCAAGATGAGAAGCACTGTGCCAAGCCCTATGCCCGCGCCTCCGCGTGAGCCCCACCTGCTGTAGCCGTAATAACCTCCGCCACCGCCAAAGACCAGCAGCAGAACAATAATGAGAATGATCACCATCTTGCGTTCCGTTTCGCTCCGGCATCCCCGGATTGTGTCTCTCGTTTGATTGCGCCGAGTAATTCCAAATCGACGATTCACCGAAGTGCGTGTGGCCCAAACTTGCGCCTAAACTTGAATGGATTGGCGCGCGCCCTTCGCGATCTCTTCCGTTTGCTTTAAGGCTTAGACGGAGTACCCAAAAGCCTTCCTGGCCAGTTCCTGGTCCGACGCATAGTCGCCGGCGCTATATCCGTGGGCAGCGGCTGCATGTGCATAGGCCGCCTTGGTGTGGAGATCCTCTGGATTTGAGTCCGAGTTCTGCGTCATTGGCTTCTCCTGTATTTGGCGGGATCTTCTGCTTCCTTGAGTTTCCTGTAGTGGACTCAAAAAAGCTGATCAATCCTATACAGGCTCGCCCCGATACTGGCGCGTGGCCGACCGTGCCGCCAGGGCGCGAGTGAGTACGAATGACCGCCGCGGCCCACCGACGATAGCCCCGCGGCGCCGCCTTCATTGCACGTGATTCCTATTGCTCAGACGGCGGCGATTGCCCCGGCTAGATTGAAGCAGTAAGGGTAGGCGCGTAACGGTCCCGATCAACCAACGGGAATTAATGTACTGACGCAACCCCTTATGTAGGCTGCTGCTGCCGGGTTGATCTTAACGGCGCCAAAGCATCCCACCCTCACAAGTGAAACGCAGACACCTTAAGGGGGTCTAATATGCGCGGAATCAGATTTCTAATCGGTACAACAGCATTGCTCGCTGCCTTGGCCATTGCGCCGGCAGCTCGATCGCAGCTTGTGGTTAACATCGGCGTTCAACCAACCTGTTCCTATGGCTACTACGGCTATGCGCCGTACGCCTGCGCTCCCTATGGCTATTACGGACCGGGATACTTCTACAACGGCATCTTTCTGGGCATGGGCCCCTGGGGCGGATGGGGTTACAGCCACGGCTGGGGCGGTCACCGCTTTGTGAACGAAGGCGGAGGGAACTATCACGGCGGACCTGGTCGCGCGTCTTATCGCGCCAGCGGCGATCAATCTCGCGGCAACGCTCCCGTCTATCGCAACAATGCTCCGCGCTCATCACAAGCCACACATTCCTCTGCACCTGCTTCGCGCGGATCAACCTCGCACGCGCCGGCTTCGCACGCAGCTCCGAGCGGCGGCGGTGGACACGAGGGTGGTGGTGGTGGACACCAAGGTGGTGATAGTGGACACCAGGGCGGTGGAGGTGGACATGAAGGCGGCGGCGGACGTCACTAAACTGCTGCTGCTGCATCGGGCAGCAGTTTGCACAACAGACGGCGCAGCTAACCAGCTCCGCCGTTTTGTTTTGGCCAAAGCATTTCAGGTTGCATCTCGCCCAGATGGACAAAGTGAGAGCTGGCTGCTTCGCGGCAACAAGAGACAGCGCGTGGCAGGATCAGCTTCGGCGAGGTCGGCTCTGAGTTTAGCGGCTTTGGCTTAATCGGCTTCATGTTGATCGGCGGCGCATCCATCGGCCGCTTCCCCGGCGAGACCGGTGGCCAGCGAGCAGGCACAAGATTAGCCCAGCGATTGGTTCCATTGCCGCTGGTACCATTGCCGCTGGTTCCAGTACTTCGGGAGGCCGAAGCATGTATGCTCAAGCCGCCGCAATCATTCAAGATCAGTGCGCTCCGTGGACACGGTGGAGCGCTCTATTGGATTAGAGGGTTACTCAGAGGGGGAGGGTCGAGTTCTCTGGCGTGAGGCCGTGTTCCGCGTCGGTGCTGACTAAACACCCACGCGGCTCAGGCCGCTTAATCAAACGGCGCGGCGTCCGGAGACCAGGTTGATGACCAGGATGATCAACGCGATCACCAGCAGAATGTGAATGAAGCTGCCGGCTACATGTAAGCTGAAACCCAGAACCCACAAGACCAGCAGGATTACGAAGATTGCCCAAAGCATAGTCAACACACCTTTCTCATTTGCGAATGCCTGAGCCGGGAAACCCGGCCCAGGCGCGCCTAACGAATTCACAGGCAGCAATTACTTGGATGCAATTGCCTGTGCCTTTGCGTCTCTCACAGCATTAATAAATCGGACTGCGGCTTCAGGCGTCGACACTTCGCCCTGCAGAACGCGGTGTGTGGAGACGTCGAGCCCGTAGAGGGCGTCCATGGAATCGTTGTCCCTGCGAACATCGGCCCCGGTCAGCGAGAGTCCGGCAAACAGGCCTTTGGCGCGCGAGTAGGTCAGGATCTCGGTATTCAACTTCCAGTCGGTGTCCGCAGTGGCATGGCGTCCTACCGGTCCGGCTGCCGCGGAGGCGTCAGCTCCAAGCTGAAACTTCGCGTCTTCCAGGCGCTGCATTCCTCTCTCGCCCTGGAAAATCATGACCAGATCCACGCCTTCAACGCCGATCTGCAATCCCCAGCTTCCGCCAGTGATAACAAAGAACGCCGGCGCGCTCCATCCCTCCCGGGTCCGGCAGGTGGCTACGCCCTTCCCGTTTTCCGCGCCAAACACCAAGCCGCCCTTGATCATGTGCGGCACTACGGCAATGCACTTCGCGTGCTCCAGCACCTCTTGCGGAATGCCATTATCCGGCGCGGCCATGATCTGGTGCAGCACCAATGTTGCATTGTCCAGCCGGTTCCGAACATCTTCGCGATCCTCTGCCGCGAAAGCGCTTACCGCACCCAGACTGAATAACACTGCTAACGTAATGAATTTCTTCATGTATCTCACCTTTTCTACCCATGCGCAGCGTCACTTTCATATTGCGCACTGAGGCGCACCAGGTTCCCCAACTCTAGAGTTGTTTACTGCCGGAGTCTGAGCAATAGGACTCTCTCGATGGATGTCGGCCTATTTCCCCACAGACAGATGGATGGCGCGGAAGAGGCCTCGCGGTTGAGCGCGGGATTTCGCGCGTTCGTACCGCGGCCATCAACCAAATCCCCGCAGCGCCTCGGTGCCATTCATCGCGAGATTTTTCAGCCCCCAAGAAAGGTCTTGAGATTTATCGGGAAAAGTGAGCAAAATTGACCAGATTGCCTCGAACCTCAGGATGCAGTCTTGTGCTAAAGTCCCGCCGGGGGTGTGCAGTAAGGCGAGATCTGCAGATGTTCATTTGAATGAGTAGCTTGATCATAGGCTTCTTATTCCTGCTGCCTACGCTACGTTGGCGGCGGGATGGAATCCAGATTCACGCACGTTGGGCCGCGTTCTTCCCGCAAAGCTCCGTGCGATCACTGTCGCTTAAACGAGGCTTGCTGGATGGTTGAGTTCGAAAAATCCTCATTTGATACCGCAGCCTTTCTCATGAGCGCCGGGCTGGGACGAAGAATTGTCCAAGTGGCACCCAAGCAGCCGTTTTTCACCCAGGGAGATCCGGCCGATTCCGTCTTCTATCTTCAAAAGGGCCACGCAAGGATCACGGTAGTCTCAAAGGCAGGCAAAGAAGCTACCATCGCAATCCTCTCAGCCGACGACTTTGTAGGAGAGGCGGCACTGACCGCAATGCCTGGGCTACGATTGTCCACAGCCACTGCCACTACCGCCTGCACAGCGCTCAAGATAAGCCGGGAAGAGATGATCCGCGTGATGCACGAGGAGCGAGACTTCTCCGACCTGTTCTTGAAGTTCCTGCTGACCCGTAGCATGCGCATCCAGGCCGATCTTGTCGACCAGCTCTTTAACTCCAGTGAAAAACGCCTGGCCAGGATTCTCCTGTTGATGGCGGAGTTTGGCCAGCGGGGCGAGTCGAAGCCTTTGATTCCCAAGATCTCGCAGGAGACCCTGGCAGAGATGATCGGCACCACCCGCTCCCGGGTCAGCTTCTTCATGAATCGTTTTCGCAAGCTCGGCTTTATTGAATACGACGGCCGCATTCGGGTCCACAAGTCGTTGTTGAACGTGGTTCTGCACGATCAGCTGCCCGAGGACAAAGCGGAAAGTCCGGCTAATCCGATCGCCCTCGAGGAGTAAATTCGACCAGGAACTTCGACGACGAATTCCTGGGCCGCCGAAGGCTTCCCACTGGTCCCCCTGCGGGGTTGAATTGTCTTGCAGATTGATGCATGGGCTACTTGCACTCGGGTGCATCCAAGATAGAGTTGGCTCTTAAGCATGCCGGCCACTGTAGAGACGTAGAATGATACTCTAGCCGCCGAGACCGGAGCGCCATCCGCTGCGGCACGGAAAAATAGCGTGACTCCTGCTTATGACAGATAAATGGAAACCTCTTTTCTTCCGTGCAGCGGCAGTTATTCTCGTCATGCTCGTGCCCTGCAAAGGCCTGTTTGCGTACTCTGTTCTCACGCACGAGGAAATCGTTGACTTGGTATGGACATCCGAAGTTCGCCCCCTCCTGTTGCAGCGCTTTCCAAATCTGACTGAAGACCAGATCAAAGAGGCCCATGCCTACGCTTATGGAGGCTCGGTCATTCAAGACCTTGGCTACTATCCTTTCGGCAGCAAGGAATTCAGTGACCTGGTTCACTACGTTCGAAGCGGGGACTTCGTGATCGAGCTGCTCCGTCAAAGCCAGGATGCCGACGAGTATGCCTTCGCTTTGGGCGCGTTATCGCACTATACGGCAGACATTGACGGCCACCCCGCAGTCAATCAGGCTGTCGCACTCCACTATCCAAAACTGAGAGCCAAATATGGAAACTCGGTTCGCTATGCACAGGATACGACGGCTCATTTGAAGACCGAGTTTGGATTCGACACATTGCAAGTAGCAAAAAATCGATATGCGTCGGAGCAATACCATGATTTCATCGGGTTCAAAGTCGCGCAGCCTTTGCTGGAGCGGACCTTTCCGGTGGTATACGGGCTACAACTGCAGGACGTGCTCGCGCACGAGGATCTGGCGATTGGCACATATCGCTTCTCGGTCAGCCAGCTGATTCCGAAAATGACCCAGGTCGCGCTCCAGATGCACAAGAAGGATCTAATGCGAGAGACGCCCGACTTTGCGAAGAGTAAATTTCTGTATCGCCTATCGCGATCCGATTACGAACGGCAATGGGGAAAGACCTATACGAAGCCGGGCTTCGGCACGCGGTTACTATCCCTGCTTTTGCGATTTATTCCGAAGGTTGGGCCCTTCAAAGGTTTGGGATTCAATAATCCTACGCCACAGACTGAAGACTTATATATCAAGAGCATCAATGCTACGGTCGATCAGTACCGCCTCTATCTCGAAGAAGTGCGCGCAGGTACCTTGGTCCTGCCCAACCGCGATCTTGATGACGGCATAACAACCAAAGCGGCGGAATACACACTCGCGGACGAGACCTACGCTAACCTGTTGGCCGGATTGTCGGCGCAAAAATTCGACGGCACCTCGCCCCAACTGCGCGATAACATTCTCGAGTTCTATTCCGATCTCTCGCTGCCGATCGAGACCCGGAAAGATCCGGCTCGCTGGCAAGGCGTCTTGACCAATCTTGGCGAATTGAAGGCAACAGGTCCTTCGCCGGTTAAGTGAGCATAGATCTCCTGTTGAGCAATAACCAGCCTCAGCGTGAAAGCTGCGTCTGATCCAAACTGCTCAGACACTCAAGACTTCGGCCGTTACGCTCAGAACGGTTGGCGCAGGCGGATAGCCGAGTTGAACCCACGGAGGCAGTCCAATGAACAGCAGTCAAGTGAACGGTAAGGTCGACGAAGTAGTGGGAAGCATCAAACGAAACGCGGGCAAAGTGACTGGCAATACGCCGCTCCAGGTCAAGGGCATTGCCCAGCAGACAAAGGGAAAACTTGAAGGCGTCTTGGGCACGGCCAAAGACAAGGCTAAAGATGTGGTGCGCCAAGCCAATCACGGAGCCAACCAGGGAGCCAACCGGAAAACCAGGGTGCAACGAGACACACGCCCGTAATTCGGGTTATTCTCAGGCAGTGGCGCCAAGCAAAAAAGAAGCGCAACTCCTGCAAGCACCCCCAAATCGACGCTGGTTTGAACAGTGGGTCGAACGTCGCCGCGAGATTTTCCCCTCTTGGCTACTCTGGCGCAAGTGGCGTCGCACAACTGAGGCCAGCCAGCATCTAACCCAAAAGGGAGCGCCCACCCCAACTTCCTTTGCCGAAATCCGCCCCATCTCGTTGGATTCGAGCGCTGCTGAAGTCTCTTGGGCCCGGGATCATCACCGGGGCTGCCGACGACGACCCTTCGGGCATCGCAACCTATTCCATTGCCGGCGCTCAGCTGGGAACCAAGCTGCTCTGGACCGCGCTTCTGACGTGGCCGTTGATGGCCGCCGTGCAGATGATGTGCGCTCGCATCGGCAAGGTGACGGGCCAGGGATTAGCGGGAAACCTCAAGCAACGATTTCCCAAATGGTTGTTAATCGCGGTCGTAATAGCCCTTTTGATCGCCAACACAATTAATATCGCCGCGGACCTAGCGGGCATGGCAGATGCGGCTTCCATGCTCTCCGGTGTCAATTCCCGTTGGTTTGTTGTTGCGTTCGCGCTGATCATCTCCTGGGCTACCATCCGGCTCCAGTATCGGCAAATCGCGAACGTACTCAAGTGGCTTGTGCTTGTGCTTTTCGCTTACCCCGTCACTGCTTTTGTAGTGGGAGCCAACTGGGGTCAGGTGCTGCACGCTACCCTGATCCCTTCCATGCCGCATTCCAGAAATGAATGGGCGACACTGGTGGCAATCCTCGGCACCACGATCAGTCCTTACCTTTTTTTCTGGCAGGCAAGTGAAGAAGTTGAAGAAGAAAAGGCCGCGGGCCAAACTACTCTCGCGAAGCGCAGAGGGGCCACTCCCAAAGAACTTGAATTAAGAAACTTCGATGTGGGTGTCGGCGCGTTTTTCTCGAACATGGTCATGTTCTTCATCATCCTTACCACTGCCATCACTCTCAACCGGCACGGCCTCGTGAATATCGAAACTTCTCGGCAGGCGGCTGAGGCTCTCCGTCCGTTCGCCGGCAACTTTGCTACAACACTGTTCACGGTTGGCATTGTCGGCGTCGGGTTTCTTGCCATTCCCACGCTTGCGGGATCTGCAGCATACGCATTTGCTGAGACTCTCGGATGGCGGCAGGGCTTGAGCAAGAAACTCAAACAGGCGCGCTGGTTTTACGCTCTGATTCTGGTCTCGACAGGGGCGGGGGTCGCGCTGGACTTTATCGGCATCAATCCGGTCAGGGCGCTCTACTGGACTGCTGTCATCAACGGACTGCTCGCGCCATTCCTGATGGTCGCAATCCTGATAGTGGCGGCAGACAAGAAACTGATGCAGGGCCAGCCGAGCTCCCGGCTGGGATGGATTGTTGTGGCAATCACTACGGCGGCCATGTTCGTAGCAGGCGTTGCCATGTTTGTTGTGTAGCCCTAAGGCGCGGGCTTATGCGGTTTGAGCCCGAGCAGTTTGAGCCCGAGAGGTTTGGGGCCGATGAGTTTGGGCCCGATAAATTTAGGCCTGGCCGGCTTGGAATTTATTTCGCCCGCGATGCTGCATTATGCCGAGCCGGCTTCTCTGTAGCGCCGATTCTGCGTAGGCCCCTGACCTTCCAGATCCCAAAGCAAATTCCGGCGACCATCAGGCCCACAAACAAAATGATCAGCGGAGTCGACCACTTCTCAAGCGTCCCTGACCAAACGCGGATGGCGTGGCGTCCATAAGCAATGGCGAGCCACGCAACAAAGGAGTACCGCAGGGTTCGAGCCGCGCCGTATACGGGCAGGAAGCGTCGGCGCGAGACGCCCAGCGCGCCTGCCGCGAGCGCAAATGGCAACAGCGGAATCGGCGGAGGAAGCACGGCGGGAAGAAACACCGCCAGGATGCTGTGACGCTTCACCCATCCGGTCACTCGGCCAAGAAGACGAACCGGCACGTGGCGGCGCAAAGCCTCTTCGCCCCCTCTGCGCCCGAGGTCCCATGTGGCGTATCCGCCCACGAGGCTTCCGACAATGGCCATCGCGGTGAGCAACCAGGGGTTTCCATTGTGCGCCACCAGCCAGAGCAGCAGCAGATCAGTGCTGCCGGGTATAGGCAAGGGGATGAATGAGGAGTCGACAATGGCAACGAAGAAGAGTCCCAGCACTCCCAGGTGCGTAAGCCAATGCGGTATTAGGGAGGGATGCACTGGGGAAGCTAGAAAAAGGCCTGTGTGTCGAACAGGAAGGCTCATAATTGCTGCACGGCAAACAAGTGATCACCTTACCATTCTTACCGAGTGATTCAAAATACTCTGCGGCCTCTAGCAAGGCCGCAGAGTATCGATTGCGATGTTACTGCAGGCTGCCAGTCGTAGCGTTGGCCGGGCTGCCAATCGCTTCACCCGATACCACGAGCTCCACTCGCCGGTTTTCCTGTCGCCCGGCGGAATTATCGTTCGAGGCTACCGGCGAGCTGTTCCCAAACCCCGTTGCGCTGACTGTGTTCGCGGTTACGCCCTCTTGCGCGAGGTAATTGCGAACAGTGTCCGCACGGTTCTCGGAGAGCTTCTGGTTCATCTCATCGCCGCCGACATTGTCGGTGTAACCGCCGACCGCGATGTCAAGCCCTGGATATGCGATCAAAATTCCGGCAACCTTCGCCAGTTTCTCCCGCGCGCCGGGTTTCAACGTATATTGTCCGGTGTCAAACAACACGTCCGACATGCTGATAATGAGCCCCCTCGCACTGTCGCGCGTCTCAAGAATCGCATTGAGTTGCACGATCAGTTGCGCGCGCATTGCCGCCTTTTCCTGGTCGGCTTTATGCTCGTTGTCCTGCGCTTGCTGAGCCGCCAAGCGGGACTGGTCCGCGTCCGCCTGAGCCGCGCTGATTGCAACTGCCGATTCATTCTGACTTGTGACCAATGCAGCCTGGGAATTTGCCGCGTTAGCCTGCGCCCGTGCCGCGTCTAACTGCGCCTGCTCCTTTAACCGGGTTGCCTCTTCCGCCTGCGCCCGCGCCCGTGCCTGTGCATCGGCCGAAGCCTGGCGCTCGTTCTCCCTGCGAACCTCGTCGATCTTCTTGACGGCTATTTCTCGGGCGTCTTCCGCGGTCTGCACCGTCTCGCGAGACTTCGCGATGAGTTGCTTCTGATCGGAGCCTCTCTCCAACGCGTATGCATCGGCGCTGCTCATCAATTGCACAGCATGTTGATAGCTTTCGCTGGCGTAAGTCTCAGCGCCCTCGGATCGCGCGATGCGAACTGCATTCCGTGCTTCCAGAAATTCCAGGGGCAGCTTGGCATCCAGAATCACTGGGTCGAATTTATAGCCGGTTGGAATATAACCGCCGCGCTCCATCAGTTCATATTTTGCATGGACCGCTTCAGATGTTCCCTCGGTGTAAGGGCGAACAACATTTTCCATTACGACAACATTGCTCGGCTGGCGGACAGCGAAATAGGGTTCCGCAGTGACAATCAGCGCGAATGCCTGAAGATTGGTCGTCGCCGTCAGTTTGCTGCGATCGTTGCCGCCGATTAAAACCTCTCCAAGGTTCACCGCGTGGCCGTCGGGTGAAATCGCCCACAGCACATAGGTCAAATACTCGGTGCCAAAGGCCGTGGGACTTTGCAAGCTCCCAAAGGTCGCTTCCACTTCCATGGTGCCGCGTTTGCTGCGGACTTTGGCTTTTCCGTCGGCTGAGGGCAGCAAGGCGGTTCCAGCCAGATCCACATCCGTCGCTCCGCCGCGATGCTGATAGTTAATCGCGTCTACAGAGCGGCTTGTCTCGTTCACGGAATAGGCAGGCAACGCGCCGACAGGCACGATCGCGACTGACTCTTGCGGGCTGGCCTGGGCCAACGCGCTCAAGCTGAGTACACTTCCCATCACAAGAAAGAATGTGTGTTTCAAGATATCTCCTGCAGTCAAAAGACTGCTGTATTGCGCTTGTGTTTCAAGGTTGGCGGGCAAAGCCATGCCGGCTTCGATGGCAGTATCTATCTGCGCCCGACGCGGAATTGATGGAGGTGATCGAACACTCCATAGAGATTTGCGATCCACAACACCAAAACAAGTACAACCAGGCCGTTCAGGATCGATTTGATCTGCGACTGCATGGGGATGAACCTGTTCACAATCCACAGTAGAAGCCCTGCTGCAACAATTGTGATGAGCACAGTGGTAAGGGGCATTTCATGTTCTCCATTCGTATCTCGGATTCGAAGTCGCCATGGCATCGTCGAGAAGCTACTGGATGCTGAAGCTTCCAGAAAGTGGAGAACGATGGCTCCGCTTCCCTCACATTCTTCCAAGTCAACGGGGAAATATCTGAGCCATAATGCTCATCCGGCAAAGCGAACGAGGCAGAGGCTCGCTTGAGGTGAACTGGCGCGATTGCAGACAGATAGGACGGCTTTGGGGGCGAAATGACCCAACGTAGTCCAGCTGGAACTTCACTTTGCAGGGAGCCAGCGATTATTCCGGCGCGCCATCGGCGCTTGGATTATGCCAACTGCCGGATGCGGCGATGAGTGCGTCAGCTTCTTTCGGCCCCCAGGTGCCGCGTTTGTAGCGACGCACGGTATGGTGGTTCTTCAGAACCCGATTGACCACTTTCCAAGCGGCTTCAACTGCGTCCTCGCGAGTAAAGAGCGCTCCGTCGCCTTTCATGGCGTCGCCCAACAGCCGTTCGTAAGGCGTCTCTTCGCCCGGCTGCTCATCTGAAAGGTAAAGCTCTCGCTCCTCTCCGATGAACTCCTCACCCGCAAGCTTTACGCGGGCAGCCAGCGCGATTGCTGAATTGGGAGAGAGCCGGAAGCGCAGGTAATTCAATCCGCTTTCCGCCTGCACCGCATCGGCAAAGAGCTTCTGTGGGGGCCGCTTCAGTTCCACCATGATCTCAGTCGCAGTGACGGGCAGATACTTACCAGAGCGCAAATACCACGGCACTCCGTCCCATCGCCATGAGTCGATGAAAAGCCGCAGGGCGCAATAGGTCTCCACGTCGGAGCGCTTCGCCACGTCAGGCTCCTCTCGGTAGCCAGCATACTGGCCGCGTACCACGTCGTCGGGCTTCAGGGGGCACATGGCCTTAAAAACCTTCGCTTTCTCACTGTGCACATCGCCAAAGTCCCGCCCCGCGGGCGCTTCCATTGCAAGCAGAGCTACGATCTGGAAAAGATGATTCTGGATCACATCGCGCAGGCAGCCCGATGTCTCGTAAAATGCGCCGCGCCCGCCCACCCCGAAGTTCTCCGCCAGAGTGATCTGCACACTGGCCACATAGTTGCGGTTCCAGATCGGTTCCAGAAACGAATTGGCGAATCGGAAGTAAAGAATATTCATGATCGCTTCTTTTCCAAGGAAGTGATCGATGCGGAAGATAGAGTCTTCGGGGAACACCGCATGCGCAACCCGGTTCAGTTCGCGTGCTGAAGCCAAATCGCGTCCAAACGGCTTCTCGACGATGACGCGCGCGTTCTCGGCCAGCTTCGCGGCTCCCAGCCCCTTAATCACCGTTTCAAACAGCGCCGGCGGGATTGCAAGGTAGTGCGCGGGCCGTTGGGCCTTCCCGAGCGCAACTTTAATCGCTTTGAATGTGCTGCTGTCCGTGTAGTCTCCGCTCACGTACTTCAGCAGAGACAAAAGGCGCTTCAGTGCTTTCTTGTCATCGATTCCGCCAGCTCGCTTGATGCTGTCCGTCGCCCGTCTTTGCAGGCGCTCCAGACTCCATTTCGGAAAGGCAACGCCAATCACGGGAACTTTGAGTGTGCCGAGCTTCACCATCGCGTAGAGCGCCGGGAAGATCATTTTGTGGGCCAGATCGCCCGTTGCGCCAAAAACCACCAGCGCGTCTGACTGCGACTCGACCATCAGGCGCCCTCTTTCGCGCCGGCGGTTTTCTCGTGGTGGCCGCCGAATTGAAATCGCAGCGCGGACAGCAGCTTGTCGGCGAAAGTGTCTTCGCCACGCGAGCTGAAGCGCTCATACAGCGCTGCGCTCAAGACGGGAGCCGGAACCGATTCGTCAATCGCGGCGGTAATCGTCCAGCGCCCCTCGCCCGAGTCCGACACGTGCCCGGTAAATTTCCCCAAATCCGGGCTGTCGAGCAGCGAGATGGCGGCCAGATCCAGAAGCCATGAAGAGATCACGCTGCCGCGGCGCCAGACTTCGGCGATGTCAGCAAGGTTCAGGTCGTATTGGTAGACCTCAGGGTTGCGCAGAGGAGTAGTTTCTGCGTCCACAGTTTGTTGCTGCTTGCCGACGTTGGCATGGTGCAGAATATTCAACCCCTCCGCATACGCGGCCATAATTCCGTACTCGATTCCGTTGTGCACCATCTTTACAAAGTGTCCCGCGCCGTTGGGGCCGCAGTTCAGGTAGCCGTGCTCGGCGGTGCCGCCCACTTTTTCCCGGCCGGGCGTGCGCGGCGCGGAATCGATACTTGGCGCCAATGCGGAAAAAATTGGGTCGAGGCGCTGAACTACATCCTTTTCGCCTCCGATCATCAGGCAATAACCTCGATCGGCCCCCCACACTCCACCGCTGGTTCCCGCGTCAACATAGTGGATGCCTTTAGGTTTCAATTCGGCGGCGCGGCGAATGTCGTCGCGATAGTAGGAGTTCCCGCCATCAATGACCACATCGTCCGCTGCAAGCAGCGGGGTCAGGCGTTTGAGCGTCTCATCGACCACGCCGGCCGGCACCATCATCCAGATAGCGCGAGGCGTTTTCAACTTTTTGACGAAGTCTTCCAGCGAATTCGCGCCAACCGCGCCATCTTTGGCAAGCGATTGCACGGCTTCCGGGTGAACGTCGTACACAACGCATTGATGGCCAGTGCGCATCAGTCGCCGCACCATGTTGTTTCCCATCCTGCCCAGGCCGATCATGCCTATTTCCACGGGTTCACCTCTTCCTCAAGTTCCCGGCGCTTCTGGCCGCGAACCGATCAAACGACATGCAGCGGCTCCGCCGCTCAGTTACATCTTCACAGATCGATTGTTACGTTTCGATGCTGAAATGGCAATAAGCGACAACTTGTGACGGGGCCGTGGTCTTGCGCGCGGCCCCGTTTGCTCCAACCTCTGTTAGTGCCGTGGGATTAACGACAGATCGCCACTCATAATGAATACGGTGAGCGCCACGGCCATCAGGAACGCACACACCCAGAAGCGCCAGTCGCGGTGCATCCGGCGCCAGTAGGGACCGGGATCCTGTTCACCATGGTCGCCGCTATGTCCTTCGTGGAAGTGCCGGTTTCCTGTCATATCGCCTCCAATGGTCCTCTCGCATTCTACAAAGTAACGCTATGCGAGTCTTCTGTGCACACCGGATGTGCGCCTCAAGCCTATGGCTTGATGGGTGCCATAGCGATAACGGGTGCCGTGGCAGTCACCGGCACTGGCGGGTCGGCAGCAGATGTGGATGTGCTACCAGCCCATAGTGCGCAGTTGTAGAAATAGCCGCAATCCCAAAGTCGGACCCAAACCGCTTGCCGAATCCCGCAGTTCCTTGTCCCCACTTAGGTGGTGAGTTGGTCCACTGGTTGATTCCCGCCGCCACTCCGACGGCGACAATTGGATATGGGCCGACTGTGTCGAAAGCGTAGTTGCTCGCCTTCGTTCTCTCGCTCGGCGGGACATAGGTCAGGTCCGGCATCACCGATGTCGTGGTTGGACTTGTGATTCCTGAAGTTGCCGAAGCATCCCCAGCGGAAGCATCTACGGAAGACAGGCTTGATTGCGATCTCGCCGGCGTTGGCATTCCCGCCAGAGCCGCAGTCACGGCCAGCACCAGAAGCATCGCAGGGCGCATCATTCTATCGGCATGATTTTCGCCCCACTGGCCAACGCGCCATCTCGCCACGGCTACCCGGCCAGCCAACAAGACATGCAACTCCGAGCTCCACTTGGATGACCGCATTGTCTCTCCCCGTTTCGACATCGGCCCGGCATCGCTCATCTCATGCGTTAGATGCGCGGCGGACCCACTGCCGCGTCACGCGGCTATGCCTACAGCGATATTTCCAGAATGGCGACCTTGAGTAATGGTCACATTTGCTCGGAATGCAAGTTGTCCCCGTCTGCAAAGGCTGGGCTGCCGATCGAGGTTAATCCACCCGATTGGAGTCGATGATCCATGAAGCCGATGTCCAAAAGAGAACAGTTTTGCTCCGAAGTTCAGAGGATAATTTCGGAAACCGGTTGTTTCCGCCGTCGCCGAGGAGTCTGCCATGACTGAGGTTCAAACTTTCCCTTCCATCCCCACCAGGATCTTGTTGCCCATCGACTTCAGCCCATCTTCCCAAGCGGCCCTAGAGATGGCAGCTGACCTTGCGAAGCACTTCCACGCAGAACTCCATCTAGTGAATGTGATTCCGATGTTTCCCACAACGACAATTCCTGACCTGATTCCCGAAGGCGAATTCATTCAAGAGGCCAGAACATTTGCGGAGCAGCATCTGGCAAAGTGCCATGCCGCTCTTGGGGCCAGGGGAGTGAAGTCAACCTCCAGCGTCGAAGTTGGAAATGACATCGCCGGAAACATCATGGAAGTGGTGGAGCGCGAGCATATCGATATGGTGGTGATCTCCACTCACGGCATCTCCGGCTGGCATCCGCTGGTCTTCGGATCGATTGCCGAAAAGGTTGTAAAGCTCGTTCAATGTCCTCTCCTGCTTCTGCGTTCAGCCAAGCCCGACGCCAAGGGGAAGGCTCCGGCAGCGCAATCCACGGACTGGTGGTAGAAAAACCTTAGGACTCCGTCTTCGCTGCGTACAATCGTGCCGGACTTCCAGCGCATTTCCTGAAGTGAGCAATACAGACCAGACCGTCGCTTTGAATGCGGACGATGATGGACAGAGATTGATGGTAATTGCGCTTAAGCGTGGGGTGGACTTTCTTTAATTTGACTGTCTTCTTTTTTGTGCAAACGAAACGTCCCGGAATTGACTGGTGCCTGCGTTGTCGGCGCCAAGTCGCAAAGGCCAAATCACGAAAATTGATGGGCTCTTATTACTTTGGGCACTCCGTCCACTGCCATTCACGGCATTTGATCCATTCGCCGCAAATTCCGGACATTGCGCGAAGCAATGATGCTGCCCAGGGCGGGAATTTTCTAAACATCTATAGACCAGCCAAAGAACCGGTAGTCAGCGAGGTAACATTTTGACTGGCGACGACAACACATTCGATTCCGCCGCGTTTCTTGCAAACGCCGGGCTTGGCCGAACGATCGTCGAGTTGAAACCAAAGCAGACATTTTTCTGCCAGAGCGATATTGCGGACTCTGTGTTCTATCTGCAAAAAGGTCGCGCCAAGGTCACAGTCGTTTCACAGAAGGGCAAGGAAGCCACAATCACCCTTCTATCCGCTCACGATTTTGTTGGAGAGGAATCTCTCGCGATGATCGATGGGCGGCATATGGCCACCGCAACTGCAGTGAACACCTGCACTGCGCTCCGGATCACTAAAAGTGAAATGATTCGTGCCCCATGGCGGGGCAATCGCGGGATATCCGTCAGGATCGAGAAATTTGCGGTAGCCGGTGAAGGTGAATTTGTCCGGATACTCTTCCGCGCCATGCTGCTCCGCAATTAAAGCTTGCGAAAGGGGGCCATCCGCCACGCCCATGGTTCGCAGAAGCGCTTCCAGATCCGCTCCCTGCACATCGGGCATAGCCGGCATCTGATCCGTCCCGTTCTGTATTAGGTCGACGATCTGCGCCTTGCTCAGCCGCGTTCCCACGCCAATCAGCATCGGATTCGCGGGTGCAATCCCCTCCATATGAGCACCGTGGCAGCGAGCGCAGCGATTCGCGTAAACGGCCGCGCCTGCGCTGTCTGCACCCGTCTTGTCTGCGGGTGCCCGCGTCGTCATCTCCTGCGCCGGCCCCGATGTCAGCTCTTTGCCCGCATCGCCTTTGACGTTTGACGAACCCGCACGCAGGTATTCGATCAGCGCCTTCATCTGCGCATCGTCAATGTTCGGGAACGACGGCATGCGGCCTGTGCCGTTCTTCACATTGCTGGTCACCTTCTCCACCTTCAGGCGGCTCAAAACATCCACCAGCGATGGAAACGCCGGCGGCGCACCCTCCAAATTTGTGCCGTGGCACATGGCGCACTGGCTTTGATAAACCTGTTCCCCGGGATTCGCGCTGTAGTGCGCTTCAACCAGTCCGCCGGTCCAGGCCATCTCCGTCGCGTTTACATACAGAATGTCCGTCGCCCGATCGATCGCCGGTCCGCCCCACTCCGCGCCGCCGTCAAACCCGGGAAAGATCACTGTCTGCTTGCCCACAGCGAAAGGCAAGAACTGCCCGTCGCTCGCAAAGGTGCGAAACATCTTCAACGCCCACGCGTGCGCCTCAGCGGTGCGGTTGGTCAGCATATCCTCCGTTAGCCGCTGGCGCGCGAACGGCTCGGGCGCATCTGGTTTGGGCTGGGTTGGTGAAGTCACTTCGCCGGGCACGCTGCTGGCCGGGTAAGGAGTCTCATGAATCGGAAACAGCGGCTTGCCGGTGACCCGATTGAACAAATACAAGTAGCCCTGCTTTGTGGTTTGAGCCAACGCCTCCACAGTCTCGCCGTCGCGCATCACCGTGAAGAGCGCCGGTTCCGAGGGAAAATCCCGGTCCCAGATGTCATGGTGCACACCCTGGAAATGCCATAGCCGCTTGCCCGTGGCTGCATCCAGCGCCAGCAGCGTATCCGCATAGAGATCGTCGCCCACGCGGTCCCCACCGTAGAAGTCGAAGACGGCCGAACCGGTAGGCACATACACAATGCCCCGCTTTCGATCCAGCGCCATGCCCGCCCAGTTGTTAGCCGCGCCGGCCGTCTTCCATGCCTCTGGCGGCCAGGTCTCGTAGCCCGGCTCGCCGGGGTGAGGAATGGTGTGAAAGCTCCAGACGAGCTTGCCTGTTCGCACGTCGAACGCGCGCACATCTCCCGGTGGCGCGGGGTGCGTCTCAGGATTTCGACCACCCACAATAATCAGATTCTTGTAGATGACGCCGGGCGTGGTCAGCACAATCGACTGCTTCTCAAAATCCCCGCGCAAGTCTTTGCGCAAATCAATCCGGCCCGATTCACCAAAACTCGCAATCGGTTTGCCTGTCTCAGGATCCAGGCAATAGAGGAAGTTCATCACTCCGGCAAAGATTCGTCCCTCCTTGCCATCAGTCCAATACGCCATGCCGCGCGCCGGTTGCGTGCCCCCGGCAACCCCGGCATCAAACTTCCATTTGAGCCTGCCGGTCGCCGCGTCCAACGCAACCACCTTCTGCGTCGGCGTATAAGCGTAGAGCGTGCGGCCCACCACCAGGGGATTGTCCTCGATGCCTCCCATTTCACCCGCGTCGAAGCTCCATGCCACTTTGAGTCGCTGCACATTGACGCGGTTGATCTGCTTGAGTTGAGAGTAGTGATCTCCGTCGGGACCGCCGTTGTATACCGGCCAACCTACCGAACTCTGTCCCGCGCAAACCCCGCACAGCATGGATGCCAAAAGCGCTCCAATTGAGAGCGTCCCAATCACGGTAGTCCGGTCCATCTTCTTCACTTCGTTCCCTCGTTGCTACACAGTTTAATTGCTACGCGACGTACCCGATGATCTCCAAGGAATCCTAGCCGATACGTAGCTGTTGATGTCACTGCATCTGCGTGTCTCTGGAATTGTAGGTCGATTCCCATCCCTTCTCGCTTATTGAACTCCCAGCAGGCTGAATCCTGGACATTCGGCTTCGCAGAAATTGCTAGTCGATTTCGATATTCCCGATTCGCCAAATCAGCCGCCGCATGGTCTAGAATGGCCTGAGTCCCCCCGGACGAGGTTCCTATGAAACCCACGCAGAAGCGTGCGTTGGCGATGTTCCTTAGCCTTCCCGTCCTTGCTTTGTCTGCATTCGCACAAGCGCCCTCGCCCGCACAAGCGCCTTCGGACTTTGCTACGGCCGAGCTCAACGTCACGCCTTCACCCGCATCGAGTTCACAGTTGACCCTACCTGCGGGGACTTCTGTTGTGGACTTCGACATCTGGCCCACAGGCGCGGATGCGGTCATCCTGACCAAGGACAAGGCCGGCAACCATGTGGTCAGTTGGCACGTGGGCGATTCAAGTCCCGTCCCGCTCCTCGATTTGCCGGCGACCTTTACCGCCGCATCCATCACCGTCCACCCCATGGGGCAGCGATTCTTCGTTGAAGGAAAAACCGGCGAGCAATCTCAGATTCTGGCGGTCGACAACGCGAATGGAACGTGGACGCAGCACACAATCTATCAGACCTCTGCTGACGTTCGTAGACTTCTCGTGGCCCCGCGCCCCTTTGAGACCGGCTACAACGACACAACGAACCAGGCCGTCGAAAGCTACCGGCTGTTCTTCGCCGAACGCCTGCCCAGCGGGGTCTACTCCACGCGTTCGATTACCGAAGACGGCCAGCGCGAATACCAGGTGATCGGCCCGCAATCCACCTATGTAAAGATTCCCGACTCAAATGGCGATCCAACGCCGAACTTCGTCGCATCGGCGCTGCCGGAGTCGTTTCATCCGGATGGGCATTTGCTCATCTGGGAGGATGGCAATGGCTGCTTTCAGCAACTTGCTTACGCGGGGCAGAACTGGGATAAGCCATCACATATAGTAGGCAATCCATGCGGCGGTTCGCTGACGGTGACTCCGAACGGCGCCGCACTTTTGCATTGGAAGAGCGGCGTGCCAGGCGTGGCCGTAATCGGCGATCACGGCGGCTCAACCTCAACGCAGGCCGACGGATATCAGTTCATTTCCACGCCCTCTTCTGTTCCCGACGGCAAGGGAATCGTTGGACTGGTGGAGCAATCCGGCGCACCGGCACTCGCCTACGTGCGGATCGCGGTTCCTCTCGCCGACGTGATCAACGCGTGGATGTTTACTCAGGACGCTGCCGATCGCGACAGCTATACAAAAAGCGCCGGCCTGTTTCGCACCACCAATGAAGATCAGTTGTACGAGCTCTATGACACGGAATCGTATGCCTGCGGTCAATTCGACAGCGCAACGCCAACGCGGCCTTACCTCGTAACCACCGACATTTTTTGGGAGCTTGTAGCCTCAGCTTACGAAGGCACATTCATCGTCGAAGAGCGCCAGCAGGCGATGCCCGCATTCTGGGCGTTCTTGAACGCAGCGCATCAGTCGCTCAACACAACCGCGCCAAACTCGAAATGGGCCGTCGCCTTCAATGCAGTAGCGGATTCCCAAAGCGCGAGCAGCCCATCCGACACCGAAGCTCTGCACATTCAACAGGCGCAAGGAACATTCAGCTCACCCGTTTTCGGCAAGCCGTTCGACTTTACTGAATTGACGCCACGAGGCTATTACACTGCTACTCCCGAAATGCAGGAATATTTCAAGGCGGTTCATTACCTGACGACCGCCGCCGCTGCGATCGATGCCACTCCATTAAATGCGCTGCCCGACGATGTCAAAGCGAAAGCAATGCAGTGGATCGCAGCCTACACTCCGTACATCGCGCCCAGCCGATCGCCGTTGGTTTGGAATGCCGGTGCCTTCGCCCCGCCCGCGTTTGCGCTTCATCCCATCACCAGCCCGCAGATCTTCCCGCTCTCGTGGGGATTCGACAACGAGGTACTGCTCTCGACCGTCTACCACTCCGATTGGCCTGCCGCGCAGCAGATCACCGGACCCAAAGGTCCGCGCGGGCTGCCCTCAGGTCTCGATCTGGCGGCCGCCCTCGGCAGCGGCTACGCCCGCTCGTTGCTCAAGACCGATCTCGCGTCCTATCCCGCGCTCGGTCCCGTGCTCGATACACTTGAAGGGCGCGAACCAAAAACCGCAGCACAAAACGATCTATATGACGCGTGGATTTCCGCGCTGGCCGTCCAATGGGCTGACAATGCCACTTTTCCTGGCGTCGCGCAAGACACGCTGTGGGATGCGAAACGCATCCAGACGGGTCTCGCATCCTGGGCCACGCTGCGCCATGCAACTGTGCTGGTGAACGAAAGAACAACCGCGGAGTGCGGTGAGGGCGGCTTTGAGGCGATTGTCTTGCGTCCGCCAAGAGGCTATGTCGAGCCGGACCCAAAGACCTTTGAAGCCATCGCATCGTTGTTCGATCAGATGGAACAGGTCGTTGCGAAGTCGGCGAACTTTACCGGAAATCTACCGCATGATCCTGAGAGCGAACCGGATTCTTCAGGCGACCAGACAGCTCAGCCGCTGCAAGCCGGTATCATCCGACGTTTGCAGGCGACCGCAGGCAAAGCGCGCCTCTTCGAGTCCATGGCCCAAAAGGAATTGCAGAATCAGCCTCTCGCCGACAGCGATTACGACGAGATCCTTCATGTAGGCGCAGTCGCCGAGCATGACTTCCTGGTTTACAACAGTCTTGCCAGCGCGGACCTCGCGCTCTCCACGCCCAACCCGATGATGAAGATTGCCGATGTCGCCGGCGGTGGCCAAGTGCCGCCCTACCTCGAAGCGGCTGTCGGACGCCCGCTCGAGTGGGATCAAGTGGTTCCGTATTTCGGCCGCCGCGAAATTGTGAAGGGCAGCGTTTACTCCTACTACGAGTTCCCCTCGTCCACGCCGCTAACTGACCTCGCCTGGGCCGGAAAAGTCGCCAACCCGGACCGCGATCCTGTGAATCCATCACCGGCCGACAAAGCGGTTCCCGGCAAAGTCGAGGTCCAGGCCCATCCTGCGTGGGTCAGCTCTTTCATCTCCAGGGAGAGCCTGTCATGTCCGGCAGAACCGCCCTTCTAGCTATCGCGTCGGTCGCACTTCTTGTCGTGAACTCGGCCTCCGCTCAGCCGCCGGCCTCCGCACAAGGGGTGCCAGGGGATTTCCGTCTGCTCTTTACGGGCGACGTCATGATGTCGCGCCTTGTGAAAGTGGAGATCGACCAGCGAAGGACAAGCCCATGGCCTGGAACGAGGACTGGCAAGTCGACCGGGTTTTCCGGCCTCTTCCATAACGCCAGCCTCGTCGGCGGCAACTTCGAAGGTGCGCTCGGCGACCCGGCAAAATGTCCAGCGGAGAACAAGCTGTGCTTTGCCACACCCGACTCCGCGGCCGAGTTGATGAAGCAGGCCGGATTCAGTTTTGTGACCGCGGAGAACAATCACTCCGGCGACTTGGGCTCGGCGGGTCGAAGCGAAACACGCGCTGCGTTCCAACAGAACGGACTGCTGGCGCTGGACTTCGAGAGCTCTCCGCAGTTTTTTCGCTTCGGCGAGATGACGGTCGGTTTCATCGCGGTCACAACCGTCAGAGCTGCGGACGGACGCGTGCAGGAAGTCCCCTCAGTCGAGCTGGCGCAAAAACTGCGGCTCGCTCGTCAACTGGCAAACTTGGTCGTTGTATCCATCCATTGGGGCAACGAATTGCAGGACTGGCCTAGCGATGCGCAGCAGCGTCAAGCGCGCTGGCTGGTCGAGCACGGCACGGACCTCATCGTCGGACATCATCCTCATGTTGTCCAGGCGCCCGCGTGTGTCGAGGGCAGGCCAGTCTTCTTCTCGCTCGGCAACCATCTATTCGACCAGAAATATGCTGAGACCAAGACCGGCCTAATCGCTGACTGCAACGTCGATGCAGGCCGCCTCCTCTGCGGAGCGCTCAGCACGCACACCGACGAGACTACCGCTTATCCCAGGTTGGCAGGCAGAAATGCAGCCGCCGATCGCGCTCTCGCAAGCTGTTCTCCGCAGCTTGGTCCAGGCACGGAGATCGATGGAGTCACAATCCGCCCCGAGCCATGGTCCCCCGATCAGCCTGTAAACGGAATTATTCTCGATGGCTACAAGATCGACGGTAATGGCACAGAAAAGCCGGCGTGGCAGTCGAGACGCCAGAATCTGGTTTCCCTGCAACTGGTCACCTCCATGGCGGCCGAACCAATGTTGCTTTCGCTCGAACGCCACACCTCATCGATTGACGACGAGGTTGGTCTGCGTCCGTATGTCTACGCCATAGGTCCCCATGGCCTGATCGCGAAATGGCGAGGCTCTGCCTTGGCATGGCCCCTGATTGATACGGTGGAATCGAAAGACGGCGTGCTGTGCGCTCTGCATCGCGGCGATTCGTTCCTTATGCCCGACCCCGCCACGAAGTCAACCCGGATTGCTGCCTACCGATGGAACGGATTCGGATTTACTGGCATCGAAACTCCACCTGAATGTGAGCCGATCCTTCGTCAGCCCACGCCATGAATTCCGTCGAATGAATTTCGTTGCCGCTCCCAGTTCTGATTCTCAATGAGTCAGCATTTCTCTCTTCGCTTCGAAAAAACGAAATTCGAAGCACCCGTCGCTCTTCGGCATGAGCAAGGACGTCCTCGCTCCCGATAATGCGCCCCTCACTGAGATACGAGCAGGATCGGCGCGCGCCAAAAAGCTGCCTTTTGGGTAGATGGATCGAGGACCGTGACCTGGCAGTCGTACTGGCCGCGGGGAAGATTGTCCACATCTAAATCGAAGCTCAGCGGCATTGTGCCAAGCCTGCTTGCCGGATCGGGAACGATGGACTTCGGCGCAGTCTCATACAACTTCTTTCCGTTCTGGTAAAAGCTAACGAATGCGAAGAGAGGCTTCTGTGGGCTCGGAGTTGGAGTTTGTGTCTGCTTGTAAGCCTGGAAGTAGACGTGAATTTTCCGGCCGGCGGCAAATACACGCGTCACACTCGGGATTAGCTTCTTGCCATCCTGAACGAGCGGATTGGCGGCCTCGTCCTTCGCCCTGTCCTTTGCCTTCGCGGCATCGTAGATGGCTTCCTTCAAATCCACTCGCTGGCTGCTGAGAACGACGGCGCTGAGCGGGACGCGCTTTTCTTCCTTATTCAGATTGGGAATGACGAACGTCGTCTCAAAGGTTCCGATTCTGCCCGTCTCATCGTCGCGCGCCAGAAACTTGATCATGTACTTGCCGGGCAGCAGCGTAAAGCCCGTGTCATATTCGATGGGGCGCTTGGCAAGCTCAGCTGCCGTCGCATCCGACAGTTTAATATTCACATTGTCGCGAACGTTCGAGACAGTCGTGCCGCCGACAAGATCCTTGATCTCGCCCACAAAATCAATCAGCGTATGCTCCGCGCCGCCGCGCTTCGCCAAGGCCAACTCGCGCCCCGGAATTTTGACTACGATAGGAACGAAATATTCGGCGCGGTTGAGCTGAAAGTAGTCGATCTCCATGGCAATCGTCAGATCGGTGATGGGATCGTCCAGCATGAGCGCGTCTTCAAGCTGGCGCTCGCGGTCAATGTCGGTGAACTTATTAAACTCCTTGTCGGCATAGTAGCCCTGCCGATAGTCGAGCTTCGCCTCCTGATTTTGCGCCAGAGAAATTCTGATGCGCCGGAATTTTCCATTCTGCTCGGTATTCGTTGTGTAGTAGGCGAGGATGTAATAGTCCGAAATGGCCTCCTGCGCCTGAACGATGCCGCGCGTCAGGTCGTTGTTATCGAGGAAAGCCTTGCCGCCAGTATCACCGTCCAGCGCGAAGAGCGTGTCTTGTGATTGCTGGAAGTTGGTGGTGATCGCCTGCGCTGCTGCTCCTGTGTAGACGCCCTGATTTCCAGGCGAACCCTGAGTCGCGTCGCCCAGTGGCGCCTGCGCTACCAGGCCGCGTGCGTCGACAGTCCAGATAGAAACCCCGGCTTTAATCGCTGTATCAGCGGTTGCGTGCATCTGCGCCTGGTTGTCGATCCCTTGCAAGCGCAGGCCGCTGGCGAAATAGATGAGCTCTTTCTTCTCGTTGACCTGCCCCAGCATTCGCACCGCTGTCTGCAGCGCGGAGAGTTGACGGTCTGTGTTGAAGACGTTGAACTCGCTGTCATCCTGCCCAAAGGCTGCGCCTGTGTCCGCGCTGCTGGAGTCATCGACCGTGTCCGCGGAGCCTTGCCCCTCGCCAACGACCAGGGTCTCCAGAATGCTCAGCAGTCTGTTGCGGTTCGGGGTAAAGTCCTGCAAGACGTCCACCGACCCGCCTTGGTAGCGCAGGATGGCGATCTGATCCGCGGTCGTCATTTGGGTGCGGATGAACTGCTGCGCGGCGGACAATGCGCGCATTTCGTCCGACGGCGGCAACGCCGTCATGTCGAAGTAGAGAGCCATGAGGCGGCGGTTCTTGTAGCGTTCGTTCTCGATCGATTCAGGAGCGATTTGCGCGCGCGCCAGGCGATTGTAAATCGTGACGTTTTCGTTCGCCGTTTTTTCCGTTGGCAGCGGTTGCGCCGTCTCCGACAAATCCTCGCGCTCACAATCTCTGATCGTCTGCGGCACGCCATCCTCGGTGAGCACAAAGTCTTTCGCGGTCAATCCATGAATGAAGTTGCCTTGCTTGTCTTTCACCTCCACGGCTTCTACGACTAAATTAGACTTGACCGTCAGCGTAAAATTCTGGGCTTCGCCGGCGCCCTTGTTCTGGCCAACCTGCTGGGGACGCGAGGCCGATACCGACAGGAGGAAGAGGACCGCGACTCCAGAAATTCGCGTCATTGGAACCTCAAATGCACACTGGTTTGCAAGCCACGCATCCCACCGGGCGCAACCGGCAAACCAAACTGTGTGGAGTTTACGAGATTGTTCCAACTGGAAAAGGCCGCGTGATTGAGCGTATTCGCCGCAGTTACTTCGAAATCAAGATATAGTTTTCCGTGCGGTCTGAAGGTTCTTTCGAGTGAACTGTTCAGCGTAAGTTGGTCTGGCCCGATAATCGAGTTTCTGCCCACCGTTCCCCATTGCCCAGCGCTCGGCGCGGCAAAGGCCGCTGCGTTCAGGTGCGAAAGGCCACCTGAATTGTAGATGGATGCACCTGTAAGATCTGGCCTGATGATATTTGAAAATCCGGAGCCCGGAACGGCATCTGGAAGAATTGGTGTCTCGGGCAATCCCGATCCCAAAGTGAACGTGCTCAAGACCGTCCACTCCTTTAGCATTCTGCCCCGCCAGCCGCCCAGCAATGTGCCGCCTGCCAGTCCCTCTCCGCTGGTGTATTGTGCCTGCACGTTGAGCAGTTGGCGCTGATCGAATGCAGAGAGCGAGCGCTCGGCCCTCGGATCGAGCCAGTTCTGCGCCACCGCAGCCGGCGGCGTAGACAGAGCCGCCGATTGCGCCTGTCCCCCACCGCTCGCCCTCGTGTGACCCTGCCCGCCCAAATACGCATCGTCATCGATCGACTTCGAATATGTATACGTAAGCGACGCCGCCAATCCGCTTCGCAGCCTGCGCCGCAATTGAAGCTCGCCGGCCTGGCGGATCGAGTTGCCGTTCGAACTCTCGTACACAAATCCCGAGGGACAACTTGAGCACGGATTCGCCTCGCCAAGCGGATAGCTATTGGGCAAAATCTCCTGCGGGCCGTGCGTTCCCTTCGTCCCCTGATAGGTCGCCGTCATCTGCAGCGCAAAAGGCAGATCGCGCTGAACCGCCAGTTGCCACGCCTGCGCATAGCCGATGCGGAAGTTCGGATCGATTGCAAACGTGTCCGCGGTCGTTCCTGAGCAGGCGACGAGCCCATTGGCCGCCGTTGCGGGAAATCCGTTGGCCAACGTAAGCGGGCACGCTGCGCTATTTTGAATATTCAGGCTCGTCGAGAGCGGATACTGCTGTGACATATCGAGGACGACGCCCTGGTACACCGAAGTGTCGGGATAGATGCCGTATCCGGCCCGGACCACCACCGTTGAAGCAGGAATCGGCCGCCAGGAGATCCCAATCCGCGGTTCGATCATGCTCCGCTCCGGCCGGATTAACGAAGCGGGATAATGACCGCCCGTCACTGGTCCGGCTGGATCGCTGCCCACGACCGGCGCTGCGGCGGTGAATCCATTTGCAACGTCGAGATTCACCAACCGGCCGAAGAGTTCCGTGATCGGCGCGCCGTAGTCCCACCGCAGTCCCGCATTGATGGTAAGAATGGGCATCACGCGCCAGTCGTCGGTGAAATACGCGGAGTAGACTGGCTCGCGAAAATACTTGTCGGCATTACCGAATGCGATGGCGCTCGTGTCGGGAACGCCGATAAGAAAGTCCGCAAGATCGGAGCCGCTTGCCGAACCGCTCGCCGGTCCCTCTGTCGCAGCACCGGTAAAACCAAATGCTCCGCGCGGATTCTGCTCGAAGAAGTCGTTGTACTGCTGCTTGCGGAACTCGCCTCCAACAGTAATGTTGTGCTTGCCGGTGTAGATCAGCATCGACGCGGAAACTGAGTTTGTCACGTTGCGGTTAAAGGCGCTGTTAGCATCGCTCAATCCGACAAAGCCGCTGGAGAAGCCAAGCGACGGCGGACCCCAGTCGGCGGCATTCTGGTCGTTGCCGTTGATGCCGGCCGCACCCGAGACGTTGAACCGATTCTCAAAGTTGGGTGTCACCTCGGTGCGGAGGCGGCTGAACGAGTACCCCATAAAGAGAAATATCCGTGGCTTCAGCCGGTGCGCCCAGTGGATGTTGCCGTTGATGCCCAGCGTGCCAGCCTGATCCACAAAGCCGAAGAGGTTCACATTATCAGCCCGCGTGCTCTGGAAGTTGAACGCTCCATAAAGCTGATCTTTGCGCCCCAGCGTTTTGTCTAGCTTCGACTGCAATGAGTCTTGATGCGTATTGTTGAGCACCGGTGCCTGATAGTTGTAGTTCGATACGTCCGCGATATTGGGCGACGGGTAAAGCTGCAACAGCGCTTTCGCCTGCGGGCTCACGGGAACCTGGTTGTTGTTATACGGTATCCCCGTCGCCGGATTGTAGACCGTCACCGGCTGCCCGAGAGCATTCTCGAGGCCTGCCAGGTTGCCATCCTGTTGGTCTTGCGTAGGCACCAGGCCGGGAATCAGCGCGCTGCTGCTGTTACGTGTCCACTGGTACGAGGAAAAAAAGTTTGGCCCCCGCGGCAGCCAGTGCCCAATCTTGATTGGGCCCTGCAGCGTGGCCACTCCCGTGAAATCGTTGAATGCCGGCTTCGGCGCCTCAATGCCGCTCAACGCATAAGGGCGCGCATTCAGCGCGGAATTTTCTTCGCTCGCCGCAAAGCCGCCCGTATACAGGGCCTTGCTGCCTGAGCGCGTGTTTCCAAACGCCGAATTCGTAGCATACTGTGAAGTCGCCGCGTTGTTCACGCTGCCCTGCACAAGATATCCGTCCGCGCTCTGTTGGTTTTCTTCCTGCGGCTCCTTCGGCATCTCGGGCCCGCTGCTCTGCCCAGGTTGTTGCACGGGCTGTTGCCCAGGTTTCTTGGCCGTTGATTCGGCCGGCGCCAAAGGCACTTCAACGGCTGGCTTTTCCTGCTGCGCCTCAGCGACAATCTGTCCCTGAGGCAACAGCTTCATCTCCCAATTCGCGGCGGGCATGTTCGGCGCGATTGCCACATCTGCATGGATCGTCTCGAAGCACTGCATCTCGACTTCAATCGCCCAATTTCCGTCCGCGAGATCGTCAAACTGAAACGCGCCTTGCTGATCGGAAACGGCGGTCGCTGTCTTCGCACCTTCCGTCGCCTTATGTGTTGCCGTGATCGTCGCGCCGGTCAGCGGCAGCCCGCCAAACGTCACCACTCCTCGATACGGCGAGGCCGCGGCAGTCGCGACTACGGGTGTGGCTGACTGACTAGGAAGCGGAGCCGGAGTTGCGGGTCTCGTTGCCTGGGATCCGACTGCTCCCGCTTTGGCAACGGCGCAAAAGACCAGCAGCAATACGTATGCCGTCAATCTGAAACCAAGCCCGCATGCTCGTCCTGGTCGGCGCAACGCGGATTCGCTCATCTTCGCTTGCACTCCGTTTTCAGATTGAAGGCGCGGCAGGCGAAGGCCACGCAGACGCATATCTTACTTAAGGGAGAATTCAAATATAAGACGTCGACGATCTCCATTTGGCTCAGGTAGCGCCGTCATTGTTCGGGAGCAGCGCATCAGTGCCATCCCGCCGCGGCTAGTTCGGCGACGGCTTCTCCACATGGTCGATCACGATCACGTCGTCCATCGCTTTGGTCGCCGTGAACTTCAATCCAAGCTGCTCCTGCAAGGCCGTATATAAGCTCGGCGGAGCATCCGGGTTGTCGCCCGCGGGCGGCTGAATGGGGCCGTTGGTCCCGCGGAACTGCGCAAACTGCGAATCGTCCGGAGTCCACTTCAAGTTGAAATCGTACCTGGCCGTCAACCCCGTCTGATCTACCACGGGTTTATCCATCACCCCGGACTGCATCCAGCTCGCGAATTCCTTCATGGTCATGTTGCGCACAACCAGGTCGCCAAAACCCCTCAATCCAAATGCCTGCGGATCGTTTGGCCCCGCCGTTGTCTCCTTCATCTTGGGGCCGCTGCTGGCAAGCTGGATCGCGTACACAGAAAGCTCTCGCTGTTCGTGATGAAACTTCAGCGCGAACCGGTCGGCGAGCAGCCCTTGCATCATCTCGCCCATCTGCTTGATGCTCGGCCTTCCCGGCACATCCGCCACGCCGTCAATATCGTAAAGATCGGTCCCCAGCCAGTCAGGCGCGCCAATGATCTGTTTGGCATGCATTCCATACGCAACGGCAATCAAGTCGTTCACGTTGGTGTGAAACGTCCTCGTGTGCGTGCCGTTGAATCCGAATCCCTTCCCCGGCTGGTTCGGCTGGCTCGGCTTGATCGTTACCACATCGAATTTCGGATGGGCATCCGGCGCCATCGCTTTGACAGGCTCAGGAATCGGCCACGCTGCATCCTCCGTGGTGCGCTCCAGGTTCAGCGTCAACCCATTCGGCCCTTGCGTCCATGTGCCGTCGATCGTTTTTCCGTCGGCACTCATTTTGCCTTCGTATTTGCCGCCGATCGCGTCCATTGAAAAGGTCAGCGTGCCGTTTTCAAATGCGGTCTTGTCGGCTACAAATGGCTGGCCACCTTGATCGATGCTGTAAAAAGTAAGCTTGTAGCTGCCATCTGCCGCCTTCGCAATCTTGATTTCCGTCCTCAGATCGCGGTTCGCCTGCGCAATGTGGAGCGTTCCCTGCCAGATCCCGGCGAGGTCGGTTGGCGAAGCTGGCTGTGCAGTTGCCGGCACTGCGGCTTGTGCTGCGGGCACAGCCACTGGTGTACTTGTTTGCGCCGCTGGCGCAGCGGGCGCCGCCTGTGCAATTGCAATTACCACCCCGGCCACCATCAGCACTGCTGTAATCGTTCCGGCTGCAAACCGCGCCCGCTCCCGCAACGCCATCCTGCCGAAACGCCGCTTGTACCCAATCTGATTCCATCTCATTTGAATCACTCCATCTTCTACGTCCATCGCGATCATGCGAAAGGCGCCAGCACCTGATTTTTCCCGATCCGAGGAAGAATACACCTGTAAGGTGAATCTACGCGTTCTCTGCCTCCAAAGTTCCCGTCGTTTATCCCTCATTTCACGCACCGCAGTTCGACTTGCAATTAATTTGGCGACGGCTGCTCGATGTGGTCGATTACGAGCACCTCGACGAGCCCATTTTGCGGTTCCAGTTTCAGCCCAAGCTGATCCTTCAGCGCCTCGCGAAAGGTGCCGCCCGATTCGTGGTTATCCACTTCGCTCGTGTCCTCGGGTGTCCACTCAAGGGAGAAATCATATTCGCCTTTAAGCCCGGTCCTTTCAATGACCGGCCGCGGCAGAGTCGCCAACCCCGTCTGTGCCGGCATTGACGTCGCAAGCATGGCCAGCGTGACATTGCGCCCGCCAAAGCGCCTCTGTGCCGGCGCACTCGGTTGCAGATGCGCAATCTCGCCGCATGGAATCGGCAGCGATGAAAGGACCGTCGCAGGCTGTGCCCCTGCTGCCTCTTTACCCGAACTTTCAGAAAACGCCGTCGTCGCGCAATCGTCGTTTGCCGCGTGGGCTTCGAGTTGTGGGCCCAGTTTCCCGGACTTCTCCAGCACCAGCGCGAATACTGGAGCCCGTCTTGTCTCCCAATGCGCCGACAGCTTGAATCGATCCGCCAGCAGGCTCTGCAGCATGAGCCGCATCTGGTCCTTCGTCGCCGGCCCCGGCGCCCGCGCATTAATGTCGTAGCGGTCCTGCTTCACCCAATCCGGCACATGCAACTGGAGCCCTTTGTAGTAGTCAAATCGCAGCGCGAGCTCCTGAGTTCCGCTCAGCTTATATGCGAAGATGATGTAGCGAATCAAAGTCTGGTTCTTCGCCGAAAACAGGGTTCCGACCGGGTTCAGACTGTCGTTCTTGTCGATTTCGAAATACGCATTCCCGTTGTCCAGCGAAAAGTTGCTGGATATCTGCCCGTCGCTCTTGTCTTCCCGCACCGACGCAACTTCGAACTCCTGTCTTCCGACCGCGACTTTCTGCCATTCCTGAACCGTAGCCTGCGCTCGCAGCGGTACGTCCCAGCCTGTCATGATCGGCGCCGCAGCCAGCAGCGTCGCCGCGCTCAATAAGGCCCTTCTTCCGCACTGAACTCTGTTCATCGGCGATAGACCTCGTGCACTGCACCGGGAGTCGCCAATTTACAAGACCCGCCGGGAACCTGCACACTTAGACACCGCCGCTCCATCGTTTGTTCCCGCTTTCGTGTTTTGGGTGCGAGTTGGGTTGACGCGGGGCTTCTCGCAACTGCGGATTAGGTCCCGTATAGCAAAATAAAGCTGGCAAATTTCGAGCGGTCGAAATTTGCCGTCGTCTTGCATGATAGACGGCAACTTTTTAGTGTACTCACACTCATTGGCAGGCCGGCGTGGATTCCGCCCCATCGAGGAATATGCTTTTCATGACGGAACTGGATTGTCACAATCCGACCTTGTGCAAACCGCTAATTCCCACTGCCGTTGTGTTTTTCGCAATTGCCATTCTTTGCGTGCGTGCCGATGCCCAGACAATAGCGGCGCCGCCGCAAACCTTCGACGTCGCCTCCATCCACATCAACAACACGGAAACCGATGGCCACCACCACATCGTCAGCAATCCGGCCGAGAGCCACTTCCGCACCGTCAACCTCGCGCTCCGCGAACTCATTCAGTTTGCCTACGATATGCCCGACTCGCAGATTCTAGGCGGACCGGCGTGGCTCGACTCCATCATGTTCGACATTGACGCGAAGTCCGACCCCGCAGTTGACGCACAGTTACGTGCCCTGCCAACCGAGCAGGCTCGGTATCAGAAGCAGCTGATGGTGCAGGCGCTACTGGCCGATAGATTTGGGCTAAAGGTCCACCAGGAGACGCAACAACTTCCCATATATGCGCTGGTTATCGCCAAAGACGGCCCCAGATTCAAGCCGTCGCAGATCAATGGCACCACCATCGATACGGGCCGGGCGCGCTTGCATGTCGCGGGCAGCGACGATACCATCGGCATCCTCGCGCGCGAGCTGGCCCAGGTTCTGGGCCGCGTGGTGCTGAACCAGACCGGACTCAGCGGCCGCTACGACCTTAGTTTGCGGTGGACTCCGGACGATGCCGCTGCCTCGGCTTCGTCCTCTCCCGACATCCCGCCTGACATCTTTACCGCGATTCAGGAGCAGCTTGGGCTCAAACTCCAATCGACAAAAGGTCCTGTTCCCGTGCTCGTCATCGACAGCGTTGAGAAGCCCTCGCCAAATTAGCCGCTAGTGGCTCTCCAGAAAAACGGCGTTTCACATAACTCCGAAGGAAGCCTGTCGCCATTCCGGGCTCCCCGGCTTATCCGAAAGCTGCTCCCAAACCGCCGAATCGTCGATCGACCGCATGTCTATTTCTTTTCGGCCTCAAACAAATCTGCTTCGCGGTTCAACTCATCCACCGTCGCTGCGTGCGTGTAGAACGCCAGGCGATAACGAAACGTCGTCGTCTGTCCTTTTTCAAGTGTGTAGTCGAGCGGTGGCTGCGTCGCATCGAACATGTGCCTTCCCAGCGGATTGGCCGCAAACAACCCGTAGCCGCGCGCGTGCCAATAGGTCGGATAGCCGATGTTGCCGGGATGGTCGAAGATCGCCACCGTAACTGTATGCCCCGCATTGTCATGGCCGGTGAGTGAGCACCATCGCCCCCGCGTTGACCACGCCGCTTCTCCTCGCACACCTTCGCTGGTCAGATACTCGCCGGTCGGCGGCGCCACCCCTGGAAGGTCGGCAGCCGCCGCGACGGGCGTTGCAATGCCGTTCGCATCGGTGAAGGTTCCACCCTTTTCTTCAGGCGATTCGAGCCACCGCGCGACACGCAGACCCAGCAAGCCGTCCTTGTCGTCGTTGAAGACCACAGGTTCGAGTGCTTTCAGCGTGACAACGAGATCAATGGTCCGCGTGGGTCCGCTGTGCGCGAAAACGCACGTTGAGGTTTGCGACAGGATTGAACGATTCTGCCGGTCGATCCAGGTCGAATCCGTAACCAGTTCGCCGCGCGATGCGCCGCTCTTGGTGGAAACGATCCGATCGAACACTATTGTCCCCATCTTTGCGGCGCGAGCTGCCGGAATGGCTTCAGAGTTATTCCAGAAGTCGAAACCATTCACGTTCGAGTAGTTGAACCACAAGCCATCGTGATGCGGATGATCCGTCCGCTCGCCTGGCCGTGGCTCGAGGGGCCAGCCGCGTGTCAGAGTCACTCCATCGGCATCGATGATCGGATAGAGTACCGGCTTCTTCAGCGTCGTCGGCCAAATATACGAAGTGAACGGCTGGCCGTCGATTGTGATGTCGACCCGTCGATTCGCCGAGTCTGAAACTACCTGCACGCCTTTTGGCGGCGCCGCGAAAGCGCTCGCCACAAGAGCCACGCTCGCAGCGGCTGAGACGAACAGCACCCTCCTATGCATACACCTTGCCCCCGGCCAGCACTTGTTGCGTCTTATCGTCGAACGTCACCTTCATACCGGTCTTGATGGCAGCGACGTTCATGCACAGCGCAATCGAATGGCTGTAGCCAGCCTCGATCGGCGCGTTCGGCGTCTTGCGCGAGCGCACGCATTCCATCCAGTTGCGCATGTTCGCCGCCGTCTGCGGATCGCCATGCGTGTTGGCGTCCGTCTCCATGGTCTCGACCGTTTCAACCAGTGAGGAACTGGGCAACAGGTTAGGCTTCATATTCATCTCGGCCGCAAATTTGGCTGTGAGCCCGCCTGTTGGCGTCACTGTCTGTTTGTTCATGTCGATCATGCCGCCGTTGGAGTAGTACAGCTCTTTCACTCCGCCGGCGGAGTTGGTGAAGCGCGATGTGTACTGCACCTGGAAGCCCTTGGTCAGGTCGTCGAGCGGACCGTAATCAAATACCGCCGTCATCGTGTCCCAATTTGTGCGTCCGTCTTTCCACAGATAGATTCCGCCGTTGGCCACGCACGAGCGGGGATGCGGCAGCCCTGTGAACCAGTGAACAGTGTCGATCTGGTGAACCAGCCACTGATCGGGAATTCCCGACGAATACGGCCAGAACAAACGGAACTCAAGATACTTGCGGGCATCGAACGGCACCATCGTCCTGTTGAGCAAATAGCGCTTCCAGTCCGTGTCTTCCTCTTTGAGCAAAGGGACAACGTCTGGCCGGCGCCAGCGGCCGAGTTGGTTCACATTCCAGCTCATCTCCACCATCACGATGTCGCCGAACTGGCCTGACTTGATGTATTCAGCCGCCTTTTGATACGCGGGCGTGGAACGGCGCTGTGTTCCCACCTGCACAATCTTGCCGCTCTTCTTCACGGCGTCGAGAATCATGCGCGCATCGGCCATGGTGTGCGCAATGGGCTTCTCCACGTACGCATCGCGACCCGCTCTAACGGCTTCGGTGCCGTGGTAGGCGTGCTGAAAGTCGGCGGTTGCAATGATCACCGCGTCCACATCCTTGCGCGAATACAGTTCGTCGTTATTACGGACGGGATCGGGACGATTTCCGCAGAGCTTTCCAATAAAGTCCGCGCCTTCATCGCGGCGGCGGTTCCAGATATCGGAAACTGGCACGATCTGGAAGTTGAGTTCCTTGGCGCTTTGCTGGAATGCCGGCAGATCGCCGCCTTTCATGCGATCGCCGCAGCCGACGATGCCGACGCGTACACGATCGTTAGCGCCCGCGATCTGCGCATAGCTTTTCGCGTTCCAAGAAACTGCGGTTGCCGCCAGCGCTGCGCTGCCGGCTTTCAAGAATTCTCTGCGATTGTTTTGATTGGGTTCCATCATGGATTCCTCTCTAGGTTGGCTTTCCGGTGGAATTCAGCGCGCGTTCGGCGGGCGCAACTAAGCGGTAAATAGTATAAACGCCGTCGTGAGAGGTCAAGCGCCTCGGTAGTGGTCAGTCAGGTTTTTCGCAGGCAGGCGGTGGCCAGCGAGCCCATTGCGCAATCTGTGCTTCGACCCGTCTATACTACCGTCTGTGAAAAATTGGGGATCTCAGTTGGCATTAGGCGCGGTCATTCTGGCCGTCGCCGCAGTGCCGCTCGCGCACAGCCAGGCGGCCCCGACTAACGCCGGGCCGCAACTTGCAATCATCGATACCGATATTGGCGACGACATCGACGATGCGTTTGCGGTTGCTCTCGCGCTGCGCAGCCCGGAGTTGCACATTCTGGGCATTACTACGGCTTACGGTGATACGGAGTTGCGCGCGCGGCTACTCGATCGATACCTCGGCGCCATCGGCCGTGCTGATATCCCGGTCGCTACCGGAGTCGCGACGCCTCAAAATAATGTCTTCACTCAAGCGGCCTATGCGCATCAGGCGCCCGAGCGCAAGCACCCGGATGCAGTTGCGTTTCTTCTCGACCAGATTCGCGCCCATCCTGGCCAGATCACGCTGATTGCCATCGGCCCGTTGTTCAACGTTCAGGCGGCAATTGAACGCAATTCGGTCACCTTTCGTCAGCTAAGGCGAGTGGTGATTATGGGTGGCAGTATTTACCGGGGCTACGGCGACGATAAGAACGGACCTCCCCGGCCTCCGGAGCCTGAGTGGAACATCAAGTGTGATCCGGCAGGAGCACGGGCTCTCCTCTCTGCCGGCGTCCCAGTCTTCGTGATGCCGCTCGATTCGACCCAGATTCCTTTGCAAACTCCGGCTCAAGGAGAAATCTTTTCCCACGGCTCCGCGCTCACCGACCAGTTGACCCTGCTTTACCATCAGTGGACGGGCGCAAGCGAATGGCGCACGCCTACGCTCTTCGATCCCGTAGCCGTCGCCTATGCCATTCGCCCCGAGCTATGCCCAGCAGCTCCGATGCGGCTCCAAATAGATGACAAGGGGTTTACCAGACCGATGCAAGGCGCGCCGAACGCCCAGGACTGCCTTAAATCCAATGTAAGTGGCTTCATGACTTTGCTCCTCAACCGAATTACGAGCGACGACACTCGGTGAGTCGCGAAGCACTTCCCGCCGTCGCACATCGGCGTCGCGCAGGCACACATCTCTGTAGGAGGGTAATGATGAACAGTAGGAAGTTGTCGATGGCCGCGGCATTCTGCGTTTTGTTCACCGGCATCGCGTGGGCGCAGGAACCGAACGCACTTACACCGCAGGAGAAGCAGGACGGATGGCAGTTGTTATTCAACGGGAAAGATTTGAAGGGGTGGCACTCGTACCTCGAGAAGCAACCGGGTAGCGACTGGTCTGTGGTCGACGGCTCCATTCAACTGAAAAAGACCAACCAGGATCCGCGTACCTACTTTGCCGACATCGTGACCGACGCTGAGTACACCAACTTCGATCTCAAGCTCGAGTGGAAAGCGCAACCCTGTATCGACAGCGGCGTCATGTTTTACGTCCATGAATCGCCCGAGTATCACGACACCTGGGAGACCGGCGTCGAGATGCAGATTGCGGATCTGGCCTGCACTGTTCCAGACAGCCGCGTCCTGATGGAGCGCTCCGGCGATATCTTTGACATGGTCTCCGACAAGGTCGAGTGGGTAAAACCCGCCGGGGAGTGGAACCAGTTTGAGATCATCGCCGACCGCGGTCACCTTCAACTGTTCCAGAACGGCCGCGAGGTCATCGATACGCAGTTGTGGGATGACAACTGGAACAAGCTGATCGCCGGAACAAAGTTCGCGACGATGCCCGGATACAGTAAGTATCACACCGGACACATCTCGCTGCAGGGTACCGAGCCAAAAGGCGATCCAGGAGTGAAGATCTGGTTTCGCAACATCAAGATCAAGGAACTGTAAATGCGTGGCGCCCTGTTGCTGCCCGGTTCAGGCATTCAGGGCTTCGCGGAAGACGATGCCGCTCGGCGCATCAGTGCGAATCTGCCATCCCTGCCACATTCGCGGCGCCTAGAATCGCGGCGCTTACGCCACCGGGGCGATTAGCTACCACGGCTGCGCTATATTGTGGAGTCTCCACATAGGCAGTGGTCTGCGTGTTGTTCGCGGTCGTGAATCCCGCCCAGGAAACAAAGAAGAAAAGTTTCTTGCGCACAACCGGGCCGCCCAGAAAAGCTTGAGGGTAAACCAAACAATCGATGTGAAAAAACAGTTCACGGAGATCTTATTCGGATGAACTGGCGTCTCGATAGACGGCTCTCCGCGTACCGTCATTCCTTCCAGCTCAATTGGGCATAAAAGACCAGTTCAAGACCGGATTAAGACTAGTTCCGCAGGGATTCCGGCTAAGCGGAACAGTTCACACTCGAAGATTGCGGAGATACTCTGCATCGATGCGCAGCGCCTGCATGGGATCGATGTCAAACTCTTCCTGCTCGACGAAGTACTGCTTGAGCCCAGTGGCAGCCCGCAGGATCGGTGCGTAGTTAATCTGGCCGCGCCCCAATTCAGTGGAATGCATCTGCCCGTTGGCTCCCGGAACCATATCTTTCACATGCAACAATGGGAAGCGCTCAGGAGTCTTGCTCAGGAGGTCGACCGGGTTGTGTCCTGACGCGTAAACCCAGCCGCAGTCCATTTCAAAGACAACCAGCTTGGGATCGGTAAGCCGCAGCAGTTCGCTGTACACCAGCACGCCATCGATCACGGCAAACTCCGGCACATGATTGTGCACGCCGAGAGTTATTCCCGCTGACTTCACTTTTTCGCCGATGCGATTAAGCTCGCCTGCAATCCAACGCCAATCGTCGAGCGTTGGCGGCCCTTTTGCCGCTGGATCGCGATGCATTCCTCCCGACGACGAGCAGACCATATACTCGAGCCCAATTGTGTGGCCGTAGTCGAGCCACTGATCGAGTTGCGTCTCAAGCACGTTGAGCGCGTGATGAGTGCTGACGCAGTGCAGGCCGGCCACGTCCATGGCGTGGCGAAAATCCGCTGCCGAGCGATCGAAGTAGCCCGCTGCTTCAACCACCGTGTACCCTGCCGAGCGCACCTGTGCCAGCGTGCCGGCGAAATCCTGGGGCAGTTGATTGCGCACGCTATAGAGTTGCAGGCCGATCGGCAGCCGCAGCCGCTCAGCCCCCGGTCGCCCAGCCCCCGGCGGCGTAGCTTCGACGCGCGAAGCGGCGGCAATCGCCGCAACCGCCCCATCTGCTTTCAGAAAATTTCTGCGTGACGTCGTGCTCATGTGCAGTTACTCCCGTGAGAATAGAGGCTCAGCCCGTGATGGTCTTGTTGTTCGAGTCCCAAATCGCCGTGCTGCGATGGAAGTAAGAGTAGTTGGCCATATGGCAGGCGATGGCTGCCTGGTTCCCGAAGATTTCGTCTTCCACCACAGGCTGGCGCGTGTCTACAGCGCTGAAGAAGTTTGCCAAGTGGTCAGCGGTATCGTCATAACCCGGCGTAGCAGAATATGTTTCGACCTCAGCCAGTGCGGGCGACGGCGCTGGATGTGCGCCATACCACTCGTCCAGATACTGTTTCTTCGCCGCGGCGGTCCATCCGTTCAAAGAATAGCCCTCAGGTTGCGGACGCGTATCTTGCGGCGCCACGGTGAGCGTGTTGCCGTTAATGGTCATCGTGCCTTCCTTGCCGTAGAAAATGATCGGCTCGCCCTGCGCGCTGTTCTGGTTGCAGTGCAGATTCAGGGTCATGCCGTTGTATTCATAGAGCGTCGCCAGCAGATCAGGGAAGTCGCGCCCATCCTTGAAATATGTGAGGCTGCCGATTGACTGCGCACGCTCCGGCGCTGCGTTGATCCCGCTTACGCACTGGATTCCCGACAGCAAATGCACATAAAGATCACCGGCCACGCCTTCGCCGTAGTCCGCGAAACAGCGCCAGCGAAAGAACCGCACCGCGTCGAAAGGGCGCTGCGGGGCATCTCGCAGGAAAGCTCTCCAATCGATATTCTGCTCGCTCGCATCGGGCGGAATCGGATAGACCCACGCGCCCGAGGGCGAGTTGCGGTCGGAATGACCTTCGATATAGGTGACTTGGCCCAGCCGGCCCGACGCATAAATCTCCTGCGCTTTCCTATAAACGATGTTGCTCACGCGCTGACTCCCCGCTTGAAAGATGCGCTTGTTTGCCCTCACCGCTTCGACCATCGCAAAGCCGTCGGCAACGTTGTGCGACATCGGCTTCTCGCAATAGACATCCTTGCCGGCCGCGAGGCAGTCGACAACGATGGCCCTGTGCAGATGATCTGAGACCGCGACGATCACCGCGTCAACATCTTTGCGATCGATGAGAGAGCGGTAGTCACCCGAGGTAGGCACGTCTGCGCCGTATGCCTCAAGACCGGCTTTCCGGTGCATCTCATAGAGGTCGGCGGTGGCCACCAGTTCGCCGGTGGGCACCTTGCGCGCGGAGCGCAGCAGGTCGCATCCGCGAATTCCGGTTCCGATGGAAGCAAAGCGGATCTTTCGCCCGCTCCGGGTCGCCTGGGCTTCGAGCGCGGGAGGTTGAAGCATGGTCGCCTTCGCCGCCGCGCCTGCTACTGCCGCACCTGCGCCGAGCCGCACAAAATCCCGCCTCGTCAATGCTGCTGTTTTCACCGGAATATCCTTTTCGAAAACGATTTCAGGCAATTGTATCGCTCTACTTCAGTACAAACAGGATGACCAGGTTCAAGCCCACCATCAAGACAGATGAGACGGGGATCACCAACAGCGCCTTCTTCAGCCGCAGCGGATCACCGCCGGCAATGGCGCCTATAATGCGCGAGCTAACGGCGAGGCCAATCCACCCGCAGGTGATGACGAAGCCAAGCGCAGTGCTGGTCATGCGCGGGAAGGCATCCGCGACGATGGCTAGCGTAGTCGGGAAAACAGGCGCCATCGAAAGTCCGGCAATGAATACAAGCGTGAATGCAGCTCCAGGTCGAACCGTACGCAGCATCAGGAAAGTCGTAACAGCCATTGCGACAGACGCGGCCAGCGTAATGGTGATTGGCTGCACTCGGATAAGAATGGGCGAGACGCCGACGCGGCCAATGAGCAAGCCGAGCGCAAATCCGAGCGACAGGATATTAAGCGCGCGCGATTCCGGAACACCCTGGGCGATTAGATGTCGAGGAAGCCAATTCCATATTCCGACTTCGCAGGACACATAGAGAAAAAGGAAGAGTCCGAGCATGAAGAGGAGCGGCCGGTCGAGGACAGGGGCAGCATCAGCAAGTACGAAACGCCCGGCGATTGTGGGCGAGGGCATTTTCGTGGCAGCCTGAATCACCAACGTGACGACAGTGAGTGCCGCGACGGTGTAGCAGAGACGGACCCAGTTCCGCGCGAAAAGATTCGCCGAGAGGAAGGGGGTCGCAAGTCCGCCGAGGCCGAAGAAGAGATTGACAAGATTCAGTGCGATCCCGCGGTGTGCCTCGCTTACGTCGCTCACCATCGCATTTGCACCGGTCACCACAATGCCTCCGCCGACGCCCAGCAGGAACAAGAGCACCAGGATGCTCCGGTAACCTCGCGCGCGGGGAAGGGCGTAAAGTGCAATAGCGATAAAGGCCAAGCCGAGAATCAGGCCAATCTTCTTGCCTTCGCTATCGAGCAGCGGACCAACTGCGACCGATGCGATGATGAGCCCCAGAGCCTGCGCAAACGCGATGGTTCCATTTTGAGTGGGCGTGAGATGGAAACGGTCTGACAGGTCTGGCAGAATGGTGCCAAGCATGGCGGCGATCATTCCATACACGAAAATGGCGACGATTGCAGCGAAAATCAACACCGGCGAGATTCCTTTCAATTGCCGCAATTAAAGCGCAGGGACAGCGATCCAGCAGCAATGGTATCCAATACCCGGATAAAGTAGTAATAAATAGGAGCAGCTATGCGCCGTGCCTTATGTTGTCTTCTCGTTGCCATCGGTTGTACTACTGCTCCCCTTGGTTCCTCCCAAACATCGAATCTGTCGGGAACGGCGCCAGAAGCAAAGCCAAACCAGCCGAATCTCGCGCACCGCACCTGGCACGCCGCCTGGGTCACACATCCCACTGCCCCACTGCGCGAGCCCTTGGTGCTCCACTTCCGTCGTTCGCTTGAGCTTGCTGCCGCTCCCATCAGCTATCAGGTGCGCGTAAGTGCCGACAACCGGTTCATTCTCTACGTGAACGGCCACAGGGTGGGCGACGGCCCGGCACGCGGCGATCTCAACCACTGGCGCTACGAGCGCTTCGATCTGGCTCCTCTGCTGCACGCAGGCCGCAACCTGATCACGGCAACGGTGTGGAACTGGGGCATCTTTGCGCCCATCGCTCAAATGAGCGATCGAACGGCATTTTTGCTGGAGAGCGAAGCCATCGGTACTGACGGCATCTCTACTCCCGAGAGGTGGCAAGTCGAGATCGAATCCGGTCATCGCGCGCTCGATCGCAGTTCGGTGGATATCCCCACCTATTTCGCCTCCGGGCCAGGGGAGCAGATTGATGCGGAACTCTACGACTGGGATTGGCAGTCCCCGTCTGACGCAAATGCGAATTGGGTGGCTGTAGCTTCTCCCCTGCGGGACCAAATGAATGCCTCATCGAATCTGGCTCACTCCGCCGATACAACTGGAGACAATAACTGGGGGCTTGTTCCGGATCCGCTGCCACATATGGAGTACGCGCCCACCAGCGCGGGAGAAGTTGTGCGAATCAGCACCGCAGCCGGCAAACAAGCGGATTCGAGCACCTTTCCCGAGCAGCCTCTGACGCTGCCGGCTGGAACCAGTCTTCACATTCTGCTGGATCGGAAAACGCTGACCACTGCCTATCCCATCCTTACCGTTTCAGGCGGAAAAGGAGCGAAGATCTGGCTAACGTACTCCGAGGCCCTCTACGACAAGCAGATGCACAAGGGCGACCGCGACGAGGTGGGGGACCGCCAGGCACACGGGCTCAAGGACAACTTCCTGCCCGACGGCGGTCAAGATCGAATCTTCGAGCCGCTCTGGTGGCGCACATGGCGCTACCTCGCTCTTGACATCGAAACGGCAGACGCCCCGCTGACGCTTGAATCGCTCACAGCAGCTTTCACCGCGTATCCGTTCGAACAGAAGGCGACATTCACCTCGCCCGACAATGACCTTAAGCAAATATGGGATATAAGTTGGCGGACGGCGCGGCTCGATGCGCACGAGACTTACATGGACACGCCTTACTACGAGCAGTTGCAGTACATCGGCGATACGCGCATCCAGGCGCTGATCTCCTATGCCGTGGCCGGCGATGACCGCCTGGCGAGGCAGGCGCTCGAAGCCTTCGATGCATCGCGCATCCCTGAAGGGATCACACGCAGCCGGTACCCGAGTTCGTTGGCGCAGACCATTCCCACCTTCTCCCTGCTGTGGATCGGGATGGTGCGTGACTGGTGGCACTATCGGCCCGATCCGGAGCCGGCGCGCGCTTCATTGCCCGGGGTACGCAGCGTGCTCGGTTGGTTTGCGCGCTACGAGCAGCCGGATGGCTTGCTGCGGATGCTGCCGTGGTGGAGCTTTATTGATTGGGTGCCGAAGGGCGAGACTCCCACATACGACGCGAACGGTGAGTCGTGCACCACGACGCTTCAGTACCTCGGCGCGCTCGAAGATGCGGCCGCGCTGGAAAACGGATTGGGCGATCCGCTGTTCGCCGCGCGGGATTCGAAGAGAGCCGCGCATGTGCGCTCCGCACTGACCGCGAAGTGCTGGGATGCCAAACGGAACCTGATGGCAGAAACGCCGGAGCACAAAGTCTTCAGCCAGCAAGCGAGCATCCTCGGCGTGCTGTTCGACGTGGTGCCGAAAGCGAGCCAGCAGGCGGTGATGGAGAACGTGCTCAAAATCGAGCCGGGCGCAAAGCTGGACGATGAGTTGAGCGCGTCGTACTACTTCCGCTACTATCTGGCGCGTGCGCTGAATCATGCGGGAATGGGTGACCGGTACCTGGACTCGCTCAAGCCGTGGCGCGACTTGCTTCCTCTGCACTTTTCTACATGGCCTGAAACTCCGGGCAACACACGCTCCGATTCACATGCGTGGAGCGCGCACCCGATCTACGACCTCTTGACGCTGGTGGCGGGCATTGAGCCCGCGAGCCCGGGCTTCAAGACGGTTCGCATTGCTCCCCATCTGGGTTCGCTGCCCTGGTTGCAGGCGACCTATCCGCATCCTCAGGGCACGATCGCGGTGGAGTACGTGAGGAAAGGCGGCGCGCTCGAAGCCAAAGTAAAGCTGCCGGGAACGCTCACGGGAAGCTTTGAGTACGGAGGACGAAGCTGGAAACTCGTGCCCGGCGAAAACCACATCGAGGCTCTTCCTAAAGCGAGATAGGAGTAGCCGGTAGCCAATAGCTAGTAGCCAGTAGTCAGTAGCTAGTAGCCAATAGCCAGTAGCCAATAGCCAGTAGCCAATAGCTAGTAGCTAGTAGCCAATAGCCAGTAGCCAATAGCCGTCGCTGTTTACTTTCTCGATAAGCCCCCCGCCCCTCCCTCCCGGTATGCCATACCTCCATATTTGGTAACAAAGCACTTACGGGGCGGCCTCATACCTTTTCCATACCTCCTCCATACCCTCGCATACCTTGCATGCCGAGTCTTAGCGATTAGTGGTCAGTGATCAGTCGGCCGTAGCCAGCGGCAGGGTGATTTTGGGCTGTTTTGGCGCACAAAATTGCGTAAATTTCACCAAATTCGACCGTGGTTTTCTGGAAATTATGTTGATGACAAAAGAGTTAAGTACACTTTGTACCGAAAATGGAGCAGGAAATCATTGTCTCGACGATCGATGGGTCTGGAGGGTCGGGAAATGGCGGCGATACGGGAGCGATTGTGGTCCGTATTTCGATCATGGAGTGAGTATGCGCCGAAGCGGAGTAATCATCGGCAAGGTTCGGGAAGAGAATATTGGCAATGGAATCCGGGAGATGGCGGAATTTTGGCGGGCTGGCGGGCTTGACAGCGGTGGAGGGGGCGCGGGCTGGCCGTTGCAGTCAGCGGCGCGCCGCTGAGGGAAGTCCGGTTGCAGTGGGTAGAATGGCGCGATAGCTGGCATCGAGAGCGGGTCCGAGAAGAAGTATGGCGGCGATGCGGCGGACGACTTGCGAGAAGTACGCGGCCTCATCCGGGCGAAGGGCGCGGTGGAGCAGGGGCGACACGGGCTCCGAAGTGAATTCGCGGTAGCTGAGCCATTTCTTCAGCACCTGATAGCCACCGAGGGTGTAATTCCATACGTTGATCGGGACTGCGGACCAATGGGCGTCGCCGTTCAAATAGACATCTACGCAAGTTTCGCCAAGCAGGGCGAGCGCGTTGTTAGAGGTAAGAGATTCGGTGGCCGCGAGGGCTGCCAGTTTTTCTCGTTCAGGTTCAGTCCACGGACGCTCAGGGACACGGCCGCGACCGGGCATGACGGCACTCTCCTGTCCCTTATGCCCCCAGCCGGCGGTAACCTTTAGGGCCAAATCGAGGTTGGGGTCGAGCGGGAGCTTAAGTGCGGCGAGAAATGACCATTCAGCGGCGAGGTTGACGCTTGATTCCGCGTCGAGAAGCTCGGCGAGGCGGCCGCCGAGGCCTGCGGAGATGGCCAGCAGATCGACTGTGGCAGGCAGTGGGATGCGGGGCCAGTCTCCGAGCAGAGCCCCCGCATTTTCCGTACGATACACGGGAGAGTACATCGTGGCGAGCGCGTGAGAGAAGATTTCCTCTGGCTCTACGGCTCCTTCGCAGATTCTGAGTGCCAGATCAGAAACGTTCTCCAGCATTTCCCTCATGCCGGGCAGTCGTTCGACCCAGAACGCAGAAGGGAAGATTGTCGACCCCTTTTCGACGACGTGAAGACTGGCAAGATTCCTCGTTACACAAGGAGGGTCAAATGCCTTTCTGTTGCTTTGAGCGGAGACCATCGAGATGGCCCCGGAGTGAGCAGCCTGATAGTCCTCGCGTTTCTCGTCCAGGAGTTTCGTGTTTGGCTCAGAAAAGATCCACCTTTGGTCAAACGGACGATAGAGGTACGGCTTCGTTCTAGAAAGCGTCAAATCTCTCTTTAGCTCTTCAACTGAAGCCTCCGGATTATTTTCCTGCGCTATGAGGAGATCACTTGCTCTTTCTCTCGTAAGCCTCGCGCGAGTTTGTCGCGCGTCGAATCGCGTCGCGTTCGACATTGCGATCGGAGAAACTGTCGCAATCTCGTCATCAGATTTTTCCTCGTCTAAGTATGCGTTCATTCGCTCGACGAGCCTTTCGAGATCGATATCAACTACCAGCGGGTCGCGACTTGTCTTGATTCCCGGAAACGACCTGGGCAACAACTCGGGCAGTCGTGGCCACGAAGTGTAATCTGCCGAAAAAACTCGGTGCGCAAGCGGATTGCCGAGTGCCGGGGCGGGAACCAGTTCGGTATATTCCGGCGCGGCCTCGCTGCGGCTCTCACTTTGGAGTTGAGTGAGTTTCCCTGTGCCCCATAAATCGCGGAGATGGATTTCGGCGTGGGTTGACGCCGTTGTGGTTCTAACGAGCGTGGAGATAGCGGTGCCGACTTGTATGCCTTCGCGATTCTGCGGGGTTGAAAAGGCGCTCGGGTCGGGCAGCCCCTCTGGCGTCGTTTTGCCCGTGCGGTATTTGTCGCCGTTCAGGTTGTCAATGTAGATTGATTGAAAAGTATTGATGTACCGCGTGCGCATAGAGACATGAGAAAGCCCGTCTAGCCATGCGTTATTTGAAATCAGGCTGACGATGCCACAGCCGCCCTCGTTCCCGTGGACATGCGCATCACCAACGATGCGGCGCTCAGCGATGCGGAAGAAGCGGACATAAAGATCGTTAAGTCCCTGGCCTTGCGGGGCGGGCAGGCCCTGAACAGATTCACGGTAAGCTGTGGTAAGGTCGCGCTCTTCTTCGATTGTTGCGATGCCCGCGTATCCGTTATAGGGCGGGTTACCGAGAATAACCAGAATCGTTCCCTGCTGCTTGATTTGTTCGGAGTCTTCGCGCTCGCGTCGGAACTCCTCGAAGATGACGGACTGGGGATGGCGCTCGGGAACCCAGCCGGTGAGAGCATTGGTGAGGTAAACCCCGGCGCGATGCTGATCGGTTAGGGGAGCGCTCGCCGTCTCAAGCAGCGCCGCGATCTGAAGGTGAGCGATGACGAATGGCGCGGGCATGATCTCGAATCCGAACACGCGCGTCAGTGCCGCGGTACGCAGGGAATCGGGAACAAGCGCATTGTCGTCGCCCGCCCGCTCTAACAAAGTACGGTGAATGCGATGTAGGACGGCCGTGAGGTAGGCTCCGGTGCCGCAACACGGGTCAAGGATGCGGACAGCGGCGCTGGCAAGGCCAAGGGGTTCATTGAGCTGCGTGCGCAACAGTTGATCGACGCGCTCAACCATGTATTCGACGATCGGTTTGGGTGTGTACCAAACCCCGAGGTCTTTTCGAAGTTGGGGATCGAAGGCTTCAAGAAAAGGCTCGTAAAAATAGGCGACAGCCTCGTCTTCGCGGAAGGTATCAAAGAACGCAGGCTGAACGCGGTTGAGCGCATCACCAGCGAGATTGAGCACCTCTTGAAGCTGGACGGAGTTGAGCGCGCCCGGCTCGGAGACCTCACCGAACAGTTTGCGAAGGACGGGAACACGAAGATAGTAGGCGGAGAGGCGCCAATCGAAGTGCGCATCTGGAGCGCGACCCTCTGGTGCGCGACGCCAGAGCACCCAAGCCGAGAAAATGCCGTAGAAGAGCGTTTGAACGAGTGTCGAACGAAAGAAATGCTCGCCCTTTTCGCCCTCGAACCGAATCCCGAGCGATTCCTGCAAAGCAGTCTTTACCGCGTCGAAGCTGGCGAGTGGATGGTCTTCAGCGCGAGCACGAGCTTCACGCGCGTAGGACGCGAGGAGCCACGCTACGTCCTTTGGCTGCACGAGCGGAGCGCGATAGAGCATGACTCGAGCGATAAAGTCTGGAAACAGATTGTTGTGTTTGGCGAAGTGTGTGAGCGGCGCGGACCAGAGATCCGCGGCCGTGGCTGACAAGGTGTACTTTTCCAAAACGGTGGCTGTCCCGGCAGGACTCAAGCCAAGAAGCCGGAACTGGCGGAGGTTGGTGATGAGGACCAGTCCGTATTGGCGGAGATAGCGGATGGTCTGTGGCTCGGCTGCGAGGGCATCGAGGTTGTAGTCGGCCGGCTTGATTTCTACGACGCCACGCTCGGGATTCTGAAGCTGTTCAGGTTCGGCACTGCGCCGTTGGCGCTTTGGCTGCGGAAAGAACCCGCCGTCCGGGAGGCCCGCTCCACTATTGCGAAGTTGTGTTGAAAACAGGACTGCGGGCTTGAGAGTCTGACCGGTGGCATTGAAAAGACGGTCGAGAGGGGGATAGAAAGAGGTTTCAGCGGTTGCCGAGCCCGTGGAACGGATGGCCCGAAGATCGGCGATGTACTGGACTACGGTGTAATCGGCAGGCACGTTGCCTTCAATGATTGCACGTAATTTGGGCGGCACGGATGCGTGTTTTGGTTCCGGGCAAATGCTAATGGCACATCTAATTTCAGATGAGGTGAAGGATTTCACAAACCTGGTTTGAGAATCCCTGCAAATCAACCGGAGTTAATGGCCGTTCGGTTGCAGCACTGGCGCACGCAGGGCTGTGGTTTCGATCTCGATGCGGGTATCTTTTGCGAACACCACATCGTGGCCCGGGCGAAGAAAGTTCTCGTAGATCGAGAGCCCCGCTGCATAGAAGCCAATGCCCGCAGCCAGGTTGCGGTTCCCGGATGCCAGGCCCACGATGCGCCCAACCATGCCAAAACCGTTAGAAGCGACGCCAGTATTGGCGGTTAAATTCCCATCCTCGTCGAGAGCCCGGCTGGCGAGCATGGTCAGCAGCAACGGCGTAATGGCGCTGGACTGATTGCGGGGAGTGATCGTGCCCTCGGCGTCCATTTGCAGGTTCTGCGCTTTCTCCGCGGTAGCGCCTGCTACTGCTCCTTCCACCGGCTTGACGAACCCCAGGGGAAAGCGTACCTGTTGGAAGCTGAAGCGCAACTTACCATTGCGCCCAAACGAACGCGCAGCCCTGGCCATAGTCACCTTGCCGATCAACATCGCGCCCTGCGGCACCACGAGGTTCTGGTTCATGTCGTAAACCGGCTCGACAACCCACGCATCCACCGAATCGCCGGGACATGCCCGCGCCGACGTAACTTCGGCGGTAAGCGATGCATTCACTGACCAGATCTCGGGCGCACCTTTCGGCGGAACCCTGGGCGCCGGTTGCAGTACTGACACTAGTGCCGAGGGCACATCGAGCGGTGCGGCCAGCTCGAACGACCACGCGGTATGCGCGGCAATTCTCTCCGGATGATAGGGCAGTTCGCGATAGAGCATCTGAAGCGCACGGTCTTTGAATCCCGGCGCGGTAAACCACTCCAACTGGCTGCGCGCGAGAGCCTTGGCCATCGCTACCTCGTGCGCCACGAGCGACTTCTTTGGCGTGGCGCCGGGCGCAGAAAGCTGCAGGACCGGCGCGCCGTCGTCGGCGGCTTCAGCGTAAATCGGAAGGGCCTCGCCCGCCAGCTCGATCTCATCGAACTGCACCTCGGGCCGATGGAATGGCGTGAAGTCTCCGAGCAGGCGCGCATGAATACGTGCCTTTCGGTCCGGTACCAGCACCACCACCTTGCCCCGCACCGTAACGCCTTGGGGAATCACGAGCCGGTCTCCGGCATAAAGAGGATGAAGAAGCGTCCCCTCGATCGTCTCGCCGGCCTTCATCGAGTACTGCCGCCGAATCTCCACTTGCAGGCTGGTTCCGAGCGGCAGGACCAGCGCAGGGGGCGTTCCGGATGACGGCATGGGCCCAGCATTTGGCGCCGGATCTTTTGGAGGCGGAGGGCGAAGCGTAAGTGCCTGCGCATTCGCCGGCCACGGGATCGCAATGGTCGTGACGAAAAGGGAAAGGATGAAGAACTGCATGGTGGAGCGCTGCATGGGGAATGCTCCTGGCGTTGAGTTTCCAAACACTTGCGTCGACAGGCCATTGATCGAATTACTGCCGGCGCCAGCTCATATCCACCCGCACCGGTATCTCGTTCTTGATCGGCACGGTCAGGAACGACGGGCGCTCAACCTTGAAATCCGAGCAGGTAAGCGGGATCGTACCCATAATGCGCACTTCGCTCCCCTGCTGCGTGCCCTCAAATGGCGCACTCGCATAATAGGCAGTCTGCAGCGCAAACTGCACTTCCATACTAGCGTGAATCCACTGATTGCGTGTCTCCGCCTCAGGGAACTGCGCACGCACCGCGACCATGGGAAACTGTGCTCCGCGCACCGCTTCGACCATTTGCAGGTCGCGGCTGCTGTCGCCGGAGTCCCATATACTACGCAAATGCAGGCAAATCCCCGAGACAACACACTCACGCTGATCGCTCTCGGCGTTCTTGCCTTCATCCTGGCGGACACAACCCACGAAGCCCTGGGCCACGGCCTGGCCACCGTCGCCGTCGGCGGCATACCTGTCCTGCTCACCTCCAGCTACTTCTCCACTAGCGGTTATTTCAGCCGCTGGATTCCCGCCGGAGGCGGCATCGCCAACGTCATCCTCGGCCTGCTTGCATTAGCTTGCACGCGCCTGGCCCGCAAAGCTGCGCCGTCATTGCTGTACTTCCTCATTCTGCTCGCCGCCTTCAACCTGCTCTTCGCCGCGGCCTATCCGTTCTATAGCGGCATAGCACTGTTCGGCGACTGGGCCAGCGTCATCGCCGGTCTTGCGCCCGCCTGGATCTGGCGCACACTGCTTATCGCCGGCAGCGTCTCGCTCTACTGGCTTTTTCTCTGGTGGCTCGCCGTCGCCATCCGCCCTTTCTGCAGCGTAAGCGACCGTGCAAATCCTGATCGTCTGCAGCACATCACGCTCATTCCATTTCTGTCAGCGGTCGTCATCGCCTGCATCGCCGGAGTTTTCAACCCTCAGGGATGGATCAACATTTTCGTCGCCGCAGCGCCCGCTGCGGCCGCATCCTTCGGCATCACGCAGCTCGACCGCTTCCGCGCCGTACTCACCTCCGATCCCGCTTCACCGCTCGCCGGACCCATTCCCCGCAGCCCCGCATGGATCGGCGCAGCCGGCCTCGCCGCGATCTTGTTTGTCGCATTTCTCGGCCCTGGCATCCACTTTCACTAAGGTGGAGGCGGGAAAGCGCTTCAAGCCCCAGGGCATGTGTAGGCTAGAGCGAATTCACGATAGGTGTACCCCGAGGCAAATACACCATACCCGGCCTCCGCTAAGGAAAGCCGCACTTCTCGAACCACGGTGGGG
>Ga0208357_1000027_pt1 | contig 105749 bp, 90 predicted proteins | sample NGESurdeep092012_6_FD_184487 | JGI IMG/M metagenome (GOLD analysis project Ga0208357, IMG submission 184487) | Arctic peat soil microbial communities from Barrow, Alaska - NGEE Surface sample F52-2 deep-092012 (SPAdes) | ecosystem: Environmental > Terrestrial > Soil > Wetlands > Peat ...
GAGGTTGGCGACGCCGATCAGCTCATCGTCGAGAGTCGCGACGGCGAGGGTGAATGAAGTTCGAGGCTCTCGGGCCGCCTCGCGAGCGACCTGCTTGATATACGCCGTAGTGTCGATCGGCGAGTTTGGTCCCCACGTGAGGTAGCGGGTGACCTCTTCGTCTGATGCGTAGTGATGAGCTGCTGGTTCGTCATCCAGACGAAACTCTCGAATGACGAGCCGTTCGGTCCGAAGTTCCATACCCTTCATTGTGAGCCAATTCGCTCAGTTGGTCAAGGCAAACCGGTGAGTCCAAATAGGACACACGCTGTAAGACGCTGCGTCGCGCACTTCATTACATGCTGTGACGTCCCCGCAGGCAATTCCGTACTGTGTTCGCACAGAATCCAAGTTGCTTTCCGACAGCTTCAGGAGAAAGTCCGGAAGCAACCAGGCGCGCCATCGAATCAATCTCTTCGGGGTTTGGGGACTGGCCTCGCATCATGATTCCTGCCTTCTTGAGACGTTCGGCGACAGTCGCGCGGTGACAGCCATATTCAACAGCTAACTCGTAGACCGTGGCTCCGGCCTCGTATTTCGTGCTCATTTCGGCCACCTGGGCCTCAGTGAGCCGCCTCTGTCGTTGACGGATTGGGCCAGATAGTCGATAATCAGAGGAGGTGATAACTTCCCGGGTTTGCCTCTCCAGATGATCTTCTTTAAGAAGTAACCATTTGTTTGAGTCAGCAGTGGATAGGGCCACTGACGAAAGACCTTTGTTTATAAGGCCTTTCGTGTCAATTAGACGGCGATCAGATAGCCCTTCTGACCTTACCCTTTGCATACAGTGCAAGGGCTCATTGCGACTCAGTTCGTCGGCCATTTCGGTGCATTCATTGAGATTCTAAGCAGCACCAAGCAGCGAATTGCACACTCCCATACAAGCAACCGTGCAAGCAACCCGGATCAAAACGGAAGTCAGGCTCGACGGAGGTTGCACGTCGGTTCGCCGATGCCACAAGTCCGCAACCAGAGTGCAGTCCGACTTCTTCTAGATTGCGCAGCGCAATGCGGTCAGAGGTACTGAGAGTTCGGCGCCCGCCTGGCCTATCGATCCCTTCGTCGAATCTCGCAACATGACCAGCCGTGACGCCGTCGACCCCATTGCGAGAATCGGGTCCTTCCGCGTTCCCGACGGTAAAACTCCGGACACCGAGCACCACTGCGACGCGCCAGGCGCCAGAAGAAGAAGACGTTCAGTTGTGGCGCCCGGAGGGCCAATGACGACGAGAAGGTCGCCCGACGGCGTGATTGCGGTCACGTCGTCGCCGGCGATTGGAGAGCCGCCAACTTTGTGTCCGTCTCGCTTGGCAAGCTGGACGGGCTGCCAGTCGTAACCGCCGTCGTGGGATCGAACGAGCGGGTTTTTCATGGCGAAGTCGAGCAAGTACTCGTTGCCGTTCAGGTCAGTGAAAAGAAGGGCCGGATCGCACTCAGGGATCCCAGCCCCCAATGACGTTCCCTCCCACACCGGGTCACCGTTGAGCGAGCCGGGCACCGCGACCAAAAGGGCCTGATGCCAGCTCGACATGCCACATGCTCCCTGGGGCAGTTCAGGACCGAAGGTCACACAGGGGCCGACGGTCGGGCACGCCAGCGAGGTCGCGTCCCACGTGTCACCGCCGCCCGCCGCCTCGGCATCGATCGACCAGCGACTCGAGCGTTGCGCGAGGAGTACTTGGTCCGTAAAGATTGCTTGCAGAATGTTGCCGCGAAGTGCGAATCCACCGAAGTCGAGGTAGGTCATCTTCGTGGGAGGGGGGATGAAGTGCCACGTCGCGCCGTCGTTGTTCGTGTACATAGCTACCGTGGCGACGGGCGGAATCGATTGGTCCTGGCCCGCCAGAAATCCGGCGTACACCGTGTCGGGGTCTGAGGGGTCAGTGATGACGACACTGCAAGCGACCTTCGAAGTGCCATTGATGTTGAGATTCCGCGCCGCGAGCATTGCTTCAACGCTCGCATCCGAGACTCGCGTCACTGACCCACCCGTCCGAGCGACGTAGATCCCGTTAGCGCCACACCAGGCGTAGGTCGACGTCGTGGTATTCGCGTCCACCGGGCTCCCGTACTCTGCCGACTGTTCGGCCATCGGGAAGAGAGTGCCGAGCGACGCCCACGAGACTTCCGCTTGTGACGCGCCGCCCAAATCGACGGGAAAAGTGCCCACTGAGACGAGGAGTCCAAACAAGATGAGTGCACGCACCCACTGCACCGATGGCTTGGTTGATTTCCTCATGACACCTATCCTCGTCGCCACACCATGCAACTCGTGGTCTATCACGGTGTGATTGGTCCGTTCCGGCACCGCCCGAGTCAATTATCAAATCCGCCTGCGCACAGTATGAGACCCGTTTGTTTGGGTCTCCGACACCCCAGGTTTGATACCAGGGCGCAGCCCAACTGCATCGAGCGTCACCAGAATTGATGCGACCTGACACATCTCGCCAGACCAGTCGCTACCCCTTGCGATCTCTAATGTGTCTCTTGACCACCAAATGTCGCACCGGTAGCGCCTTTGATATTCATCGCCATACCGAGAACTGGCCAAAATCCGGGTGATCGCGAAACGGTACGGTCATTCATCATTCCGGTGACCGTTTCACATCCCGTGGGATCAATGCCTACCTTCGTTATTTGGTATCCCGCAGCAACAAAAGTGAGGGTGTAAGTGGGGCCGGTGTCAGCTGGGCAGTTGTATACGCCTGCGCTGACACTAGGAAGATCGCAGAGCGCATGCGCCGCCCGGCGTGACGAAGTGGCGTTGTTTACGTATACCGACTTCGGGAAGGAGAATGTCGTTGGGTTACGCACTCTTCCTCTGAGAATTCGAAACGCCGTCACTCGACCTTCCACTTGGCAGAGCGTTACGGGAGTTACTGAGGCGCCTGCTTGGGCCATTGATACAGATTGGACCAGCGCCGTTCCGACGAATGAACTCGTCCATATGCCCGCGAAGACCACAAGAGTGCCTAAGAAAGTCCTCGCACCGGAGCTCACCGTTAACTGCTTCACTGTTACATTCCTTTGAAGGCCTTTCACCGTCTAAGTTTCGCACTGGAAGAGCGAAAACTGGTGTCGCCTCGGAGAAGGACGTAATCGTCGGGTCCCCTACCCCTTGCACGACGATCAATACAAGCAACCGTACAAGCAACGCCGGAAAACGTAGAGACTCTTCAGGAAACATGAGTGGACGAAAGAGCAGTGATTTCAAGCAAATTTGGACAACTACGCACGTCAGGACACGTCGAAATTGTTGATGGCGCGCAAGAGGTCAGAGTTCGATTCTCCTTACCTCCACTTGTCGAAAACCCCTGCCACGTAAGGTCTTTTGCGGTTCCTTGGTATCACAAACCGTCAGGACAGCCGGCGGCGGACCCACCAGAAGCAGACGCTGGCCAAAATGATGGCCGCACCGATATAGACAGTCATCTCGTACCACTGGAGCAACCAGTAATGGTTGGCCGGTTGAGACGTCACAACTATGTGGAAGATTTCTCCAACTTTAGTGACACAAGCTTGGAATGCTTTCTGCGCACTTGGCGTCACTTGAACCCTTGAACCTTGCGAGAACCCCGCGGACGGTCCACCCGATTGCACCCCTGAGATCAAACGTGGACAGGTAGTCGCGACGAAGTGAGGGGTGAGAGCATGACCCAACTTGTCGAAAATCTGAGTCGAATAGATCCACGCGTTTGAAATGTTTGGAGTGTTCGGCATGAGCGTGAATGGCCCGCCGTTCGCACTACCAAAACCCATGGTCGCCGGTTTGAGCGCCAGTTCGTGAATCGTAGGAGAGACGAGGTGCGGTCGTACAAGGCGATCGAAGGAGAGCCTGACGGTAACGAAAGCGACCAGGGTCGACGCCATTGCTGGAACAGTTCTTCGAACGATTACTCCCGCGGTAACGCCAAGCACGAACGCGAACGCGGCGTAGCCAATGGGAACGATATTGCGTTCGTCAAAGGTTCCGAATATATTTGCGGCGGCTCGGTCGAGCGGACTCGCCCACCACGTAACGACGAGACTGAGCAGTCCGGCCGTGATGACGCTCGCGAGCCCGACAACGCCAAGCTTCGCCGCCAGCCACCGAGTGCGGGTTACGCTCTGCGTCCAGACCAGTCGATGAGTACCAGCTTCGAGTTCCTTTGCGACGAGCGGCGCACCCCAAAACATTCCGATAATGCCAGGAAAGGCAATGACCACTATCCCGAACCACGTTCTCAGGGTGCTGTCGTTGAGAAAGAACTTGTTCCTGACACTGGTGCAGTCGCCACGCGCCCCACAAGTGGCGACGTTCGTAGCGTAAAGATGCGCGAGGTGAGGGCCAGTGATGAACGCGACGGCCGCAACAATGAAGAGAGTTCCGAGCGCAACTACGGATTGAACGCGAAACTGGCGCCAGACAAACCAGATCATTTCTTCGACTCCGATAGGGGCGTGACGTCGGTATCTGCTGCCGAGTGCGCCATATAGGCAAGCACGATGTCTTCGAGATTGACGTTCTCGACCGTCCAATCTGAACCCACGACCAAGTTGGCGCCGCGCACCAAGAACGTGCTTTGGCCGTCGGCGTGGCGTGCCTCGATGACTTGGGAGTCGGTAGGGAGATTATCTAGTTTTCGACGGGGACCCGTGACGCGGTGATGCAACGACAACAACTTGTCGATGCCGCCCGCCACTCGTACGCGCGAAGCGACAAGTACGACCAAGTAGTCGCACACTCGCTCCAGGTCCGCTACGAGATGCGACGAAAGGACAACGCTCACGCCCTGTTCGCTGACAATCTCCGAGAGACTCGTAAGAAACTGCCTGCGCGCCAGTGGGTCGAGACTCGCAACTGGCTCATCGAGGATCAGAAGTTCGGGTCGCTTGGCGATCGCCAGCGTCAGGGCAAGTTGCGCTCTCTGGCCGCCCGACAGCGACCCAACACGTTGACGACCATCGAGACCAATCTTCTCGATCCGCTGCTCCGCTGCTGCGTTATCCCAGCGCGAGTTCAACCAAGCGCCGAGACGCAGGTGATCGGCCACGGTGAGCGCCGCGTACGTCGGCGTGTCCTGGGCGACGAATCCCACACTTGCGAGTTGGTCCGCACTTTGCGCCGGACGACGACCGAATACCTTCAGCGTTCCCGACGTAGGTGCCAAGAGCCCGACGGCCAGATGCAGAAGCGTTGTCTTACCTGCACCATTTGGACCGACCAGACCGACCACTTTCCCTTCGGGAATCGCCACGGTACAGTCCGAAAGCGCCCACCGCCGACCGTATCGTTTGCCGAGTGCATTCGCTTCGAGCACCGCGGTCACTTCACTTCTCCAATGATCTCGGTGTGCAAGGGTTCGTTGCTCATGTGAGTTCCTTTCTCGATTCGTGGACGTCACTCTAAGAAAGATGGGTGGTACTCAAAGGTGTCAAAACGGTGTGAAACGTTGACACCGCGTTGACACCGTGACCGCGCGTGCAATCTGGCATTCTTGAGGTTGCTGCGCATGGAACCGAATTAAGTCGGACTAATCGTGGTGAAGAAAGGCAACGAAAGAACTCATGAGAGTGTTGGTCGTTGAAGATTTCGAGGTCATGGCTCGCACAATCGCCGCCGGGCTTCGCCGCGAGGGAATGGCAGTCGACGTGGTGCTTAATGGCAGCGACGCGCTCGACCACGTGGCCGCCACACGCTACGACGTCGTGGTGCTGGACCGGGACTTGCCCGGCGTGCATGGCGACGACGTCTGTCGTCGTCTCGTAGCGCAAGGGACAACCAGTCGAGTGCTCATGTTGACGGCGTCCAGTACGGTCACCGAACGAGTGAACGGTCTTGGACTTGGCGCTGACGACTACTTGGTGAAGCCCTTTGATTTCTCCGAACTCGTCGCTCGAATTCGCGCTCTCGGTCGTCGATCGAGTGCACCCGTGCCACCGATTCTTGAACACGCGGACGTGACTCTTGACTCGACTCGGCGAACAGCCTTCCGGGCTGGTCGACGCCTTGAACTCAGCGCGAATGAATTTGGCGTACTCGAGTGTCTGCTCATGTCAAAGGGCATGGTGGTAGCCACCGACGAGTTGCTCGAGAGGGTCTGGGACGAGTACACGGACCCTTTCACCACCACGGTCAAGTCAACAATCCGCCGCCTTCGAATGAAGCTCGGAGAGCCACCCATTATTGAGACCGCTCGCGAGGGCGGCTATCGAATCGGAGATCGGTGATGCACGTTCGCCAGAGGATCATGTCCTTATTCCACCGAGGACGCCCCAGCTTGCGAGTGCAACTCACGTTGCTCTACTCCGGACTCTTCCTCGGCCTGTCAGCCGCGGCGCTGCTCGCGACCAACCTTCTGATTGTGAGAGGAAGTGTGCGGTCAGGCCCAACCACCAACGCCGGTGTCCCCCAGGGCGTCCCCATACACCGATTCGACCTCGGGCCTGCTGTCATTGGGCTGGTCGCTGCGGCGGCGGCGTTGGCTGGTGCGTGGTGGCTCGCCGGCAGATTCCTCAAGCCACTGCGTTCCATGACCATTGCCGCCCAGGAGATCTCGGCAACGAACCTTCACCGCCGCCTCGATCTCAGCGGACCCAACGACGAACTGACCGATCTCGGCAAGACGCTCGATAACCTCTTCGAGCGACTTCAAGCCTCGTTCGAATCACAACGCCACTTTGTGGCGAACGCCTCACACGAACTTCGAACCCCACTCGCTGGCCAGCGCGCACTACTTCAAGTCACACTCGCCGACCCCGATGCCAGTGTTGAAACGTGGCGATTAACCGCAGAAGAACTACTCGTGTTGGGCGCTCAGCAAGATCATCTCATCGAAGCATTACTTACTCTTGCGAGCAGCGAGCGGGGAATTGAGCAGAGAGAGCACATTGACCTCGCTGAAGTCGTCTCGAGAACACTTGGTGCTCGCGGCGAAGAAGCCCGACGTCGAGATATTCACGTCGACGTATCACTCCTCGAGGCACGAATTGACGGTGAGCCCCGACTCGTCGACATTATGGTCGCAAACCTTTTGGACAATGCTCTTCGCCATAACATTACCGGTGGACAGATCGACATTGCGACGTCCACGACTGCTAATCACGTGACGATTTCGGTTGGCAACACCGGGGCACTCGTCCCGTTCGACGAAGTGGAACGTCTCTTCGAACCTTTCCAGCAACTCGGCGTCGAGCGAATTCGTCACACAGACGGTCATGGATTCGGGCTCGCCATCGTTCGTGCCGTGGTCGACGCCCACGGTGCGACGCTCCACGCAAAGGTTCGACCTGCGGGTGGAGTCGACGTCGAAGTGACCTTCATTATTTAGGCGAACTTGTTGATGAAACGCAAATGATGTTGATGCTTCCTCTGTCTTTTAGGTGGGTTCACTAAATGAATGGTCATAATGCGCCACACTCGGAACTTTTACCCCTTGCACTGTCGTAAATGTAAGCAACCGAACAAGCAAGCACAAAAAACTTCGGAATACGCCCAAAAACTTCCTCGTACGGAAGCCCAATGTGTTATCGAGAATTTGGACGTTTGCACACGTCAAAAAACGTCCAAAGTGTTTCTGGAATGCAAGGGGTGAGAGTTTCGAATCCCATTACCCCCACCGAATGGGCTTGACCCGTTTTTGTGCGACCACCCTTACGACAATTGGGCCTGGTTTTGGGTCATGTGTGTGGAAGGCCCAGGCCAATCGCCCCAACTTTTGGATTCGCCACCTTAGCCCTTAGAGGCGTTCCTGAACTGAGGACGCTGACTCGACTTCTCTCGTCCGCACCTGTTGGCAAGACCTAAGGACCTCGGTGTGATCAAGATCCCTCGATCGTCGAGCCGCCGCTCACCCCGTCGGACCATGGCGGTTCCTTAGACTGCGGTGGTGCCCACAGCCCGCACCACGCCACAGCGCTCCGAGGAGATTGCCGCTTTCGTGCGCCGCTTCTACCGAGCGATCGTCGTCGGCGATATCGAAGCGGTCATCGGGGCGTTCAGCCAAGACCCCAGCGTGGTCGCCATCGGCACCGACGCCGCGGAGTGGTGGTCGGGGTGGTCTGTCGCCTCGAGAATGTTCCGCACGCAGATTGAGGAGGCCGACGGCGACAGCTTCGCCGCCGACATGCGCCCGGGCGTCCTCGAGTGTTTCGAGGAGGGATCGGTCGGCTGGTGCCAGGACGACCCGGTCGTGGTCATGCCCGACGGCTCCGAGCTCGACTCACGGATGACGTTGGTGTTGCACGTCGAGGGTATTTCGTGGAAGATCATCCAGCTCCACTTTTCATTTGGCATCGCGAACGAGGCCACGTTCGGCAAGACCTACACGACAAACCTCGACGCGATGGCGGACTCGGTCAGCGAGGAGCGTCCCGACCTCTCGGGCGTCGCCGCCCCTGACGGCACCGTCACGATCGTATTCACCGACGTCGAGGCGTCGACTGAGATCAGCGAGCGACTCGGTGACCGGCGTTGGCTTGACCTGCTGCGCTGGCACGACGGGATCGTCCGGGGTGTCGCCGCGCAACTCGGCGGCACCGTGGTCAAGTCGCAGGGCGATGGCTACATGCTCGCCTTTGGATCCGCGTCCAATGCACTCGACTTTTGCCTCGAGGTCCAGGAGGCGACCCGCGCGAGCTTCGAGGGTGAAGCCGTTCGGGTGCGCATCGGCGTCAACACCGGCGACGTGATCCGTGACGGCGATGACTTCTTTGGCCACGCCGTCACCGTCGCCGCGCGAGTAGCGTCGCAAGCACATGGCGAGGAGACGCTCGTCACCGACCTTGTGGCGGGCCTCGTCGCGGGCGCAAAACGCTTCGTGTTCGGGCCGCCGCTGCACGTGGAGCTGAAAGGCCTCTCCGGCAACTTCGAGCTACATGCGCTCGCTCGCAGGTCGTAGAGGTGGACGAGCGTCCAACTGGGTTCGGCTCATCAGCGATACTGGATGCATGGTCGAACGAAACGTCGTCGGGGGGTCCTTGGAGCCGTGTGGCACCGACCCCGTCACGGGCTTCTACCGTGACGGGTGTTGCACAACGGGACCTGAGGACCTGGGGAGCCACACCATCTGCGCCGTGGTCACCGCCGAGTTTCTCGAGCACCAGAGGGGAATCGGTAACGACCTGACCACTCCAATGCCTCAATACGGGTTTCCGGGACTGGTGCCTGGCGATCGGTGGTGTGTGACCGCCGCCAACTGGCTTCGTGCCCATCATGACGGAGCGGCGGCTTACGTGGTCCTAGCCTCAACGCACGAGCGCGCTCTCGAAGTCGTGCCTCTCGAAGCCCTACGTGAGCACGCCGTGGACGTTCCATCCGGGCCGGGCGATTTTCCGAATTAATCAGTCACCACGCTCATGGACTGCCCTCTTGTCACTTCGAGTTTCATGGGGATGTGATGGTTGCAAGTTCCAGTTGAACGTCCCGCTGCAGAGCAGTGACCGGATAGGGAGCGTTCACTTTCTTTGTTTTGTTAATCTCCGGTGGTCGCCGATCTGCCCCCTAGTGAAACGTCGGTTAACGACGGTTTCCTCGTCTCACGCCGACGGGGCACGAGACATCCCCGCTCCCATTGTGTGACACGAACCCGGGCACGACTGAGCGATGTGACACCACTCCTCACCGCGCTCCCACTCCGAAGAGGAGCAATTCGCTGACTCATCGTCAGACGGCGACGCGCCGCTGGGCGTAGTCGACGAGCCGATCCAGACTGAGTGCGCGGCCGGCGGCGAGGCGCCGCTCGTACTCCAGTTCGCCGAGCGCCTCACGTAGCGCGTCGCGGTTGTTCTCGCGCATCTCGATCTCCATCGCGGACCAGCTGCCTCGACCAACTTCGGAGAGGCTTTCAAGTAGAGCGTCGTGCGCGCCTGTCAACTGCGCACCACGAACGGCGCCACCCCTACTGGTCGCGCAGCACGCCAACGTGAAGACGATCCACGAGGTGATTCCCGGATGTATTCCTATGCGCCGCGACGTGCGAACCGACAGAGTCGACTGGCCTTAGCAATTGGCACGACCTGACGCCCTCCATCAGCCCAAATTGAAGACCACCGTTACCGTGGTCGACACGGTCTTACGAATGGTCGTCGTGTCATAGACGCCGCCACTGGAGACCTCGACGGAACCTACGGCGTTGACCTGGAACGGTCCACTCCGGGCGCTGCGAACCGAACCTACCGACCCGCCCGTCGCGGACGTGAGCGCGATGGCCCTCGACTTCGCGTCACGCACCGCCGCGGCGATGAGGCGAGGTCGGAGTTTCTGCAAATTGTTGACGTAGTACTGCGGTCCCGAGGAGTTGATGTTTGCACCAGTCGCCAAGACCTGGCCAATGCCTTGGCTCAGCGTCTGAATGAGATAGACGTTCTTCGAGTTCACCGTGATGTTTCGGCTCGCCTGATAGTTAAGGATCTTTCCCGTCGGATTGCCGTTGATGTACTGCTCGTTGTACGACGTCGAGACGCCACTCAGCACCAACGTCGAGACGTCAATCCCCTCATTCTTGAGGTACGCGCTGAGGGACTTCACGTCGACGGCCACCATAGCGACGGCCTCTCGGGCGGTCGGAGCGATCTCCTGCGCCGTCAACGTCCAGACCACTTGGTTGGCAGAGACGGCGGCCGACGACTCGCCGGTGATGGTGATGCCGGTGTTGCTGCCGCGCACCGACACCCCGCGCCCGACGGCAACCAATCCAATGACGAGAGAAACGGCGACCAGTAGTGCGCTGACCATCAACGCAACACCGTTCGGAACGCTTCGCTTTTGATCGCTCACGACGCGAGACTACCTCAACTCACGACGCAGAATCTGAGTTGCCTGCCGACCTCCAGGAGCGAAAGTCCCGATACGTGTAGACGCACCATCGAGTCAAAAGCGTCGGGCGTCGCATCGCGATTGGCGCAATCTTGAACCGTGCGGCGATTGTCGTCCTGGTTCTTCCGAAGACTTCCGAACTTGGATATCTCGCGCCATCTTGGCTTGATCTAAGAGAGTCTCCTCCGTGAAAGTGATTGTGCCCAAGACTCCTTACAGGTTGGCGAACATAAATGGTTAGCGCACCATCGAACCGCGAATAGTGCGCGCACGACTGCGGCGGCACGGTCAACGTGAGGACCAGTCGTTCCTGTGGCGAAGTCGATATCTCAATCACTGACGAGTCAGCGGCGGTGACGCGTTCGTCAACTTCGACCAAGAAGTCACCGCAAAAGCGCCACTCGCCCGCTAAAAGGTGACCATTGTCCCTATCGGCATCACGCGCGGCGACATTAGCGTCGAATTCGGCGGTCACCCTAAGCAAGATTCCGTCCCATTCGGCATCCGTGAACTGAGTTAGTTCGAGGTTTCAGGCGCCGAGCGAGAAGCACTAGGAAAGGTTGGTTGCCATGAAAGCAGCCGTTGTTCACTCATTCGATCGTCCACTCGTCATCGAAGACGTCCCAATCCCCGAACCTCTACACGGGCAGGTCGTCGTCAAGGTCGAGACGTCGGGGCTTTGCCACACCGACCTTCACGCCGCGCACGGCGACTGGCCAGTGAAGCCCGCCACGCCGTTCATCCCGGGCCACGAAGGCGTCGGCATCGTGACGCGCGTTGGCGAGGGCGTCACGCGAATCAAAGAAGGTGACCGCGTCGCCGTTCCGTGGCTTGGTTGGGCGTGCGGTGCGTGCGAAGCGTGCGCGTCAGGATGGGAAACCCTGTGCCCCAACGCCAAGTTCACCGGCTACAGCGTCAACGGTTCCTTCGCCGACTACGTCGTTGGAGAGGCCGCCTTCGTAGGGCTCGTACCTAAGTCGGTCGATCCTCTTGACGCCGCGCCACTCACGTGCGCCGGGGTCACGACCTACAAGGCCGTCAAGGTTTCGGGAGCACGCTCCTCGGACCTTGTCGCGATCTACGGCGTGGGGGGCCTCGGCCACCTCGCCGTGCAGTACGCGAAGATTGCCGGAGCCAGCGTCGCGGCGGTGGACATCGCCGACTACAAACTAGATAACGCGAAGGCACTCGGCGCCGAGTACGTCTTTAATTCGCGCACCGTCAATCCCGTCGACGAGATTCAACAACTCGGCGGTGCTGATGTGGCCATCGTCCTCGCGGCGAATCCCAGCGCGTTCGAGCAAGCTTTTGCGAGTCTTCGCGAGAACGGCACCCTCGTTATGGTCGCACTGCCCAAGGATAATTTCATGAAGCTGCCGATCTTCGAGACGGTCCTTAAAGGCATCAAGATCGTGGGGTCTCTCGTGGGTACTCGAGTCGACCTGGTCGAGACCTTCGAGCTTCACGCCGACGGACGCACTCGCGTAGTGCACGAGTCGCGTCAACTTGACCAAGTGAACGAAGCGATGGCGGAGCTCGAGAAGGGCGAGGTTGAGGCGAGACTCGTCTTCGACCTTCGCTGAGTTACCCACTGCTTCAACAGGCGCGGTCTCACGACGCAATGACCCGTAGTGGTCCAGGTCACTTTCAGAATTGGACGTCTTGTTAGACGGAGGGCGGGAGTTCGAATCCCCGCCCTTCGTCTAATGACGAAGGCGTTACGCGCAGTGAACGTCACGAGCGATTCCATCGAATCGAGGCGTCTCTCTCAACAGCAATATTGTGACTTTGGCCCCTTGCCCTCCTCGTCGGCGGAGACGAAACTGGTGCCATGCAGGGTACGCGAAGCGAACGGGCGGGACGTGGTCACTTCGGTGCAAAGCCACGGTGACCTCGTGAACGATGAACTTCGCTCGCCGCACACGACGTGGGGCGCCAACACCGCGCCGCACGAAGCGTGGTGCTATCCCGACGAACTCGAGACCGACGTCGTCGTCCGCTCGAATCGTGTGTTGCGTCTGCGCCCTATTCGCCCCGACGACGCCCGAAAGCTCGACGCGTTTCACCATCACCTGTCGTCAGACTCGATCTATCGCCGCTACTTCTCAGATCACCCGGAACTCTCCCACGAAGAGGTATGCCATCTCACCCAAGTGGACTACGTCAATCGTCTCGCGCTCGTGATCGAAAACGGTGAGGAACTCGTCGCGGTCGCACGATTCGAGCGCTACCCGAACTCGTCGGCGGCCGAGGTCGCCTTCGTGGTGCGTGACGACTATCAACACCTAGGACTCGGGCACTGCCTCCTCGAAAACCTCGCACAGGCTGCGTGGTCTCGCGGCGTCACGACGTTCAACGCTGACACGCTGGTCACCAATCGCTCGATGATCTCGGTCTTTCAACATTCGGGTTTTCCCGTGACGTCGTCAGTGTCCGCCGGTGAGATCAGTTTGAGCTTTTCCATCGAGCCCACTCGCGACGACGCTGCATCGCGCCTCGAGCGCCGCGCGGGTACGGTCTAGCGGTGGTCCTCGTCGTCAACCAGACCTACGACGACTCGGGCCACGAAGACCCGGGCCACCCCGAACGCCCCGAGCGCGTCACGGCGACGCGAGCAGGGATTGCCGACCTCCACTTGGGCAGCGACCTCGTCGTCGTGGCCAATCGCGTCGCCACGCGCGCGGAGTTGGTCCGCGTGCACGAGAGCGGTTACCTCGACGAACTCGGTGCCTACTGTTACGAAGGCGGCGGCGACCTCGACCAAGACACCTACGCGACGTACGACTCGTGGTCGATAGCCCAGCACGCGGCCGGCGGCGGACTCGCGGTGATCGATGAACTGCAGCGTCGCCAAGAGGGCGTGGGCTTCGTCGTTACCCGCCCGCCCGGCCACCACGCCTTGAGCGACCGAGCGATGGGGTTTTGCCTGTTGAACAACGTCGCCGTCGCGGCGGCGGCCCTGCGCGCGCAAGGTGAGCGCGTGCTGGTCGTTGATTGGGACGTCCACCACGGCAACGGTACCCAGCAGATTTTCTGGGACGACGACGAGGTGCTCTACGTCTCGACTCACCAGTCGCCGCTCTTTCCCGGAAGCGGTGACGCGAGCGAAGTCGGAGGACCGCGAGCAATCGACCGCACCGTTAACGTGCCGTTGCCCGCCGGCGCGACCGGTGACATCGTTCGTCGAGCATTTGACGACGTCGCCGCGCCGGTCATTGACGCGTTCAAACCCACCTGGGTCTTGGTTTCGGCGGGATTCGACGCTCATCGTGACGACCCGATGGCTGACCTTCGACTCACGAGCGGCGACTTCGCGGACCTCGCGCGCGTCGTCGCCGGTTTCGCTCCTTCGCCGGGGCGACTCGCGCTGTTCCTCGAAGGCGGTTACGACCTCGCCGCTCTACGTTCGTCTATTCGCGCCACCCTGAGTTCCGTGCTCGAAGGCGAGAGCGAGTCCGATGGCACCTCCAGCGGAGGACCAGGCGTCGAACACGTCGAACACGCCCGTCGCGCGCGCTATCAGGCGGTCGACGTGTTGCGTTCCTTGGCCGAGCAAGAGTCCGACCAATGAACGGCGTGCGAACCATTGCCGTGGACTACGACGAGTAATCCTCAGCTCTTCAAACTCGCCAAACAAAAAAGCATGACGAACTCTTCGCGCCGGATAAGTAACTGTGTCAATAACCACAACCGTGGTGTCGACAATCAGTGGCGCGACGAGCCCGTCATGCGACCCTGTCTTTAGAAGAAACCAAGCGGCTTGGAGCTGTAACTCACGAGCAGATTCTTCGTCTGTGAGTAGTGCTCCAGCATCATCTGATGGTTCTCACGACCGATGCCCGAGTTCTTGTAACCGCCAAACGCCGCACCTGCGGGATACAGGTGGTAACAGTTCGTCCACACGCGACCCGCTTGGATTCCCCTTCCCATGCGATAAGCCAGGTTGCCGTCACGCGTCCACACGCCAGCACCAAGTCCAAAAGGCGTGTCGTTCGCGATCACGAGTGCCTCGGCTTCGTCCTTGAAGGTCGTCACCGCCAGCACGGGTCCAAAAATCTCTTCTTGAAAGACGCGCATCTTGTTGTCGCCCTTCAACACGGTGGGCTCGAAGTAATACCCGCCCTCGAGCTCTTCGCTCACCTTGGCGACTTCGCCGCCAATGAGGAGCTGTGCTCCCTCCTGCTTTCCGATCTCGACGTAGGACTCGATTTTCTCGAGTTGTTGCGTGGACACTTGGGGCCCAATCATCGTCGTCGTGTCCAAAGGATTGCCTTGCGTAATCTTCTTAATGCGGGCGAGACAACGCTCCATGAACTTGTCGTAAATCGACTCTTGAATGAGTGCCCTTGAGGGGCAGGTGCAGACTTCACCCTTGTTAAAGGCGTAGAGCACGAGTCCCTCTATTGCCTTGTCCAGGAATTCGTCATCCGCGCTCATCACGTCGGCGACAAAGATGTTCGGCGACTTCCCGCCAAGCTCGACGGTTGACGGGATGATATTCTCCGCGGCGTACCCCATGATGAGTCGACCAGTCGTCGTCTCGCCGGTGAAGCCGATCTTGGCGATACGAGGGCTCGTCGCGAGCGCCTTGCCGATCTCCGCTCCGGGCCCGGTCACGATGTTGATGACACCCGCCGGCACGATTCCCTCGAGGAGTTCCGCGAACTTGAGAATCGACCATGGCGTCGGCGACGCCGGCTTGACGACGGTGCAGTTTCCTGCCGCTAACGCCGGGGCGATCTTCCACGCCGCCATGAGCAGCGGAAAGTTGAACGGGATGATTTGGCCCACGACACCAAGAGGTTCGTGGAAGTGAAAGGCCACCGTGTCCTTGTCGACCTCGGTCGTACGACCCTCGAGCGAACGCGTGGCGCCCGCGAAGTAGCGGAAATGATCAACCGCAAGGGGCAGGTCCGCCGCGAGTGTTTCGCGAACGGGCTTGCCGTTTTCCCAACTCTCGGCTACCGACAACATCGTGAGATTGGCCTCGAGGACGTCAGCAATTGCGTTCAGGACTTTCGCGCGATCGGCCAGCGACGTCTCGCCCCAGCTCTCGCGGGCGAGGTGCGCTGCGTCGAGCGCTAACTCCACGTCCTCCTTCGTCGAACGTGCGACCTGGCAGAAGACCTTGCCATTGACGGGCGATACGTCGTTCATGTATTGGCCTTTCACCGGAGCCACCCATTTGCCACCAATGAAGTTCTCGTATCGAGGCTTCAGCGTGACGAGACTTCCCTCGAGTCCCGGCGCGATGAACACGTGTACGTTGTCCGCGTTCTTTGCAGCGTCGGCTGCAGCGGTCGATTCCTTTTCCAGTAGGTCCGTCATAGCAATCTCCAATCTCGCGCGTGGCACCCGCCACTCACTCGTAGTTTGCCTCTCGCTTCGCACGGCGCACTAGGGACATAAGTCACAAATTGCAAACACGCACGAGCGCTGTGATAGCCACACCTACCATCATCAAGACGTGAGAAACATGTTGCTCACGCAGAACGAATGTAGACCGTTCGATCTCAACGCAACGGCTCTCTCAGCGATGCAACGTCGTGAGAGCACGAGAGCCAACGGCGTCACTCTTGACGATGCATCAACGTCAATCTTTCGAAAAAGAAAAATAGGAAGGTTCTGACTTTCGTCCCTACCCAAAGGCGAGAGGCGTGCTCCAAGATAGACGCGAGGTCTCACGAGAGATCGGAAAGGAGTGAGTTCCATGGAAAACATTCGTGAGCTCATTGGAGATCCATCCGCGATCAAGACACCACGCGTGTTGGACTGGGTCCGCCAATCCAAGTTGTTGTCGCTTGGTTGGACGGCCATGAGAATCTGGTTGGGTGTCATGTGGATTCAAGCGGGCATCGCAAAACTGTGGGGAGCAGAGAACCCGGCATTTCTTCACAACAATGGTGCTGGCGTCCAAGGATTTGCCTCACACGGCGTGGCGGCATACAGCTGGTGGGGATCTTTCTTACACAGCTTCGTGGTTCCTAACGCAAGCTGGATTGCGGTTCTCGTCGCCTTTTCGGAATTCGCTATCGGAGTTGCTCTGGCCTTAGGACTCTTTACCCGTCTCGCCGCACTCGGTAGTCTGCTCCTCCTCTTCACCTACGTCATGTCCGGGACCGCCAGTGTCACCGCGTTCTACGCACTCTTTGCCATCGTGATTCTTGCCACGTGGAGGACTTCAAGTTGGATTGGCGTCGATGGCTTGATATCTGGCTATCGCCAGCGTCACTCGTCAACGGTCGGAGCCAAGGAGTTCGCTTCGCTGGCCATTGCCCAACCTGACGTCACCCGGGGTGCCAACGACGTAAAGAGCCCCGTCAAGGTTCCCTCCGCGTCTCCTTCAACGGTCATCAGGGCTGGTGCAGTGAACACCACGAAAGAAGAGCCCGTTTCTGTGCGCTAAGTAGTACCGCGAAGAATGCAGCGCTCGCTGTCTGGAAGTTCGGACGGCGAGCGCTGTGTCTTTGATCGAAGCGCCAACTACACCCGCTCAGTACGAAAGACTCTCTAAGCAAACGTGCAACTCATCGGATGGCAATTCAGTAATCCATGGAGCGGCGGCGGTCGTCAACTACAGCAGCGTTTCTCGCAACTCTGTGAATGCTCGATTATCACCACCCGTTGCGAGAAAACTGACAATTTTGGTAGCGCACTCGGCGGGCGACGACAATTCCGAGTCACACTCCACGTCATAAAGTCCATGATCGTGAACGTGGGTGAACTGACGAGCTGCTTGACCCTCACTACGATCGCCTCGAAGACCCTCGCGCCGCTCTACTTCGGAGAGCGAACATCGGATTCCAACAAATACGACGTCAAATGGTTCAAATAGTTTTAGTGAGTCGAGAAGCCACGATCGATCCCGCAGCACTTCATCCATGATCACGTCGTTGCCAGCACGAGCCATTCCAGCAACGGCACCTAAATGTCCCAATCTGGTGCGCTCAAGAACAGTTTTAAGATCCAATGGATCAAGTTCCTTCGTCCGACTGCGAGAGCGCATGGCGTTAATGGCGTCGAACGGAATGTAAAAGTAAGGGCGGTCAAGTTGCACTAATAACTGCTCTGCGATGCTGGTCTTTCCAGAACTCGACGTGCCGTTCAAGATAATTATTTGACCTTGTCGCATTACTTTCCAACGTAGCGCCATGACATCGGGTACGACGCACCACGTCAATCAGCGAAGCGGATTCCCTAAAGCATCTGCTGGTACGGCTCCCCTAGATAACTTCTTGACGGAGTACATGATGGATCCTTCAAGTCCAGTCGCACATCAGGGTGCTTCAGAAATCCGCTTAACGCCGATGACTGTCTTGTAACGCGGGCGTGTCGCGAACTCCGACATTCGCCACACTGCGGGAACTCCCACCTCACTGCAGAGATGAAAAATCTCGTCCGGCGCCATCCACACGCCAATGTGGGCGCCGAAGGGATCAGTGCCCGGACCAAAGAAAACCAGATCGAGTGGTTCTGGACGATTGACAATGCCTGTATACATCTCTTCTTCCCAAAGGTTCGATGAACGTAACGGCGGACAGTCGAGGTCAAATAGTCTCAGTACGCCGTACGCGAAACGCTGACAATTAGAGCCGTCAAGCCAGGACTCCGGCGCGTCACTTGTAGGACTCGCCAACAATGAATACGGGACTGACCACACTTTTTCGGGCCACCCGTCGAGTGGACGTGGCCATGATTCGAGGTCCATGCGTCACATTCTTCTACGCTCTTCTTCACACCTTCATTCTCGTAGCACTTTGCTGAAAAGATCGGACTGCTGAAGACATCCCCGTGATCCAATTGGCGCGCTCGCAACAGAGTCATCTACCGTTCGAACTTCGAGTCGGACGGAGTCGATTACGAGACGTCGCCCCTACCTTGAGCGGCTTCCAAGTCGCCTTTGCATCCAAGCAGTCAGCGGCCAACCTCTAGTTCGTTGATCTGACGACGGAGCTCTCCCCACAAGGGAGCGCTGTCTTGCAATATGGCGAGGCGAAACGGTTCCGCGAACTGGTTGTAGTTGGTGTACACAATCGAACCCGTCACCGTCGATAAAAACGTGACACCAATGGTCAAGAACGATATCGACCTGATGAGGAAGCGCAGACGGTTTTTCTCTTCGTCGCTCATGTTGGAGAGCTGCGGAATGATGACCTCGAGTTCGCTGATCCGTCTGATGATGGCTAATTGAAGTTTCTCGCTGTGCACAGCGGCGAGGCCCATCTCTAGGACGAAACGTTGTCGAAGGACGTTGTCGCTGCTCGCCGAACTGTAAAGAAGCTGAGTAAGTGAACCATCGTCGAGCACTTCGACAAGATTCACCACGCTCAACCACCGCTCTCGCATGAGATTTTGAAACGCGTCGATGACCAGATCTTCCTTCGTGAGATACAACATGTGGATAGCGCCGGGCGAACAGTTGGCGCGTCGCCCGATTCGAGCGAGTGTCGCGCGTGTGTAGCCGCTCTCGCCCACGACGCTGAACGTGGCGTAGGCCAACTGGCCTTTGAGATCGTCGCTCGGTTCTTGGATGGGCGGAAGGACGGGGGTTGGGAGCACCTCCTCAACGAACCGGCGTGGGTCGCTTTTGAGGGTCTCGAGCAGTAACGCTTCGAGAACGTCTTGGTAGTCACGATCCCATCCGAACTGCGCGTCAGTAAATATCTGCGCGATCATCAAAGAAAAGACCATCATTCCGCGCATGAACGGGACGCTTACGTCGGGGAATCTGGACGACTCTCGCTCTAGATAGTCGTGGATGAAGGATTCGACCACTTCGTGCAAAATCGTAATCCGTCGCGCGGTCAGCAGTACTCGTATGCTCGCCACGTCCGCGGGCGTCGTGTTGCGCATGAAGTCAAAGAGTGCACCGACGCTTTCGGCGCTGGGCTCTTCAGCCGCGCTTATACACAGTTCGAACATCATGACGGCGCGTGCGCAAAGAACAGAGTTCCAGACGTCGACGAGGAGTTCGTCGACGTCTTCGTAGCGGGCGTACGTCGCTCCGTGGGTGAGGCCCGCCTCGATACCGACGCCGCGAAGCGAGAGATGATCAACCCCCGCTCGCAAGACCTCTCTGATTGCGGCTTCGAGGATGGCTTGGTCATTGACAACCGCGCGCGCGCTACGTTGGCGTCGATTACGTGTCATCCCTCGCCTCTCGAAAAATATGCGAAGCTCCCAACTAGTACGAAGTCGGTCGACCCGGACCGTTCCACCTGCAACTCGTGGACCGTAGCTGACATAGCGAAAGCAATTGAAACGGTCGGATGCGATAAACAATCGCGGTCTCGTGTAACGATAATCGCCGGCGGCGAGCCCGTTTGGGCTGGCACAAATTTCCGGATCGGCCGATCAGAGCATTGCGTTCGCGGGTGAAGATCGTCAATGTCGCCTGAGGGTCGCCCTCGAGGTCATCGAAGGCCCGTTCTTCACCAAAATAGGGTAACAAAACAGTAGGGCGGGTCAGCCCACGAACAACTTTGTCCGGTGATGAACTTCCAACGAGCTCCGTGCGTCTCATGGCGTTAATCTGTTGGCGTCGCCAGCGGAAGTCACTCGCTGCGCCATCAAGCAGTGCCGCGAATCTGAGGGAGTCGATTCATGTTTGAAAGAATTCTTGTGGGTGCCGACAACTCGCCAACCGCGAAACGCGCTATTGAGGCGGCAACCGAGATGGCTTTAATGTCCGGGGGTGCTCTGCACATCGTGTCGGCGTTCTCGTTGAAGAGCGTCGTGGATTCTTCACTTCCGGACGAATTCAAGCACTCTTCAAATGAGAGTGACGCGGAAGCTTCCCTGCAGGTGCTGTCATTCATCGCCGTGAACAAGGGTGTCGAACCGAAATTGCATCTTGCTTCGGGTGACCCCGCGCAGGTCATTATCGACACCGCCGACAAGATCGACGCCGACCTCGTCGTTGTCGGTAATCGAGGAATGAAGGGTGCACGACGTGTACTTGGTAGCGTGCCGAACTCGGTGGCACACGGGGTGAACTGTTCAATCGCCATCATCGACACTTCGGAGTAGTTCTCGTTGGCGAAAAGCCGTACGTCGCGGCGAGTTTTCCATCGATGTCGCGAGTGACGCGAACCGTCGCGTCGCGGTATGTTGGCCTTAGTTCTGTGCGTTTGAGATGTTAGTATCGCGAAACTGGGCAAGGGATCGACGCACGTCTAGGTAACGCACGAGGAGGTTGGACGTGGGCGAGCGGGAGGCGAACGACACTCCACCCGAGACGTCGGTGAACTCGCTCGATCCGGGATTGGGTTTTTACGCCGTGACCTTTACCGACATTGTTCTTTCGACGGATCATCGCGCGCAACTGGGCGATTCGCGGGCCGATCTATTCCACGCGGACGTCGACGCCATGACTCGTCGCGCGATGGAGCTCTTTCGCGGAGTGGTCGTCAAGAGCCTCGGCGATGGCCTGTTGGCGATTTTCCGCGTGCCCACGGATGCGGTACTCGCCGGTGTCGAGGTGCAGCGCCAACTGGCGCGTCGCAACCGCACTGCATCAGTGGCAGTGGCCCTACGTGTCGGGATTACCGTTGGTGAGGTCGACGTCGTAAAGGGCGACGTGCACGGTTACCCGGTCAATGAAGCGGCGAGGCTCTGCGCCGCGGCCGATCCTTCGGGCATCTTGGTCAGCGAGCTCGCGGCTTCGCTCGCGCGACGCGCCGACGTTGAATTTGGAAACGTTCGTGAGGTGCTTGTGACACCGTCGGCGCCCGCCACGCGCGCACTGCCCGTCGCCCAATCGGTCGAAGAGGTGTCGCTCGTACCCCTGAACGACACGCTCAAATACTCACGCCACGAAGGCCACTTTGTCGGACGGAATCAAGATCTCAACGAACTCTTGGCGCGGTGGGCGACGACCATGAGTGGCGAGATGCAGCTTGCGACGATTACTGGCGAGGCGGGTCTCGGCAAAACGACATTGCTCGGTGAACTGGCTCGAGAAGTGTCGCGAGGTCCCGGAATCGTCTTGTACGGACGCTGCGACGAGCGTGTCGCCTCGCCGTATGAGCCGTTCGTCGAAGCGTTCAATCACTTTGCCGAACACTGTCCCCAGGACGAGCTCGAAGAGCTTTTCGGGCCTACGGCCGGGGAATTGGTCCGGCTCGTGCCCGCGTTGGCCCGGCGTCTCGTCGCCACCGGCGCGACGTCACGATTAGACCCTGAGTACGAACGCTGGCGTCTTCACGAAGCTTTCGTCGCGACCCTTCGTTCCTTGAGCAACTTTGAGACCGTGTTACTGATCGTCGACGACCTTCACTGGGCGGGCTCGTCGACCGTTGACCTCATCGAGCGGATTCTGCGCGACCACCCTCGTCAGCGGCTGATGGTGGTCGTGGCGCTACGTCCGTGGGACCCAGCGACGCAGCCCGAAGTCACCCAACTGCTCGCCGACCGCCGCCGACTCGTCAAGGACGTCTTCGACGTGGACCTCAAGGGGCTCGACCGCGACGACGTCGGTGAACTCGTTGCGATCCGCAAGGGTGACACGATTGTCGACGCGTCGAAGATTGACGAACTGTGGTCGATGACTGCTGGTAATCCACTCTTCGTCACGCAAGTTTTGAACGACGCGGACAACGAAGAAGTGGTCCCCGCGCACGTGCCGAGGGGCGTCGCCGACGTCATTGATCGACAGTTGAACCGACTGACGCCAGCGACCAAGAACCTTTTGCGAGTGGCGTCTCTCGTGGGCCTGCGTTTTGAAGCGCACGTCCTCGTTCCAGCCACGGACGCGTCGAGAAGCGACGTGCTCGACTGCCTCGACGAGGCCGCGCTGGCCGGCGTGGTGCGGCCCCTTGACGGCTCGCCCTTGCGCTACGAGTTCACGCACGCCGTGGTACGAACCACCCTTGAGAATCAGTTCAGCGCGGCTCGTCGGCGTGACACGCACGCCCGCGTGGCCTTGGCGATTGAACAGACGCCCGGACTTGATCCGGGAGAGCGAGCACGCCGACTGGCCTTTCACTGGAACGAAGCGGGTGAGTTTGGCGATCCCGAAAAGGGGGTGGCCGCCGCCTGCGTGGCCATTGCGTACGCTCTTGAACACCTTGCGCTCAGTGACGCGTTTGAACTGCTCGAGCATGCAGAAGCGCTCGCCCGTTACGCGCCGAGGGCGCCTCACGCTGAACTGGCGGTGCTGCGTGCCGAAGCGCGATGTCTGGCGGCCCAACCCGAAGCGCGCGACGATCAGCTCGCGGCCGTGAGAGCCGCTCTGGCCGTGGGCGACGCGCGTCTCTTGAGTCGCGCCGCGCTCGCGCACTCGCGCGGCTACTTCACCGCGTGGGGACGTCGCGACGATGAGCGCACGAGCGCTCTCGAAGCGGCTCTTGCACTCTGTGCGAATGAGGATCGCTCAACGCGTGCGCGCTTGATGTCAAGGCTGGCAAATGAACTTACTTTCGGGGACCAGGATCGTCGTCCATTCGCCTTAGTCGACGAAGCGCTCACGTTGGCACGCCAACTCGGTGATTCGGACGTGTTGGCCAGCGTATTGAATCACCGCCAGTACGTGTTCGCGGCGCCGGAGTATCTCGACCTGAGACGGCGCGAGGGTGAAGAGATGCGAGATATCGCCCTCGCCAGCGGTGATCGCCTCCTCGAGATGCACGCCTGCCGCTTGATGTGCGCAGTCTTTACCGAGAGTGGCGACGTCGAGCGACTCGATCAGTCACTCGAGCGCCTCGTGAGGCTCAACGAAGAAGTCGACCTTTTGGGGTCGAAGTGGGAACTGGCCTCGGTGCGCGTGAGTCGCGCCTTGCTCGCCGGCGAACTAAAGGATGCGGCGGGGCTGGTGCGCGAGGCCTTCGCCCTCGGTGCCGCCGCGAGCCAGTCCGACGCGTTCATTTTCACCGGCGCGCAACTCATGCATTTGAACTACCTCCGTGGCCGACTTCCCGACATTATCGATACCTTCGTCGAAGCGGTGCCGCCTGAAGTTACGCAGCACATGGGAGCCTGGGTGTCGCGCCAGCTCTACCTCGCGGGCCGACACGACCAAGCTCTCGAGTGGTGGCGCGAGACAGAGCGCGTCGGGATCGACGTGCAGATGGCAGTGGGCGTGAACGCGGGGTTGGTGTTGACCTCTTGGGCCTACCTGGCGTCCGTTTTTGACGCCGACGCGACGATCGTCGCCGACCTGCAACGACGTCTCATCCCCGTCGCCGATCAACTCTTTCAGCAGTTAGCGCCCGATCAGCCGGGTCATCACTACCTCGCACTCTTGGCTGACGCCACGGGGAAGTTTGAGTCATGCGACAAACACTTTTCGTCTGCTGTTGGCATACTCGAACGTGCCCGCGCGCCAGTGATGATAGCGATGAGCGAAGTCGCGTGGGCCACGAGTCTTGAGCACCGTGGCGAAACTGATCGTGCCCGTGCACTCGCCCGCGACGCGCACGAACGGTCTCGCCACGCCGGCGCTACGCAGATTGAACGTGACGCCTTGGAGATACTGGAGCGAGTGGCATGAACCGAGGGACGTCCAAAGAACACATCGAGGAGGTTGTGGCCATCCCCGATCGAGTGTTACGCAACTACTGGGTCACCCAGACGTACGCCGATCTGTCGAGCGAGCTGCGCGCGCTGCTTTCGCCCGACACGAACAACTGGTGCACTTTCGCCACGTGGGCGTCGTGCACAGTCGGCGCAAATATGCGCGGAGAGGCCCTACCGCGCTGGCTCCATGATCGTGTCCTGTTGCCCGACGGACTCATGGGCGCAGTGTCGGCGACGAAGGAGCACCGCGGATGGTCATCGGTGGCGAGATACGTGCACGACCTCACGCCGGACCATCTTCTTGAGGTGACGCGCGAGTTGCTTGGTGAGATGGCGCTCAATCTGTCAGACGGTAACACGGAAGTCTTCGCCGAGATTGCTCCACCCGCCGCGCAACTACTACGGGCGTACGATGGCGATCACGTCGACTTCAGCGTCGCGCGCGCGAGTGTGCTGGCGGCCTGTGACGGTGCCGTTGAGTTCGAGGGAGTGAACCATCTTCGTGAGGGCTACTCGCGATGGTGTGACGCACTCGCGACTTCAGATCCCACCCGGCGAAGTCAGTTGATCCTGGCCGGGTCTCTCCATCTGGGGGTTCACGAACAGAACCATCTCCAACCCGTCATCGTGTCGAGCATGGATATGGGAGTGAACCAGGCGGCGTCGCGCTTGAAGACCAAACTCGTTCACGATGGGTTCGACAAGGGGGCCGTGAGCCACGAGCTCGACGACGTGCTTCGTCCCGCGGCGCACGGAATCGGTGACCTCTGGGACGATGTCATGACAGCCACGCTCGGTACGCTGAGCAGTCCCGAAGGCACGATGCGTCTCGACCACGACGTGCCCCATGGAGGTGAGCGATCTTTCGTCCCCGCTGACCTCGCGCCACTCGTCGTCGAGGAACTGGAGTTGCTATGGCGTCAGTTCAATCACGCGCACGAAAACGGTAAGGACAGCTTCGCGCTTAACTGGGCGAACTTTAACGACCGAATGAACTTCATCTCGAATCTCTTCATCTCTCGTCACCACGAGCCGATGCTGTTCGAGGCGCCCTTCAGCGCGGCTGTGGTGTCTGACTTATGCGCTGGACGAACTCCGTCGCCTGGGCGAACGTTGCCGTGAGTACCTCGGGCTCGTCCAGTGCGCCATCGGTCGGACACGAACTGTTCAGCGCCGAGTTCCTCGAGGGTCTACGAGGCGAGGGCGACGGACCAGCGGACCGTGCAGTGAGCACGTTCTTTGACGCCGTGGACGCACCGGGCTCGGCGCTCTCTTCGGTGATGATGCGCTCTAGCGGCGCGTCACTTGACGACGAGCAAGCTCCGGGGATCGGACCTTTCGTGCAGACACTCGAGCCGTGGCCCAGTTGGGTCGACGCGGCGCTCGTCAAACGCGGCCAAGGACTTTTCGGTGACTGGGGCATGCAGTTGGCCTCGGGGCTCTTTCTCGCCTCGCTCCCGATGTCCTACGCGTGCGCGAAAGGCGCCGAACCACTGATGCGTACGGCGCGCATGACTAATAGTCCCAAGCGGCGCATCCTCGAAACCGGTCAGATGATCATCGACGCGATGTCACCTGGTTCTCTCGTGCCCGGTGCTCGTGGCTACGTGGTCACGCGACGCGTGCGCCTCATGCACGCCGCGGTGCGTCACACCCTGAGAGACCCCAAGTCTGTCGAGTCGATCGGTGGCGCGACGATCCCACCCTGGGATGACTCGTTGGGTGTGCCAATCAATCAAGAAGACCTCCTCGGCACCCTGCTGGCCTTTAGCGTGATCGGCGTTAAGTCGCTCTCGCAAGTGGGCGTCACGCTGAGCGATCTCGACACCGAGGCGTACGTGCACGTGTGGAGTCTGGTTGGACACCAGTTAGGGATTCGCGACGATCTCCTGCCACTCAATTTCACCGACGCTACCGTCGTGGCTGATCGCATCTTCAAGCACCAGAGCGCACCGAGTGAGGCAGGTCGCGAGTTGACTGCGACCACTATCGCCGCGATGCAGGATCTGTTGAAAATGAGGTTCGCTCGGGGGCTCGCGCCGTCGGGTATCCGTTTCTTCTTGGGAGAGACCACGGCGGACCTTCTCGGGGTGCCGGCGTCGGACTGGACCAGGGTCTTCTTTACGTTTATGCGTCACGTTGACGCGCCGTTGGAACGCTTGCTCGCGTGGATTCCCGGACAGCACTCGCTGTCCTCAGCCGTTGGCCGTCGAGTGGTCACGGCTCTTGAGGACGTGGAACGCGGCCACGGACGTCCCCAGTTCGAGATCACTGACGAACTTCGTCAGGCCTGGGGCATCAGAACTCGCTAAGTCGCGCGTTCACATCACGTGATCGTCCATCCGACGAGTGCGTTGACGTGGCCGTGTCCCATTCCGTACTCGGTGGTGAGGTACCCGGCGACGGCCACGGAGTTGTCGAGACCACACTCAACAGTGAACGTTTGCTCATCAGCGATCGGTCGAACGTGGCGTTTCTCCATCGAAGAGAAAGGCGGCGTCAAGGTCACCTCTACTACAGAGAGTGAACTGCTGCGAAAGCTACAACCTTCACGCGTCCAGTCTTTGACGCTTTTTGACGTCGTTTGATGTGGAGGGCGGAACTAGCAGTAGGTTCAACGTTGAAGTGGATGAAGGACTAGAACCATGTTCAACGTCACCATAGCAATTAGCGCCAGTACGAAGCACCGTGATGAATCACGAGAAGACGCCCTCGTCGCACCACCGTATTTTCGCCACCAGAACTGGCGCCGTTGGTCGCTTCGCCACTCATGACCGGGTCGCCAATGGAGGATTCACGCAATCACGCTCCAGAACCTCGGATTCTCACTGCCGAAGAGGTGGCGCGCGAGCTCTTGGGCCAAGAAGTCGGGAGCATTCTACGATTTGATCCAATCGCGCGTCTGGGGAATGACCCAGAAGGAGTGCACCAACTTCGCGTGCGTTCGCGCAGACTTCGATCCGAACTTCACATCATTGCGCCGGTGATTAAGTCAACGTCGCTGAAAAAACTTACGAGTGAACTCGGTTGGATCAGCGATATTCTCGGACGCTTACGGGATCTTGACGTACTGCGCCAATTGCTTCTTCCGCTGAGTGACGACTCCTCACCTGGGACAGCAGATTCAGTGTTCTCCGAGCTTGACCGTCATCGGCGTCGCGAGCGAAAACGTGTTGCCGACGCGTTAGATTCCCGACGGTACCGCCGGCTCATTACCGCACTCACCGGTGCCGTACTTGATCCGCCTTTTCGAAGCGTCGCGGCGCAACCGGCCCGTGACGTTTTCATGCCCGGACTGGGCGACGCGTGGAGGTTGCTTTTTACGACCATGGACGAGTGCGGCCCTTCACCAACCAACGAAGAGCTTCACCGAATTCGAATTTTAGCGAAGAAATGTCGATACGGCACGGAGATTGCACATTCCTTTCTCGGCGTAGCCGCAGACGAGATTGCCGCCGCGTTGGCGAGCGCGCAGAGTGTTCTGGGTACTCTTCACGACCACGTCGTGGCGGCGGACTATCTCGTCAATGTGCGCTCGATCCATGAAGAGGATTCCAAGTGGGGCGCACCGCGCGCTGTGGCCACTGCCATGAGCGATCAAGTGACAAAATCTATCGAGCAGTGTCGACTGAACTGGCGTGAACCTTTAGAACAGGCCCGCGCGTTGATCGCGACGCTCGCTTAATATGCGCCCGTACGAAGTTCGCCACCGGCGGTTGCGACGTGGTCCGCATCAAGGATCGGCTTCGCTGCGACGTCAGCTCAGTGTCTGTGCGTCAAAAGCCACGATGCGGTCGTTAAGTGACACCACCATCGTCGGACGGATCAACTGGTGAAGTGGCTTCACCAGCCGCACGACCGTGCCAATCGCGACGAATCCCACGGCGTGGGTGGCAAAGCGCATCGGACCCTCCACCACTTTCACTTCGACGACGCCGGTGCCGTGCATACCAAGTGCGGCCTGCTGCATTCGCTCCATCGCCGCTTCACGGGCCGAGTACATGGCTTCGGTGAAGTTCGTCAGTTCCACGTTCTGGGATTGCTGCTGGAGTACGGCGCCCATCGTGCGACGTGGAGCAAAGACGAAACTCGCGCCGGTGGCGAGGCCGAGCGGCTCCCAACCCGCAACCATCAGCATGGTGAAGTCTCGTGCGGAAAGATCCGAGACGAAGACGTTGACGTCCTCGATCGCACGAGCACCTACTGGCCGCACGGCTGTTCCTACTAGTGAGACCTCTACGTGCGTTGGATGTATCGAGCGCTCAATGTGCACGCCGACAACGCCGTGACCGCCGGCTTGTGCGGCGTCGTGATGTATACGAGCTATCGCGTTGTGGAACGCGTGCGCGTGCGCCGTGGACGCCGCGTCTATCTCACCTTGGCCCCAGTTCCAGCAGCCAAAGGGAATCGAGAACAGCGAGACGCCACTCACCAATTCGACGGGTTCCCAACCAATCGAGTGAAGGTTGAGCTCTTCGTCAATCGAAAGATCCGACGTCATGGACTTAGAGTTGGTGACGGCGGTGTCGAGAAACGCGATGGCTCGTCGTACTTCGGCTTTCAAGTCGAACGACGAGGCCGAACTGACGTCGCTCACGAGAGTCGCACCGTGGGCTTGGGGACGTCTAAGGGGTCTACGTCCTTGAACCGACGGACTCGATTGCCGCTCAGATGCGACTGGATCTCAAAATCACCCTTAGAGAATTCGCGAGTAACGACGTCCAGGCTTGCGCCGTGGAGCGCGTCGCCAAGAAGTTGGGCGCGAACTTTCGAGCGCGCAACGTCGCGGGCAATGCTTTGAGCGCTCACGAGCTGGTCGATCTCAACGGCGCCGGTGCTGTTCGACCACATGCCGGTGGTGCCCTCCATGAGGTATTCGGTGACGCAGCTTGACCACACCCGGATCGACGCGACCGACGCGACAATAGATACAGGCACGTAACCGGCTTCGAAGACTTTGGCCAGACGCTGTCCCGCGAGATACGTGCTCCACGGCGACTGCGTGGGTGGCGGCGCGTCAAGGACCCGCACCGCGGTGCCTCGCGCGTGAAACTCGATGACGCCCGCCTCGCCAAAAGAACTTTCGCTGTCCAGCACGCCCACCACACCGTGAGCACCCAACGCCTGAGCCTCTTCGATCATTCGCGCGTAGGCGTTAGTGAAACCCTCGCGCCACGAGTCTTCGATCCAGGTCTGTTCGTAGTTCTGACCGAACATGCGGTGCTCGACCGAAATCATGCCATGAGGGCACTGATAGTTCTCCACGTAGCCACCCTGAGACCCCCCAAAAGGAGTCGAACCGCGCCCGATGCCGCCAACCATCGAGTAGTTCCCCCACTGCATCGCGCAAAAACCTTGCACGAGACCTACCGGCTCGAGACCCATCTCGAGGCAGGCCGCGAAGTCCGACACGCTGAGCCCCGAGGAGAAGGCGCCTTGGTCGAGGCGCCGTCGCGCCGCTTCAGGAAGGTCGCCCGGCGCGCTCGTCATCAGTTGTCGAGCGAGATAATCGTCGTGGGCTTGATGAGCGTGATCTCTTCAGACGTCTTAGTCACCGCCGTACCGAGCGCCAAGAATTCAATGGTGTGCGATCCCCACTGGTGCGACTTCTCTTCCAGTCGAACGCCCACGATGCCCGACGCACCGAGACGCGTGGCCTCGTCCTGCATCCTGGTCATCGCCAGTTCGCGCGCTTCGTAGAGGGCCTGGGTGAAGTTCGGCAGTTCGATGTTCTGGCCAGCCGTTCCGAGTGTTTGACCAATCCCTCGATGCGCGATGTGATACACGCACGTACCCATGACGAGGCCCTGGGGTGTGTAGCCGGTCTGGTACAAAGTCCAGAAATCCTGGCCTGAAAGGTCCGACGTGAATGGCTTGCCGAGTTGATTGAGCCTCGAGACACCGTCTTCGGCCTTGACGGCGGTCCCTACGGCGATGAACTCGGCGGCGTCCTTGCCCCACTCGTAGTAGTTGACGTCGAGACGCACACCTACGACACCATCCGCACCAAGCTCGGCCGCTTCCTCTTCCATGCGATTCATCGCCAGTTCTCGGGCGTTGTACATCGCCTCAGTGAGCTTGGTGAGTTCCTGACTCTGACTCCACTTACGAGTTTGGATGCCGGTGTGGTAGATCGACGAGCCCATGACGAAGCCAACGGGGTGAAAGCCCACTTCCTTGATGAGTAGGAATTCGTTCACCGACAGGTCTGACGTGAAGAGACCCTTCTCGAGTTCCTCTAGCCGGTGCTCGGTGGCCTGGGGTAGGTCATTAGTTGGGTTGCTCACTGGACTCCTCCGATAACGATGTGTTCAAGGGCTTGGCGGGCGCTTTCGCTATGGGCCGCTTCGGCCTGTAACGCGCCGAGCAGACGGACAATCCATTCATCTATGTCCACCGTCTCACTACGAATGCGGATACCGCCCGAAAAATGCCCGACGCTGCAGCGCAATAATTCGCCGTCAATGTTTGCCTCGAACGTCTCATTACCCATGGCGATGCGTAGTGACGCAATGACGTCAGACTTACGAAGTCGTCCGCCCGCGCGCTCCACATGTAATCGCTCGCCAAGGGTGTCGGCGAGTTCGACACAGAGCGCTTTCAAGAGAATGCGCACATCGGACGAGTTTGAGCGCAGTGAAGCCGCGGCCAAAGTGAGATCGTACGAATCGTCCGCGGAGTCCATTGATCGCAACCTTACAAGGAGCGCCTGGAAATTTGATCTCAGTATCAAGTACAACTCTGTGCGAGATAGGTGAGAACTGCCCGAGTTGAGCGAGGTAACTCAAGTTTGACTGTCGGCAGGCGCGCAGTGTAGGCGAATCGAAATCAGGCGACCTCTTTAGGAACGAGGTCCCAGTTCCGCTGACTCAAAGTCTCAGCAGATCTGCGACGCGAACCCACACGCTTCACTCAGAACTTCACATCATTACGCCGCTGGCTACGTCAACGTTGTAGAACAACGTACGACTGAACTCGGCTGCGTCAGCAATATTCTTGGACACGCGTAATCGTTCGACGTGACCACGCCCGTCCACCGATGATGTACGTCGTTGGACTTTCTGCCCAATGTCTGTACTTCTACGCCATTGAGATGTTCTGACCAGCCAAAGCCAGCCTCCACCCACCCAAAGTGGGCTCGAGAACCGGCATCAGTTTCGGCTGCTCAGTTCTCATCTCCCATGGTGTCGGAATCTTTCTTGTCCGAGCCGCCCATGTCGTCGCCATCCATACGATCCGCTCCGCCCATGGCGTCGGCATCAATTCCGTCAGCCCCGCCCATGTCGTCGGCATCAATTCGATCGGCGTCACCCATGACGTTGCTGTCAATCTGATCGTCCGGACCCATAACTTCTGAATCTTCGTTAGACGAACCTTCTTCTGGACTTCCCCCTGAAACTGTCATAATTCCTCCTAGAGCGGATCCGACATTGCATGAGACGTCATCATCAAAACATCCTGAACTTAGTGCAAACCTGACAACCGAACCGTAAGTTTTCGTTAGGCCCGTCAGGGGCGCGATGTTGCCCAGGTTTCGCCCGCGACATAGTGCGTCGAAGGATAACTTTCGGGCAAGCTTGCTAACGAGTGACTGATGATTACACCACAGCTAGGGTCGTGATTACTTGAGCGATGATGGAAACGAAGCCACTGGGCCTGACGACGAACGGCGGCCAACGTTGCCACTAACGACTATTACCAACTGGGTCAAAAAACACGACGCTAACTACGCGGCACTTCGCCGCGCGGCTCGCACCGCAATCGTCATGCCGAGTCTCTTCGCGCTGAGCATTTACGCCATTAACAATTTGAACGTGGCGATCTACTGCGCCTTTGGTTCGATCGCGTTACTCATGTTCGTGGACTTCTCGGGACCCATGCGTAACCGACTCCAAGCCCAAGCGGCCCTCTCGGTCATCGGCGCCGTCTTCGTCTGCCTCGGTACGTTGACCTCTCACGTCATCTGGTTGTCCGTACTGTCCATGGGCATCGTCACGCTGGTGGTGATCTTCGCCGGCGTCGTCAGCTCCGTGCTCGCGAGCGCAACAACCTCGCTTCTCTTAGTCTTTATTCTCTCAACTGCAGTTCCGGGACCGAATTCCGTTATGCCAGATCGCCTCGAGGGGTGGGGGCTGGCTTCGCTCGTCGCCTTCTTTGCCGTCTGGTTGCTCTGGCCGGCGAAAGGCCAAAGCGCATTTCGTTTGGCGGCGGCCACCGCCTGTCGGGCAGTCGGCGCGAAGCTTCGAGCCGACGTGTCAAGTCGCTTAGGCACGAAGGTGTATTCCGATGACGAACACCACAGCATCATCGAAGCCGCACACGTTGCTATTGACGCCCTCCTTCGAGGATTCCTCGCCGCCCCGCTGCGGCCGACTGGGCTCAGCGTCTCATCGCGAGCTGTCGTGAGCCTCGTTGACGAACTCCTCTGGATGGACGCTCAAATAGTCGATACAGATCACGGCAGCGAAGCAACGCCGGCAACCACGCAGGCCTGTCAAATATTCTCATCGTCGGCTGCCGTGTTGGAATCGGGAGCAAGCCTGCTCGTTCAACCTTTCAGTTCTTCAGCGGACCTCGACGGCGCGCTCGTACACCTGAAGACCTCCCTCAAAGATATGGAAAGCGAAGCCACGCTCTCCTTGCCGATGGTCGCGCGCTCTAGGCTCGGTCCTCAACAGCCAGATGCCACTACTCAGACCCAGCGAGTCGAGGAACTCGTCGAGTCGCTTCAGCCAGCCTTTCGAGCCCAGGAACTTGGTTTTTCTGCGTCGCTGATCGGCGACAACATCAACCTCGCGGCGGCGGCCGATAGACGTGGACTACTCGACACGTTGTCCGGACGCCAACCCGGTGCAACGACGAGTCGACGAGCGTCAGCTCGCCGGCGCGCGGTGGCACATTTCGAGCGACACTCCGTGTGGCTCCACAACAGCGTGCGCGGTGCCGTTGGTTTGTCCATTGCCGTGTTCATTGCGGAGAAGGTTGGACTTCGAGATTCCTATTGGGTGATTCTGGGCACGCTTTCGGTACTACGTTCGAGCGCCATTAATACGGGTCAGAACGCGTTGCGCTCACTACTTGGGACATCGGTCGGTTTCGTTGTGGGCGCCGTCGTGGTAATGCTGGTCGGCACGAACGTCACGCTTTTGTGGTTCCTTCTTCCTTTCGCGCTTCTCATCGCGGGCTTCGCCCCGACGGCCATCTCGTTCGCAGCCGGACAGGCAGGGTTTACGCTCACCCTCGTCATTCTCTTTAATATCCTCCAACCGGCCGACTGGCACGTGGGGCTTTATCGAGTGGAGGACGTCGCGATTGGCTGTGCCGTGAGCGTGGTGGTCGGCCTACTCTTTTGGCCGCGCGGTGCGGCCGCGGCGCTCGGCACTGCGCTACGTGAAGCCTTCACCCAAAGCGCTTCCTACCTCGAAGCGGCCGTGAACTACGCCACCGAAGGCCCTGACGCTGGTACCCAATTGATGGAGTCTCTCGATCGCGAGCAAACGGCAGCAGCCGCGGCGGCCCTTCGTCTCGATGACGCCTTTCGGACGTATCTCGTCGAGCGCAACTCAAAGTCAATCCCCCTCGCGGAGGTGTCGTCGCTTGTCATTGGGGTCGCCAACCTACGACAAAGTGCCGACGCCGTCCTCGGTCTCTGGCAAGGTGATGATCGTCGACCAACTCGACAACACCCAAGCGCGCGCAAGGAGTTGCTGCTCGAAGTAGGACTGCTGAGTTCTTGGTACGAGCAACTGGGATCTGCGTTCGTGGGCGACGCCGCGGTTCCTGAGGCGATTGCGGAGAGTGCCGCCTCCAACCGCCGCCTTGTCGAAGCCGTAGGAGACGATTTATGCGGCGATGATACGAACTGCGCTACCACGGCGGTGCTGCTGATTTGGACGAGGGGATATATCGAATCGGCTCGCAGACTCCAACAAACTTTGATGGAACCGGCTCGAGTTGCGGTTCGAAAAAATGTGTCGTCTCATTGACTCACCTTTCTAAGTCGCTTCCCAGTCGGCGCAGTTCTTCGTCGCAGTCGTCGACACCACTACAACAAGACTCGCCCTTCATCGTGTTGCTCGGAATGTCGAAGAAGTACAAGGTGTTCTCATCGCTCGCTTCGACGTATCCAAGAGTCCTTCGCCTCAGATCAGCGTCGTGGTTTCCAACGAGAACATTACGTTCGCGTAAATGTCGTCTCGCTCGTCAACAGATGCTTTTGAATCTTGCCCATGGCGTTACGCGGAAGTTGCGTTACGAATCGAATCTCGCGCGGACGTTTGTGAGGCGTCAAGTTGAGCGCCACGAAGTCAATGAGTTCTTGGGCATCTAACGTTGCGCCTTCGCCCGCAACAATCCACGCGACAATGCGTTCTCCTAAGTCAGCGTCCGGCACGCCCGTCACCGCGACGTCCTCAACGCCCGAGTGCTCGAACAGCACCTGCTCGATCTCGCCCGTTCCAATTCGGTACCCACCGCTCTTAATGAGGTCTGTCGAGTGCCGTCCAACGAGCCGCAGTGCGCCATCGGACGCAAGGACTCCTAAATCACCCGTTGAAAACCATCCGTCGCTCATTGCTTCCTCGGTCACTCCAGGTTGATTGAGATAGCCGTCAAACAAACTGGGACTTCGAACAAGTACCGCTCCCACGGTCGCGTCGTCAGAGGGAACGTCCACGAGCGACTCATCAACCACTCGAATCTCAACCGATGGCAGCGCGTGGCCCACGTAGCCAGGACGCGGTGGCGCACCTGGAACGGCTGACGTGATGAAGAGCGTCTCGGTCATTCCGTAGCGCTCGATAACGTGTTGTCCGCTGGCACGCACGATCTTCTCGTAGTCACTTTTCATGAGTGGCCCGGACCCCGATACCAGGAGTCGCGCACCGGCCAGAGCCGAAGCCAACACGGGATCGTCATCGAGTGCGTTGGCTACGCGGTGATACATCGTGGGCACCGCGAACAACATTGAGCCGCCCGCGACGAGTGCCTCAGTAACGCCATCAACTGAGAACGAACCGAGATGACTGACACGGGCGCCGATAAAAAGTGGTCCGAGTACACCGAGGACGAGTCCGTGCACGTGGAACAACGGTAACGCGTGCACGAGATGATCCTCTTCGCTCCAGCCCCAAACTGAAGCGATCGCCTCAAGATTGGCTTGGATCGCCGATGAACTGAGGACCACGCCCTTGGGCGGCCCCGTCGTGCCCGAGGTGTACATAATCAGTGTTGATGCTCGAGCGGGCACGTCGTCGGGCCACGGCGCTGACTGGTTATCAGCGAGAGCGACGTCGACGTCAATTCGCCGCATCGAACTAAGTAGCGGTGGCAACGCGGCGTGTGGGCTCGCGATGAGCGTCGAGAGGCCCGCGTCATTAAGGACGTGCTCTACTTCACGCTCCCCCGACTTCGGATTGAGGGGCACGACCGACGTGCCGCTCGCCAGCGCGGCGCAGAGCCCTATTACTGTCGCCAACTCGGGCGTGGCCCACAGCGCCAGAGGTTGCTCGCTTCGTAGTTCGCCAGCCAAGAGCGACACCGCGTTACGTAGCTGACGATACGTCAGAGTGCCGTCGGGCATCGAGACGGCGATGCGATTCTCGCCAACTTCAATCGCCTCAAGAAGTGAGGTGCGCTCGCGACTCATTGGCATCGAAACCGTGTCCCGCGCGGCGTGAGCGCCAACGAAGAAGATTCACCATTTCGCTCAGAAGTTGGCACGGGCGTAATTTATCAATACTGCGATTTCCCCAATCGAAGTGACACTGAAGGCTCGACGGCGTGACAGCGAGAAGTCACTTCTAGTCCCGGCGACCTACTCGTTGACGAAGTCGGCGTCGTCAGCGAGCACCGCGTTGACGCCTTGCAGTTCGCTGAGCGCGGCCACGAGATCGTTGACCAGCGCTTGCCCTCGTATATGAAGCGTGACACTGACCATTGGCGTCTCTTCATCAGATTGATCAACACTCAAACCAGCCGTTCGCTGATAGCCGAGGGATTCGGTGGAGATCTCGGAGATCGCGAAACCGCGCGAGGTGGCGAGCGCCAGCACGCGGCGCAGAATTCCCTGCCCGTCGGGGTAGTGGACTCGGATGACCGAAATCACCGAACCCGAATGAGGTAATTTGCGCGAAAGCACCGGAAAGGCCATCGCCACAATGAGGTAAAAAACGGTCGTGGCGATCGCTAAGAGAATCAATCCCGCGCCGCAGGCTGCTCCGATGGCGGCGGTGAGCCACACGGCCGCGGCTGTCGTGAGACCACGAACGGAGTCGCGACGCACGAAAATCAGTCCAGCGCCGAGAAAACCAACGCCGCTCACGATCTGAGCGGCGACGCGTGAAGGATCGAGGACTATATAGCCGGGCTTAAGAATGTCGTTGAAGCCATACTTGCTGATCAACACGAATAACGCGGCGCCCACGCCCACCAGCGTGTGCGTGCGCATGCCGGCGCTCTTTTGGCGAATATCGCGCTCGACGCCAATAGCCATCGACAGAACGAAGGCGGCCGCGAGCTCACCAATCTGGGACCATCCCTCGATGTTGGGCGTTGCGCCAGTCAGGTGGGCAGCCGACCACAATCCACGAAATAGCATCTTTGTAGGGTAACGCAAAGATGAACGGAAAGTGAACGTTTCGTGACGAAATAGTGATCAAACTGGCGTCACGACTGAATATTTCGCTGCGTTTCGCACCCAATCTCAATTCGCCGGCAAAGCAATAGCGCAGCTGACGTCGGGTTTCATCCCCATCGAAGAGCGCTGAACCCTTTCACGCGGTGCCAAGGTCGTAACCCGTGCGACACTAATTGCGGACTGACCTCAATAAGTTAAGTGGCGACACTTACCGTCACTTGAAAAATACGGCTGGGCAACATACACCCCGGGTAGCAGTTAGGTGTCCCGGTTGAACTTATGACTGCCTCTCCCACCCTTCGCGCGAGAAACGTTGTCGTCGAAGAAGGCGTCGCAACCAACACCTGGTCATTCGACGACGAGGGTGTACTCCATCGATAGGTCGATGTCGCGAGACGTAGGTCTAAGCCCTGACCGACGCGAAGGATCACGTGAGCACCCCCGTCCGCGTCGGTAACGATCAGTGGAGCAAACGATGACGAACCCACGCTGAACGTGGACTCGGCCACTGGGGTGACGCCGTTGAACTGGTCGGTGAGACGATACAGTCCCGGCAACTCTTTAGAGGTCGCAGGGCTCATTGGAGGTTTCCAGGCGTTCGAGGTCGTGAAGCTCCCACGTGGGACGAGGTTCACCACGCGAAAATAAAGCGGACAGGCTTCTGGTTTCACGAGGGAGCTGCAGTAACTCCACTGGGCGACGCCCTGCGCGTTGTAGATCGTAAACGTGGGCGACGTTGCTCCGACGAAGATTCGACAGGCCTTTGATGACAGGTTGTGAATCGTGGCCCGTACCTTCACGATCGCGCCGAGGGCATACGTCGGGTGGTCAGTCGACGCCACGACACGAAGTTGTGCCTTGGCGCACGAGGATGCAGGTTCGCTCAGCGCTGACGCCTGTTTGGTGGTCCCCCCTGTTGACGCTCCCGCGAGTGACCCGACGCCCCCGAGCGAGAGGCCAGCAACGAGCATGACGAACACCAGAGCGAGGCGAGTGGGTCGCACCCTAAAGGCGCAGCGATTAGAGAAAAGCTTCATTTGAGACTCTCGATGCCGTCCGTCGTGGTGAAAAAGCTGTGCGAACGTGACTCCATTCGCGACGTAATCTTACGACGTCGATGACGTAGTTACCGTGCGGGCTCGCGCGACGCGCGCTCGAGCCGTTCGCCGTTTCGCGTTGCGGTCCCCATTGCCCACTCACCAGTAGAAAAGAGACTCAAGAGACAGACCGCGACGCCACATCCAGCGACGACGATCCACGCGGCATGACTCGCTCCGACAAAGGTCGCGCCCGTACCAACCGCGACGATCGAGCCAGTGACGGCAACGCCAAGTGAGGAACCGACTTGACGGCTGGTCGACGCGACGGCACCCGCGACGCCCGCCTGGTCGAGGGGCATACCGGACATCGCGGTCGTGCTGATGGGCGCGTTGACGAGGCCACACCCCACCCCGAAGATCAGGTACGCGACAATGAGGTAGACCAACGACGTGTGTGGTGACAACCACACGAGGAGAAGCGCTCCCACGGTTAATGGCGGCCCGGCGAGCAGCAGCGGACGTCGTGGTCCATGTTTGCCCACGAGGTGACCCGATACTCGAGCGAAGATGAACAACATGAGCGCCATCGGCACGGTCAACAATCCCGACTCGAGAGCGCTGTAGTGACGGACGTCTTGAAGATAGAGCGTGTTGAGGAAGAGGAAACTTGCCAGAGCGGCGAAGGAGGCAATCGCGACGAGGCTCGCGCCGGCGAAGGGCATACTTCGAAAGAAGCGCACGTCGATGAGGGGCTCTCGTCGATGAAGCTCAACCGCAACGAGCGCGCTCAGTGCTACGGCGCTCAGCACGAACAGACCCAAAATCAATGGAGAGTGCCAACCACGGTTAGGGCCCTCAATAATCCCGTAGGTGAGAGAGGCCAGCATGACCACCACCAGTGCTTGACCAAAGGGATCGATTCGTCGCGCTCGAAGCGCTTTGGACTCAGGGACAAAGAGTTGCGTCAAGACAATCGCCGCGGCGCCGATGGGCACGTTGATCCAAAAGATCGAGCGCCAACCAATACCCGAGACGAGCACACCGCCAATCACCGGCCCGAGAGCGAGGCTGAGACCAAAGACCGAGCCCCAGACACCCATGGCGCGAGCTCGTTCTTTTCTGTCGGCGAAGGTGTGGACGATGATCGAGAGCGCGACGGGGTTCATCATCGAACCGCCGACGGCTTGGAGAGCTCGAAATGCAACCAGCCATCCGAGTCCTGGTGCGACGCTGCACAGCAGCGACGCGACGGAAAACACGATCAAACCGATTTGAAACACCCGGCGACGACCAAAGCGATCGGCCAGCGATCCCGACAGCATCAAGAGACAAGCAATCACCAAGGAGTAGACGTCTATCGTCCACTGCAGATCGCTCACTGACGAGTGAAAACCTCGCTGAAGCGACGGCAGCGCCACATTCACGATGGTCACGTCGATGCCAAAGATGAACAAGCTCATGCAGCAGATGACCAGCACCAACTGTCTACGCCGAGCGCTCAATTCATCCATCATCGCCTCCAAAGCGCGGCCGAGCCTGTCCTAACACTTACGGTGCGAGGACATAAGTTTACAATCTCGACCGCGCGAACTCGCCCCTCGCCGTACTAATGAACGAGGTGCGCTGTAGGTTTGACGGCGCGACGCTTCACTACGCGCACCACCGTAAGGGCCAACCCAACGACCGAGATACCCGACACCACGGCGATGGCCGTCGTCATTCCAGGCAGTAAATGGCCAGGTTGCACGGTGGTCGCATCGGGGCCAATAATCGCGGTCGTGACCGCGAGAACGATCGCTCCCCCGACTTGGATACTGGTGTTCACCAAACCCGAGGCCAGACCTTGTTCATCGTTAGAAACGCCGGCCGTGGCTTGAGAGTTGATCGACGGGAAGCACAAGGCAAAGCCGACGCCAAGCAACACCATGGTTGGCAGCAAGAAGTCAACGTAGGGCATCGAAGGACTAACTCGTAGGAAGAGAAGATAACCAACGAGGAACGCAGCCAGTCCACCTCCGATGAGTTTGGTCGTGTCGAAGCGATCGAGTATCTGCGCCATCCGCGTCGAGCTGGCCACGACGATGAGACCAGTAGGGAGAAAGCCCATGGCCATAGCGAGTGGGGACCAGTGCAAAGAGTCTTGAAGATAGATAGTCGCCACGAACTGGAACGACATGTAGCCGCCGAACATGACCGCACCCGCGAGATTCGCATGTCGCAGCGACGCCGAACGGAGTATGCCAAGGCGCAGCAAGGGGCGCGGGTGGTTGCGCTCGATAATCACGAAGGTGGTGAGCAGTATTGCGGTCGCGATAAGTCCACCAAGCGTGCTCACGCTCAGCCAACCCTTCGTCGGAGCTTCCACCACCGTGTAGACCAACAGCATGAGTCCAGCAGTACTCGTTAACGCACCAAAGAGGTCGAAGTGACCTAACGACACGCGTGTTCTGGCGGCTCGAGGGATCACCCGCAGTCCAGCAATGACCAGTGCCAGAGCGACAGGCCCCGGAACTAAGAAAGCGGCGCGCCAGCCCAACTCGGTGAGGAGACCGCCAAACACCAAGCCGAGCGAAAACCCGCTCGCTCCGCACACCGTATATATAGACAGCGCTCGATTGCGAGCGATGCCTTCGGCAAACGTCGTGGTGATAATGGAAAGCCCCGCCGGAACAGTGAAGGCCGCCGAAGCACCCTTGATGAAACGAAGCGCGATCAGCGCGGCGTCATTACTGAGAAAGGCACTCACGACCGACGCGACGCCGAACACCGTCACCGCAATGAGAAAGACGTTGCGCCTTCCGAGCAGGTCACTGGCGCGACCACCGAGCAGGAGCAGTCCTCCGTACCCGAGGACGTAGGCACTGACGATCCACTGCAGCGCGCTGGCACCCAAATGAAGACTCCGACCCATCGAGGGAAGCGCCACGCCGACCATGGAAATGTCCAGACCGTCGAGGAACAATGCTCCACAGACAACGACGAGAAGGATCCAGATCGCGCTGGTCCATCGGGTGTCGGCGTCGACGAGCGAGGTGGCCGGTTGTTGACGCAGATGAAGGTGCTGACCTGATTCCATAAAACGCTTCGCCTTAAATCCCTTCTGGTGACGGGCCATCGACCAACACGACGCCGCGAATGATGTCGTTGATCTTTGACATTGTCGACGCGTCGAAGACAAGGTCTCCCGCCGCCAACGCCTCTTGCACGTGACTTGGATTACGCGTGCCGACGATCGCGACGTGCACCGCAGGGTTGGCCAATGTCCAGGCCACGGCCAACTGGCCAATGGTTATACCCAACTCGCGTTGAGCAAACTCCTCGAGCTCGGCAACTTTCTTCAAGTTGTGCTCGTAGGCAACACCTTGGAAGACCGAACTCGTGGCTCGCCAGTCGTCGGACGCGAAACGTGTATCGGGTCGAAGGTTTCCGCCCAACAACCCGTGCGCCAAAGGTCCGTACACCAAGACTCCAATGTTGTTGGCCGTCGTGTAGGGAAAAAGTTCGTGTTCAACGTCACGGCGAAAGATGTGATACGCGGGCTGGTCCGTTTCGACGCTCAGCACGGCGCTGAACGTCTCCATCTGGGTCGCGTCGAAGTTCGACACACCCACGTGGCGAATCTTGCCGCTGGCGACAATGCCCGCGAGCGCCTCGGCCGTCTCTTCGAACGGCGTCTGGGCGTCTGGCCAGTGGACTTGGTAGAGGTCGATGTAGTCAGTGTCAAGTGCGCGAAGACTGGCGTCGACGCCCGATGTAATCCACGCGGCACTCGAGTCTCGTGACACGCCAGTAGCTGTTGGGCGGAGTCCGCCCTTAGTGGCGATGATGAGATCTTCTCGTTCGATGCCACGCAGCGCCTTGGCGAGGAGCTCTTCGGACGCGCCGAAGCCGTAGGCCTGAGCGGTGTCAAAGAAGTTCACGCCACTTTCTGCGGCTTGACGTATCGCGAGGGTGGCGGACTCGGTGTCCGTGACGCCCCAGTCGCCGCCCAGTTGCCACGTGCCAAAGGCAACGCGCGAGACTTTCAGCTCAGATTTTCCAAGTGTGATGTAGTTCATGTCATCCTCCTAGTTGAGTTATCGCTTGTTGTTTGCTGTTACGAGAGCGGCGGACTCGAAATGAGTTGCCCGCGGCGCACTACTCGTTCGCACGCCGAACCACGCGACAACCGTGCCGCCTAGTCCAATGAGACCGGCCACCAACATCGCGGTGCGATCTCCTCCAAGGGTCGAGGTGCCGCTCGCCGCGTGCGAGCCTTCGGCGATCGCGACCAGGACGGCGACACCCATGGCGGCGCCGACTTGACGAGTGGTGTTGACCACGCCACCGACGAGTCCTTGGTCCGCGTCGGCCATGCCTTGTGAGGCCATGACGGTCGTACCAAAGACGGTGCCGACGGTGCCAAAGCCGATCAAGAGGACAATCGCGAAGAGGGCGTTGTAGTGCCCACTTGAAGGCAGATTCGAGAGCGTCAAAAAGCCGACGCCGATAGCCAACGTTGACGTGATGAGCAGACGCCGCAGTCCAACACGGCGAAGCAGGCGACTGCCGAACATCCCAGTGACAAAGCCAACGATTCCCTGAGGCGCGATCACGAGTCCGGCGACCAACGGCGAGTCGTGCAAGATCTGTTGAAGGTAGAGCGACATCACGACAAGTTCGCCCGCAGTCCACGCGCCCATGAAGAACGAGATAATGCCCGCCGTGCGCAGATTTGGCCGCTGGAGAAGGTGAAGGTCAACGAGTGGGTGAGCGTGGAGGCGCTCAGCAACGATGAAGCCCACTGAGGCCACGAGCGCAAGAACGATCGCACCGAGCACGAGCGGATGCGCCCAACCAAGCACCGTGCCTTCTGAGACCGCGTAGACCGCCGCGGCCACGGCCGTCGTAACGAGGACACCGCCCCAGAAGTCGAGGTGGGCAATCTTCGCGCGCTTGTGGTCACTGGTGATGAGACGTATTGCGAGCAAGGCGGCCGCCACGCCGACTGGTACGTTGACGAGGAATATCCAGGCCCATCCGGCGAACTGGACCAAGACGCCGCCGAGTACCTGACCGGCGACGAAGCCAATGGACGCGGTGGCGCCGTACAGTCCTAGGGCGCGCGTGCGTTGTGGACCTTCGGCAAAGCGCGACGTTATGAGTGACAACGACGCGGGGGCCACGAGAGCGGCGCCGACGCCTTGGACGGCGCGCGCGACGACGAGCATCACCGCGTCGCGACTCAGTCCAGCTGCAAGAGACGAAGCAGCGAAGAGAAGAAGTCCCGCAACGAAGACGCGGCGGCGACCAAAGAGATCGGCAATTCGTCCACCGAGAATCAGCAAACCGCTGAAAGTAATGGCGTAGGCCGTGACGACCCACTGCACCGAGTCAGAGCCGAAGCCGAGAGCCTGGTGAATCGACGGAAGGGCGACGTTGACGATACTGAAATCAAGGACCACCATGAACGATGCCACCAACACGAGAGCGAGCGCCGCGCTGGAGAGTCCTGCATGATTGGCGTTGTTGGCGGAGCCGGACGCCTCAATAGCCTGCGTTGACTGATAACGCGCTCGTTCGACGCGGCGCTGGCGATGAGTTGTGACTTCGTGCACTGGTCTACCTCCGATTTATAGAACGATACGTATCGTATCATAACTCGGAGATTTTCGTGCAACACATGCCAAATTCGCTACAACAAGGTAATTACTCGGATTCCATCCCGCGGCGAGTTCGCGCAACTTCATTAAATTACCCCGGAATACGACTCGCCCGTCCAGCGCATAAGTGCGTCGGGCGGGCGATTCGCTCAGACGGTTACCCCGTCGATCAGATTAATTAAGCGCTGATGCTGGACGCGTGGACAAGCGACTTCGTCTTGATCAGATTGCCCGTGACCGACACGGTGGCTCCGACCTTGAGACTGGCGGCGGAACCCTTAGTGAATTTCACGGCTCCTCTGTAAAACACCGTGTAGGTCTTTGAGCCGACCTTCAACGTGAATATGGTCTTGGCAGCGTCCGCTGTCTTGATCGTGCCCTTATAGGTCGCTGACGCCGATATTGCACCGGCTGGTGGCTTGTGCGTGGGCCGCGACGCGGCACCGGCTGGCGCCGCGATAATCGCGGTGCCAATGCCAAGCGATCCGACGACGAACATCGCGCGAATCATTGCCTTCGTGATGGACTTTCTCAACATGCTCTCTTGCTGGGGCGGCCGATACTGCTCTAGCCCAAGTCAGTCAATCATCGACGTCGCTCGAACTCTTCATTAACGTAATGAAGCGATATCCGTGCGCGCTAAACGTTTGGTAATAAAGCATTCAGGAATCGCTCGCGGCGAGTGCGACTCAACAATTTCTAAAATAGCGTCGTCACACGTCTAAATGGTTAAGAACACAAAATTTTGACTTTGAGACGTGACAAACGTTGGCTTACGTCACGACCTGGACCCGATCTCGAAATCGCCGAAGAGTGAGAGGCGTTGTTCGCTAGCGAGCACTCGCAGGTTCGTCTTCGCACGTTCGATGTTCACTTCTCCCTCGGCCGAGTTAACGCTGCATCATCGAGTGAAGATCAAGTAACTCGTTGCAATCGTTGGACTCGTTCGCCGCAAACTTGACCATGTCGTCACCGAGCCACTCTGTTGCGTGCCTACGAATTTTTATTACTGCGACCCCTCGCCAACCAACGAGACAGGCCGCACGTTGGACGCCTCAAGATCACGTTCACGATGTCGCCACTCCGTTACCACCATCGTGATTAGGAGGATCACGCCTGAAAGAAGTAGCGAGTACCCCAGAAGGACTTGGACAAGTCCGTGTTGGTACCAACGATGGTCATACCACCGGTAAGGGAAAGCGACCGCTACGAGGAGCAAGAGCAGTGACGCCCCACACAGTGGGCGTTCGCGGCGCCATTGAAAGAACAAGAGCAGCGGAACAAGGACGATCCACGACCAGTGATGCGCCCACGAGACGGGGCTCACCAGGAGTTCGGTCAACGCCAGCGCGAGTACTGCTTCAATCGTCCGTTGGCTCGCCACGTAACGCCGTGCGAGCAAGACGCCAAGTACGAACGTTGCGCCACTCAGTACTAGCCAGACGACGTTGGTCCACATCCCGAGGCTCGACGAGAAGTGACTCACCAGTCCGTACCACGACTGATTGAGAACGTTGCTCGATCCTCCTTTGTGGCCGGGGCTAAAGGCTTGGTGGAACCAGTACGTCGTGGAGTCCGTGGGAAGAAGGATCCAAGCCAGCGCGGTTGCGATTCCGAGCGCCGCGACAGCCGTGACGAACGCGGCGCGGCGGCGGACGATGACAAAGTACGAGAAGTAAATCAGTGGCGTAAGTTTGATCGCTGCGGCGAGGCCGGTCAGTACTCCTTTGGCTGAAGAGCGCACCACCACTAGGTCAAGCAGCACCGCCAGCATCAAAAAAATGTTGATCTGCCCAAAGGCGAGGTCGCTTCGAAGGGGCTCGAGAAACACGCACGCGGCGCCACTGAGCGTCGTCGCAATGGCAATACTTCTGAACATCGGCTGATCCGAGAGTTGGCGTAGCGCGAGAGTCACGATCGCGATCAACGCCACGCAACTACAGAGCCACCATAGGGACGTCATCACTATCGCGGGGACCAAGGTGAGCGCGCTGAAGAGGAGAAGCGCAAATGGTGGGTACGTGAAATTCAGATGAGCGAACGTGAAATGAGCGCGATACGTGTCTCCGTGACGCAACATGTTGGCAGCAGCGCTTCGATACACGTGCAGATCCATCGGGGTGCCCTGACGTGCGACGCGCCATAGTTGCAGCGCCACCACGAACCACAAGACCAAAGACAGCGCCCACAAGCCCGATATCCCCCAGCCCGCCACGGCGCGACGTACGTACTGAAGCCACGTCGTACGAGAAAGAGTCATCGGTTGGCGCATGAGAGAATTACTCGCTGTTCAGTGCTCAATGTTAGTGAAGGACGCAGAACTAATTACCTCGCGTGACGAATCACTTAAACGGCAACTTACCTGGCGACCACGCGTCGGGGCGATTTCCACTGGTGCCAGTTCAATTAGACGGAAAATTGAGCGACGCCACGTCGCCTTGCGTGTCGAGGTCGAGCGACCACGGGCCCGCGCCAAAGTCCGCCACCCTGTAGTCAAGACTGCGAATCACCCGAAGAGGTGAACGTTCACCCGAACGAAAGGCAACCTCAATTTTCTCGAGGACACCCCGTGTCCATACGGCGTGAAGAGGTTGGAGTTCACCGTCGGCAGCACTCACCACCACCTCGAACCTGTCAAGAGCGTCAATTAGTCCCGTCACGTGATCCGCGCGTATCCACGGCATGTCGCACGCGGTGACAACGACGACGTCCTGGCTCGCGGCTCCGAGGGCGGCGATGACGCCGGCGAGGGGGCCTTCGTGAGGTGTCTGATCTGGAACGACCCGTAGCCCAAGCACGTCAAGCGTTTCGGCGTCTCCGCCAACGGCGAACACTTCTTTCGCTCCGGCGTCGAGCATCGCTCGCGACACCCGAGAAGCCATGGAAACCCCCGCCACCGTGAGGAGAGCTTTCTCACGTCCCATGCGACTGCTGTAGCCACCGGTGAGGATCGCGCCCGCAAAGGCACCACGCGCGAGGACACCTCGATAATCCATCGTCTAGAGACTATGGCGCTTCGCACTCGTACGCCACGCCGAGGACACCGTCGTCATCTGTTACACGAGCACAGAGAAAGTGATCGTACTCAAGAGAACTCTGGCGACCGAGAGTCTCACCAACCCTCTCGTTTGGCAACCACGAAGCGCACGTACGTGTAGTCGTAGCGCGAAGGCGTTGCGCGCACTTCAAGCTCCATGACAATGTTGCTAATCTACGGCTGAATGGTCGTAGAAACCTCCTGACCCGCAGCATTTTCGCGGTCAAGAAGGTCTCGTGCGGCTCTCAGCGAAAGACACGTTGTCTCACCGGGCAACTTACGGGAGAACATCTATGACGAGCGCCAACAGTTGGATTGAGGAGTTTGCGACAGTGGCTCATGGCGACGCACTTAGTCAAGAAGACCGCGACGCGATCCTCGCGTTGGCGGGCGTGGCGGCGCACGCGTCAGAACGAACTGCTGCTCCCCTTACCTGTTGGGTAGCTGCAGCCGCTGGACTCAGTCCGGCTGCTGCTCTTGAGATCGCCCGTACTTTGGCGCTTCAGCAGATCCCCGACGATCCGGGACTCATCGAGTGAGTCGGATCTCGCCAGAACGAAACGTCACGCGCGTGAGCGTGGGTGAACCTCCTCGTCGAACTCTCGACACGCTCGCTGGCGAGGAGCCACTCGAACTGCGCGTAGGCGGAAAATCCCTCGCGGTGACGATGAGAACACCAGGGGCCGACTTCGACCTCGCCGCAGGATTCCTCGTCAGTGAAGGTGTCATCTCTAAAAATGAAGAACTTTTAGCCATGCGTTACTGCAGCGGAAAAGGAATCGACGGGATCAACGAATTCAACGTGCTCGACCTTACGTTGGCTGACGGCGTCGCTCCTCCTGACGACAACGTGGCTCGAGCGTTCTTCACGACGAGTTCGTGCGGACTGTGCGGAAAGGCGTCAATTGACGCCGTCCGGACTCGATCTTCATTCGACGTTCGCGATGATCCCTTAAGCGTCGAACCGTCGATGCTGGTATCGCTCCCCGATCGACTGCGCGAAGCACAGAAAGTCTTCGAAAAAACGGGCGGCCTTCACGCGGCTGGCTTGTTCAACGCTGAAACAGGTGAACTGCTCGTACTTCGCGAAGACGTTGGCCGCCACAACGCGGTGGACAAGGTCATTGGATGGGCGCTTCGCGAGGGGCGACTGCCGTTGCGCGAAACGATCGTGCTGGTCTCTGGTCGAGCGTCTTTCGAGCTGGTCCAAAAGGCAGTAATGGCGGGCATCCCCGCTCTGTGCGCCGTGTCAGCACCGTCGTCGCTCGCGGTTGACTTAGCCGAAGAGTCGGGTATGACGTTGATTGGATTTCTTCGTGATCCGTCGATGGTGATCTACGCCGGCGCGCATCGCGTTCGCTCAGCGTAGAGAGCGATCCGCGAACTGACGTTCTGCTAATTCACGACGCCGGTTCGATGCGGACTATTACTGACTTCGACGTCGGGGTATTACTGCCGATTGCCGTGGAGTCGAGGGGCACCAGCACGTTGGCTTCGGGAAAGTACGCCGCGACGCATCCGCGCGGTGTGTCGTACGCCACGGCGCGAAAGCTTTTGGCGTATCGTTCTCCGTCACTCCAGACGCTCACGAGATCAACCATGTCGCCATCGCACAGGCCCCGCGCCGCGAGGTCCTCGGCGTTTATGAACACCACTCTTCGTCCACCCTTGATGCCGCGATAGCGGTCGTCGAGTCCGTAGACCGCGGTGTTGAACTGGTCGTGCGAACGAATCGTCTGCAACAGAAGGTGGCCTTCTGGAACGTTGATTGCGTCAGGTTCGTTAACCGTGAAGTGAGCCCTTTTGCTCGCGGTATTAAAGATCCTCGAGTCGCGGGGACCATGGGGCAGGGTGAATCCACCTGGTTCACTCACCCGCTCCTCGAAGTTCTCGAAGCCGTCGATGACTCGTTCAATGTGACGACGGATCACCCGGTAGTCGTTGGCCATTTCGCTCCAGCCGACGTCCTCGCCAAAGAGCGCTCGACCCACGCCGGCGACGATAGCGACTTCGCTTCGCAGGTGCACCGAGCCTGGTGCGAGCCGTCCCTTGCTCGAATGGACCACACTCATCGAATCCTCAACACTTACGAACTGATCGACGCCCGCTTGGACATCTTGTTCTGTCCGACCGAGACAGGGCAGCAGGAGCGCTTCTCGGCCGTGACAGAGGTGCGATCGGTTCAATTTGGTAGCCACGTGAACGGTCAACGCACAGTTCTTCATTGACTCCTCGCTGACCGCGGTGTCGGGCGTGGCGGCGACGAAGTTGCCACCTAACGCGAAAAAAACGTCAATCTCTCCGTCACGCATGGCGCGAATTGTCTTGACCGCGTCGTACCCGTGGGCACGAGGTGGATCGAAGCCGAACTCATCGCGCAGGCGGTCAAGAAACGAGTCGGGCATCCGTTCCCAGATCCCCATCGTGCGATCGCCTTGAACGTTGCTGTGTCCACGTATTGGCGACGGCCCCGCGCCCGGGCGACCGATGTTTCCTCGTACAAGAAGAAAGTTCACAATCTCGCGAATGGTCGCCACCGCGTTTCGATGTTGGGTAATGCCCATCGCCCAACAGACGATCACGCTCTTTGCGCCAATCACGTCGTCGGCGAAGCCTTCAATCTCCTTTTGCGTGAGTCCGCTCTGTTTCTCAATCTCGGACCACTCGAGCGCGCGCCACGCTCCACACACCTCGTCGAACCCATCGCAGTACGTGTTGATGAAGTCGTGATCGAAAATCGTGCCCGGCGCGGCGTCCTCGCGCGCCAAGAGCGCTTTATTAACGCCCGCGAACATCGCCAAATCCCCATTGACCCGCACGTGCAAAGCCCGATCGGTCAGTTTTGTTCCGGGACCAAACAGCCCACGTACGCTCTGGGGATTCTTGAATCGGACGAGTCCAGCTTCCGGAAGGGGGTTGGCCGAGACGATACGCGCACCACGTTGCTTCGCCTTTTCAAGCGCAGTCAACATACGAGGATGATTGGTGCCGGGATTCTGTCCGACTATGACGATCAACTCGGCGTGATCGGTGATGTCGTCGAGTCCGACCGCGCCTTTTCCAACACCGAGTGTCTCATTAAGGGCGGTGCCACTCGATTCGTGACACATATTGGAACAGTCCGGCAGATTGTTCGTGCCAAAGCGACGCGCCAGGAGTTGGAAGAGGAACGCCGCTTCATTGCTCGCGCGACCGCTGGTATAAAAAGCCGCGCGATTCGAATCCTTGAGAGCGTGCAGTCTCTCAGCCACCAGCGCAAAGGCATCGACCCAACTAATCGGGGTGTAGTTATCTGCTCCAGGGGCGAGGTACATCGGCTCGGTGAGTCGCCCGTGATGCTCGAGGGTATGACCGTCTTCCTTTAGTAGCGCACTCACCGAGTTAGCGGCGAAAAACTCTCGGTCAACGCGGTCGCGCGTCGCCTCCCACGACGTGGCCTTGGCCCCGTTCTCACAAAACTCCGCGTGGCTACGATCACCTGACTTGGGGTCGGGCCACGCGCAACTAGGGCAGTCAAAGCCGCTGGTTTGGTTCAACGCCAGGAGTGTCTTCGCCCCACGCGTCACGCCCATTTCGGTTATCGCGTATTGCATGGCATGCCTGATGGCCGGAATGCCTACCGCCGAAGACTTGGGTTTCCCAACTTTGACTTCGTCCTCTGAGCTGGTAGCCATCACTCGCACCCGAACTTTCTGATGTGAATCTTCACGAAACCGATCTCAAGAGAGGTCTTTACTGGGAGACTACCTGAAGTACTCTGCGCCGTCGAGTGACTGACGCGCTTCACTCAGATCTAAACGTTGGTGAAAACGACGGAGAGATCTTCGTCGCCACGTCCGTTGTCGACGGCACGATGCCAGTTCTCAATGAAACTATTGGTCACCCGTAGGTCAACGCCAGCGTTGCGAGCGGTGGCGACCGCGAGATCGGCGTCTTTGAGAGCGTGCTTGAGCGCAAAACTCGGCGCGAACTCACCGGCCAGCATCTGTCGAGCCTTCGCCACCGCGTACGGCGAGCCAATGGGTGCTTCGTCGAGAAGTCCAATGATGAGCTCGGGATCGAGATTGAGAGCCTCAGAAAAGCGCAACGTCTCGGCGATTGATTCCACGAGACCAACGAGCCAGTTATTGAGGACAAGCTTCGCCTTACTTCCCGCGCCCGCTTCGCCGAGCCACATCGTCTTGCGACCCATCGCGTCAAAGATCGGTGCCACGTGATCGTGACTGTCAACCGGACCACTGGCGAGTATCAACAACGTTCCCGACGTGGCCGGGGCAACGCTGCCCGAGACCGGTGCGTCAATAAACACGACACCCTTAGCGTCGGCCAATTCTTTTAGCTGCGCAGTCCACTCAACGCCAACGCTGCTCATCTGCAGCCAGACGGCACCGGGTTGCAGTGTCGTCAGTCCACCTTCTGAACCAACCATCGCCGCCTCAACCAACGGGCCATCGGGCAACATGGTCACGAGTACGTCAGCACCTGACGCGGCGTGCGCCGGCGAAGACTGTGCAGTCGCCCCGAGCGCCACGAGTGACTTCACGCGCTCGGGAGATCGATTCCATACCTGGACGGCGAATCCCGCTTCGAGCAATCGAGTGGCCATCGGGGCGCCCATGCGCCCCGCTCCTAGAAAGGCAACCGTCGTAGCTGCCACATTGTTGTTTGACATTTGTGTTCCTTTCTGAACGCTTCGAGCGAGGAATCAACGTTGGTGTCGCGATACGCAACACGTCGCGTGCGACCATGAACGACGTTGTGGATCTTCTGTCGTTTCGAGAGTATTACTTCGTTGCCCTCTCGTGCCGACGTCGAGTGAGAAGCATGCCGATGACGACGACGCCATAGAGAAACCATGAATCCGCGCATTATTTGGCAATCAAGGTGCGACCGGCGGCGCGGATGACGGCACGAACCGACCACACTGTGGCGACCGCGACGAGAACGACGAAGGCCAACATCGCCTCGCGTGCCGCCAGGTGCTGGGTAGCGATCCCGAGCCCGATAACTGGCACCGAGAGCCCGATGTAGGCCCCGAGAAAGAATCCGGCCATAACTTCGGCGCGTGACTCAATCGGTGCAGTACTGGCTGCCGCGACGAGGGCACCACGAAAGACCAAACCTGCGCCGGCGCCAGTAACCACACCACCAATAATGAAGATGAACAAGCTCGGCACCCACATGCCAATGGTGAAGAGCGCAAGACCGCTCAGCAAGATCGGCACGCTTCGACGAAGTGTCGTCATCGTGTCGAGTCGACCGAGGGCAATCTGAGCGAGAGCTCCGGCGGCGAAAGCGGAGAACGCAATGGCCCCCGCGACAGCGAGCGACATCTCGTGCAACGTTCCAGAGAGAAAACTTGGCACGAGTGAGTTGAAGACGCCATAGACCGCGAAGGACGCGATGCCCGCCGCGGTGGCCGCAAAGAATTGACGACGACCTTCAGATGGCACGGCCACACGTTGGGGACGCCAGGCCGGACGCGCGTCGAGGATCGTCACCGTTTCCGGCGCGAAAGAGATGATGATCGCCAACACGACCAACGTCGCTCCGACAACGATGAAGGGAAGACGCAGCGGAGCGGGCGCGAACTGCGCGAGCAGTCCGCCGAGCAGTGGACCGAAACCGATACCGCCTAAGTTCGCCGCGATAGCGGTGAGTTGAGGACGATTCGTTGACGTGCGAGGGCGTGCGCCAACGTGAAGCTCTGACAGATACGCGGTCGCGGTCGCGGTGGTCATACCGACAGCTACACCACAGACCACGCGCGCCACGATCAAGCCAATGAGACTTGGAAAGAAAATGAACAACAAGGCGCTCGCGACGTTGATGAGCAACGCGCCCACCAGAATCCGACGTCGACCAAGCCAGTCCGATATGTGTCCCGCGAGAAAGAGACTCGCGATAACCCCGACTGCGTAGACCGCGTAGACAATCGTGATCATGAACACGGAGAAGTGGTCGCGCGCCTGATACAACTCGTAGAGCGGCGTCGGGATCGCCGAGAACGCCATGTTTAAGAGAAACGCCGCTGCCACGACCCAAAAGGCAACCGAGTGCGGCATAGCAATGCGATGCTTTACGCTCGCAACTCGCGCGCCCTCACCGAGGTTGGTGTCGATGGATCCCTGCCCATATTTGGGCATTCCTTGCTCTAAAGTGCTCACGAGTATTTCTTCCTGTGTAAATAATCTTTACGAAACGGTACGTATCGTATTCTATCAACTATGGTGGTCGTTGTGTCCTTTTCTTCCGATTCCGAGCCAATTAAGAGAGGACGCCCTCGCAGCGAGGAGGTCGAGCGAGCGATTCTGAAAGCCGCCGCGGCGCTGCTCGAGGAGCGCGGATTCCGGGCTTTTACTATCGGAGAAGTTGCCCTTCGGGCCAAAGTTGGCAAACCTTCGATCTATCGCCGCTGGCCCTCCAAGGGCACCCTGGCCCTCGACGCCTTTCTCTCTGAATACTTACAACTCCTGTCGCCCGTCAACACCGGAACCTTGGAGGGCGATCTGAGCGCGTCACTCACCGCGTGGGTGCAGGCCGTTGAGGGCACGCCAATGGGGCGAAGCCTCGTCGGATTAATTGCCGAAGCCCAGAGCGACCGCGACCTCGCGATGAGCTGGCGCGAACGCTTCGTGACGACAGCGCGGAGCCAGCATCGCCTCACGATTGAGCGAGCCATTGCACGTGGAGAGATACCGAGCGGCTCCGACGTTGACGTATTAATGGATCTCCTCTACGGCCCGGCGTATCACCGGTTGTTGAACGGCCACCTCCCCTTCAGTGAGGCTTCCGTGCACGAAGTGGTTGCGGTCGTTGTTGCCGGAGCTAAATCGGGAGACGCGGTTTAGTGTTGAGACGCCTAGACCAAGCATTGGGACAACCGAGATCACGAAAAACTCTTAGAGAAAACAATTCGCGAAGCCTCGCTTCAAATGGACGAAAGAAATGAGTAAGTATGGAACTAAGAATCTTCACTGAGCCTCAACAGGGAGCGACCTACGATCAAATTCTGGCCGTGGCTCTCGCCGCAGAAGAGGGTGGATTCGGCGCCTTCTTTCGCTCTGATCACTATCTCAAAATGGGCAATGTATCGGGACTGCCCGGACCAACCGACGCGTGGATCACTCTTGCCGCTCTGGCACGCGAAACGCACAGAATTCGTCTCGGTACGCTTCTGACCGCGGCGACGTTCCGCTACCCTGGCTCGCTCGCGATCTCCGTCGCTCAGGTGGACGCGATGAGCGTAGGTCGTGTAGAACTTGGCCTTGGCGCCGGATGGTTCGCAGATGAGCACGACGCCTACGGCATTCCCTTTCCCGCCCTTGGCGAACGCTTTGAGAAACTGGAAGAGCAGCTTGGCATCATCACTGGTTTGTGGGACACCAAAGTTGGTGAGACCTTCAATTTTTCGGGGAAGCACTATTCGTTGACCAATAGCCCCGCGTTACCAAAGCCGGTTCAGTCGCCGCGACCGCCCATCATCATCGGTGGCCACGGTCGAAAAATTACGCCGCGTCTCGCCGCGGCATTCGCTAACGAGTTCAATGTTCCCTTCGCCTCGTACGACGTGACAAAATCTCAGTTTGAAGTGGTCGACGAGGCGTGTGTTGCCATTGGCCGTGATCCCAAGTCACTGATTCGCTCCGCCGCTCTCGTCGTCTGCTGCGCGAAGAACCAAGCGGACCTTGAACGGCGTGCGTCAAATATTGGGCGTGACGTGAGTGATCTCACGGAGAACGGTCTCGCGGGCACACCGGATCAGATTGTCGACAAGATTATTGCGTGGGGCGAGCTTGGTATCTCTCGGCTCTATCTCCAGATACTGGACATGGATGACTTAGAGCACGTTGGCCTCATCGCGTCCGAGATCTTGCCAGCGGTCAAGTAATTCGCTGCACCACGTTGACATTTGGTAAATACGTCAACGAATGATTCTCTGCGTCACCGACGTAGCAGCGTCAGTTTCTCTCAGTCTTTTTCTAAAATCGCGACGTAGGGCTCACTCGAGCGTTCGCTCAGCACGCGGGCCTGATGCCAGCCTGTTCCTCGAAGAATCTCGCGCATCTCGTTTCGTGAGACAAAGAGCCAGGAAAACCACGATCCAACCGAATGGCCGTAGTGATAACGAAAGCGTGCTTGTCCGGGCATGTCGCCACGTTCTTTGTTCCGGTGATAGTACGCGCGGTCGATTCCCGGTGCGCCGCCGCAGTAGGGATTCGTACTTTCGACAAATATTCGCGTTTCGGGTGATGTCCACTTCGCCCACTTCGTCAACACATCACGAGCCCGATCGGGTGTGCCGAAGATTCCGAAGTTGTTGCCGTACATCACAATGGTGTCAAATGAGGCAATTTTTCGGCCCAGCGTGTCGGTCGACATGCACAGCACTTCTTGCACACCGCGAATCGCCGCTGCTTCAATGGCGAGAGGAGACGAGTCGAGCCCGACCACGTCGATGCCGCGCTGTTGAAGATTTAAGGCGACGCGGCCAGCTCCACAGCCGACGTCCAGCACGCGCCCGCGCATGTGACGAACCGACTGGCGCTCTGCCAACGGCCAGCCCTTGATGTCCGATAAGTACACCTCGGGGCCAGCTCCAGTTTCGGTGAATCCGTCGTCACGTTCAACGATTTCGGGGATCACGCCACCTCTCGCCCAGTCCAAGAGGGCGAGCCCGAAGGCATCCGTTTCCTTTTTCACGTCAAGACCCTATTCTCAATTAGACCAGCTAATGAGCGAATTGGGCGCCAGGAAACGCTCGAGCTTGTAACGCTTACGTCGCCGGAGAGACTGTGAGAGTACGGAAACGAAGTTACGCGGCACACGACGCTGCTCGCTCGCCGAGTAATCGACGCGACAGAACTTGAAAGTCTCCGTGAAGGAAGTTCGTAGTACTCGTCTAATTACTAAGGAGTCAACGTGACACAACAGTACGAAAAGAGTCCGGATACGATTTCCCAACTCACCCCACGCCAGTTCAACGTCACCCAAGAGCGTGGCACTGAGCCAGCGTTCGACAATGAATTTTGGGACAAAAAAGAGGCTGGCCTCTATGTTGACGTGGTGTCGGGTGAGCCCCTCTTCGCCTCCACAAAGAAGTACGACAGCGGTTGTGGCTGGCCTAGCTTTACCGCACCACTCGTGCCCGAAAATGTCGTGGAGAACAGCGATCAAACCCACGGAATGATCAGAACTGAGGTTCGCTCCACCCACGGTGACAGTCACCTCGGCCACGTCTTTAGCGATGGTCCTGCTGACGAGGGGGGCCTGCGTTACTGCATCAACTCCGCCGCCCTACGCTTCGTCGCGTACGAGGATCTCGACGCCGAAGGGTACGGCGAGTTCAAGAAGTTATTTAGTGAGTCTTCGAGCGAAACGGAGTAGGAAAAATGAGCAACGAGACGCAGAAAGCAATTTTGGCCGGAGGGTGCTTTTGGGGCATGCAAGATCTCATTCGAAAGCGCCCGGGTATCGTGACGACGCGCGTTGGCTACTCCGGAGGCGACCTCGCTAACGCGACCTACCGTCATCACGGAAGTCACGCCGAGTCAATTGAGATCACCTTTGATCCGCACGTAACCTCCTACCGAGAGATCCTCGAGTTTTTCTTTCAGGTGCATGATCCAACGACACTGAATCGCCAAGGAAATGATCGTGGCTCGAGTTACCGCTCAGCGATCTTCTACGTCGACGACGAGCAACGTCAAGTCGCCGAAGACACCATTGCTGACGTTGAGGCATCAGGACTATGGCCCGGAAAGGTCGTCACCGAAGTCGCGCCGGCTGGTCCGTTTTGGGACGCCGAGCCCGAACACCAGGACTACCTCGAGCACTATCCGAACGGCTACACCTGTCACTTCGTACGTCCCGGCTGGGTGTTGCCGCGTCGAAGCGATAGCGCGGTGCACTAACTCACGTTCTGGCACACAGGAATCGTCGGCCGTTCATAGGACAGCCCGTCGTTCGAGGACTACGGCGTGTTCAGTGTGATGACGAAGTCAGTTGCTTATAACGAAAGCAGTCGACTCGATGATCGTTCACGAGACCAGCCGCCTGCATGAACGCGTAACAAATTGTTGGGCCGACGAACTTGAATCCGAGGCTCTTCAATTCCTTACTCATCACCTGCGCCTCGGCGTTGGTGGCAGGGATCTGACTGTCCTTGGTCCACGCGTTTCTTTTTGGTTGACCGTCAACGAACTGCCAGAGATACGCGTCCAGTGAACCGAATTCTTTTTGAACTACGAGCGACGCTTGTGCGTTGATGACCGTGGCGGCCAGCTTTTGGCGATTACGGATGATCCCGGTGTTGCCAACGAGACGTTCTAGTTTCTTATCGCTGTACTTTGCGATTCTCGCAATGTCGAAACCGTCAAGCGCCTCTTCAAAGTTCCTTCGCTTGTTAAGGACGATCTGCCAACTGAGACCAGCTTGCATTGCCTCGAGCACCATGAGTTCAAAGAGCTTTTGATCCTCGTGTACAGGTACGCCCCACTCGGTGTCGTGATAATCAACCATTAATGGAAGATCACCGACCCAGCCACAGCGTTGTTCGCTCATGGTTGGACATCGTAAGGGCCGGGTGCGACATTCACGGCTTTGCATATAGACCCGAGCGCCTTCGCCACCTAGTAAATGGGTGCTGCGCCAACGTTGAGAGGTACCAATAGTCTCGTATCGATTGAGTTGATCGAGTTGAGGAGTGCCAAGAGCACCATATGGAATGGACCACTTCACAGGCGAGTAACGCGGATTGGCGTACGGGCATCGTCAACCTCGACGCCAAAGAACGAGTCGCGCAGAAAGTCGCCGACCGTCTCCGTGACGGCGACGTCGTAGGCGTCGGCAGTGGCTCAACGAGTCTCGTGGCGCTTCACGCGCTCGCCGAGCGCGCGAAAAAGAATGAGTGGCACTTCACGGCCATCACCTCGTCTCTAGAGATGGAAATCTCTTGCGACGAGTTACGCGTCGCGACCTCAAACCTCCTTCAGCAGTTCCCCGATTGGTCATTTGACGGAACGGACGAAATTGACGAAGCACGCAACATGATCAAGGGGCGCGGTGGAGCAATGCTCCGTGAAAAGCTCGTCATGGCAAGTTCTCCAGAGAGATACGTCGTCATCGATGAATCAAAGCGCGTTGAACGATTGGGTCAAAAATTCCCGGTTCCCGTGGAAGTCATTCCGGAGTCCTTGAATCTGGTGCGATCACAACTTCTCCGATCATTTCCAGTTCAATTGATGGAACTTCGCGCAGCAATCGCCAAAGACGGGCCAGTAATTACCGAGAACGGCAACTTAATTCTCGACGTCATATTTACCGACATAGATGTGGAACTCGATTCAAGGCTGAACTCACTACCTGGCGTTATCGCCACGGGCCTGTTTATGGGATTCAACCCAACAATCATCAGCGCCTGAGCATCAAGAAATTGTCGCGATAGATACTCGAGGCAGTAGTTCTTGGAAACACACAAGTAATAAGTACGCGCTCAGGGAACAAGCACAATCTTGCCGTGCGCGTGACCGCTTGCGAGCTCGCGGTGTGCTTGGGCAACGTCGCTCAACGGATAGGAAGCTGCAATAAACACTTTGAGCGCACCCGCCTCAGCTCGTCGAAGTAGCTCGAGGCGCGCAGCCGCTCGTATCTCAGTGCCGGGATCGGCGCCAGGTCCGCCGCCAATCGCCTTAATACCCAACGCACCAGCACGTCCAAAACCAGCGATGGTGACAATGCGGTCGTGGTCCGCGACGAGCGCGACCGAGACGTCGCCCGCTTCGTCGGTACCAACAAGATCGATGGCGACGTCGACGCCGTCGGGCGCGAGCGCGCGAATCCGCTCGAGCAGCCCCTTACCGTAGACAACAGGCTCGGCACCGAGGCTTCTCAGTAAATCTTGTTGACCCTCGCCCGCTGTGGCGATCACGCGGGCCCCGTCAACGACGGCCAGTTGCACGGCGATTAGACCCACACCGCCGGCCCCACCGTGCAGTACAACAGTGTCGCCCGCGGACACGCTCGCCGCGTGCAGCGCGTGCACCGCGGTTGTTCCGGTGAGCATGAGACCACTCGCTTCTTCGAAGTTCATCGTCGAGGGTTTCGCAAGTACGTCATTGGCCGACGCGACAATCGCACCTGCGTAGGCGCCAACGGCGCGATACACCACGACCTCTTCCCCGGGGTGAATAGGACCGCTTGGTCCGACGACGTCACCCCCGACACTTCGCACGACGCCAGCCGCCTCGAAGCCGAGACGCATCGGCAGCTTCAAAGGATCATCACCGTACGTCCCGCTGTAGAGCTTGTAGTCAATGGGATTCGTGGCAGCGGCGCGAACGTCGATCAGTACTTCACCGGGTTTTGGATCCTCGAGCGTTGCCTCGATGAGGGAGAGAACCTCGGGTCCTCCGTAGGCGGCGGCGACAACGGCAGTAGTTTCCATACGGCCGACGTTAGGGGTTTCATCTCGCCGTCGCACAGCTCGGTTTACGAAATTGTCCGTTAGCCGAGCGGTCAAAAGGTCTCCATGATCCAATGCGTTCGCCGCGCACGAAAGTGTACTCTCGGGTCCATGACTAAGCGCCTAACGCCACCGTTCCGTGCCGACCACGTCGGCAGTTTCCTTCGGCCACCCGAGTTGCTGAACGCCCGCCGAGAATTTGCCGAGGGGCGAATTGATGCTGACGCTTTAAGGGAAGTTGAAGACCACGCAATTCGCGACGTCGTTACCCTCCAAGAAGGGCTCGGCTTTCAATCGGCTAGCGACGGCGAGTTTCGCCGTACTTCGTGGCACATGGACTTCATCTATCAGCTCGGTGGCATTTCCAAAACTGACGAGCAACTCCAGGTCGCTTTCAAGAACAACGAGGGCTCGACATCGTTCACGTCGGCCGCGCTGAAGGTCGACGGACGAGTGAGCATCGACGAAACTATCTTCGCCGACGCCTTTAAGTTCCTGCAGTCCACGGTGACTACCGCTGTCCCCAAACTCACCATTCCTTCTCCGAGCATGGTGCACTACCGCGGGGGCGCTGCCGCCATCGATCCCGCGATCTACCCCGACGTCGAAGAGTTCTGGAGTGATCTTTCTGCCGCCTACGCCGAAGAGATCCGCCGCCTGGGCGAATTGGGATGTACGTATCTCCAACTCGACGACACGTCACTCGCCTATCTGAATGATCCAGCGCAACGCCAAATGATCGCCGAGCGTGGCGAAGACGCCGATCATCAACACCTTCGTTACATCAAACAACTCAACGCCGCCCTTTCGTCGCGACCCGAGGGCATGGCAGTAACCACGCACTCGTGTCGCGGTAATTTCCAGTCCTACTGGGCAGCCGAGGGCGGCTACGACTTCGTGGCCGAGGCCTTATTTAGCGAACTCGACGTTGATGGATTCTTTCTCGAATACGACGACGAACGTTCTGGTGGCTTTGAGCCTCTGCGCTTCGTGCCCAAGGGAAAGATGGTGGTCCTCGGACTCGTCACCACTAAGCGAGGAGCCCTTGAAACGAAGGATTCGCTCAAGCGGCGAATTGAAGAGGCCAGCAAGTTCGTCCCCCTCGATCAGATTTGTCTCTCACCACAGTGCGGATTTTCTTCAACGGTAGAAGGCAACAGCCTCACCTTGGAGGAAGAGATTGCCAAGCTTCGACTCGTTGTAGAGACCGCCAACGAAGTGTGGGGCTGATTGTCCGGTCGCCACGTAGCAACCCCGCTCAGCAACACGGACCTGACGACTACTCAACCTCCGGCGACGGCCCACGCATATGTACGACCGACGGCACCGTGAGCGTCGCCGCAATGAAGACGAAGAGCAGCATCGCAGCGCCGATAATAGTCGTTCGCACACCAGCAACTCGAGCGACGGGACCAACGATTGCCATGCCAATCGGCAAGAAGACCAGCGAACCAAACCAGTCATACGCGCTCACCCGAGACAAGATCTCTGAAGGAACTTCTCGTTGCATCGTGGTCACCCATAACGTCGAAAATACTGAAATACCAATCCCCGAGACGAAGGAGCCACTAGCGATAAAAAGAGTGGGCGAATGGAAAGCCAAGGCGAGGAGTGGCCAGATCCACGCCACTGGACTAATCGTCGCCACCAGTAAAGGTCGACGCGGTCGGTAGCGAAGCATCAAGATACCGCCCAGAACTGCTCCAACACCTTCAAAAGCCAAGATCAGCCCCCACGCCGGCGCGCCGCCAAGATACTGCTTTACGATCACGGGACCCAACACAAACATCGGCGCAAAAATCAAGACGTTGATGATCGAGAATTCCACCACGATCACCCAAAGCCACGTTCGAGACCAGAACTCGTACCAACCTTCACGGAGTTGATGGAAGAACGACTCGCCGCTTTCACTTGGCAACCAATCGACGTTGATTAAGTAAAGAGACATCACGCTGAGGACGTAGGTAAGTCCGTCGATCAAGACAGCCCAACCCGGATTCGATACCGCGACGATGAGACCAGCAATGACCGGTCCAATAATTCCGCCCACCGACCCTGACAAACCATTTAAGGCGTTGGCCTGTTGAAGCTTCGCTGCCGAGATCACTTGTGGAACGATCCCCGTCATCGCCGGGCTAAAGAACGCCTGGCCGGTACCAACGAGCGCCGCCAACACCATGAATCCCCAGAGCGGCGGCCGTTGGGTCAATATCCATAACCCGAGTCCCGTCTCGGCCAACGCTCGCAGACAGTCAGAGCCCAACATCACCACTCGCCTGCTCATCCGATCCGCGAGTACGCCACCGATAAGCAGTAAGAGAACGACCGGTACTAATCCAGCGGCAGCGACGTATCCAACGTCACTTGCGTTCCCGTGTTCGAGAATCGCAAACGTGATGGCCACGGGAGCCATTCCGGTGCCGATCTGCGACGCGGTCTGACCAACGAAGAAGAGTAGAAAATTGCGCTCACCTAAAGCGTCGACCCAGCCCGAAAAGCGCATCCGGTAAATCTACTGACGACGTAGGCGCAAAAACTAATGAGGCGCTGCAGCACGTACCTTGCGTCGCGCACAGCGCGCTCGGCGCGACGCCAATTCATCTCGACCTGATTTGAAAATTCTGTGCGGGAAATCTATCGACTGGAATCCTCTCGCCGCCGCTTGGCTTCGCCAAAGGCCGGTCGACGCATCCAGATGTAGACGCCCGTGTAAAGAGCGCTGAACAACACCATTATGACGATGGGTACCACGAGTGTCACTTGGAGCTCCTTTTAAGAGAAGTTGTCGGCGCTAGGAGATTGATGCCTCTGTTGAGCGAAATCTTCTTCGCGCACGTCTGAAGCATTGTGTCCATGCGTTCCTCCTCCATCTCGTATTCATCGTGTACAATTAGTTCGTACACTAAGTAATAGTGTACACCTTAATTCCGGTGGCCTTTCGGGTGCGAGGTTGCAGCGGATCGCCAGCAGCCAACGACCTGAAAGCGAGCCTTACCATGGCGGGTGATGACGATGAACGAAGAGATGGCTAACGCTCCAAGGTCCAACGAAGATCGAGGCACCGTTGCGTCCCTCCCCGATCCTTTAGCTCTCGAGCGCCAAGTGTGCTTCGCACTCGTCGTCGCTTCTCGAAGCGTCTTGTCGATCTACCGACCACTTCTAGAACCCATGGGACTCACCCATCCGCAGTATCTCGTCATGCTGGCCCTTTGGAATGAGTCACCTCTCTCTGTTCGAGAAATTGGATCGTTGCTGCAACTGGATTCACCAACGTTGTCTCCACTCTTAAAGCGATTGGCTACCGCAGGTCTCGTCACGCGAACACGAAGTGACGATGACGAACGCCGCCTGTGCATTGAACTCACGCAACAGGGCCGCAATCTTCGCGAACGAGCGCTAGCGATTCCTCCAGCCATCGTTGCTCGACTGGGCATTGAGTTGCCCGAACTTGAGCAACTGCACGCCGCACTGACCAAGGTCATCAAAGCTGCTCGCGACGTTGACGAGTCGCTGGTTTAAGCGGCCATGATTCGTCGCCACGTGCGACGTGCCCTATTTGCGTTTAGTGGTGTGCTTGCGAGACCAATGCTTGTCGCGGGCGTAAAGACTGGGCAACTGTTCCACTCTGGCTTTATAGAGATCCGCGACGCTCGAAGTGGGATGGAAGGCAACACCGGGCGCCCGGGCGCCGACTTCTTCTAAGCTACGCACCTTAAGGGCCACGGACGCAAGAAGTGCGGCGCCACGCATCTGGGCCAGCAGCGGTTGATCGACCTGCACGACGTCACGTCCCAACACGTCGGCGTACATCTGACACCACAGCGGCGACTGTGCGCCGCCACCCAAGAGTCGAATCGGAGAAAGTTCCTTGCCAGCGAACTTGTCGACGTACTTAAGGAGCCACGCACTATTGGTGGCAACGCCTTCCATCACTGCACGTACGAGGTCGGCGGTCGTCGTCGTGATCGAGAGGTTGGTGAAGCCCGCTCGAATTCTCCGGTTGTCGACGGGCGAACGCTCACCGGCCAACCACGGGGTGAAGAGCACGCGGTTGGCCCCAGGAGGTGAAGTGGCCGCGAGCGTCGTCATCTCGTCGTAGCTCATTGGCGTGCCGGTCCCCGCGAGAACGCCTTGCAGCCATTCGAGTGCTTTGGCCCCCGTGTCCTGACTATCAATAACCATGTACGAATCATTAGTGAGACCCGGGACCGACACGATGGAATGATTGATGTCGGACTTCTTCTTCGGCACGGGGCAACTAATCCATGACGTCGTAGAAAGTGCGAGGTGGGTCTCGTAGAGTTTCGTGGCCCCTGATCCAATGGCCGCCGCGTGCAGGTCTGGTATTCCCGTGATGACGACCGTGTCACTCGAAAGGCCAAGGTCCGCGGCAACGCTCTTCATCACGTTGCCCACGACCGATCCAAAGGGTTGCAGCGGTGGGAGCGACGTCCCGTCAATGCCCACCATCTTCAGGAGTTGCTGGTCGTAGTTGTAGTTAGTGAGAGCGCGAACGTCCGTCATCCACATCGCAAGGCGAGAGGCGTGTGTCGCGGACGCGACGCCAGTAAAGCGCATGGTCAAATAGTCGACGGGCTCCATGAACCAGCGCGTGTTGGCAACAATTTCAGGTTGCTCGTTCATCAAATACAAAATCTGACCGATTGGATCAGCGCCCGAGGTCGAGGGCGCGCCGCCGGTTTTGCGCACGAAAGCCAAAACCTTTCGCGCGTTGTAGCCCATGAACGGTCCACCGACCGCTTTGTGAGAGTAGCGACCGCCCCTCGTGTCGAGCCACGTTGAACAGGGACCCGTCGGCACGCCGTTGGCGTCCACCGGCACCGTCGACGCGTACTGACCAGTGACCGCAACTGCCTTCACTCGCCTCGCGGCGCTCAGTGACGTCGCGAGTAGTCGTCTCGTCGCGTCGCAAATGAGCGACCACCACTCCTCCGCGTCTTGGGTCGCCGCTCCTTCGCTGCGGTAGTGCGTGAGCACGTGATGGACTTCACTCGCGACGATCTCGCCGTCCAGCGTGACGAGGCCAACCTTTGGTCCCCCCGTGCCGAGGTCGATACTGAGGCAGAGTTCTGACTCGGCGCCCATTAGGAAGGAATCGAAGACTGCTTGTCCATCATGTCGGCCATAAAGAACTTGATGATGGCGTCGGACTCATCGCTCGGTCCCCCGGCGACCCCTCCGTAGATAGCGCCCGATTTGGGCGCCTCATCACTATGAGCGGGCGCGTACTCAACGGCGTCGGCCAAGTCCACCGCCCATTTCTCGGCAACACCCGGTTGCGTTTGGGGGCGAGTTACAGCCATGTGCAGCGCGTTCGGGTACTGCTGACCGTTGAGTCGCCATCCACGTGTTCGCAAGAAGTCGTTCACTAAGTAGATGTCGAACTCGTCAGAGGTAAAAGAGAAGAGAAAGCTCGCTTTACCCATGATGCGCAGTGACGAGTGAGATCGAACGGCGGCCTGCATGGTGGCCGAGGTTTCAAATATCTGCTTGGCGTAGCCCAGATATCCCGAGCGTCCAAGGTGCACCATCGCGGCCCACGTGGCCGCGAGCAGACCGCCCGAGCGAGATCCATCCATTCCCGGTGAGCAGTACTTCCCGCCCGACCAGTCGGTGAGATAGAAGTACTGATCGTTGCGTAGTGCCTTATCGGCAAAGCACAGCACGCTGGTCCCCTTCAACGCGTACCCATACTTATGCGTATCGGCGGAGATAGACGTCACACCGGGCACGGAGAAGTCGAAGGCTTCAATGTCGTAACCGAGTTCACGGCCAAAGGGCAAGATGAAGCCTCCCAGACAGCTGTCGACGTGCAGACCGATGTTGTGCTCTAAGGCCAGGGCGCCGAGTTCGGCAATGGGGTCAATGGTGCCGTAGCCGTAGTTACACGCTGAACCTATGAGCGCGATGGTGTTCTCGTCGATGTTGGCTCGTACCCACTCGAGGTCCACTTGCGTGGTGACCGGGTCGACGGGAGCGATCTTCATATCGACGCCAAAGAGATGACCGGCCTTGCTAAAGGCCGGGTGTGCGGTCTCGGGCTTAATGATGTTGGGTCGACCAGTCGTTGGGTGGTGTTCGCGGTAGGCCAACACTGCGTGCGCAATAGAGCTCGAGCCACCTGAGGTAATGAGGCCAACGGGTTCAGTGTCTTTGACGTTGCTCGCTCCCATGAGATCGAGCGTCATGGCGATAATCTCCGCCTCAAACTTCGTCGCGCTCGGACACATGTCACGTTGCAGTGAGTTGACGTAGGAAAAGTGAGAAAAAGCCTCGTTCAAGAAGTCGTAGTGATCGTGATCGCCGCAGTACATCGTCCCCGAACACTTGCCACCCTCCCACACGGGATTCTCGGTCGTCGACATCGTTGTCAACATGGAGAGCACGACGTCCTTGCTCGTGCCTTCGACGGGAAGCGTTCGATGGACGGCGAACTGATCCTCGTAGGGAAATCCACTCATGCTGTTCTCCTCCGTGTTTCTTAGAGCGTAAGCGAGCGCTTCAGCACTCGTGAAACCCAAATCGTCGAACTTCCCTTGCTAGCGTTACCCGAGACAAATGAGGGGACCTGTGGCGATGGACGAAACAATGAACTCGGTGCATTTCGAGCCTGACTTGCTCGCGTTGCTCGACGAGGAGTATCCACGCTTCAGTGACCATGAGATGGCGCGAAGGCGCCAAGCTGTCGAAGATCTCATGGCCGCGAAGTCGGTCACGCACCTCTTGATGTACGGCATTGGTGGAAGAGGTGGTGCCGTAACGTGGCTGTCCCAATGGCTCGTCACCAATGAAGCGCAGCTCGTCGTGGGTCCTGGTGAACGCGACTCACTTTTCGTGCAGTACTTCAACCACGTGCCTCTCGCCACAAAGATCGCCAGCGACGCCAGCGTTGCCTGGGGCGCAGCGTCGACCATCGCTTCGTCCATCGAGGAGCTTCGACGTCGAGGAGCTACGCAAGGGAGCGTCGGGGTCATGGGCCCACTCCCCCTCGGCGCTGCGCGAGCGCTCGAAGCGGCCTTTGGCCGCGTTGTCGATCTCAACACGGACTACAACCGTCTTCGTCTCATCAAGTCGAGCGAAGAAATTGTCTGGTTTCGCCTCGGCGCGCGACTCGCCGATCTTTCGATTGCGGCACTCACGACACAACTTCGCCCGGGCCTGAGCGAGCGTGACCTCGGCGACATTGTCGAACACGCCTATCACCCCTACGGCGGCGTTAACGGTATTCGCTACTTTGCGTTAAATGCAATGTCGAATCCTCAGTACTGCGTCCCTCGCCAACATCCCTCAACGCGCGTCGTACAGAGTGGCGACGTTCTTAGTACCGAGATAACGACGAACTTCTTTGACTACGGCGCTCAGGTGCTGCGGACCTTCAGTATTGGTGAAGAACTCTCGCCGCTCTTTCGTGAACTCCACGACGTGGCCGACGCCGCCTACCACGCGATGGCGGCGTGTTTGGTACCGGGAACCCACGTCTCAAAACTCGTTGAAGTTTCAAGCATCATCGAAGACGCAGGCTTCACGACGTTTGACGATCTCGTGCACGGCTACGGGGGTGGGTACCTCGCGCCAATACTCGGCTCGATCAGTCGAACGAACGAGCCCGTGCCGGACATGATCTTGCAAGACGGCATGATGTTGGTCATCCAACCTAACGTCGTGACCACTGACCACAAGGCGGGCGTGCAGACAGGCGAATGTTTACTCGTGACCCACGACGGTCCGGTTCGACTTCACTCGAGTCCACAAGGTTCTGTGCGTGTCAACGCGTAGGAGATGCACACTACTTAGAGAGTCAACGTCAATCGTCAGAGAACGGTGCGCTTGAAGACAGACACGTGGTTACGCCAACTTGCGCCGACTCCAACGACAAGTGTCTATCATCGGCCATAAGAACCGAGGCGCACATGGACGATGTTCCGAGTGACGGCATCATCATGTTGGAGCCGACCCACGAAGATCTGTGGGGCGCAGTACATCGATTCGAGCTTCCGTTGGCCTTAATGTCGCTCAGCGACTCCACAATCATCGCGGCGAACGATGCGCTGCTTCAACGCGTTGGCAAGTCGTCGGCGCAAGTCGTCGGCCATCCTGGTCCCAATCTCTTTACTGGAACCGACCGTGAAAACGCGCATTTAGCGGTTACGGCAATGCAACGAGGCGCCGTGGATTTCTACACGGCCCAACGCGTATTGACGTCTTCAATTACGCCGCAGCTTCTCGTCTCGGTGTGGGTACGAGCCATCGAATTTGGCGATCGTCGTTTTGCTCTCGTAGAGATCAGTGCGCGAGATGACTCATTAGTTAATCCCTTGGTCGAGCATTTCGGATTTGCACCTCTCGAGATGGCGGTTGGATTGATCGATCCCGACGGGACGGTGAGTTCGATCAGTTGTGACATCACCGATATGCTTGACATTCCGAGTGAGGAGATTCTGGGCCAGCCGTTCGGCCGAACTGCTGAGCATCAAAGTATTTACGAATTAATCGATCTCGGTCGACGCGAACACTATGCCGTTTCAATGCCCGTTCGGCTTAAGGATGGGCACGGCGAAGTAAAAAATTTCTGCTGCATCGTCACTTCACTAGCCGATTCACCTTCGCTCGCCTTTATCTTGATACCCATCTCTGAAAGTCTTACGCCAGATAATTCGAATCGAGCCGCGCAATTAGAACAGCACCTCATGAGAATCGCCAATGAAATTCAAGCCAGTGGCGTCGTGAAAAACTTAAATGGGTTGGCAGTACCTACGCAATATCAACTTATGGACACATTGACCACTCGCCAATGGGAAGTGCTTAGTCGCTTACTGCGGGGTCAGCGAGTGCCGTCAATAGCCGAGTCCCTTTTCGTGAGCCCAAGCACCGTGCGAAATACGCTCAGTTCGATCTTCAAGAAGTTTGGCGTGAGCTCGCAGTCCGAATTGCTAGAACTACTCACTAAAGTGGACAATTCGTCGCTATAAACGGACGTTTTGTCTATAGCAACGCTGTGTCAATACCTGCATGATGTAAACATGCATTTTGAGCACGAGAACCACGCCAACCCTCAACAGGTGACCCGCGTTGTCATCATTGAACCTCACCCGTTGGCAGCCGAAGGTCTGCGTCATGTTTTGATCGGTGAATCTGACTTCGAGGTCGTAGGAATTGGCGAAAATTGCAAGGACGCACTGGAGCTTGTCGAGCGCGAGCGTCCCAACATACTGTTCATGAATCTCCGTCTTCCAGACGGCGACAGTCTCGAGACGGTGAAAACCATCCTCGAGAGATGGCCCGAAACTCACGTGGTCATGCGTACGGACTCGAGAAGTTGCAGGGATTTACCCGCGGTCATTGAAGTAGGCAGTGTTGGTCTCATCACCATCGATCGAACCTCTGGCGAGATCGTTACGGCGATGCGCTCAGCCGCACGAGGTGAGCTTTTGGTCAGGCGCCACGAACTCGGAGAGTTGGTCGAGCGACTTCAACGACACTCGCGAACATCGGATGACCTGTTGTCAACGCGAGAACTCGAAGTTCTGAAATTCGTAGCCCAAGCAAAACCAACGCACCAAATCGCCGAGAATCTCTTCCTCTCAGTGCACACCGTGCGCAACCACATCCGCAATATTCTCTTCAAATTTGGCGCCCACTCGAAAATGGAGGCCATAGCGCTCGCCTTGCAGAACGGCATCTTGGACGTCGGTGACATTAGTTACGAAGATCCCTCCGAGGACTCACAGAGGGATATGGCGCGAATCTTCAGAGGTGAAAACGTCGCACGTTAGTTTGCGATGGCGCTGTCCGCAGTGGCCGCCACACCCTGCCCATCGATGGCCTTACGCAGTAGATGAGCAAGCGCCGCGCGTTCGTCGTCACCCAACGCACCGAGAATCACGTCCTCAAGCGTCTGTTGCGCGGCTTCAGCCTGCTGCAACGATTTACGACCTTGCTCGGTCAACGACACAATGTGGCGGCGGCGATCCGATGGGTCACGACGCCTCTCTACAAGGCCGGACTCTTCGAGCTCGTTGAGTAACAGCACGCAGTAGTTGGCGTCAATACAAAGTCCTTCGGTGAGGAACTGTTGCGTTGTTTCGTTGTAGTCGCGCAAGAACGACATCGCCGCGAGTTCTTTCAGCGTGTGACCGATGAGCTCTGGCGTGCTTCGTCGACTAACAAGTCGCGAGAGTTGCGTCAGCAACAGAATCGGTCCAGTGGAGGAATTTTCGTCCATCGGAATTAATGGTAGCGAGGTATCGATATTCATGCTATCATGATTATATCGCTACCTCGATGATGTAGATACTTCGTCCAGTAGTCCCACCCTAGCAACGGAGGACTTCGTCCATGTCATTTTTAACTACCCCCTCATCAGGAACTACTGACAGGCGTCGCTGGATAGCGCTGATTGTCGTGTGTCTCGCCATGCTTATGAACGCCCTGGACTCGTCCATCGTGAACGTCGCGCTCCCCTCGATTCAGCGCCAACTCCACTTCTCTTCGTCGGGTCTGACCTGGGTTGTTGACGCGTACCTCATTGCTTTTGGCAGTTTTCTTTTGTTGGCCGGTCGTCTGGGTGACCTCCTTGGACGAAAGAAAGTCTTCCTGAGCGGCGTCTCGCTGTTTACTTTCTCGTCGTTGGTCTGTGCCGTTGCCCAAAACCAAGCGATGCTGATTACGGCTCGCTTCTTCCAAGGTCTTGGCGGCGCGATTTCGACCTCGGTCATCGTCGCGATCATCGTCACGGAGTTCTCTGGTGCGAGCGAGCGCGCGAAGGCGATGAGCGCTTATATGTTCGTCGCGGTCGGCGGCGGATCAATTGGACTTTTAGTCGGCGGCATCTTGACCCAAGCGGTCAACTGGCACTGGATCTTTGTCATCAACGTGCCTATTGGTGTGATCACGTTAATCCTTGGTTCGATTCTCATTAAGGAAAACCCGGGACTCGGTATTAGCGAAGGTCTCGACGTCGTGGGGTCCCTACTCATGACCTCATCACTCATCATCGGGATCTACGCCGTGGTGACCGCGTCGGCGAGTGGCTGGCTGTCCACGCACACGCTCGGCTTTGGTGCTCTTTCTATTGTCTTGATGAGCGTGTTCTTTGGCTACGAGTCGCGTGTCGCAAAGCCAATCATGCCGCTACGAATTCTCAAGATTCGCAGTTTGAGTGCGTCGAGTGTCGTTCGAGGACTGACCTTCTCATCAATGTTCGCGGTCTTCTTCTTCGGTGCGCTGTACTTAGAAAAAGTCCTCGGTTACGCGCCCCTTCGCACGGGCGTAGCCTTTTTGCCCATGACGCTCGCCATGGCGGCGATGTCCCTTGGGGTGACCAGTCGGCTGCTTATTCGCTTTGGTCCCATGAAGCTTCTCGTGCCGGGAACGATCATGGTCATCGGTGGTCTGCTTCTCATGGCCAGAGTCCCCGTGGACGCCAACTACTTCACCTCAATCCTGCCGGCATTTCTCCTGTTGGGTATGGGCATGAGCTTCTCGTCCGTGCCGCTTCTCACCATTGCAATGGCCGACGCGCCCAGGAGTGACGCGGGCCTCGCTTCAGGCATCGTCAACGTGTCAATGTGGCTCGCTTCTTCACTGGGCCTCGCCGTCTTTGGTACCCTGGCCGCGAGCAAGACCACGTCGCTCATTAGCGCGGGACAGAGCCAAGTTTCCGCGGACGTCGCGGGCTATCACGTGGCCTTTCTACTGGGCGCGATTCTCGCGACGATTGGACTTTTCCTTATCGTGACCTTGCTCCGCTCTCCCGCCACTGAAGTCGTCCAAGCGCAGGCTTCATCTTCCGACGACCTCGACATGGCCCACCTTGAGGTCATGGCAGCCGAGTTCTAAGAGTTCACCGAAGCACCACTGAAGCCGACGGTGTCGCGGCGGCGCGACACCGTCGTTGTAGCACTGCCAAATTATTAGATATCGTGAGTTTCGTGAAGCTCGACGTGTACCGAAGTTGCTCGCGGGGCGAGAAGCGCGAAGTCCTCAACGTGTTTTGGCATCGCAACGTCGTCGCCTCAAGTCGCGTCCGCGACGGGGCCTCGCAGTATGGACCGTACGCGCTGATGTGCCTGCTCGCGATGGCGCTCGAGCTGTTGGTCGTCATCCTTATTTCGCAGCACCGAACCGCGGTCATAGGCTGGCTGGCTGGCATCTTTGAGTTGATCGTCGTGGTTTCTTTACTCTGGGCGGTCATTCGATGTCGATCACTCACCCGCAAAATAGCGTAACGGGCAACGATCTTTGCGTCGCACGACTTAGTGCCGACGCCTCGTAACGTCGCTACGCTTTGACCATGTCTTTTTACAACCCATCACCAACTCGCTACAACGACATGACCTACCGGCGATGTGGGCGCAGTGGCATCCAACTTCCCGCAATCTCCCTCGGCCTCTGGCACAACTTTGGCGACGAAGAGTCATTCGACACCCAACGCGAGACGCTGCGCAGAGCCTTTGATCGTGGGGTCACGCACTTCGATCTCGCGAACAACTACGGGCCGCCTTACGGCAGTGCGGAAAAGAACTTTGGCCGCCACTTGCGAGAAGACTTTTCGTCGCTACGCGATGAACTCATTATCTCCACCAAAGCGGGCTGGGACATGTGGCCCGGCCCCTACGGCGACCTCGGATCGCGCAAATACCTTCTCGCGAGTCTCGATCAGAGCCTTACGAGAATGGGCCTTGACTACGTCGACATCTTCTATCACCACCACTTTGATGCCACGACGCCACTCGAAGAAACAATGGGCGCCCTCGACCATGCCGTTCGCCAAGGCAAGGCGCTCTACGTCGGCATCTCGTCGTACTCCGACGAACGCACCAAAGAGGCCATCGCAATTCTTCGCCGCCTCGGTACGCCACTTCTCATTCACCAGCCTTCCTACTCACTCTTTAATCGCTGGATTGAAGAGCGTCTCCTCGACGTGCTCGACGAAGAGGGCGTGGGTTGCATTGCGTTCTCCCCGTTAGCTCAGGGCCTTCTCACCGATCGCTACCTCAACGGTGTGCCCGAGGGATCACGAGCATCAAAAGGCACCTCGCTCGCGACGTCAATGCTGAATGAAGCGAACATGAACCACGTCCGCGCACTCGCAACGATCGCCAAGGAGCGAGGCCAGTCACTCTCACAGTTGGCTCTGGCGTGGGCTCTTCGCGACAAGCGCGTCACGTCACTCGTCATTGGCGCCAGCAGCGTCAAACAACTCGATGAGAACCTCGACGCTTTGAAAAATCCGTCATTCAGTGAAGATGAACTAGATCGCATCGACAAGTACGCCGTCGAAAGCGGTATCGATCTCTGGCGCGACGTCGCGACGCAGTAGCCGACTATCTCGTTTCAATCACAAGTGGTGCAACGGTCCAACTACTCAACGGGTCGCTCAACCTAACGTTCTCTGGTTGTACGCCACGTTGGACGCACTGCTCGTCGGCTTCGACCACACCAACAACGCGGCGACCGCGAGGTACTTCGAACCCTGGTACTTCACCTGACGCGTCTCGATATCGATTCGTAACGTCGCTCCGCTCATGGGCGGTGAACTGAGGACCGCGCGGCGATGCCCGTTACATCCCGACGCGCTCGCTGACGTGCAGTCCCCGTTCAACGTGCGCTTCATTGAACCTAGCCAACCGTCGTGATAGACCCAATCGTTGACCACTTGGAGTGACGATGAACTCCAGCCCGGCACGATCCCCCACAGGCTGTACTGAGCGTCAATGTGGCTGCCAAAAGGAGCGAAGGGTGGGTCGTTGTTGGAGCGAATTCCAGTGAGCACTTCGGTGCTGTAGGCGCTCGTGGGGCCGCCGGATTGACGTTGAAATGAAACGCGAATGGTGTTGACCTTGGAGATCGCGTTTGCGCTTTGGGCCGCCATGCTGACGGGACTGGTCGAGGCGATGTGCGTTGGCACGATGACGAGCGCTGCGCCAGCGACAAGCACGGCCACGAGCGCGAGCAACCAGCGCTTAGAGATAATCAATCATTTCTTGACAGAGCCCAATAGTCACCACGTGGCTTAGTTTCATCTAGTGGGCGCCCAAAAGGACCTCGACATCGTGTCAACTGCGTGTCAATTTGAACGGTTGGTGACTTTAGGCACCGCTAGCGTTGCGCACGTTGGCCCATGTCGCTATCTTGCGTAACGTAGGCGAGCAAAGCAGGTGAGGGCGTCGTGAAGAGAATTGAAATTGAGTCAAAACTCAACGAGAGTCGAAATTGGCTGATGGCGACCTACGCCAGTCTCACTGACGAGCAGTTACACCGCCCCGTCACCACGAGCGAACATGAATCGGGGAATCACTGGTGCGCCCTCGATCACTTCGCGCACCTTGCGTTGATTGAAGAGAACTTCGTCGCGATGATTCGTCGCCACGTGTCGGGTCACCAAAACCCCGTCGGACTTCTTCTCGACGAACGCGGTGCCAAGCGCTCAAGGGAGCAGATCATGGCCGGCGTCCACGCGATGACCGAGAAGTTCCAGCGCGAACACCACCACGATTCATTTTCAGAAGTCGTCGCACTGACCGCCCGCGCTCGCGCGGCCTCGTTGGCGCTGCTCTCTGAACTTTCGGACGATCAACTAGACGAACGTCTCGAAGGCGCGCCCTGGGCAGACGGCACGCTCGGGGGCGTGCTGGGCGTCAACGCCGATCACGCCCATATGCATTGGAACTGGGTCACCGAAGCCGGATTGCTCTGACGCGGCGCCTGCGTCGCGAAAACAAAGACAAAGCACCTTCACTCCAGGCGATCACTGGATAGAAAGTCCCACGTATGAAAGGACCGTCGTGGAAATTAGCTCGTACACGAAAGATCACCTCGATGGCGTCATAGATCTCTCTATCGCCGAAGGTTGGACGTCCTTCGCCGAAAGTCCAGAGCGAGCCCACCGAGCCCTCGTGGCACCAGGCGTAACGACGGTTGTGGCAGTAAGTGATGGAAGCGTCATCGGATTCGCGCAACTACAAAGCGACGGCGAAATCCAAGCGCACCTGTCACTGCTCGTCGTGTCACGGGGCCACCGGCGCCACGGCATAGGTCGTCAACTTCTTCAAAAGGCGTTCGAGAAGGGCGGCGCCACCCGGATAGACCTTCTCACCGACTCCGCGAACGAGTTCTACGAATCCCTTCCGCATAAAACGTTCCACGGGTACCGCCTCTACCTTTCGTAGATGGCGAGTCGTGAATGATGAATATCGCGCGAGCCTTTGAGGTGATCACCACAGAACGCGCTCACCGCAGCGAAAGTTTCGTCGCTAGAGGTTCTGTTCGAACTCCTCAATAACCGCGACGCGATCTTCCTTCGCCGGCATATCAAAGTAGGGATTGTGCTTTGACCAGTAGTAGAACATCGGAATCAATCCGAGCGCCATGGCGCCAAGTCCGATCCACACAGTGGCCGAATCGGCGTCGTACAACGTTGGAATCGACTTCACAAAGAGGTACCCCATGAAGACCGCCCCGACGAAGGGCCAAAGGCCCATGAAAATGAAGTTGGACGCTGAGCGAAACAACTGCTTGCGGTACAGCGCGACGACGGCGAGACCCGCCAAGCAGTAGTAGATACAGATCTGAAGACCGATGGCGTTGATGCCGTCACTCATGATTGAACTTATTGAATGAAAGGATTGCGAACCAACAAAGAGTGCGAGCGAAATCACCATGACCACACCCGTCGCGAAAATTGGTGTCTTTCTTTTCGCGTGCACGGTTCCCAGTCTCTTGGGCAACGTGTTGTCACGTCCCATCGCGAACATCGTCCGCGTCACTTGAATGAGTGTCGTTTCGAGGGTGGCGACCGTTGACAAGACGACCGCGAGGACAATAATTTTTCCGGCGCTCCCGTGCCACACCTGCTGGCCCAGCACGCTCAGCGTGTCGGCCGGATTCGAATTGATCTGCTTGGCGTTCAACACCATGTTGGTCGCAATAGTGAACACCTCGAAAAGCAAGAACACGAATATGACGCCAATGATGGCGCCAAGACCAGGCGTCTTCTTGGCGCTCTTCGTCTCTTCGTTCAGGTTCGCAGTGACGTCCCAGCCCCAGTAGTAAAACGCCGCAACGAGGGCCCCACTGACGAAACCTTTCTGTCCGTGGAAAATGCTTGGAGAGAGCCAGTGCCAGGAAAACGAGTGCACGTGCTGACCATGAAAAATTGCTAACACTGCAAAAAGCAGAAGTATGAAAATCTCCACACACGACATGACGACTTGCACGGTTACCGTTATCGTGACGCCGGCGGCTACCGCAGCGACCATAAGAAGGAAGAAAATAGCTCCGACAAGGGTTACCTCGACTTTGTTGTTGGCCGCACCCGTCGAAAACAGTCCGAGAATGTTCGCACCCGCGGGCACCGTCGCGATCACCATGAAGATCAGCGCGGAAACGATGAGGGCCCAACCCGACATGAAACCCAACACTGGGTGCAACGCTCGGCGCACCCACGAGTAACTCGCCCCGGCGTTTGTTTCAACCCGGCCGAGATAACTGAACGCAAAGACAATGCCAAACATGGCAATGCCGCAGTACAACAGCGCCGCCGCACCACCTAGCAGCACCGCGCCAAACAAGACGGCCGTTGTAGCCGCGATCGAGTAGCCCGGTGCCACCCCCGCGATACCCATAATCACCGAATCGAAAAGCCCGAGTACTCCGGGACGAAGTCCATTCTCCGATGCGTCCGGCGTAGGGACCTCCAAGGTGTCCGTCATGGCAACTGCTCTCCTTCTGTGGTTATCACCTTCAATAAAAGTTTGGTTCCGAAATGTAACACGAAGCGGCGCGGTTTCCCTGTTTACGCCCGAGAAGTGGCCGACCTCGAAGTGGTTTTCGACGTGACGTCGGGGTCCACGGCGGCCATTGGGGCCTACGGCGCCCGGTAACGTTGAACAAGTGACTGTCAACTCTCGGCTCTACTCAAGGTCGACTCAAATATCGTGCGTGTTGTTCACGCCGAACATATCGCTCGCGTAAGTAGAGAACGCACCGTGCCCCTCTATCAGCGATTCGACGTCGACACGACGCCGGCGATCTCGCCACCCGAAATCAAGCGTCGCTGGAACGAGTTCCACCGACAGATACGCGCCATGTCGGGCACTCCGTTGCAACGCGTTGCAGGGCGAATGCTCGGCGAAGACACGTGGCGCTATCACGTGGCTCGATTCATCTTCCGCCCCCTACTCATAGTGCTCCGAAAGAGTCGAAGGAGCGAGGCGAAGGCGAGGACGCGAATTGCCGCAACCCGTGAAGCCACTATCTTTCCCGTCAACTATCGACCCCGCACCATTGATTACGCGGTCGAACTCGCCTCGATCACTTTTGACGCCACCGACGTCACCATCGTTGAGTTTGATGAGGAGAGTGCCTCGGCCGGCGAGATCATCACCTCGCTCAACGAAGCACTGAACGAGACAACCGCCGAGTGGCTCTTTTTGGTGGACGCGTCGCATAGTGAAGAGAGTCGTCGCTTCACGGTTGGATCGCTTCTCGCTCGAGCGACTCGCGACGATGACGTCGTCTTTGGCGACGAAACCAGCGTCAATCACTTCGCGCCAATCTTGAAGAGTCCCGCCGTGGGACCCCACACGCTGCTCAGTTACAACGTGGTTGGTCGCCCGGCTCTTCTTCGCGTCGAGACGCTCTTTCGCGTCGGTGGATTTTCTACTGACGCCGGTTGGGCCTTTGAGCATGACGCCTACTTGCGCCTCAGCGAAGCGAACGCCCGTTTCCGCCACGTACCGGCCATTCTTCCCGCGGGGCGAACGGCACGTTCATTTGAGCCAACGCGCCTGAACGCGGACACCTATCACGTCGTGCAGTCCGCCCTCGATCGCCGTGGTTGGAAGGGCACCGTCACGCCGGGCGCTTTGGCGGGACTCGCAAATTGGAAGCTCGAGGCGCCCGCCTCGACGCCAAGCATCGACATCATCATCCCCACGCGCGACCGAATCGATCTCGTACGTCGATGCATCACGTCGATTGAAGAAAGGACGACGTACTCGAACTACGACATCATCATTCTTGACAACGATTCAGCGAAGCAGGAGTCACTCGACTACTTCGACGAGTCAAAGTACAGCGTGATTCCCTGTCCGGGGCCGTTCAATTACGCCAAGATCGTTAACCGTGGAGTAAATCACTCGAGCGCTGACTACGTCGTCACGTTGAATAACGACACCATCGTCGTCACGCCCGACTGGCTCGAACAGATGTTGGCGTTGGCTTCGCTACCCGAGGTTGGCATCGTGGGCGCCAGTCTCTTAGATCCTGACGGGCGACACGAGCACGACAGCATCATCATCGCCCCGTACCCTCAGCATCTGCGCACCGACTCGAACTACCCCCACGCCGACCTCTTTTCATCAGCCATTCGTGACGTCGCGGCGGTGACGGGCGCGGTGCAGATGGTTGAGCGAGAGTTTTGGCAGTCGCTCGGAGGAATGGACGAGCAGCTCAAGGTCGTTATGAACGACGTGGATATCTGTTTACGAAGCCAGATGGAAGATCGTTACGTACTCTTTGACCCCGACGTCCATCTCTACCATCACGTTGGTTCTTCACGTGGCGACCTCGATCCCCTCGACGACCGCGACCGATTCATCCGACGTTGGGACATCTTTGGCTCGTTCCGTGACCCCTACTTCCCTGAGGCGCTCCTGCTCTTGGGCGAGAAGGTCTTTTACTTTTTGCGCTGAGCACGAGGCACGTTTCAACCAAGTGGCCCTTGTAGCCTAAGTAGGTGAATTCCACCGGGGAGCGACTAATCACCTGGTATCGCCGACTTCCCCCGTCGACAACTCCCGTCGTCCTCATCATTCTCATAGTGTTGCTCGGCAACCTCTTCTTCGTGGCGGGTCTGGCGAACAACGACCCGATCTCGTGGACCGCGGGCATCTCACACTCGCTGTGTCACGTGACGTGCGGGCGACCAATGATCGATCCGAACGTGGGCTTCATTACCCAGCCTTTGGGTCATCAAGCGGCGCTCGATCTCTTGCACGGTCACTTACCGTGGTGGAACTACTACCAAGGTCTCGGCCAGCCACTCGTGGGCGAGATGCAGTCCGCCGCACTGTTCCCACTGACCTTGCTCTTCGCCTTCTCATCGGGCCTTGTCTGGTTTCACATCACCCTCGAAGTCATCGCCGGTATTTCGACCTACTTCCTCGCTCGTCGACTCTCCTTCCCAATCTTTTTCGCCACCGTCGCGGGCATGCTCTTTGCGCTCAACGGCACCTACGCCTGGCTCGGCAACGCGGTCCTAAACCCCGTGGCGTTCCTGCCGATGCTGCTCCTCGGCGTGGAGATGATCTTTGACAGTGCCACGAGTTCGTCCAAGCGCGGCTGGTACATCGCCGCGATCGCACTGGCGCTCTCGCTCTACGCGGGATTCCCCGAAGTGGCCTACTTTGACGGTCTCTTTTGTGGCGCGTGGGCGCTCGTTCGACTCTTCTCCCTGCCACGTCTCAATCGTCCGCGCGCCCTTAGACGCCTCGGGCTCGGTGGCGTCGTGGGTGTGGTGCTGGCGCTACCCGTACTTGTCCCCTTCCAAGATTTCTTGAAGGTCGGCTTCGTGGGCGGTCACGCCGGCTCATCAGACGCGCTCGTCCATCTACCAACCAACGCCGCGCCAATGATGTTTGACCCCTACGTCTACGGCACGCTGTTTTCCAATACCAACGTGAGCGCGCAGTGGGGCATGGTGGGCGGCTACTTCGGCGCCAGCGTGTGCGCGTTGGCGCTGGTTGGTCTCTTTGGACCGCGCCTTCGACGCCTTCGCGCCTTCTTGGCCCTTTGGACCGTTGCCGGAGTCGCTGGAGAGTTCAATATTCTGCACGCGCGCGTCATCTGGAATCTCATCCCCCTCGTCAAGTCCGCCTCGTTTCCGCGCTACATCATGCCGAGTTGTGAGATGGCGGTCATTCTCTTGGCGGTCTTTGGTCTCATGGACTTCGCGACGAGCACGCGCGCGAAGCGCCTCTTGACGACGGCCAGCATCTTCATGGTATTGGTGCTGGTGTGGTCGGTGCGTGAGGCGAGAAACCTCAACCAAGGAGTGGTCCAAACCCACAAAGCGCACCTCATTGTCATTGGCCTCGGGCTGATTCCCTTTATCGCCATGGCGCTGTACCTCGTACTTGGCCGCTTCTCCAAAGCCCGCGTCGCGACGCTGCTGATCGCGATCGTGGTCGTTGGTGAATCGTTGTTGTTGTTCATGGTGCCCACGGCCGAGTCGGCCAAACAGATCACGATTGAACACAAGCCGATTCAGTTCCTTCTACATAATCAGGGTCAAGAACGCTTCGTGGACTTCGCGGTACTTACCCCTAACTGGGGTACGCAATTCGGCCTGAACGAGCTGTCCGCCATTGACTTACCGTTCCCGACAGCCTTTAAGGACTTCATCGAGAAGGACCTCTACCCGGGCCTCAATCCCGGCAATCAGTTCCTCATCAAGGGTGGCATGACGGGCATTATCGCAATGGAAAGTGAAGTCGCCAAGCACCTTCACGCCTACGAGAACGCGTCAGTGAAGTACCTCTTGATGCCCAGTTCGGTCATCATCAATCCAGAACTCACGACACTCGGCGTGAAAGAGGTGTTTCACGACGCCCTCGCCACGATCTATCAATTGCCACACACGCGAGGCCTCTTCTCAACCTCATCGTCGTCGTGCACCGTTACGAGTAGCAGCGACAATCAGGCGACGGTCAACTGTCCAAGCGCCGGTGCCACGCTGCTACGCACGGAACTCTCTATGACGGGCTGGAAGGCAACCGTGAACGGCAAGGTGGTTCCCATCACGACCGTGAATGGCGTCTACCAACAGGTCGCACTTCCAAAGGGCACCTCGACCGTTGACTACAGCTTCTTCCCGTCGCACGAGCGCTACGCGATTCTCTTGGGAATCCTTGGCGGACTGTTTCTCATTGGTTCCCTTGTTGACGAACGCCGCCCCTTCAAACGGCGACGCCTGCGCTCACGAGACTGACGCGTCGCTTCGCGTCGCGCTTAGTGTTCGCGTGAACGAACTCGCTCACTCACCACGGTTGATCCTCACCAGGGTGAAGCGTCTCGTAGACCACGAAGAAGTCCTTCTGGCTGACGGTGAGAAAACGCGTCGCGATCTGATTGGGATTCGCGACGTCAAGCACCGGACCCTGCGCGTGGGGGCCGTTATACGAGACGAAGATAGGCCACGCCGGATTGATGTCGAGTTGCATTGCGCGCACGGCGTGCAACTGAACCATGAGCGCCGCGAGTGTTGCTGAGGTCTGATCAGGTGCGGCGGCGTAAAACAGATCGCCGTTCTTGTCGATGCCGAGCGCACTTCGCCACACGTCCGGTACCAAACCAAGGGTGACACCCCACGCGGCGTTATTCCTGGACAGTGGCGTTGCAACGCCCCCGTTCACCAACAGCGGGAGGTTTTGGCGAGCCATCAGCACTGTCGCTCCTGGACGAACGGCGCCCGTCCACGGAACGATGTTGACCGTGCCGTTCGTGTAGCGCACGACCGTCGCGAGACCCCTGACCATCGGGTAGTAGAGCGTGTGATGAACGTAAAAGCCCGCGGGGCCGTCCTTCGAATAGAAGCCAGAGTTAAACGTCGCGAGGAGTCGCGAGTTCACGGTGGGTGGTACTTGTTCGGGACCACGAGCTAACCCGGGAGCGGGGCCGGGGCCTTCGTACCCGGGGTAGAGCGCCAGGTCGGTGGTGGAGGTGCGAATCCACGCGGCGTAGGCCACGACGCCGGCTGGGCTGGCGGTGGGGAGAAACGTCGTCGTGTAGATCGATGGCGGGTTCCCCGACCAGATGTCTCTCGCTCGCCAAGGTCGACAGATTTCAATCGGCGTCGCAGCGTGTCCCGGTGTCGCGGGCTTCGTCTCGCTGTAGCAGACGGGCTGGGGAACTGGCGTCGTGGTGGCCGCGCTCAAGAGCGACGCGGTCAGCTTCGTCACGCTTCGATCGGGCTTTTCTGAACTCGAGATTTGCCACGAAGCGCCCGCAATGGCGACAAGAGCCACCGCAGCGACGAGGACCACAGACTTTCTCATGAACCTCTCTCGATCACTCGCTCCGTACATCCTAAAGAATCACGTCGCGCCATCGCGATCACCACCACGATCGTTTTAAGGTACCTTGAAGCAGAAGGGAGTCACTATGCAGATTGTCAACTTCTCAGCGTTCATTACGACATGAGTAGCGTCCTCGACATTGATCTCTCCCTCACGATGAGTAAGGAAGAGTCCGACAAACGCGTCACGAGAGCGCAGCACCGTCTTACCCAACTGCGACTCTTCAGCGCCGGACTCTTAGAGCCCAACGTCGTGGGACCTGGTCTCGTGGTGCTCTTCGAAGGTTTCGACGCGGCCGGCAAGGGCGGGGCAATCCGCCGACTTACCGCGAGCCTCGACCCGCGCCACGTCAAAGTCGTGCCCATTGGTCCGCCCAACGAAGAGGAACTACGTCACCACTTTCTGTGGCGCTTTCAAGAGTCACTCCCCGGCAAGGGTGAGATGACGGTCTTCGATCGTTCGTGGTACGGACGCCTGCTCGTCGAGCGAGTCGATGGAGAGATCGACCGCGATCTCACGAAGCGCTCGGCCAAAGAGATCGTTGAGTTCGAGCAGATGCAAGTGAACGATGGCGTCACGATCATCAAGTTCTGGCTGCACATATCGGATGAGGAACAGCTCAAACGATTCAATGACCGCGCGACGGATCCTCTCAAACACTGGAAGCTCACGCCCGACGACTGGCGCAACCGTGCACAGCGGCCGGCGTACCTGAAGGCTCTGAAATTCATGGTCGAAGAGACGGACGAATCGCACGCGAAATGGAATCTCATCGCGGCTGAAGATAAGCACTACGCTCGCGCAACCATTCTCGAGACGCTCATTAAGCGTTGGGTGCAAGACCTCGAGCGCCGTGGGCATGTGGTGCCTGACGCCTCCGGCGACGACGACTACCTCCACTAATCCGCGCCTACCCCTCTCTTTCTGGAACACTGAGTTGATGACAACTCGCTACGGCATAACGATTCCCTTTGACGGGGTCACCTTGGGTGAACACAAAGAGTGGTTTCACCGTTTGGCCGACCTTGGTTACACCGACGTGTGGTCAGCCGAGGTCGACGGCGCTGACGGTTTCACACCCCTCACGATGGCGGCCGTTCTCGAGGCACGCCTCAACCTCGGCGTCGCCGTGACGCCGGTCTACACGAGAGGTCCTGGCCTGCTCGCGATGAGCATCGCGTCCCTCGCCGAGATTGCCGGCGGGCGTTTCACGATGGGTCTTGGAGCGTCGAGCCAACCAGTGGTCGAACGCTGGAACGGCATTACCTACGACAAGCCCTACGCGAGAACCCGCGACGTGCTGCGCTTCGTCAAGCGGGCCCTCGATGGCGAGAAGATCGATGACGTTTTTGAAACCTTTGAGGTCCACGGCTTTAAACTGTCGCGTCCGGTCATCGAGCGTCCACCGATATTGCTCGGCGCACTTCGCCCAGGCATGTTGCGACTTGCCGGTCGCGAGGCCGACGGCGCGATTCTCAACTGGTTATCCGCTGACGACGTGGTGCAGTGTCGCGCCGAAGTCGGACTGGACAAGACCATTGCCGCTCGCCTGTTTGTCCTACCCACCGAAGACGCGGACGCGGCGCGCTTCATTGGCCGACGGATGATCTCCTCGTACCTCACCGTGCACGGTTACGCCGAGTTTCACCGCTGGCTCGGTCGTGGCGACGTTCTAACGCCCATGTGGGACGCGTGGGCCGCGGGCGACCGCAAGCTCGCCAATGAACTTATTCCTGACCACGTCGTCGACGAACTCCTCGTTCACGGCTCCTACGACGAGTGTCGCGAGCACGTCCAGCGCTACATGGCGGCGGGGGTCGAGATTCCCACGCTCGCGATCGTGCCCTTCGGCATCGATCTCAAAGAGGCCATCGAAGGCCTCGCACCTCGCTAAACCGCGCCGGCCTCTAAAAACTCGAGCATGTCGGCGAACTTCTCGCGCGCGGCGATCGTACGAGTCGGAATGTGGTCGGTAGGCACGTCTGCCGCTTCGTAGTTCTTTAGTGCGTGACGGGCCACCGTTTGGCGGTGCACCTCGTCAGGTCCGTCGTAGATGCGCGCCGCGCGCGCCGCGCGGTACATCGACTCAAGAGGCATATCCGAGGAGTAGCCGAGCGAACCATAGGTTTGAATCGCGCGGTCAATCACGTTGTGCAACACTGCCGCCCCGTAGTACTTGATCATGGCGATCTCGTCGCGCGAGGCCGACGCGCCAACCTGATCCATCTTCCACGCCGCGTGCAAGGTCATCAGACGCGCCGCGTGCATCTCGGCTTTGGAGTCAGCGATCCAGTTTTGAATCGTCTGCTTTTCAGCGAGCAATGAACCGTGCGTGTAGCGACTGAGCGCGCGTTCGCACATCATGTCAAAGGCTCGCTGGGACTGGCCGAGCCAGCGCATGCAGTGGTGAATGCGCCCTGGTCCTAGACGCGTCTGAGCGAGCAAGAAGCCCGAACCCTCTGGACCGATTAAGTGGTCGGCCGGAACACGCACGTCTTCGTAGAGAATCTCCGCGTGGTTGCCGAAGCGTCCATAGATCACGTCGGGGTGGTCCATCGCGCCCACGTCGCGCAGGATCGTCAGACCCGGTGTGTCAACCGGCACGACGAACATCGACGAGCCTTGGTACGGATGAACGTCAGGATTCGTTACCGCCATCACGATCAAGATGTCCGCGACCGAGCCGTTGGTCGTGTACCACTTACGACCGTTGATGACGTACTGGTCCCCGTCTCTGGTCGCCTGGGTCTTCAGCAGTCGCGGGTCGCTCCCGGCCGTGTTGGGTTCGGTCATTGAAAAGCCCGAGCGGATCGAGCCACTGAGCAGCGGTTCCAGCCAGCGCTCGCGGATGTCCTCTCGTCCGGTCATCTCCATCCCAGCCGCCAACAACTCGGCGTTGCCACTGTCGGGCGCGTTGTTACCAAAGACCACGGGTCCGTACATGGTCTGACCGAGAATCTCGTGCATCAGACCGAGTTGAACCTGCCCAAAGCCCATGCCGCCGAGTTCGGGCGGTAAGTGCGCGGCCCACAGCCCCCTTGCCTTCACCTGCTCCTGGAGGGGCTTGATGAAGGTGATGACCTGTTCGTGGCCTAAGCGCAACGTCTCGATGGGCATGATCTCTTCGCGAACGAATTCGCGCATCCAGACAAGCTGTTCTTCAAACGCCGCGTCGGTCGAAAAATCCCAAGCCATACCCACCCCTTAGTTGGACCAACTCTAGGGCATCGGAAATTTTCGCCCGAGAGCGTAGTGCCCCCCGCTCTCTACAATGAATGGACAGATTGGAGTCTCGTGGCCAAGAAGAAGAAATCAGAACGCAAGATAACTATCGGCGTCGTCGACACGATGTTCGCTCGTTACGACATGGGAGCGGCCGCGTTGGCCGAGCTCGCGGAGTGCCCCGGTTACGGCACCACCTTTAACGTCATCACCGAGACGGTGCCTGGTTTTAAGGACTTGGCCGTGGCCGCAAAGAACATGATTGAGAAACGCGACGCCAAGATCGTCGTCGTCCTCGGCATGCCCGGTTCGGCCCCCATTGACAAGCAGTGCGCGCACGAAGCCTCGATGGGCATCATGCAGGCACAGCTCATGACCTCTACGCCGATTCTCGAAGTCTTCGTTCACGAGGACGAATCCGACGATCCCGTGATTCTGGCTTCAGTTTTTGAAAATCGCTCACGGAGTCACGCGCGCAACGCCTACTGGATGCTCTTTGAGCCCGAACAACTCAGTTCTCGTGCGGGGCACGGAATTCGCCAGGGCTTTGGTGACGCGGGACCTCTCTCGGCTTCGTAGCTCGAAGTAGGTCGCCCGAGTCACTATGCTCGCCAAAGTTACTGTTGAGTAAATCAAGGAGCAGTTCATGCCAGAAGCCGTCATCGTCGCCACCGCACGCACGCCCATCGGGCGAGCTTTCAAAGGATCGCTCGTGGACATGCGTCCCGATGACCTCACGGCGTTTATCGTCCGTGCGCTGCTGGAAAAAGTGCCCGAGCTCGATCCCCACAGTGTCGAAGACCTCATGGTGGGCTGTGGCCAGCCGGCCGGCGAGTCGGGATTCAATCTCGCGCGCGTGGTCGCCATTCTCGCGGGCCTCGACGACGTACCGGGCGTGACGGTTAATCGTTACTGCTCGTCGTCACTCCAGACCATCCGCATGGCCGCCCACGCCATTCGCGCTGGCGAAGGCGACGTCTTCGTTTCAGCCGGCGTCGAAACCGTGTCGCGATTCGGTAGCGGCGCGAGCGACAGCGGCAAGGCTATGAACCCACTCTTCGACGCCGCCATGCAGCGCAGCGCAGCCCGCGCCGAAAAAGTCACCGATCCCTGGACCCCTCAGCCCGGCCTGCCCGACGTCTACATCGCCATGGGCCAGACGGCCGAGAACGTCGCTGAGTTCGAACACGTCTCGCGTTTGGAGATGGACGAGTTCGCCGTTCGTAGCCAAGAACTCGCCGTGAAGCACCAGGCGAACGGATTCTTCGAGCGTGAGATCACACCCGTGACGTTGCCCAACGGTACCGTTGTCTCAAAAGACGACGGCCCAAGGGCGGGCACGACGTTGGAGAAGCTCTCGAGCCTTCAGCCGGTCTTTCGCCAAGGTGGCTCGGTCACCGCGGGTAACGCCTGTCCGCTCAACGACGGCGCCGCCGCGGTTGTCGTGATGAGTGACGCCAAGGCCAAAGAACTCGGCATTAAACCGCTCGCGCGCATTGTCGCCAGTGGCGTCAGCGGACTCAACCCCGAGATCATGGGCCTCGGTCCTATTGAGGCTGTTCGCCAAGCCCTCGGTCGCGCAAAGATGACCATGAACGACATCGACCTCGTGGAGATCAACGAAGCGTTCGCCGCGCAGGTGCTGCCGAGCGCGAAGCACTTAGGCATCCCATTGGACAAACTCAACATTCGCGGTGGCGGCATTGCCTTGGGTCACCCCTTTGGCATGACGGGCGCACGCATCATGACGACGTTGCTCAACTCACTCGAAGACGCAGACAAGCGATTCGGCCTTGAGACGATGTGCGTGGGCGGCGGCCAAGGCATGGCCATGATTGTTGAGCGACTCAGCTAAAGGGTTACTGCATTCCCGTCAGGCGCGCGTCGGGGTCGTCATTGAACTCACGCGCTTCGTCGTCACTCACGCGCCGTGACTCATCGGGCAGCAACACCGGGATCGAGTCGCGCACTTCGTAGGCAACGTGCAGACGAGGGTTAAAGAGCACGTCCTTTGAAGGCACGTAGAGCAGTGGTCCGTGATCAACAGGGTCCTCGAGCAAGTCGAGCAGAAACGTGTCCAAAGCCATTAGTTCATCTCCTTTAGTAATGCAAGCACTTCGTCAACGTGCGTCTGACACGACGCTTCGTTCTCCGCTTCGAGGTTAAGTCGAAGGAGCGGTTCGGTGTTTGAAGGTCGAAGATTGAACCACCACGAGCCATAGTTCGCGGTCAAGCCATCGAGATGATCGAGGGTGACGCCCCCTTCGTCTTCGAGCTGTTTCGCCACTCGCTCGACGGTCTTGGCGGGGCTTACGACCTCGATATTGATCTCACCCGAGTCGGCGTAGCGCAGATAGGGCAACACCAGCTCAGAGAGGGGCATCTCGCTCTGGCTCATGAGCTCTAAGACAATGAAGGCGGTGATAATCCCTGAGTCGGCTCGATAGTTATCGCGGTAGTAGAAGTGACCCGAGTGTTCGCCCCCAAACACGGCACCCGTTTCGGCCATGACCGCTTTAATGTAACTGTGTCCCACGCGCGTTCGTACGGCCACGCCGCCCTCTTCGCCAACAACTTCGGGCACGGCCTTTGAGCAGATCAAGTTGTAGAGAATCGTCGCGCCGGGAAAGCGCTTCAGCATTACCGAGGCCACCATGGCAGTCGTGGAGGAGCCACTGACGGGTTGAGCGTTTTCGTCAATCAGAAAGACGCGGTCCGCGTCGCCGTCAAAGGCCAATCCGATGTCGGCACCGACTTCAAGTACTCGCTTCTGGAGATCCTTGATGTTGTCAGGGTTCAAAGGATCGGCGGGATGGTTTGGAAAGTTCCCGTCAAGCTCGGGATAGAGAATCTCTACGTCAAAGGGCAGTCCCGCAAAGACCAACGGTGCGACAAAGCCGCCCATGCCGTTCGCGGTGTCACAGACAATCTTCAAGGGGCGAAACGAGGCGACGTCGGCGAAAGAGTGCACGTGGGCGACCCACTCTTTGGTGAGATCGAGTTGCGAGTACGTGCCAACGTCGCCCGGCACCGGCGGGTCGTAAAACCGGTTCGTCAGGGCCTCGATCTCGACGAGACCGGTTTCGACGCCCACGGGCTTGGCGCCGGCGAGACACATCTTGATGCCGTTGTACTTCGCGGGATTGTGCGAGGCGGTGAACATCGCACCCGGCACGCCCAGGTAGCCCGAGGCGAAGTAGAGAAAGTCCGTGGACGCGAGTCCCAAGTCCACGACGTCAACGCCGACTGCTTGCGCGCCTTTGGCGAAGGACTGTGAAAGTGCAACACCCGAGGTGCGCATGTCACGTGCGATGACAATACGAGGCGACGTCGTGAACGTAGCGAACGCTGAACCCACGGCCTCGGCGACTTGCTCGTTGAGCTGATCGGGGTAGGTGCCTCGAACGTCGTACGCCTTAAAGATTGCTGTCGTGTCCACGACTGCTCATCCTACCGGCGTAGGTTTCGTCGCCTTCTCAGCACCACCCACAGCGTGACAAACGCGCCCAGCGTCGTCAGATCACTTATGACGTTGCCCAACGTCAACGCCGGGGTACTCGTGTAGTTAAGCGACACGTTCTTCGACGTTGGAACGACGACCATCAAGTTCGGACTCACCCGGTAAGGACCGCTCGCGCCCGTCGCGTGCCAGCGCGGGTAGTACGAGATCTTCACGAGTACCGGCACGCCCACGCGACTGACGTGAAATGACACTGACTGCAGTCCGACGTTGACGTGGGTGACCTTCACGCTCGAGAGTGTCGATGAACTCTTCATCGCGGTAATACTCGTCGCCCGGGGCCACGAGGCTGGCCCCGAACTCGCGGCGAGGACTCCCTCGATCGAAGCAGTGATCCACCACTGCTGGTTCGCGTCGAGCCAGTTCGCTTGACTCGAAATATTGGCCACCACGTTCGGCAGTTTCGTCAAGGCCTGCACGATAGGACTGTTTTTTATCAAGTAAATGTGCCACTTCACGCCCGGTGCGGGCCAGTTCCTCGTCGTGGCGATCTGGCGAAGTTGGGGATCGGCGTTGGCCTCTTTGATGACTTGGGGTGAAAAGGCCATGTAGTACTTCACGCCGAGCATTTGCAGGTGGCGCACGCCTTCGGCGACGTTGAGTCCCTCGTAGGCAAGCCCGGTCTGAGGATCACTGGGCGAAACGCTGAGCTCGGATTGATCGAGGAAGTGATAGGGCGTGGTGGGTGAAGACTCAAACAAGAGTCCTTCCATTGAGTCCACGCAATTATTCGTCCAGTACGGCAACAACATCAACGCCTCGGGTGTACCAAAACGTTGTTCCGAAACGTTGTACTCCCACATCGCGCGACCACAGCCGTAGCGCTTGCCAAGGTTGCCCATCAACGTCATCAAGTTGTGGTACTCGGGCCATCCCGTCTGCGCCTGATAACCGCCGTAGTTCGTATTCGCCCACGTGCTTACTTCGTTGCCACCCGTCGCCAGATGGAGTTCATTCGCGATTGGCTGAATCAGTCCAGGGACCGTCGAAAGTATCCCGAGCAGTGCCACGACAGCGGTGGCGCGGATAATCCGCTCAAAGCGCCACTGCGGTTCCTTCGCCCCTTCGAGGATCATCACGGGCTCTTCGACGGGCTCGTGCTCGTCAACGTCTTCGTCGACGACCTCGTCGTGGGGAATATCGTCGCCCCGGGTGTAGAAGGGCACTCGGCGAAAGCGCAAGGGTACGTAGTCAATCCACACCCAAGCGACGTAGCCGACGAACCATCCAGCCACGAGGTGAATCGTGATGAACCAAAAGGGGATGAGCCGTTCATTCCATATCGCGCCCTGAGGATCAAAAACGAAGGCGAGTACTGAGAGTACCGTCAGCGTTGAGAGCACCATGCCGAGGCGGTCGCGTACGCACACCGCGACGACTACGCCCACGGCACCGAGAATGATGACCCAACGATCCCCCGCCGCCCCGCCCGTGGCGTTGAACCAGCCCATCGTCGCCAAATACGCGTGCAACCCCGTGATCTTTTGATAGCCGAGTGAGTCCGTGTAGGTCTGGCTCGTCGCAAAGGGCAGTAACCACCACGCGGAAAGCCCCATTGACAGCAATCCTGCGCCCAGCGCGAATCGAACCGGCCGCGCGTAGTCCCCGCGCACCAGATCCTTCTGCGTCGGATCGCCTATTCCTCGACGCTGCAAAAGTTCAAAGACCACAAGCACGGCCACGGCGCCAATCGCGAAGAGCCAGGGCAGTACGTGTGCAGCCAGCGTGAGACTGAGTGCGATGGCCGCCATCCAATAACCACGGCCAGTTCGCACACCGCGCGCAAAAAGTCCAATGGTGAGAAGCGCTAACGCGAGAGAGAGCGAGAACGCGTACTCACCCGCCATCGTCGAAAAGAGATTGCCGCCATCAATCGTGAAGGACGCGTCAAAGAGAAAGGGCAACGTGGCGAACGCCAGCGCGACAGGAATTGGACGAGGAGCGCGAAAGAGTCTGCCCATGGTGTACGCCGTAATGGGCATCAACACCGAGCCGAGAATTGTGACGAGCTTCATCGCCACGGCAAAGCCAATGACGTAACTGAGAAACGACGCGAGCACGTCGGGCAAGACGAAGTAGTACGTGTAGGCCGGAATACCCGCGAACCAACCGGGATACCAGGGCGTGAAGTTAAAGAGATCGCCCGTCGTACGCAAATACGCCGGCAGGGCTAAGTGCGCGCCGGTGTCGCCACCGGTAATCAGTGAGGAGGAAAAGACCAGTGAAGGATGGAGGGACCACACCGTGACGAAGATGACGACGAACACCAGTGCCGCGTCTAGTACTCGTAGTGGCGTCCAAAACGCTCGAAATCGTCGCATCAATGTCCCGCGCGATGAATGATAAGGGCTACGAGTGCGGTTGAGTTGAAGGACGCGTGCGTGAGGAAACTCGGCACGAGACGTTTCGTGCGATGAACGACCAACGCGAGCACGACCCCTAGGAGTGCCAGGCCCGCGAACTGAACCAGTTCGCCGTGCGCGAGTCCAAAGAGGACGGCGCTCGCGACGACGCCGAGCCAGAGCGCCGTTCGCGGCGACAAGCTTGAGGCCCCCTCGGTGATGGAGCGAAAGATGACGCCTCGAAAGAACCACTCCTCGAAAAAGGGCGCCCCGAGTGCGGTCATGAGCGCCACGACGACGAACCCCAGACCGTGCGCTGAGTAAAAGAGGTGGTTAACCGGCTTATTGAGGTTCTTCAAGTGAAAGGGTGCGTAGAGGAGATCGACCCCAAACTGGCAGAGCACACCGAGTACTACGAAGATGAGGTCACTGGGTCGTGGACGCCACTGATGGGGCAGAGCGCGCAGATGACCCTCGCGATGCGCGTAGAAAATCGCCGCGACAAATCCCACCCAGAGTCCGAGAAGGCCAAGCGCGTTGGCCCACCACGGCGGATTGGCGGCCTTCTCCAAGGCGTTCAGACCACCGGCGTAGTTCGTGACGAGTGTGCCGATCTCCAAAAGCAACAGTGCGAGAATCTGTCCGGCTAAGAATCCGATAAAGCACGCCACCAGAATTACTCCGACGCGAGGTCGGTTCTCTAGTGACGCAACGGAGGTAGTGCTCAAAGGCGTGACGCTTTCAATTTCAAGTTATGCACAGGCGTAGCCGACATCTTGCTGACGCCCTCTAGATTAGATACGTGGCTGACGCACCAAACGAACCTAATCAACCGAACGGCATTAAGAAGTTCCTACCAGGTGGCGATAAGCCCATGGCGCCCCAGGCACGGAGACGCCTCGTCACCATTCTCATAGTCTTGTTCATCTTGGGAATCTTGGTCATTCCGAGCATCTTCAACTCCAAGAACGTCAAGACCCTCAGCTACTCGACGTTGATCCACGACGCCAACAAGCAGCAGGTCATTTCGGCGGCTATCAATAACTCGAGCGGCGTCATTTCGGGCCAACTGCTCAACGGCACTAACTACACCTCCAACGGGCCAATTCCTGCGCTCACGACCGAGGTCCACCAACTGCAGTCGGACAGCGTCACGGTCACCTTCGCGAACTCTTCGGGTCTGTTCTCCTTGTTGCTCCCCTACCTCATCTTTGTGCTCATCTTTGCGGGCTTCATGTTCTACGCCAGTCGCCAAGCACGTGGACAGATGAACGGCATGATGTCCGTGGGTCGCTCGAAAGCGAAACAGTTCAATGAAGATCGTCCCAAAACCACCTTCAATGACGTGGCGGGTTATCTCGGCGTAAAACAAGAAATCAGTGAAGTCGTCGAGTTCCTGAAGAATCCGATGCGTTACAAGAACATCGGCGCGACGATTCCTAAGGGCATCTTGTTGGTGGGGCCTCCAGGTACTGGAAAAACCATGCTCGCGCGCGCCGTCGCCGGCGAGGCGGGCGTGCCCTTCTTTTCCGTGTCGGGATCAGACTTCATGGAGATGTTCGTTGGTGTTGGCGCCAGTCGCGTTCGCGACCTTTTCGCCACTGCTCGCAAGCAGTCACCCGCCATTGTCTTCGTTGACGAGATTGACTCAATCGGTCGAAAGCGCGGCGCGGGACTCGGTGGTGGTCACGACGAGCGCGAGCAGACGCTGAACCAGATGTTGAGCGAGATGGACGGTTTCGAGCCCACTGAAGGCGTCGTGGTCATCGCCGCGACGAACCGACCCGACGTGTTAGACCCCGCGTTGCTTCGTCCCGGCCGTTTCGACCGCCAGATCGTGGTGCCGCTCCCCGACCTCGAAGAGCGTCTACCGATTCTCGTTATTCACTCCAAAGGAAAACCGCTTGACCCTTCGGTGGACATGAATCTTGTCGCTCGCGGAACTCCTGGCATGAGCGGCGCGGACTTGGCGAACCTCGTCAATGAAGCGGCCCTTCACGCGGTGCGCCGTAACTCAGAGACGATCGGGATGGAGGACTTCGAGTCTTCGAGAGACCGCGTGTTGATGGGTCAAGAGCGCAACACGATGGTCCTTCAAGACGACGAGCGCGAGCGCATTGCCTTTCACGAGAGCGGTCACGCCGTACTCGCCTACGTCCTCGACAAGACCGATCCCCTCCACAAGATCACGATTATCCCGCGCGGCATGGCGCTTGGCGTCACGATGACGCTGCCCGAAGAAGATCGCCACATCATGGCCCGCGAGCACCTCGAAGACTCATTGTGTATGCGCATGGGTGGGCGCGTCGCGGAACTTCTCGTCTACGGTGACCTCTCGACCGGCGCCGCCGACGACCTTCAGCGCAACACCGAACTGGCTCGGCGCATGGTTCGCGAGTGGGGCATGTCCAAGGAGATCGGTCCCATGGCCTGGGGCTCGAACAGCGAAGTCTTCTTGGGCGAAGGCCTCATGCACACGCGTGACTACTCCGACCACACCTCCAAGGTCATCGACGACGAGATCGAGCGCATCCTTCGCGAACAAGAGACTCGCGCGATTGAAGTACTCACCTTGCACCGCAGGGGCCTTGAGTCACTCACCAGAGCTCTCCTCGAGCACGAGACGGTTGACGGCGCTGACGCGGCGCGACTCATTGACGAGGCCAACGGCGAGCCGGTCCACCCCGAGGGTACCCGCACGGTCAGCGCACTAAGCGGCGTTGGAAAGTCAAAGATCGCGACCAAGGAAACGGTGCCCGTAGCCGCGACGTCGCCCGCCACGACGCAAGTTCCGCCCACCCCTAACTGGCAGCCGCCGACTCTACCCGCCGTTTAAAGGCGCAATCACGTTCACGCCTTTGGGCGTGCTCGGTAGCGTCAAACCCACGATTAACGCCGACTTGTTAGAAGTGACGAGATACGACTGATGTTGTGCTGTGGCCATCGAAGGAAAGAGCGACAGCAAACTCTCGGTCGTGTTGGCGCTCAACGTCTGCACTTTTGATTTCGCCGCCTTGGCCACACCGTCACTCAGTGTTGATACCGAGAATGAAAGAGGCTTCGCCGAGGTGTTGGTGACCGTGGCCGCGGCGAAGCCAAGTTCGCTGAAGTTGCGAATGAGAAACGAGCTGCCCGGTTGCTCTGGAGCGCTGAGCGCTACCCACGTGCCTTGCCCCGTTGCCAACGAAGAGATGACGGGCAGGTTTGATTGCATGGTCAAACTGGCGTTACCGGCCGCGGGAATTGCCGGGTTCGGCGTGATAGTGACCAGACTCGTGGTGAACGGCGACACACTGACTGTCTGGGGAACGACGTTAAATTTACTGAGCGCCACCTTGATCGTCACTTGAGCGGGCGTGGCGTTGGGATTGGCGATACGAATCTGCGCGGTGGCGTGATTCGTGGTCGTGACCTCGGGGAACCACGCTTCCTTCGAGGCACTCGTGGCGCCTTGATTGAACGAGACCTCACCGTTGGAGTCCTGCACGCCGGTGATGACGAGTGACCCACGAAGAACGTTGATGCCCACGCCCACGTTTGAGGTATTGACCACTTGCGTGCCGAGGTCAATCTGCGTCTGCGTGTGAGCAGGAATGGAGAGCCCCTGGAAAGACTGGGGAGCCGCGAAGCCAGCGGCGGAGTACACCGTGGCGTTGAGCACCGCAGAGGTACCCGTGGGGTTATAGATACTCACGTGCGCGCTCGAGCCCACCAACGTGTCAAAGCCCGTCGCGTACCAGTGTTGGACCCCCTGGGCCTCACAGGGCGCCTCGGCGCGATTAGTGCCAATGGTCTCGTCGCCCACCACGCCGCCGCCGCTGATCTGTACCGCAACGCCAAAATTTTCGCCCGGGTCGAGAACGCTCGGTTGAATCGCCTGCGACTCGTGCGCGGCAAGTTCAATGCTGCTTGAGTACGTCTTGCCCGTTTCGGAGACGATGTTGAGGCTCAGGTTGCGGCTCGCGGACGAGGTGTTGTAAAACGTCACTCGTCCCGCCGCACCAGTCGTGCTGGCGAGACCAGTGCAGTAGAGTGCGGTCGACTCCGCGTCCAGCGACTGAGTGAGGCCACTCGGCAACGTCGAAGGATTCGATGACGTACGAAGTGACGTCAACGCGCCCGTCGCGACAAGGACCACCGTGACCACGAGCAAGAGAGGAAATCGGCGAGTCTTAGCCATCGCTTCCATCCTTCTCGCGCGTGACTCTGCGCGGTCTGCGCCCGGTAAAGAGCCACTCGAGACGGTGGATCCATCCAAAGCCCAGCCACACAATCCCCCACATTCCCATGGTGAAGAGAGCGAGAAGTCCGTTCAACGGAAACTGATGCAGGACAATGGTTCCGGTGGGCGTGAGCGCGCTCGATTCGACACTGTAAATCGGCGTCCACGTGTTAAAGCTCGTGCGAGCGGCGGCTTTCCCGTTGACGTCAAGGGCGAATGCGTCCGCGGGCGCTAGTCCCGCGATTACCGTGGTGCCCGAGGCGAGCAGGCCGGTGAATGACGTGGAAGAAAAAATCGGCGTCAACTTCGTTGATCCGGTACTCGAGGCCGCCACGATGCCGTGAAAGAGAGAGTTCGAATAGACCTCAACCGACGACGTCTTGAGATTCAACGAAAGATCGCTTTGATCACTCAACGCGGTGGCGAGCACGCCCGGCGCTTGATGCATCAGCACGCCCTGTTCTCCGGGCGCCGACGTGTTCATGACCACAATCGTCGAAATGCCCGCTGGCGCGAGCAGTTGTCCGAGTCGAACGGTCCGACCGGCCATGGCGCTCTGGAGCGCTTCCATGATCACGTCGCTGGTTCCTGAGTCGGGAGGCGTAAAGAGTGTCGTTCCTCCGGGAAGTCCATCCATCGACGTCGCGGCTTCAAGACCGGGCGCCACGGTCCAACCCGACAGTGGCATCACCGAGGGATCGCCAAGCCACAGCACCCGGTACCCACCTGCATTTGAGGGCGCCAACGTGCTCAGTGATCCCGCGATGCTCGACGAGGGAAGATCAAAACGACCGCTCCCAAAGCTCGCGAGAAACGGCAGACTCGCGACCACCATTGTCGCCACAGAAAGTCCGGCCGCGATTTGGCGCCAGCCAAAGCCAACGTTACGGAGATCATGCTCAAGAGCGCTCACGCCGAGGCCAATAAGTGACGCGAGCATGACGGCGTAGAGCGCGAGCAATACGTCAACGTCCGGCGCGAATGACCCAAGCCAGTGTCGCGTGACCAGGGCGCTCAGCACCAACGTGAGCGTCGCGATGACGGCCAACTTCGACGCCACGCGGCGACGATCATCCTTACAGAGCGCGAACGCGAAGAGTGCGGCCACGGGCAAGAGCCATCCCCACCACGTCGTGCCAAAAGTCCCGTCAACGTCGCGCAGCAAGAGCATGAACGAGGGTGCCGACCAAGGACCACTGGGAAGCCCAAAGATCTCGAAAGCCCGGCGTCCCGCAAAGAAGACGTCGATCGTCATCGGCAGCAAGAAGATCGCGACGTTCAAGACCAAGGCGCCGAGGAAGCGAGCAGGACGGCGAAAGGTGTTGTCGTGGTCGGGCTCAAACAGACGGGCCACGACGACGCCGACGACGACTAAGCCCACGACGACGAGGGTCGCGGGCGCCATCGCGCTCACCAGTGCGATGAGCATGATGAGGACCATGCGCTGACCAGCCTCGGTTGTTCTCCACCCTCGATGTCCAAAGGGCAACGCGGCGTCGTAGGGGCGCACGCGAAAGCCCGTCACGTCCATCAACTCAAATATCCTTCGCACGATAAAGGGCAGTCCCGCCACCGCGACGAGTACGTCGACGCGACCTTGGCTAATCATGTTGAATCCGAGCGGCATCGCGGCGTAGGCAAAGGCGCCAATGATGCGCGCTCGATTCGACACTCGACCTCTCAACAGTCGATAGACGCCAATCGCCCCGACGGGCACGGCAAAAATAAGCGCGAGGCGCGGCAAGGCGCCCATGCGCCCAAACACGAACGTGCCCGCGAACGCCAACACGCCGTATCCGGGCATACCCGGCGTTCCCGTACCCACGCCATTAGGTGACCACGACGCAAAGAAGTGGCGCCACGTCGACCACCACGAATCGAGAGGTGCCAAGCGACCAATGAGTGGGAGGGGTGTGGCGACGAGATTTCGCGCTCCAATGAGCCACAACAGTGCGACAACACCCACCACCGCGGCTTGGGTGCGAAACGACGTCATGAAACGTGAAGGGCGAGATCGCTGCTCTAAGAGGCCGCTCTCTGCGATCTCATCGAACTCCTCTTCTTCAGAGAACGCCGCGGCAAAACCAACGCCTACGTCAACGGGCTCGTCGAAGATCTCGACTTCCTCTTCCGCGGGCAATATGCCGCGCGCTCGGTCGTACCCTTCGCGCAACAGCGTGACGAAGAAGTGCTTGAGGCGACTTGCTCCCCCCACTTGGAGTCGGCGCAGCTCGGCGTCAGAGAGTACGCGAAGAACGTGTAGTTGACGACGACGTTTTCGAACGCCCTTTCGTTGCTTCAAGAGCCAACGCCACGATCCAACGATCGCGCCCGCCCGGTCGGTATCACGTCCCGCCAACGCAATTCCCACTTCAACGACGTCGAGCGCCATGAGCATCAAGAGCGTCCAGATCGTCGTGCGACGTCCCCAGCCGGTCGCTACCACGAGCAACTGGTGGCGTCGGCGTAGGTCCGCTCGACTCGCGCGACGCGTCCCAATCGCCGTCACCGGACGTTCGCCCGTAGCGATCGTCTCGCGATGGGCCACTTTGGCCAGCGGCGCGACGACGATGCGCGCGCCGGCGACTTGCGCGCGCCAACAGAGATCGAGGTCCTCGCCGAGGAGGGTAATTAGAGGGTCAAAGCCCAGCAACGTCGCAAAAAGATCTGCTCGAACCAGCGTGACCCCTCCGGGTGCCACGAACACGTCGCGCTCGAGGTCTTGTTGTCCATGATCGATCTCGCCTAACTCCACGCGATCGCGAACCACGCCAAAACGGTCACACGTTTGGCCAGCGTGCAGCAGCACCAGAGGATCCTCGTAGGCCACAAACTTGGGCGTCACGATGCCGGCGTTCGTGCGATAGGCCGCCTCGACCATCAGCTGAACGGCGTTGGGCTCGAGACGCACGTCGTCGTGACAGAAGAGGAAAAAGGCCGATCCCTCCACCATGAGCACGGCCTCATTACAGGCCGCGCCAAATCCTCGATTCTCTTCAAGAATGCGCACGAAGGCGTTGGGTGCGACCGCGGCCACTCGTTCGGCGACGAGTTGGGCGTCCCCGTTTGCGACGACGAGGATGCTTAGTTCTTCATAGTCTTGAGCCACCAGAGAGGCCGCTGTGGCCTCCAGGCCCGGCCCAGTACCGGTGGTGACGATGACGGCAACAACGGCCGGAGCACGAGAGTCCATCAGACTTTCAAGGCTAGTTGGCCTCGAACAGCGATTTTGACGACAATGACGCTCAAAACCCTTGTAGTGCGGTCAATTGTTACATTTCACGACGTCGCGCGACGAGATCATCGACGACGTCCACAAGCGACACGTGCAGAGGAATCAAGGGCGACCAACCCGTCACTTGATTCAATTTCTCGAAACTCCCTCTCGAAACAGGAACTTCAATAGGTCGCAGCAACGTTGGATCGACGACGAGTCGCACGTGAGGAGCTATCTGGTCAACGAGTTGCGTGGCGATGTCGCTAATCGCGACGTCGTGGCCCGAGGCGACGTTGTAGATCTCACCGGTCACGCCAAGTTGTGCGAGCAGTCGATACGCGCGCACCACGTCACGTACGTCACTAAAGTCGCGTCGCGTCGAGAGATCCCCGACAGGTATCTCTTCCTCGCCAGAATCGCGCGCGTCCAAGAGGCGAGAGACGAGAGCGGGCACGACGAACGAGGTTGCCTGCCCTGGACCGAGATGATTAAAGGGCCGGGCGACGATCACGCGCTGACCACGGGTTCGCAGCGCCTCGTGCGCGACGTGTTCGGCTTCAACTTTGCTCGACGAGTAGGGATTGGCCGGCGCGACACGAAAATCTTCGCGAAGTGGCTGGTCATCTTCTCGAACAACGCCGTAGACCTCTGAGGAACTCACGACAACGGTCGTTGAATTGGGCGCCACGACGAACGCGGCGTCTAGTACGCGCTGCGTGCCTACAACGTTGACTCGCGTGAACTCACTGGCGTTCTCCCACGACTCACCCACGTGGGTGAGAGCGGCGAGATGGTACGTCACGTCAGGTCGCACGTCGTCAAAAATCTCGCGCATGGCGACCTCGCTCGTGACGTCATGCTCGCGATCAATGCCTCGAACATCGTCACCACTGTCGGTTAAGTGCGCAACGAGGTGTCGTCCGACGAAGCCGTCGGCACCGGTGACGAGGACCCGCGTCAAGGGGTCCCCACTGCCTGTTGATAGGCAACGATATGTTGGTCAACGCAGTAGTCCCAGGTGAAGTGTTCAGCCCGTTGGCGCGCGCGCGACGCCCACTGGAGTCGCTCGCTGGGACCCGACTGCAGCGCGTCAAGCAGCGACGAGGCGAGCTCCTCGTCGTCCCCCGCCGCAACCAGACGTGCGCCGTCGCCGGCGACTTCGGCCATGACCGTGTCTTTTGTCGTCACTACCAACGCACCGCACGCCATCGCTTCGAGGACGGGCAGACCGAATCCTTCGCCTCGTGATGGGTAGGCCACCGCTTTCGCTTGGCGATAGAGGGCGGGCAGCAACGCGTCGTCCACAAAGCCCAGATGGCGAATGCGTGCTTTAAAGGGATGCGCAGCAAACTGGGCTTCGAGGGTTCCGTCACCCCATCCGACTTGGCCGGCGAGCCACAGCTCGACGTCATCGTCGTCTCGAGCTACTTCACTAAAGGCCCTCAGCAAGACGTCGAGGCCCTTTCTCGGCTCGACCGTGCCCACAAAAAAGATGTAGGGAGTGTCCACGCTGAGTCGATGAGCGTTGAAGATCACGTCGTCCTCGCCCGATGGTCGAAAGCCGATGAGATCGACGCCGAGGGGGGCCACCACAATCGGCGCGTGCACCGGCACGATCTCTTCGATAAGTCGAGCACTGAAATCACTCACGCTCACCAACACACGGGCGTGTTTGGCGGAGTAGGTAATGGCGCGGCGAAAGAACGCGACCTTGCTTCGCTCGTGCCATTCGGAATTTGTAAAAAACGTGAGGTCGTGAATGGTCACGACGGTGGGCGTCGACCCACGATGAGGCATCGTGTAGTGCGGTGCGTGCCAGAGGTCGACGTTGCGCGCGACTTTGCTCGTGCCGAGCATCCACGCCTCGTAGGCGAGGCGCGCAACGCGCGCGTTGGGGACCAGTCCACTCACCGACGTACCAGGAGCAAGGTCTTGCCAACGCGTCGTGTCATCACGGCGCGTCACCAGTGTCGTAGCGACCTCGCGCGCGGGCAACGCTTTCGCGAGCTCGGCAATGTAGCGGCCCGCGCCCGCGATCTTTGGCGGTACCGCCGAGACGTCGAGGGCGACTCTCACGCCCATGCCGCCAGATGATCGAGTGCCACGTTCTTCCACGTGAGCGACGACACCGTCGCGCTCCGGCGCTGGCGCGCAACTTCGTCAGTTCCAAGGGAAAGAGCGCGAATGAGACCGGCGGTGATCGCGTCGACGTCGAGTGGATCAACGAGCACAACTTCATCATTTGTCGCCACGCTTGGCGTGGTCGTGCTGGCGACCACGCGTGCCCCCTCGTGCAACGCCTCCACGGGCGGCAGTCCCCATCCCTCGGCGCGCGGCACGTACGCGACCACTGACGCATCACGGTAGAGACCTTGGAGCATTGACCTCGCCACGAGCCCAAGAACAACGGCGTCACCTCCCTCTTCGGAACCCCAACCCTGAGGTCCCACGAAGACGAGAGGTCCAAGCTCAACGTTCGACGCGAGCGCGGCCGCGTGCGCGTCTCTCAGTCGCCCGAGATTCTTTCTCGGTTCTCTGGTCCCGGCGTACAACGTGAAAGGCCCAACGACGCCGTGCTCGCTAAGAAATGCCCGAACCTGGTCAGGCGCGTCGCTCCTGGTCTCGTCACCCACACCTAGACGCGACTCGTGTACCCGCTCCTTGGCGAAACCCTCGCTCATCAACCGTTGAGCGAGACCTGGCGCGGTGGTAACTATTCGAACGTCGTCACGACGTTTCAACATCTGGAGTCGACGCTCATGGAACTTGATACCGCGCGGCGTACTGGCGCTCGGCTCGTCTCGCCAAAGCAGATCGTGCAGCGCCACTGAATGCACGGCCCGCTTCGTGCCACCGGCGAACGGACCAGCCACTGAGGTGGCGTGCACGACGTCACTCTGAGCCGGCACGCCAAGAGGCCAGCGAGACCACACGCGCGTTAATACCTCAACGGGTGCCCACGTCGTGACCCAACGCACTGCCAGTTCCGAGACGTCTTGAGTTGGCGAACCCTTGGGCGCGATACCGATGAGTGCCAGCGCGTCGTCGCCTAATGCATTCAGTCCGCCAACGAGTCCTCGCACGTAGGTCGCGATGCCGCCGGGCTGAGGTCGATAGAACTGATCGAGCGAAATACTGACGGTGCGAGTCACGAACTCCAGCCTCGCACGACTTCTCGATAGAGGACGGCGTACGCCCGTGCGGCCGTCGCGGGAGCGAAATCCTCGGCCCTTGAGCGTCCAGCCGCCACCACAATGGCCCGACGAGTCTCACTCTCCCAGAGTTCGCTCAACGTCGGCATCACCTCCTCGTCGCCTTCAGTAAGTGCCGCGGCGCCACTCAGTACTTCTCGATTAATGGTGGTCGCGCGCGCAATCGTCGGCACGCCCGCCGCTAGCGCAGCAATTGCAAAAGAGGGAAAACGGGCGCCATCGGAGATATGCAGCACGACACGTGCTTCGGCGAGAGCGCCGCGAGCTTCGCGTCGCAGGCGCAACGTGACGTCGAGGTTCCTTGAACGAATGCGCTGGGCGACGGTGGCACTGGTGACGGCGACGACTTCGGCACCGTGACTCTTGGCGAAAGCCACGAGGTCCGGCGCCAACTTAAGAAAAGGTTTCACGACGCCGGTGAGATTCACGACCAGCGCAGTTCCCTTCAACGTTGGTTGCACCAACGGCACGGCCGGGGGCACGACGACGACGCGAGCGCGATCGACGCCCAAGACGCTCAGTACTTCGTGGCTCGCGCTGCGCGTCGAGGCGACAAGGAGTGCCCCGTGACTCACCGCGCGGCGCAGCTGCGTGACGCGCTGGCGTTCTCGGGACTCACCACGCAGTGGACGTAGATCGTCCACCGAGATAATGAGAGGAATCATCTTCGTTGGCGGCGTCGCGCGCCCCGCGACGTGCACCACGTCGACACTGGGCAAGAGTCGATCAAGTGAAGGACCGAGACTTCGCTTCCACAGAGGCGTCCACAACCTTCGCATGCTAAGTCGCGCTTCGTCACTTGACGTGGCCGACGTGCGGCTATGAAAACGCACCAACTCACACTCGCCGGTTGCGTCGAGCGCGTTGGCTAGATCGTTCATTGAGTTGCCGAGCGATTCGAGCGATCCATCAAGGTCGAGGCCGACGCGCGGAACTGACGAGCTCACGAAGTCAGGGCGAGGGCTCGCATCGCGCTCGTCCACTCGGGCCAAAGTTTTACGGCCCAGGGTCCGAATGGTTCAGTACTGGTGGCGACAACGCCGATACCTTCGTCGACGTTCAGCAGCATCAACGCACCACTTTGGCCAAAGTGACCAAAACTGGCTCGCGGCCAGTCGCCCATCCAATGTTCTTTCTCGCCGCGCACTTCGGGGCCGAGTCCCCACGGACAGGGCGAGAATCGCCCGAAGCCCGGCACGATTCCGTCAAGCGCGGGCATGTAGGGCCTAATGATCTGGTCCCGCGTCTCTTTTGAAATGCCGTCCGGGCGCAGCCATGCCTCAGCGAACGTCACCAAGTCGTTCGTCGATCCGTTCACGCCTGATGACGGGCGCCCCACCAGGGACGTGCTCGTCATGCCAAGCCCGCTAAAGACTCGATAGTCGAGCCAGCTCGCCGGCGTCACGCCGTCCATGATGGCTTGGACCACGTAATCAATCCCGTAGTTCGAATAGACCCGCTTCGTGCCAACGGGTACGTCCGCATCCCCCTCTTCGAGACCTAAACCGCTGCTGTGCGAGAGGAGATTGGCAATGTTGGCGCCTCTGGGCCCAACTATTTGGCTGTACGAGTGCAGGTCCCAGTCGCTCTCAACGCCAAAGGCCATCGCGACGGCCATCTTTGACACTGAGGCCCACGCTCGCACGTCCTCAAGATCGCCGTGCTCGACAACACGTTCGAGCAGACCGTCGCGCATTCGAAAGACAACGTAGGCCAGAGAGCCAGGCCACGCGGCGTCGAGGGGATTACTCACAACACTCGATGATATCCACGCGCCCCTAGAGTTTCGTAGGTGATAACCGTTCTCAGTGGAGGCGTCGGCGCCGCTCGACTCCTGCGAGCCCTCAGCAACGTCGTTGAACCTTCAGAGATCACCGCGATCGTCAACGTTGGTGACGACCTCGTTCTTCACGGGCTCACTATCTGTCCCGACCTCGACACAATCACGTACACGCTGGCGGGTCTCAACAACGACGAACTTGGTTGGGGACTCAAGGGAGAGACGTGGCGGGTCATGGAAGAACTCGACGCGCTTGGTGGTGAAGCCTGGTTCCGACTCGGCGATCGAGACCTAGCCACGCATCTCTACCGGAGCCAACGACTGAGCGAAGGTGCCACCAAGACCGACGTCGCGGACGAATTGGCTAAGCACCACGGAGTCAACGTTCGACTCCTGCCGGTCACGAACGACGTCGTGGCGACAGAGTTCGTGACCGAACAAGGGCGCCTCTCTTTCCAGGAGTACTTCGTTCGCCACCACCACGACGTGGTCGTACGCGCCGTCGAGGTCGTGGGGGCGAGCGCGGCACGATCGACGCCTGAGGTCTTGATGGCGCTGCGCGACGCCACTCGCCTCATCATCGCGCCGTCGAATCCGCTCATCTCCATTGACCCGATTCTCCAGATTCCCGGTGTGCGCGATATTCTCATCACTCGTCGCGACGACGTCGTCGCGGTTTCTCCTCTCGTTGGCGGAGCGGCGCTGAAGGGTCCCGCTGATCGACTACTTGGCGAACTCGGCTACGAGGTCTCCACCCTCGGCGTCGTTGATTTCTACGAGGGACTCGTGGGAACGTGGGTTATCGACGAGGCCGACGCCGCGCTGGCTGATCAGATTCGCGAACGCGGCGTGCGCGTGGAAGTCACGACAACGATTATGGCCGAGAGCGACAACGCGCAGCGTCTCGCAAAAGTGGTGCTGGCGTGAGTGAACTGAGAATCGTTGCTTTGGCCTCGACTGTTCAAGTGCAACCCAACGACGACCTCGTGACCTTGTTACTGGACTCGCTGACGAACGCCAACGAAACGCTCCAGCACCACGACCTGCTTATCGTGACGAGCAAAGTCGTGTCGAAGTCGGAAGGCCAGGTCGTTCCTTTTGACGGGACCGAAGAGCACAAAGTAGCAATCGTGGAAGCCGAATCCGTTCGGATTCTGCGTCGTCGTGGAACGCTGCGTATTACTGAAACGCGACACGGCTTCATCAACGCCAACGCCGGCGTCGACCTCTCGAACACTGATGACGCCACCGCGGTGTTGCTACCCAAAGACCCTGATCGCTCCGCTCGGCGACTGCGCAGCGAAATAGAGCGTCGTACCAACGTCGACGTCGCACTTCTCATTACTGACACCTTTGGCCGAGTGTGGCGACAAGGCGTCACTGACGTGGCACTCGGCTCTGCCGGTCTCAAACCTCTACTCGATCTGCGCGGCACGAATGACGCGAACGGCAGGTTGCTCGAAGCGACTGAGGTCGCCATCGCTGACGAGATCGCCGGCGCCGCGAACTTGGTGCTCCACAAAGCGGCCGGGACGCCCTTCGCGTTGATGCGCGGCCTCGATGAGTCGTTCTTTGGACCCGGCTCGATCGAAGAGAACATCGTTCGATCGAAGCGCGACGACCTTTTTCGCTAACGAGCGTCGCGTTTTGCCCCGATCGATGGGCGTTCAACCTATTCTCCATCCGTGGACAAGAAAATCGCTGCGATCATCGTCGCGCTCGTCTTGGGCGTCGTGGCCATCACGATCAGCGTCGTCGCGTTGGTGCAAAAGACCACCGTTGTGGTGGCGTCCGGTCACGTAGTATCACTGCGCAGCGGCATTTACGCCGACGGGGCGCCCGGTACACCGCACTATTTCGTCTCATTAGAAGTGTCGCCTAACGGCTCGATCACGGGCGACGTTGACTATCTCTATCAAGACGGAAAGACCGACGTTGCCCTCACGTTCCTCGGGACCGGCCAGGACAACATCGCCAATCTCCACGTGGGCTACGTCAACGCATCCAACGCCACCAGCGAAGGACCGACGTCCATCACGATGACGTGGGGACCGAACTCGATCCTTATGGGCGATTGCGGCTTCTTCTTACGACGGGACTATCCGAACAGACCCGGGTGTTATTTTCATTACTCGGCGAACGGTCTTCGCTAAGACGCTTCACCCAGAGTTCAACCGCTTCTTAAACGCCGCCGAGTCGAACGTCGCCGGAAAGACGCGATTCAGCCGCCACGTGCTCTTTCGCCCCGACCACACACGTTGGACCAAGTTCTGAGTTCGTCCCAATAACTGCTTCGGGACCGATGATCGACGTACGAATCACGCAGCCGCTCTGCACGACGGCACCGGGTAGAAGAACAGCGTCTTCGAGAATGACGTCAGCGCCAACCACGCAGTCTTGGTCGATGACTGAGTTAATGATCGTCGCATTCGCGTCGATCGTTGCCGTGGCGTGGCGCCACGAGCCATCAACGACGCCCGTGAATGTGTGGCGCGAGTTGCGACCCTTCAGCACGTCGACGTTGGCCTGAAGATAGAGCTGCGGCGTACCGGTATCGAGCCAGTATTCGTCGTCCTCCAACGCGAAGAGCGTGCCCGCTTGAGCGAGCAACGGGAACGTCTCTCGCTCAATGCTGACGGGCCGGCCGGTCGGGATGAAACTTAAGGCTCTCGGTTCGAAGACGTACGTGCCGGCGTTAATTAAATTTGTGGGTGCCTCATCGATTGGTGGCTTCTCGACGAAGGCGATGACTCGTCCATCGGGCGCCGTGGGCACGACGCCGAAACACGAAGGATCCTCAACGGGGTGCAGCGCGATCGTCACTTCAGCACCGCGCTCATGGTGAAAATTTAAGAGCCGCGTGACGTCAAGATTGGTCACGACGTCGCCGTTGACGACGAGAAACGTCTCCTCAACACCAGCAAACGTCGCCGCGAATCGAATCGCGCCCGCGGTGTCGAGGGGCT
>Ga0208357_1000028_pt1 | contig 102044 bp, 86 predicted proteins | sample NGESurdeep092012_6_FD_184487 | JGI IMG/M metagenome (GOLD analysis project Ga0208357, IMG submission 184487) | Arctic peat soil microbial communities from Barrow, Alaska - NGEE Surface sample F52-2 deep-092012 (SPAdes) | ecosystem: Environmental > Terrestrial > Soil > Wetlands > Peat ...
TCGGCAGCCAGCAAGCACCGACCACCTACCAGCAGATCATCCAGCACGGTCCACGGTCACGCAGCGAAGCTACCTGAGCTAACCGGCCACGCACTAGGCGCATAATTCCGCGGATTTCGACGACCGATTCCGCTCTGGCGCGGGCCCCAAACGGACTTTTAATCCGCGCGTCGCGGGTTCGAGCCCCACCGGGCGCACTTCAATTCCAGCCCACCCTGGCCCAGGGCCTTGGCCCACGCCCGCCCCAGGTATTGGCCCGCCGCCCACGCGCTGTTCGAAGGAGATAGTCGACTTACAAGGTCGATTCGGCGGAAATGCTCCTTGCAACTCGACTATCTCCTTGCAACCGAGGCCTAGCGCTCGAGTTCGGGGTGCTCGAGCGCGAATTTCTGCTCGCGCTTCTCCTGGCGTGTGTTCTGCAGCCCGGCGGCAACCACCCAGATCGCGATCGGGATGAAGATCACGAATCCGGCTCCGAACAGGATGTACTCCACGGGTGCTCCTTACTGCTTGGTATTTACTGCTTGGTACTGCGTGAAACGAAAGCTACGGGGCCGAATGACACGGCCATCACCAATCATGCCCGATAATCTGCCTGCCTACCCAATACCAGACATCAGGCTTCTCGATGACAGCAAGTTGGTAGTGTGGCAGCAAAGTCGGTTTGAGTGTCACGGGGTCCAGCGATGGCGGGCCCGGCGACACCGGGCCCAGCGACAGCTGGCGCGGCACCGGCAGAACCTGGGTTGGGGCATCCATTGCTGACGGTGGTCGAGTTGCCGGAGGAATCGGATGCATTCGTGCTCCAGATCGTCGAGACCGTACTGTGCCACTTGATTCTGGCCAAGGCCGCCGAACTGCGCTCGCAGACGATCGGTGACTTCAGGTTCCAGGGGCTCGGTACCAAACTTCCGGCGATCAGCCGGTAGCGTCCTGCTGAACACCCAAGGGTGAGGTAGTCACTAAGGCCATCACAGTTCGTCTGAGCGGATGCGCCGCGTCGCCGTGGCCACCGGGGCCTCCGCGACATGCCGCCCCGCCGGCTGGCGCAGGCGCCCGTCGTGCAACTCCAGCACACGGTCTGCACGCTGCATCAGCATCGGATCGTGCGTGGTTACCACGGCCGCGACACCCTCGTTGTGCACGAGGTCGACCAGCAGGTCCATCATCGCCGCTCCGGTCAGACTGTCCAATTGGCCGGTCGGCTCATCCGCAAACAGCAAGCGCGGTTTGACCGCCAGCGCGCGGGCGATGCCCACCCGCTGCTGCTGACCGCCGGAAAGTTCTGGCGGGCGCTGCGCCGCATGATCGGCGAGGCCCACGCGATCAAGCAGTTTTGCGACGCGTGCATCGCGTTCAGCCGGTTCCACCTCGAGCAGCCGCAACGGGATCTCGACGTTCTCCGCTGCTGACAACACCGGCACCAGGCCAAAGGTTTGGAAGATGAAGCCGAGCTCACGCCTGCGCACGTCGACCAACTGGTTTTCGGATGCTGCGCTCAGCTCGAGCTCGCCGAGCCAGACACGTCCTTCGGTCGGTCTGTCCAGGCCGCCGAGGAGATTGAGCAACGTCGTCTTGCCGCTGCCGGAGCGACCCCGGATCACCAGCAGCTCCCCCGAGGAGACCTCCAAACTCACATCCGCGACGGCGGTGACCGGCGCGACGCCGTCGTCGAACACGCGCGTCAGGCTCTCCGCCCAAAGTACCCGGCCGGCGGCATCTGCGTCACTCATGGCGTTGCTCCCCCGCACCCGATTCGGCCTGTTCGCCCGACTCTGCCTGTTCAGGCGACTCTGCCTGTTCAGGCGGCTCGGCCTGTTCGGGCGACTTCGCCTGTTCTGACTCCGCCTGTTCGGACGCCGCGAGCCCGGGCCACACCCCGACGTGGTCCGGCTCCAGTGCGAGACGCACCCGGTCGCGCAACTGAAGCGATGTCAGATATTCCTGCGGCAGTTGCAGCCGTCCGACCCTGTCGATCACCGCGAACTCCTCGGCGATCGTGCGCTCGGCACCGGATTCGTGCTGCTCGGTGCGGCGCAGCACCTCGGTCGACGTGCGCCCGTCGCGAATCTGAACCGTGCGCCTGACGTGCTCGGAGACGGTCGGATCGTGCGTCACGATCAGTGTCGTCACACCCAGCTCCGCGTTGACTCCGCGCATCGCTTCCAGCACATCGGCGGAGGTCCTCTCGTCCAGCTCACCGGTCGGCTCATCCGCGAGCAGCACGGCGGGTTCGTTCGCCAGAGCCACAGCGATCGCGACCCTCTGCTGCTCCCCTCCGGAAAGCCGGGCCGGCTGTCGGTCTCGGCAGTGCCCCACCTCAAGCAACTCGAGCAGCGCGTCCACACTGAGGCGCTCCACGCCCGCAGCCCGTGATCGCGTCGACCGCGTCGCGCCTGCGACAGAACGCGCCATTGCCACATTCTCGGCCGCCGTGAGATACGGCAGCAGATTGCGGCCGGTCTGCTGCCAGACGAAGCCGACGGTGTGGCGCCGATAGTCGACCCGCTGCCGCCGACTGAGCGCGAGCAGGTTCCTGCCCGCGACGGATGCCGCCCCAGCCGTTTGCCTGTCCAGTCCGGAAAGGATGCCGAGCAGCGTGGACTTGCCCGAGCCGGAGGCCCCCACGATGGCGACCATCTCCCCGTGGTCCACGCGCAGGTTCAGACCCTGCAGTGCCTGCACTTCGACTCCGTCCGAGGCGTAGATGCGCACCAGATCTGAACACACGATTGCGTTGTCACCCTCGCGCGAACCGAGCGCGGAATCCGTGCCCGCACCCACCCCAGCCCCAGCCCCAGCTCCCGTCGCAGACGTTGTCATGGGCTATTCGTCCTCTCCTGTTCGCAAGATACTCGCCACATCCCATCGGCGCGCGTTGAACGACGCGACCGCTGCCACCGCCGCGCACAGCACGACGAATCCACAGCAGGCAAGCGCCACCAGCCCCGTGTCGATCAACACTGGCGGATGCGCGAGCCCGCCGGTGAACGCGGCGAGATTCAGCGGCGCAAGCACCACAGCCGGCAGCACGAGTCCCGCGACGATGCCGCCGATCAACCCGGCTGCCACGATCGGCGCGATCTCCCACATCACCAGCACGGCCGACTGTCGCGCGGTGAAGCCGAGCGTGCGCAGCATCCCCGTGAATCGCCCGCGATTGTCCGCATTCATCACCAGGGTCAGCGCAAGTGCGAGCAAGCAGAGCAGCACGGACAGGGCGACGCCGACCATGAGCATCCGCTGGAGTCCGCCGACAATGGGTGCGCTCCGCGCCGCGTCGACATGCTCGGCAGCCGTCTCGACTACAGCGTTTGTGCCGCCGATCGCCTGCAGTCGTTGTGCGAGCTCCGCTTGATCGGTGCCTGCCGTTGCCTGGATGAGCGCTGTCGTTACAATCAGCGGCGGCAGTTCGAACTGTTTCGGCACGGCACGGGCATCCAGAAGCACCCACGGCGTCGTGGTGATGAAGTCCCCCGGGGCCGCGGTCGGCGACGCCACTCGCACCGACAGCGCGCTGCCGTCGCCGGTGAGTGTGCCGTCGCGTGACGTGAGGTCGGTGTCCCAGCCGCCGAGCAGCATCGGCGTGTGCGCATTCTGTGGGCGGTCCAATCCCTCCGGAGTGCGAACTGACTGCGGAAGGTCGCTCTGCAGCCGGGCAAGCGCGCCCGTGTCTGCGAGCAGCAGGAACACTGCCTGAGACGAACCGCCCAGGCTCAGTGTGGCGTAGCCGCCCTGCGCGACCGTGACGAGCGAGGCAACACCGGGCGTGCTGCGCATCCGCGCAAGTTGGGTTGTGGTCAACTGGGCATCACTCACGCTGAGGTCCGCACCGACTTGCCCTCTCGCCGCCTGCTCGACTCCGGCCGTCTCGGTCGTGAAGATCACTGACGAGAAGACGCTGACCGCGACTCCGACGAGCACCGCAAGTACGGGCACGAGCACGGCAACGGAGGTGCGCTCACCGCGAATCGCCCCGACGAAGCCAACGGCGCCGCGACGGTGGCGCAGCACGGCCGCGACAGCGGCAAGCACTGCGGGCAGCACCCGCACGACGACGATCGCCACGACGAGGCAGATCAGCAGCGGGGTAGCGACTACGAGCGGATCGGCGGCTATGCCCCCGATCGCGGGGGCTAGACCGCGCTGGAACAGTGTGACGGCGGCGACGACCGCCATGGCGATGACCACGACCTCGACGACCCAACGCCAGCGGGCAAATCCGCGGCGGCGCGCGATGACACGCTCCGCGCGCGACCGCGCCGTGGCGAGCACCACCATGGCCAGGGCGGGCACCATGGCGCAGCACGCGGCGAGCAGCAGCGTCAGCGCATCCGTCGGTCCTGGCAAAACGAGCAAGGTGACGATGGCCCCGAGCACCGCTGCGGGCAGGCTGACAGCAAGCGCTTCCAATCCGAGCGAGCCGCGGATGCGTAGAGCGGATGCGCCGCGAGCGGAAAGCAATGCCAGCGTGCTGCGCCGTCGCTCCACGAGCAGTTCGACACCGAGAAAGAGCACAGTGAGCGCCACGCCCAACGGTCCGGTGGCGAGCAGAAACAGCAACGTCTGCGCTGGGCCCGCCGCGGCGACATAGTCGGACAGCGTGGCGTCGAGCCGTGTGTCGAAGCGCAACGGCACCGTCGCACCAGCTGGAGGCGGTGCTGCAACGAACTGCGCCAACTGGCCTTGCACAGTGCCGACCGTTGATGCGTTGAACGCAGAACTGTTCACGCCGTACCAGCCGGAGGTGTTCGCACCGACCTGATAGACGAGTTGATGCCATTGCGCCGGTGCGACCCAGCCGATTGCGGTCAGCCTGAAACCCCGGTCGCCGAGGTTCTCCAGCGCAGCGTTGGCTCGGAGCGGCTCACGTTGCCAGAAATCTGCAGCCGAGCGCGGGGTGATCGTGCCGACCAGCGTCACGGTACCTGCAGTCTGCGCCCCTCCCAACGGGATCCGCCGTGTCTCACCGAGCTTCCACCCCATCGCGGCGGCCGCAGTGCGGCTGAGTACGAACTCCAGGGCGGTGTCGTTGTGACCGGGAGACGTTGCTCGAGGCCAGCGTCCTGAGGACAGCGTCGACACCTCCTGCAGGCCGGAATAGCCCTCCAGTTGCACCTTGTACGCATAGTTGAAACGCGGTCCTGTCGTGTTCAGCGGCACGCTGCGGGTTGCCGCTTCCCCCCGCACAAGTGCATTCTTCAGCGGTGCGGGCATCGATGCATGTTGCACCGCGAGTTGTTGCGCGACAATATCCGTCACGGTCGGCTGGCTCAGAAGATCGCCGGTCACTTCACCGTGATACGGATACGTCGTGATGTTCGTCTGCACATCACGCAAAACGGGCGAGGTGACCGACACCCGATGCTGCAAATCACTGGTCAGCAGCGCCGCGACAGCACGCGGCCATGACGTCACCGCGATCGTCGCGATCAGCACGACCACGCCGAGCGCGATCAGTCCTCCGCGAAACGCGGCCGCCTGTTTGAGGTGCAACCGAATTCCGGATGCGTCGCGCCGGCTCACAGCGTCGCCTCCCGATATTCGGTGTCCCCGGCCTGCCTGCCGACGGCCGCAGAGTACGCGAGAACCACGCCGGCGATCGCAGCAACAACGACCAGGTAGCCGATCGAGAGCAGGATTGGATCGACGGCTGCCTGAACAGGCAATGCCGCCGGCGCCGTCACGACGGTCAGCTGCGTCAGTGTCGGCACGACCAAAAGCGCCACGAGCGCGCCAGCCACAACACCGATCACGGCTGCGATCGTCGCGACGACCGCCAACTCGCCGCCGCGCGAACGTCGCTGTTGCCGTGCCGAGAAGCCCAGTGCACGGAACACCGCCACCTCCGGCCGACGACGACGGGACAGCGCCGCCGCAGCAGCAGAGAGAGCGATCACGGCGAGAGCGACACAACCAGTGCAGCCTAGCCACAGCGCGAGCGTGGCGGCACCCAGGAACCGCTCGACGAAGGTCGTGTCCGGCAGCATGACGACCGCGCCAGGGCCGGCTACCGCCGACACGGCGGGAAGCACCTGCTCCGGGTGTGCCGACGCAATCCAGATCTCGTTCGCGGCCACCGGTGTTGCGCTCGAGCGCAACAAGGCTTCCTGAAGGGTCGGCAGGTCGAACAGCACGGCCTCGGAATGTTCACCGGGGACGACCGGCACGATCTTCGCAATCGTGGCTGCGGTCGCCCACCAGCCGCCGTCAAGCGACACGCTGTCTCCAACCGATAGACCGTTCGCGCGGGCGAGCGTTGCCGTCACGACGACAGCCGGCCGGCGCGCCTGGCCTGGCATCAGGCGCACCGTGCTGCCGAGAGACGCGTCGGTCTTGGTCGCCGTCAGCCCAATGCCCGTCGCGACCGAACGCGGCGGCGAATCGGTACTCGTCCCGCCAGTGCCCGACGCGCCGGTGCCCGACGGAGCCATACCGAACGCATCCGGCGCTACGTGCCAGCCGTGCGCGCCCGACACTGCCACGGCGACATCGACGCCGGCCTGGGCCGTCGCACCTGAACGGGCCGTTGCGCCGCTGAGTGTCCACCGATAGTGATCGCCGAGCACTCCCCCGCTGAATGCAGCGTCGACCGCAACGATCTGCCACGGGCCACCGATCGGCAGGTCCGCTGGTTTCGTCACGACCGTGGCTGCCGCAGCAGGCTTCGCCGCTTCAGACAACGTCGCGAGCACCGTGGCCGGGTAGGTGGCCGGAACGACGGTGCCGTCAACATCCGCCAGCCATACCGTGACCTGTATGGTGCGCGGCGCCGTGTCGCCGTCCGCTGTTGCGGCAGCGGGCGGTGCCACCGTCGCTGTGTACGCGATCGACAGCGACCGGGTGCCGCGCGGCAGCGCGATGCCTGCCATTGTCGCACCGGCGGCGGAGCCAGCCGATGTTGAGCCAGCCGACGCGAGCGCCGAGCGGATGCCGTCGGCGTCGATTGCGCCACCGTCCGGTGCCATCGCGTCTGCCAGCCGTGCGACGGGAACCGCGACGACGGGTGCCGTTCCGGTGCCCAAGACGGCGTTGCCGCGCATCGCCGGGATCGCGGCGGTCACGCCGCGTACGGCCGCGTACGCCGCGGCATCCGCCCCGTCGTTGATACCCAGAACCGGGGCGGCTGTGCCGGTCGACACACGCAGATCGCCCGCATTGACAACGTGAGCTGCGGAAACTCGATACGCAGACCAGGTGCCGACGAAGCCGGCGGCCAACGTGGTCGTGGCCACCGTCAAGATGATCAGCGCTGCCGGCGCGACGAAGAAACCGAGCCCCCTGCCGAGTTGACGTGCGGGCAGCACCGGAATCACTCGGGGACCGCGCGATGCACCGTTCTCGACGGTGCGCGTCAGCGGGCCGAAGACGGCCAACCCGAGCAGCACCGCTGCCAGAAGGGCGAGCGCGGGCGCGATGACTCCCGTCGGGTCGAGCGATCCGTCGGCGGCCCCACCCGCCGTTCCGCCAGTAATACCGCCGCCGGTGCCGTATTGCAGGAAGCGCCAGAGCGTGAAACCCGCGGCGACCACGACAAGCGCCGTGAAGCCCAGTGAGGCTACCGACCGCGCCCGGCCGGCTTCGCGGACAGTGCCGAGTCCGCCCCGCAGACTGATACCGACCACGCCGAGCTGCACGACGATCACGGTCAGCAACACCAGGAGCGTCGGCACGACGAGCACGGCCGGCGGCGGGAGCGAGCCCGTTCCCAGTGCGAGCGCCACGGATGCTCCGGCAACGCCCACCAGCGCGCCGACCGCACCGATAGGCGCCGACTCCGCCGCAGCAGCGCGCATCAACGTGGCGGCAGTCGCACCCCTGGCCCGCAGCAATGTCGTCTCGGCCGCGCGCGTGTCCGCGAGCAAGCGTGCGAGCAGAATCAAGGCCAGCACCAGAGCGACCGAGAGCACGGCGATCGGAAGAGACACCACCGCGCCGAGAGAAGCAAGCGACGTCGTCATTCCGCGCGCGGTCTGGCCGCCATCGCCTGACACGGTCACGATGGTCGAGGTCACAGCAGCGTCGGTGCCCAGTGCGCCGGAGAGCGCACCGAAACCGCGAACAAGTTGCGGCAGCTGCGCCGGGGTGAGTGCGGCGGCGTCCGGAGTGACCACCCAGCTGACCACGGGTGTTGCATCCAGGTGTGCGAGGGCATCCGAGCCGACGATCAGCGGACCGACTGCGGCGCCTGAGCGTCCCGTCACAACCTGCCGGTCTCCGAACCACAGCGGATCGGCCGCGTCGTCCGCCCGCCAGGTGGCCGCCACCCAGAGGTGCAGGGCTCCGGCGTCCGATGGGATGTCGACGGCGTCACCGACCTTCAACCCGAGCAGCCCCGCTGCCGTCGCCTGTACGGCGACTGGATAGGACTCGGGCAGTCCAGTTACGGGGCGCACGCCGGGCGGCCACTGCCCTGCAACAACGTGGATTCGGTCCCGCACAGCGCCAGCGTCTTCGAGCAGGATTGCCGTTGCCAGGCCAGGCCTTGTCGCACGGGCCGGGGCGAGCGCGACTGGTGCGGTCGTGACGCTGCGATACACGTGCACGTCGACACCGCGCATTTCGTGCGTGATCACAGTACGGGCCGCCGCATCCTGCGCGGACGCATTCGTGTCCAACGTCGTCTCCGCCCGAACGCTCACGGTCGGCACCGGACCGGCGACAACGGTCGCACGCACGGCAGGACGCTCTGACTGCAGCGCGAAGCCGGCGATCGTCACGATCAGAAAGGTGGCCACAACGCAGGTCGCGGCGGTCGCGGCCAGAAGCCCGCGCCTTGCGAGGGAACGACGCAACCAGAGAACCACGCGGCTCACCCGTTGCCCCCGCCGTGCACTCGATACAGGACGGTGGCGTGGCCCGGTACGACTGCGGAAATCACGCTCGACGCCGTCGTCGCCTGTTTCGACCAGAGGTCGGTCAGCGTGAGGGGGCGCGCTTTCGAGCCCGCCGCGGCGCCCGCCGAGCCGGCCGCGTCGCCGGCCGAGCCGGTCGGCAACGTGATGCCGACAGCGGCTGCCGTGGTCGACATCCGTTCGCTGTGGTCGTTCGCATTGAACAGGGCGACAGCGACGTCACCGCCGACCAACGGTTTCGCGAACACGAAGAGTCCGCCGGCGGAGGTGAGCAGCCTGCCTTGCACGCCGAGGGCATCCTGATCGAGGGCGATGACATCCGTGTTCGTGTAGATGGCTAGGGTCGCCGCTGACGCGGTGCGCAAGTCCGTGCCTGCGATCAGTGGCGCGGCCATGATTGCCCAGAGTGAGAACTCGGATTTCTGTTCGGCGTTGGTCATTCCGCCGTTGCCGATCTCGAGCATGTCCGGGTCGTTGAACGCGCCGGGGTGCGCCGCGGCAGCGAGCGTCGCGTTCTGCTTCACGATGCTCAGCATGCTGGCGTAGCTGTCGGTGATATCCCGGGTCGTGCGCCACATGTTCGAGATCGCAGGCGCCCAACTCGGCGCATCGCGCCAACCCCACTCGCAGATCGAGTACACGATCGGACGGCCCGTCGCCTGCAGAGCCTGCGCCATCGTGGTGTAGCGCTCGAGGTAGCGAGCCCTTGTGCCGGCGCGCTCCGACGCCGTGCCGCAGTTGTCGTACTTGAGCAAATCCACACCCCACGCCGCGAAGTCGTTCGCGTCGGTGACCTCGTGGCCAAGGCTTCCGGGGTAGTTCTCGCACGTCGTCGCCCCGGCGCTCTCATAGATGCCGAGTTTCAGCCCCTTCGCATGAACGGATGCCGCGACCGCGGCGATCCCGTCGGGAAACTTCACCGGATCCGGCACCAGATGACCGCCGGCGTTGCGTTTGTGCGCCATCCAGCAGTCGTCGATGTTCACGTAGTCGTAACCGGCGGCCTTCATGCCGTTTGCGACCATGGCGTCAGCTGTCTCTTCGATCAGTTGAGCGCTGACGTCGCATTCGAACGCGTTCCAGCCGTTGAATCCCATAACCGGAGTGCGCGCCAGGCCGTTGTCGATCGTCGTCGGCAACGGTGTGCCGGATGCCTGCGCAGGCGCGACCTGCCCGGTCGATGACGCGGGCTGCCCCGGGCCAGAGGACACGCATCCGCCGAGTGCGACGACGATCGCAAGGCAGGCGGCTGCCGCGACGCCGTGTTTTGCCACCGCCGAACCCGCGGCCGGGCCTTCGTCGGCCCGGGTGCCACGGCTGCTCAGAGACCGGTGTGCTGCACGCCCCACGCGACGCTCCAGGTCTTGCCCGGGGCGAGCCATTTCAGGTCGCGGCCCGAATTCAGGGCATTCGTCGGGGCCGTCATCGGTTCGATCGCGACCGCCAACTGCCCGGCTGGCAGGCTTTTCAGCGCACGCGACGTGTACACCTGCACGTAGCCGAAGTGCTTGTCTGCCCACATCGACACCGTGCGTCCATCCGGCGCGGTCAAGGTCTGCTGCGAGCGTCCATTGACGATCGCGACGCTGCCCCATCCGTCGTCGAGGTGGAGGTCGCCGACGCGACGGCCCGCGCGCAGGTCGAATTCCGTGCCGTCGACCGGATGCTCATCGATCACGTTGAGCCGATCGTCGACCGTGAAGTGCGTGGCTGCGTTCAGCGTGAGCGTCAGGTCTTCTGTGGGAACGTCGCCGATGGTGAAGTACGGATGCGTTCCCACCGCAACCGGCGCATCCGCCGTTCCGACGTTGGTCAGCGTGTGGGTCACCGTCAAACCGTCTTCGACCAACTCGTAGCGCACGCTCGTGTCGATGAGGAACGGGTATCCGGCCTGCGGGAACACTGTCGCCGCGAGTGTGACCGCGTCGTCGCTGCGCGCGACGAGCGTGTACGGCGCGTAGCGCAGCAGCCCGTGAATGGCGTTGTCGAGGTCCGGCTCGGTCAGCGCCAGCTGCTGCGATCTGCCGTTCAACTCCCACCGGCCGTCCTTGACCCTGTTCGGCCACGGCACCAGCACGATGCCGTTGCCGGACGGTGGCGTCGAATCGACGGCGAATGGCTCCGTCAGGTCGATGCCGCCCACACTGTAGTGACGCAACCCTGCAGCCACTTGAGTGATGAACGCCCTGGCCTGCCCTGCAGCCGTTCGCCTGGTGAGTTCGTACTGTTCTCCGGTCGGTGCACGCATTGCTCTAGCCTATTGCGCCGCCGCGCTGCCGCGGCGAACGGCCCCGACCGGTTCCCGGACCGTATTCAGGCTCAACCGCCAGGTGAAGACGTTCACCCGGCGGATCCGGCCTTCCAGCCTGAAATCGGCACCGGCACACCACGAAAGCGGCCCGGGGCAGCTGCTCCGGCGGTGTTTCGCCTCTGCTCAGTGACCGACGACCACGACGGCTGGGCCGGCGGCCGCACGCAACGCGGCGAGCGCATCCGGATCCGCCGTATCGCCCGTGATCACGGTGTCGAACGCGGAAAGCGGCCCGATCCGGCCCAGTTGCACGGCGCCGATCTTGGAGCCGTCTGCGACGACGACCGCACGTGAAGACGCCGCGACCATCGCCCTCTTAACTTCGGCTTCCGGCAGGTTGAGGTTGGTGACGCCCTCGAGCGCGTGCACACCGTTGCAGCCGATGAAGGCCAGGTCGACGTGAACCTGTTCGAGAACGACGGCTGCCAGCGGCGCCACGAGCGAATGCTGAAGCGGACGCAGCGTGCCGCCCGTCACGACAACTCGAAACCGCGGGATCGCGACCTCCAGTTCCAGGGCGATCGTGAGCCCATTGGTGATCACGGTCACATCGTGCAGATCCTCCCGCGCGACGAGTGCACGCGCAACCGCCGCGGTCGTGCTGCCGACATCCACAAGCACGCTGGACCCCGACGCCACGAGGTTAGCGGCAGCGAGCGCGATCAACAGCTTCTCGTCCGCCGAACTTGCAAGCGACCGCTCGAACGATGGCTCGACACTGTCGATCGCGACCGCCCCGCCGTGCACACGGCGGAGCACCCCGGATGCCTCCAGCGCCCCGAGATCGCTGCGCACCGTCACCAGGCTGACGCCCAGTTCCTCACTCGCGTCCACGACACGAACGAATCCGCGCTCGGCAACCATCCGCGCGAGTCGCTCGTGACGTCTGTCCTGAGGAGGTCGCTCGAATGAAGGCTCCATGTCGTTACGATTCCTTTCGTAATCGAAACCGCAGTTTTCGCTATCGTAATACCATGCTCACCTCAGGGGTCACCACAAGGGTGTCGCAGCTGGCAGACGGGCGCGACATCGTCTACTACGACGATGCAGACACCACGCTGCCGGCTGAGCGCTCGGCCGATTTGCGCACTCTCGAGCCGCGTCCGCTCACTGCGACGATGCGCCAGGACGTGCTGACCGGTGAATGGATTTCTATTGCGGCGTCACGGCAGAACAGGGTTGTGCTGCCGCCGGCCGAATTGGACCCGCTCGCGCCGCAATCGCCGACGAACCCGTCCGAGGTGCCGAGCAACTACGACGTCGCCGTGTTCGAGAACCGGTCGCCGTCATTCGGTCCTGCGCTCAGCGGTGAGAACGCGCCGCTCGGCCTCGCAGACCTGGACGAACTCGGGATCGGCCGCACGCGCACCTCGGTCGGCCGCTGCGAAGTCGTCTGCTTCAGCCCGGAGCGCACCGGATCGTTCGGCAGCCTGAGTCGCTCTCGCGCCCGCACGGTGATCGAGGCATGGGCGGATCGCACCGCGGAACTGTCGGCCCTCGAGGGCATCCAACAGGTCTTCCCGTTCGAAAACCGCGGTGAGGCGATCGGGGTGACCCTGCATCATCCGCACGGTCAGATCTACGCCTATCCCTACATCACGCCGCGGACGCAACAACTCGTCTCATCGGTCGAGGCATACGGGCCGACACTGTTCGAGGACATTCTGCGCAGCGAACGCGCCGGCGAGCGGCTGATTCTGTCCGGCGATCACTGGAGCGCGTTCGTGCCGTTCGCCGCGCGCTGGCCCCTCGAGGTGCACATGTTGCCGCACCGCCAGGTCGCCGACTTCGCGGAGACGAACATCGAGGAGCGTGACGAACTCGCCGTGCTCTACCTCAGGCTGCTCCGAGCGGTGGATGCTCTGTACCGCACTCCGACGCCGTACATCGCCGCGTGGCATCAAGCGCCGGTGGCGGCGCATCACGACGACATCCGCTTGATGCTGCAATTGACCTCGCCCCGCCGCGCCGCCGATAAGCTCAAGTTCTTGGCGGGCAGCGAGGCCGCAATGGGCGCATGGATCGGCGATGTTCCGCCCGAGAAGCAGGCAAAACAACTGCGAGCCGCCTTGGCGAAGTCGGACGAGGAGAACCCTGTATGAGCGAGTCGAACGGCGGCGCTTTGGGCGGAGCAGCGCGCGCCGGTTTCGAGCAGCGCTTCGGCTCAGCGCCGCACGGCCTTTGGGCCGCACCCGGTCGCGTGAACTTGATCGGGGAGCACACCGACTACAACGACGGCTTTGTGCTGCCGTTCGCGATCAATCGTCACGCGGTCGCCGCGCTGGCCGTGCGAAGCGACCGGCGGGTGCGGGTTGCGAGCGCGTTGACCGATGACGTTGTGGAGGCCGAGCTGTCCGAACTCGGACCTGGCACGGTCAGCGGCTGGTCAGCCTATCCGCTCGGCGTCGCGTGGGCGCTCGGCCAGGTCGGCGCAGATCTGGCAGCTGTGCCCGGCTTCGACCTCTTTCTCGAATCGGATGTCCCGGTCGGCGCCGGCCTGTCGTCCTCCGCCGCGATCGAGTGCGCCGTAGCCGTCGCATTGAACGACGTCTGGCGCCTCGAATTCGACCTCAAAACGCTCGTCAAGGTCGGACACATCGCAGAGAACGAGGTGGTCGGCGCGCCGACCGGCATCCTCGACCAGTCCGCGTCGCTGTTGGGTCGCGCGGATTCTGCGATCTTCATCGACTGTCGCAGCTTGGAGACGGCGGTGATCCCACTCGGGCTCGACGACGCCGGCCTGGAGATTCTCGTCATCGACACCAAGGTCGAACACGCCCATGCGGATGGCGGCTACGCCGCACGCCGCGCCTCGTGCGAAGCCGGCGCCCGGGCTCTCGGGGTGGCGTCGCTGCGCGACGTGTCGGTCGGCGAGCTGGTTCACGCGCGCGACGTGCTCGACGGCGAAACGTTCCGCCGAGTCCGTCACGTCGTCACCGAGAATCAGCGCGTGCTCGACACCGTGAAACTGCTGCGCGAGCAGGGCCCGGCCGCCATCGGCGACCTTCTCGACGCATCGCACCGCTCACTGCGCAACGACTTCGAGGTGTCCGTGCCCGAACTGGACCTGGCCGTCGAGATGTCGCAGAACTTCGGCGCCCTCGGCGCACGGATGACCGGGGGCGGCTTTGGCGGATCCGCCATCGCACTCGTCCCCACCCATCTGATCTCACACGTTCAGGCCGCCGTCGACGGAGCGTTCGCCGAGCACGGCTACGCCCAACCCGACATGTTCGTCGTGCGCGCCGCGGACGGAGCCCGTCGCTTGGAGTGATCGGGCTTGGAACGATCGGGCTTGGAGTGATCGGGCTTGCCATTCGCCGATCGGCGCGGGTGCTCGCGATCGACGCGCCAATGCTCTGCGACTCGTTGCGCCTGCGCACTGCGCTCGGCTTCCAATTCGTTCAATCGTTGTTGCGCATACAGTTCCGCGTACAACATCCGCCATTCACCGCTTTCGAGATCCGTGCTGTGCAGCACTTTTTGACTGATCTCAGCCTGGCCTCTAAGGCACCCGGCCCTCATCGGGCGAATTCCTTATCTTCGTTCAGATTCCTTTCCGGCCGGCCATTGACCCCAATCATCAAACTCATTGTGCGCAGAACGTCGGAATGCCCGGTCATTCCGACGTTCTGCGCACAATGAACTGCTGAGCGACCGCGCAGGCGCTAGGCGCGCGGGTGCGCGACGCCCGCGCAGGCAGCGATCACGGCGCGGGTCGACGCGCGAGGAAGTCGTCCAGCTCGGCTTGCGTCGGCGCTGTCGCCGGACCACCGCGGGTAACTGAAAGAGCTGCGGCGGCGTTCGCGCGCCGTGCCGCGGCATCCGGAGTCAGGCCCGCGGACAGATCCGTGAGGAACGCTCCAACATGTGCATCGCCTGCGCCATTGGTGTCGATCGCGGTTACCGCAAAGCCTGGGGACAAACGAGGCAGCTCACCCGGAGGCACGAGCAGGCAGCCGCGCGCGCCGAGCCTCACCACGATGCCACACCGCGGCGATCGGATGGCCAACGCTGCGGCCGCGGCATCCGCGCTGCCCGCGCCGGTCAATCTCAACGCCTCACGCTCGTTGCAACTGAACCAGTCGGCACGAGCCCACACCCGCTGAGCGACGTCCGGCGCGATCTCGTGCCCGAGCGGACCCGGGTCGAACAGAACACATGCCGAATCAGGAATATGCCCGAGCCATCCGGCGATTGCGCTCGCGTTCGGGTCGCGCAGCAGTGCGTATCCCGAGATGACGACGCTGTCCTGGTCCCTCACCGGGACGGTCGCAAGCTGCTCGGCCGTCAGGAGAGCCTCCGCACCGACGACGGTCACGAACGTGCGCTCGCCGCCGGCATCCGTCAGCGCGATATCGTGACCGGTGTCAGACTCCGGTGTCGGCTGCAACAGCACGCGGATGCCCTCGGCTGCCATCGCCGCGCGCGCCAGGTCCCCAAACGGCCCGGTGCCGTGAGCACCTGCATAGACGGCGGGCAGCCCCTGACGCGCTGACGCGACCATGACGTTGAATGCCCCACCGGGATGCAGGCCTCCCGCCTGTGCGACAACATCACCACCGCGCTCGGGCAGCATGGGCACGGTGGCCACCAGGTCGATCACAACGTTTCCGACACAGATCAGCCGCGATACGTCGGCCGAGTGCTCTGCGGGACCGTGCACGCGGCCAGGCACACGGCCGGGCTCGCGGTCCGGCGCCCCGCCGATCACGCGGCCGGGCACGCGGCTGGGCGCATCGGCGGGCTCGAGGCTCACCGCAGCTCCAGCAGTTGCCGCGCCAACGGTGCGAGGTCGAGCCCGTTCACGGATCGCACCGTTGCTACGGCCGCTGCGGGGAGACCGTGCATCCCAACGCACGCCCCCGAGACGGCGCCGACCATCGCAGCGATCGTGTCCGTGTCACCGCCGAGCGCAGCCGCAGCACAACAGGCCGTCCACGGGTCGGCCCCGAAGAGCGCGAGAACACCGAAGGCTGCTGGCACAGACTCCTGCGTCGCCAGGCTCGTTCCCACCAATTCCGTGATGTCACGCAGCGAGCCCTGCGGGTCATCGCGCCGCGCCAGCGACACCGCCCACTCGATGCGGCGAGAAACATCGGCCCCAGCGATCCAGTGGCCACGGCCTCGGCCGAGCGCAGCCGCCCGAATCGCAAGCTCGATGGCCTGCTGCATGGATGCGCCGTCGATACCCGCACTCACCGCCGCGGCGACCGCCGCCGCCCCCGAGATGGCGATCGACGTATTGTGCGATATCAAGCCTCCTTCGACGACAAGATCCAGGAGCGCGCCCAGACCACCTGCGCCGCGCACGCCCGCCCCATCCGCACCGTGCACACCATCATCGTCGCGAACAGCTTCCGTGCCACCACAACGCCGCACGATTCCGACCGGCGTCACGCGCATGGCTGCGCCGTTGGTCGTGCCGAACCGGCCGGCATCCTCCGCCGGTGTTCCTGCGAGTACAGCGGCGACGGCGGCTTTCGTCGACGGGCCGAGCAGATCCAGTGAGCCTCGCGCGCGCATGTCATTCTCCCACGCGATCAGCGCCTGGGCGAAGCCTGCCGGGTCCACGTGTCCGCCGCCCGCGATCAACGCGTGCGCCAGCAATAGCGCTTGCTCCGTGTCATCGGTGATCCGGCCCGCCGACATCCCCGCCGCGATCGGATGATCGGCGTCGGCCGCCCGGAATCCATCGATCACCCCGAACCGTTCCCGGATCTGCTGCGGCGACATCAACTGTGTCGGCATGCCGAGCGCATCACCGATCGCGAGCCCATACAGTGCAGCGGTCGCACGGTCGAGCGCATCCGCCGACAAGCCCCCGCCGGCAGACGAACCCCGACCGGCAGAGGAGTCTCGACCGGCAGTAGGGTCGCCGCCCGCGTCCGAGCCACCACCCGCAGTCAAGCGTGCGGTCACGCCGAGTCCGCAAGCACCCGGTCGGCCGTAACGATCTCGATCAACGGACCGTAAAGCGCCATCGCGTCGAGCGCGCGCTGGTGATCGGCTGGGCTGACCCCGGCACAGGCATCCGAAACGACGCGAACATGCACGCCGGCATCCGCCGCCCCGAGTGCGGTCGAGAGCACGCAGCAGTCCGTGGAGACGCCGGCCAACACCATCTCTGTGCTGCCGCGCATCGCCGTGGCGAGTTCGTCGCCCCACTTGCCGAAGGTCGTACGGCTCACGACCGCACGCCCGCTGGTGTCGAACTCGCCCATCACGTCGTACAGCGGGTCGTCGGCCGGCACGAGCGCGAACGGCCAGTCCTCGTAATACGGCACCCACGCCCCGATCGGGTGCTCCGGCGCGATGAAGCGCGTGAAGACCACCCGGTCAGCAAAATGCGGCAGCAACCGGCGGACGCCCCCCGACGCCTTCCCGTAGTCCGGGCTCGCCCACGCGCTGGCCGGGTCGGCGAAGATTCTCTGCATGTCGATGGCGACCAGCCACGGCTCGGCTGCGCCCACGATGGGCATCGGTCAGGCCCGCTCGCTGGATGCGGCATCCGCATCCAGCACCGCAGCATCCGAAACCGTTTCCTGCCGGCGGACGGTGCCGCGGCCGAACAGGATGATGGCGAGGAATCCGATCACGAGGGCGACCAGCACGCCCAGGTTGGCATACGCCCACGCGCCGCTGCGGCCGCCCAGGCCAAACGGCCCGAGCAGGTAGCCAAGCCAATCGAGCCAGTGCGCGTTGGTGATCGGGTTGGTGATGAGCCCCCAGCCGACGGCGGTACCGACGATGAGCGCACCGACGGCCAGAATGTTCACGCTGCCGTAGCGGCCGCGCGGGTTGAACAGGTCCTTGTCTGCGTAGTCGCGACGGCGCAGCACCATGTCGGCCAGGAAGATTCCGCACCACGCCGCGATCGGCGTGCCGAGCGTGATCAGGAAGCCCTGAAACGGCCCGATGAAGCTGGACGAGAAGAAAACAATGAAGATCGTGCCGATGATCATGATGACACCGTCGACGCCCGCAGCAACCGGCCGCGGAATCTTCACGCCAGCACTCAGCAGGGCGATGCCCGACGAATAGATGTCCAGCACGGCGCCGCCGATCAGGCCGAGCACCGCGACGATCGCGAACGGGATCAGGAACCAGACCGGCAAGATGCTCGTGAGCGCGCCGATCGGATCGTTAGCGATCGCGCCGTTCAGCTTCGTCGACGACCCTGCTAGCAGCAGACCGAAAATGACCAGGATCACGGGTGCGAGCGAGGAGCCGAACGTGGTCCAGCCGACGACCCCGCGGCTGGAAGATTTGCGTGGCAGATAGCGCGAGTAGTCTGCAGCGGCCTGCACCCAGCCGAGCCCGAATCCGGTCATCATGAAGACGAATCCGCCGATCAGCTGCTGGATGTTGCCGTTCGGCAGTGCGCCGACCTTCGCGAAATCGATCTGGTTCCAGACGAGGATGATGTAGACGATCGTCAGGATGCCGGTGACGATCGTGATGACCACCTGCATCCGCATGATGACGTTGAAGCCGAACACGCCGCCGCCGATGACGAGCAGCACAACGACGATCAGCGCAATCACCTGCGTGAGAACGCCGCCATTACCGCCGAGCTCTTTGAAGACGGTCGAGGTCGCCAGCACGGCGAGCGACACCAGAACGGTTTCCCAACCGACAGTGAGCAGCCAGGAGATGATGGACGGCAGCTTGTTGCCGTTCACGCCGAATGCCGCCCTGCTCAGTGTCAGCGTCGGGGCGGACCCGCGCTTGCCTGCCAGCGAGATGAAACCGCAGAACAGGAACGATACGACGACGCCGATGATAGCCACGAGCGTCGCTTGCCAGAACGAGATGCCGAATCCGAGCAGGAAAGATCCGTAGCTGACGCCGAGCACGGATACGTTCGCTGCGAACCACGGCCAGAACAGGCCGCGCGGCTGCCCGGTGCGCTCAGACTCGTCGATCGAGTTGAGCCCGTTGATCTCCACCCCCAGGCCGCCCGCGGCAGGTGCGCTCGATCGATCCTCGGTGGTGGTCATTGCAACTCCCGTTCATTGTGCGCCGGCCGCTCGCGAGCCGCAACGCGGCCTGCTGTGCGGACTGCTCCGTGGACTCACGGCATGCTCGAACGGTATCGACGCCGACGCCTGCGCGTCAAGGTGTCAGTACGTTCTGCCGCCCGGGAGGATGACGGGCGACCTCGGTGGTTGACTGAAGTCGAAGTCGCTGTAAAGATTGCCAAGCTGCGGATTGTTCTCCCGCACGTCCGGCCGCGGATCGGGGCGGCCATCCGTTTTCGGGTCCAGGCGCTGGCCGTTCAGAAAGTCGTCCTCGATGAACTTGACGTAGGCATCGTGACTGAGCGTTTGATGGTCGATGTATCCGGCCTTCGCATACGGGCTGATCACGATGCCGGGCACACGCAGCCCGTAGCCGTTCTCGTCGACGACCGGCGGTTTGACATGGTCGTAGAAGCCGCCCCAGTCGTCCCACGACAGGAAGATCGCCGTGCTATCCCAATCCGGGCTCTGCATGACCGTGTTGATCAGGCCCGTGACGTATGCCTGGCCTGCGCTGACCTTCGCCGGCGGATGCTCGCTGACCGCGTCGGTCGGATCGATCCAGCTCACAGCGGGCAGCGTTCCCTTCTTCGCCTGCGCGTAGAAGTTCGTCAGCGACTGGATGTTGCCCAGCTGGCCGTCTTGCCGCACGGTGTCGAAGTAGGGCAGCGGGTTCCAGATGCCGGGCGTCTTCGCGTTCTGCTTCACCGGCGCGCAGGTCATGGCCGAATCGTTCTCGCAGTCCGGCTCGGTGCCGTTGAACACGTAGTAGCCCCAGGACACCTTCTGCTTGTGCAGCAGATAGGTCAGATCGGTCCAGGCGTAGTCCGGAGGGGCCAGCTGGTTGGAGGCCGCGATCAGTTTGCTCTTCAGTGCGGCAGGAAGCGTCGCCTTGTCGATGGCGCTCTGACAGGTCGCATACGAATCGGATGCCGCGCACTTCTGCTTGATCAACGCGTGCAGTTCGGCTGCCATGGCCGGCGTGATGCCGCCCTTGGCCAACTCCGCCTGGCACGCCGGTTTGGCAACGCCGCCGCGGCACTCGCCGATGAGGTTCTTCTGCAGGGTTGTGCGGAAGTCCGGCGGATTGCCCGGGCTCTCCAGCGCGTTCACGCAACTGGAAGGATCATCAGCGACGGTGCACTTCGCGGACCACTCGGAGACCATGTACAGGTGCGAAGGCAGGCTCCAGGATGCGTTCGACTCGAACAGGTGATCCTGCAGTACGAAGTCCTTCGCATACGTCCAGTAGTTCGGGATGTCGGCACCGGTTTTGTAGCCCATCACGTCGGTCGTGCTCGTGTTGACGCACAGCGGCGCGTTCGGCGCGCACCCCTTCTTTTGTGCGGTTTCGGCCTGGCCGACGAAGCCGTTCATCTTGCCGCCGTTGATGTCGGCAACGGCACTGCCGGCCCCGTGCGGGCCGCCGGCGTTGACATCTTGAGGGTCGTGGAACGGTTTAACGCATGCGCCGGTTAGCGGGTTCGGCGCGCAGACCGTCGGCACCCCGTTCGACATCGGGATGCCGTCGGCGCCCGGGAACGTTCCGAAGTAGCTGTCGAAAGACCGGTTCTCCTGCATGATGATGACAACGTGCTTGATCGCGTGGATGCCGGGTTCCGCGGCCGTCGCATCCGGTGCTGTCGCATCCGTTGCCGTGACGTTCGCAGCACTGGCGCTACCGAACGTCAGTTGCGCCTGGACGAGCCCCAACGACGCGACCACGGCGATGATGCCCACGATGGCCACGGCCGACATCGCGGAGACGGCCTCGTGGTGTGCCCGCCAACCCGCAGCCCAGACCCGCGCCCGGCGCCTCATGCTCGCGAACGGGCTCGTCGTGCGCCCATCATGCCGTTGCGCCTTCTTCATCGTAGGTCTACCTCCAGACGATGCACCCGCTCACCCATCATCACGCGTGGAGGCGGAACGAGCGCGTTCCACTCTGTGCGAATCCACACAGGTTTGCCGCGCGTCACCGCCGAGTAGGCTGACGATCATGGCAGCACATCCGGACGCCCGCGTGATCACCCTCCCGAATCATGTTGCTCCACAGGTGGCCGAGACTGCGTGGGCAGCACCCGGCTCCGTGATCGTCGGCACGGTCACACTCGGCGACCGGGCAAGTGTCTGGTATAACGCCGTTCTCCGTGCAGACAACGAGCCGATCGTGATCGGTGAGGGGTCGAACCTGCAAGACAACGTCTCATGCCACGTCGACACCGGCGCGCCGCTCACCGTCGGGCGCGGTGTCTCGGTCGGTCACAATGCCGTGCTGCACGGATGCACGATCGAGGACGATGTGCTGATCGGCATGCACGCCACGGTCATGAACGGCGCTGTCGTCGGCCGCGAATCCCTGATCGCCGCCGGCGCACTCGTCACAGAGGGCGCGGTGATTCCGCCGCGCTCTCTCGTCGCAGGTGTGCCCGGCAAAATACGTCGCGAGTTGAGCGAAGACGAGGTTGCGGGCATCCGCCACAATGCGCAGGTCTATCTGGAGCACGCGCGGCTGCACCGTTCTGCGTAGCGGGCGGCGCGCTTACCCGAGTCGGTGGAAGACGAGGATGTCCGTATCCGCCGCCAGTGCGAACGGCACGTCGACCCCGAGCACTGCGGCCTGTGCGCCGGTGACGATGGCATCACTGCCTTCGATGCGATAGCGAGCGTCCGCGACCAACGACGACAGCCGGATGCGGGGCGCCTCAGTGTCGCGTCTGCGATCCCGGTCGCGGTCGTAAACGATCACGCACACACTTTGCGTGTGCTCGTTGGTCTGCGAATACTCGAGCGCATACAGCGGCAACTCCGGTCGACCGTGGACGGTCACGTCGCCGCGGTGGACGATCTCGCGAATCTGCTTGTAGCGAGCAATCAGCTCGCCGGCGCGGACGCACTGGTCCGGAGTCCACGCGGTCACATCGCTGCCGATGCCGAGCACGCCGGCCATCGCCACCGTGAACCGGAACTCGAACGACACGTCGCGCCGGTCGTGGTGACCGCGCTCGTCGGACACCCACGAGCTCATGACGTGCGCCGGATACGCACTCAAGAAGCCATGCTGGATGCCAAGCCGGTCGACCGGGCCAGTCTCATCGCTGGTCCAGACCACGTCTGATCGGGCGAGCACAGCATTGTCGATGCGTCCACCGCCGCTGGAACACGCTTCCACTGTGACGCCGGGGAACTCGCGCCGAAGCATCTCCAAGACTCGGTAATAGCCGCGGGTGTGCTGTACCGACCATTCACGCCCATGCGGATCACCGGCACGGCCGCCGTCGCTGACCGATCGATTCATGTCCCACTTCAGGTAGCTGATCGGTGTGGAATTCAGCAATCGGCGCAGCAAGTCCTCGACCCAGGCCACGACGTCGTCACGGCCCAGATCGAGCACCAACTGATTTCGCACGGTCACAAGCGGGCGCCCGGCAGCCTGATAAACCCACTCCGGATGGCGCCGGTAGAGGTCGCTGTCTTCACTCACGCCTTCCGGCTCGACCCAGATACCGAACCGCATTTTCAGGTCGAGCACCGATTGGGCCAGCGCAGCGAGTCCGTCTGGAAATTTCGCCGGATCGGGCGTCCAGTCGCCGAGTCCTGCCTTATCACTGACACGACCGACGAACCATCCGTCGTCGACCACGAATACCTCGGCACCGAGCTCGGCTGCGTATCGAGCAAGCTCGAGCTGCTGCTCGACGTTGACGTCGAACTCCGTCGCATACCACGAGTTGTAGACGACCGGGCGATGGTGTTCGCCGAGGTCCCGAGCGAGATAATCGCGCTGGTATTTGTGCCAGCCGACGCTGACTCCCCCCGGTCCTGCTGGACTCCAGAGCCCTACCGTGTCCGGGGCGCTGAACGATTCCCCGGGCAACAACGTCACCGTCGTCGTATCGTCGTCGACACCGCAGGAAACACGCAGCCGCTCACCGACCGCGACCGACTCTGCCTGCAGGCGCCAGCATCCGCTCCACTCCAGTGCGATACCGTAGGCGCCCAGCTCTGCAATGGCGTGCGAGTCGTCGTCGAGAGCCGACACCGTCACGACCGGGCTGAACGCCAGCGAGGTGACACCCTGCCGGCTTCCGATGCTGAAGGTACCCCAGTGCAGTTCGACGTGTTCGCGGTGGAACTCGTTGGCCCACGATCCTGCCAGATAGTCAATGCGCGCTCGCTGCCCGACCGGCAGGGCCCAGCCGCCGCTGAACACGCGTGGCAGCGTGATCGTGCGCGATGCGGAACGGTTCTCAATGGTCGCGGATCGACGCACGACATCGTGCGCGACGGACGTGGATGTGCGCGTCGTCAACGTCAGCTCGCCGGATTCATCGACGAACCGTACGATCAGGATGCTATCCTCACCGTCGATCACGAACGAGACGGCCCCGGCGGCCTCCGGATCGGCACACGTGAAGCGTGCCCCGGTTCTCGAGTCGCCGCGGTCTACCAGCAGTTCACTGAACGCAGTGTGTCGGTGGCCGGCGGAAGCATACTCGAGTGGCGCGACATCCGCGGGAGTCACGAAACTCAAGACTCGCTCCGGTTCGGACCACGGTTCGACACCACCGATCACTGGGGCACCCCAGTGATCGAGCACCAGTCCCGTGCCGTCAGGGAGCAAGCTCACGACGTATTCACTGTGTGCGGTGGGCAGCGTCCATTGGCGAATCATTTGCTCGACCCCACCATGAGGCCGGAAACGAAATGCTTCTGGAACGCGAAGAACACGATGGCCGTGGGAATCGCTGCGATGACGGCCCCGGCCGCGACAACGTTCCATTGGCTGACGAATCCACCTTGCAGGTTGAGCAGTGCAGCTGTGATGGGAAACTTGGTCTCGGTGCGCAGCACCGTCATCGCCCAGATCAGGTCGTTGAACACCCAGGTCGTCGCCAGCGCACCGAGCGCCGCCAACGCGGGGCGACACAATGGCATGATAATGCGTGCGTAAATGCGCAGGTCACCCGCCCCATCGACCACGGCCGCTTCGAAGACCTCACCAGGGATCGCACGCATGAAACCGTGCAACACGAACGTGTAGAACCCCAGGCCAAAGGCCACCTGCACGACGATCAGCGCGAACAAGGTGTCATAGATACCGAGTGCCTCGCAGATTCGGGACACGGGAATCAGAAGGATCTGCGGAGGGAGCAGGTTGCCCGCCAGCATCAGAAGCAGGATTCCTCGGCGAAATGGAATCCGGTACCGGCTGAGCGCAAATGCGGCAAGCGACGCGAGCAACAGTGAGGTGAGAACGGTGGACACCGTGACGATCACGCTGTTCACCAATGACTGGCCGACCCCGCCTTGCGTGAATACGGTGATGAAGCCATCTAGTGAGAACGACGTCGGAAATGCTCCAAGCCCGTTGGCGGAGATATCGTCGAACGACCGAAACGCGACGAACAGAATGAAGGCAAGCGGAGTGATCCACAGCAGTGACAACGGGATCATCAACCCGTGGAACCAGGCTGCACTGCGCGCGCGACGGCTCACCCGTTTGCGCACGGCAGGTGGTCGCACGTCGGCGGCAATCGCCGCAATGGTGTTGCTGACGGTCATGATTCCTCGCGGGTGGCGCGCACCAGATAGGTGATGATGAACACGATGGCCAGGAGGAAGATGGTCACGGCGATCGCCGAACCGTAGCCGAGGTTCAACACGGTGAAACTCTCCTGGAACATGTAGGTGCTGAGTAACTGCGTGCTGTTGTACGGCCCGCCGCGCGTCATCGCCCAGACGATGTCGAAGGTGCGCAGCGAGTCGATCACGGTCACCGCGAACACGATGCTGTTGACGCCGGAGAGCTGAGGCATCACGATGCGCCAGAATCGTTGCCACGCGGTCGCGCCGTCGACGGAGGCTGCCTCTTCGAGCGCCGGGTCGACACCCTTGAGGCCGGCAAGGTACAGGACCATGATGTAGCCGACCTGCCGCCAGACCGCGGCGATAAGCACGGCATATAAGGCAGTGTTCGGGTCAGCCAGCCACTGGTGCTTGAGGAATCCGAGTCCGATCGCTTCGAGCCGGAGATTCAGCGTTCCATCCGGTTGGTAGAGGACCCGCCAGAAGATCCCAGTCACGGCGAGGGACAGAACCATTGGCAAATAGATGACACTGCGGTAGATGCCGATGCCGCGACGCGGACGGTTGAGAGCCACGGCCAATGCGAGTCCAATAATGACGGAGGCTCCACCGAAGCCGACAACCCAGATCACGTTGTTGATCAAAGCGGTCTGATAGATCGGATCGGTCAGCAGATCCTGATAGTTCTTGAAGCCGACGTTCACGGCGGGGCCGACGCCGTTCCACGTCGTCATCGACAGTGAAAAACTGTTGAGGGCCGGCCAGAACACAAGGGCCAACTCGGCGGCGAGCGGCAGAAGCAGAAACACCCAGATGATCCTCGGCACGCGCGCCAGGCGCGATCGACCCTTGGGTCGCTTCGCACCTGGCGCGCGCTGCGACCGCGCCGCCAACAGCGCAGTCTGCGTCATCAGGCCTTCCAGACCTTTTCGGCCGCCGTCTGCCAATCCTTCAGGATGCTGGAAACGTCACCCGGCTGCGCCATGAACTTCGTCAGAGCGGTGTCGGCTGTCGTCTGCAGTGCGTCGGACGAGTCTCGGTTGAAGAACTGTGTGATCTCCTTGGTCTCTGCCAGCAGTTTCACGCCCTTCTGCACGAGTGGTGAGAAACCGCTGGTGTTGACGTCCGGCGAGGTCGGAAGGTTCGACGACTTCGACGTGGCGATGAAGTCCTGTTGCGTCTTCGGCGCGGCCAGATACGCGAGCAAATCGAGCGTGCCCTTCTTGTTACCGGTCTTGGCACTGGCGAAGTAACCGTCAGTGGGGGCTTCCTCAGCCGACGGAATGCTTGAGTCGATTGTCGGCACGCTGAAGAAGTCGATGTCGTCAACCTGCTCTGTCGGCACTGACTGCGTAACGAAAGCCCCGATCAGGTACATCGCGCTCTTGTTCTGCACCAGGGGAGTCACAGCTTCCTGCCATGAATACGATGGCGCATTCGGGTCGATAAACGGCAAGATCTCGGCGTAGTGTTTCATGACGTTACGCACCTCGGTGCTGTCGAACGAGTGTTTTCCGGCCAGCAGCTCCCTGTGGAACGTCGCCCCATTGACGCGAAGATCAAGGTAATCGAACCACCCGGATGCCACCCATGGGGTCGAGCCTGTGCCCATGGTCAAAGGGGAGATACCCTTCGACTTCAGTTTGTCGCACACCGCCAGGAACTCGTCCCAGGTCTTCGGCTGCGTGATGCCCCACTCGGCGAATGCGGACTTCTTGTGGAAGATGCCCCACCAGTAGTAGTTCGTCGGCACGAAGATCTGCTTCCCGCTGGCCGCGGTACTCAGCGCCTTGAGTGCCGGTGGGAAATTGGCACAGGCTCCGCCACTCTTCCACAGATCGGAGACGTCAAGCAGGAGGTCCTTACTCGCGTAATCGTTGGCGACGGATCCGGCGTACCAGGTGAGGACATCCGGCGGGGCACTGCTTGTCAGGTAGGTCGACAGTTGTGCGCGAAATTGCTCGATGGCGACGGTGTTAAGCGTGACCTTTCCCTTGTAACTCTTGACGACTGACGCGAGTGCGGCCTTCGGCGCTGGGTCCGACAGCGACGACTGCAACGTCAGTGCGCCACTCGCGCCGCCGCCGCCGGCAGCTCCTCCCGTGCCGACACAGGCGCTCAATAAAGCCGCGCCGCCGATGACGGTTGTTCCGGCGAGGAAGCCTCGCCTGCTCAGGGTGATGCGATCGTTCATGATGTCCTCTCCGACACCTGCACTGGTGCCGATCTCGGTGTTGCTGTGTGTGTTGCGGTGTAACTCTCCGTGAAGATCGCGTTGCACTCGAGTTGCAGCGCAACGTCCCTCCACATGGGGTGCTGGGGTGCGGCGTTCGAGCAGACGATTGACCCCCACGCGCCAACTCGGGCGGCTTCGCGAGCGGCGAGACGACAGAACTCCGCGCCGACCGGGCCTTCCTCGAAGTTGCCCTCGAGCGGTGTATAGCCGACCCAGCCTTCCCCGAAAACCACGGGGATGTTGCGCTGAGCGGCAAAATCGGCGGCTGCTTCCAGCCACATGGTGAGCTTCTGCGCCATGGCGATGCGGTACTCGCCGTAGTGGTCGTAGAGCCAGCGGTCGATCTTGTTCGCATCGCCCCAGTCGTGCGCGTAGACCTCGGCTGGCTGGATGATGGTGGCAATCGCCTTCCACGGCTCGATCTGGCTGGGCAGCCAGTCCGCGGCGAGCGGTGCGTCCGGAAGGAGAAACGCCTCCGCGGCCGCGTCCTGGTCGAAGCCGTCAACCGGCCGGCGCAAGCCGAAGCGATCCGTAAAGGCGTCGAGAACTCCGTATACGTACGGGTGCACCACGAAGACATCGATATCGTCCGGAACGCCACGGAACTGGCCGATGGGCACGCCCGAGTAGTTGACCGTAACGGGAACATCCGCGTGCCGCTGTTTGAACCGCGCGATGCCGCGATTCAGCCGGGGCTTCAGAGCGACAACCCGCTCATCGAGCGAAAGGCCGACTCCCAGCCCGTCAGTCAGATGTCCGATCTGAACCTCATTGTGCAGTTCGACGAACGCGATGGTGTCAGCGACCGCGTTTGTTCGGGCAAAGTCCACAAGATCCGCGAGACTGTCGGCGAGCCGCTCTGCACGCATCTCCGGATCGACAGCCATCAGAGCGTCCGACCAGGAGCTGCTCGTGGCGAACGCAGGACTCTGCTGATATTCCCAAGAGGAAACAATGACACGGAAATCGTGACCCTTTGCCGCTTGCAACAACGCGAGCAGCGACGCCCGCGCATCGATCACGGTTGTCCCGGCCACGTCATACCAACGCACGCGCTGCCCGTACCCTCCGCCCAGCGGGCCGAGTTCGAGCCGGGATGTGTCGAGCCCGGAACCAAACACCAGGAACGGCATTGCGCAGATTCGAACCGTGTTATAGCCGCGTCTCGCCGCCTCCGTGAACGCTCGATCAAGATCTTCGAACGGCTCTCCCGGCCCTGTGCGCACATACCAGGAGAAGTCCCAGAGGGTGATTGTCAACGGGCTGTCTTCTTCGAGCTCATTTGCCGACATGGTCCAGGTCCTTTCCGTTGCGGAGCTGCCGAGCGTCGAGCGTACGCACCAGATCAAGCGCTACCGGGTGGCCCGGGTCGGCGTCCAACAGGGCGTTCAGCAGAGACCGCGCAGTTTCCTCGTCGTCGCGGAGTATCGAAAGCTGCGCCGACAGCAGCGACACCAATCGGTCGCGGCGCGCCGACAGATCATCCCTGAAGAGCAGCAGGTCGGGCAATGACGTGGCGAAATAGTCGATCTCTGGGACTTTCTTGCGCAATGCGCCCAGATAGGCCTCGAGGCCAGCGGCGAGCTCGGCAGCGCGCGACGCGTCACCCAGGCGTCGCCAGGCGCAGACAGAGTAGTAGGTCATATCGCTGAACGGTTGCACAGCCATCGCGCGGAAGTCACCGGCGAAAGTCGCGGCACGCTGCCATTGACCCCGCGCCGCTGCTTCGTCCTCAGTGGCCGCCAGCGCGTCGCCGAGTGCCAGTCGCAGGGCGGAGTCGTTGGCAAGCGGGTAGCGAGCTTCGCCCAAGCTCTCGGGCGGATTAATCGCCCCGCGCAACGTTTGCGCCGCGTCCTCGGCTTCGCCGCGCTGAAGGGCCTGACTCGCGAGGATCAGGCTCAGCCGATCCCACACGGCAAGCGCCTGCCCTTCGCCACCCTCGCAGGGTTGCAACGGTCGTTCGCTCATCACGTCGGCCGCATCCTGCACGCGTCCCACGTCGATGAGCAGACTAGCGTACGTGATCGTGAGATCGTCCCGACGATCGATGGCGGCGCGCGACCTTTCGAGACGGGCAAGCCGGATGGCCGTCGGTACAGCCAAGCGACTCAACAGTTGATCGTGCTCGAACAGAAGCTGAGGGTCATCTGGGGCGATGACGAGCGCGGCCTCATAGTGCCTCCGCGCGGCGCTCGCGTCTGACGACACGTTGAACGCGGCTAGCCCAAGATTGCGCTCGGCGACGGCGTCGCGGGACACAGCTGCGGCCGCAGACCAATGCTCAATTGCATCTGCGCGTCGTCCGTGTGCGTAAAGCCAGTGTCCGAGCAACAGTTGGGCCCGTGCGTCCAGCGGAGCGATTTGAACGCGGCGCCGCAATAGTTCGGCATCGTCGAGGCGTCCGGGAAAGCACCACGAGTCGTCAATAGATGCGGCGAGCTCGAGCTGCGCGACCATGCCCGCGGTGTCGCCGGTTTCATTGAGAAGTTCGGCCGCGTAGTACGCGATCAATGGGCGGGCGGCGCTCTGGCCCAGCGTGAGGTGCTCCTCGGTCTCGTGCCCGGCGGTTAGCACTTCGAGCGCCGCCGTCGGTTCGCCGACGGCGGCGTAGTCGAGTGCAACGTCGATGCAGAGTTGCGGGTCGGTCGGCGAGCCGAGTCCGGCCAGATGCCGATTCCAGGCATCGAGCGGGTCGAGTGCAAGGGTGTCTTCGAGCTGGCGGGCGGCTTCTTTCGAGCGTCCGAGACGGCGCAGCAGGATGGCACGGAGTGCGCGCGCCTGCAGGTGGCCCGGTTCGAGGGACAGAACGGCATCCGTTCTGGCCAGGCTTGCCGCACTATCGTTTCGCCGCGCCTGGATGCGTGCCAGACGGAATTCGGATGGCGCGCGCCACGCACGATTCCAAGCCGCCTTCGCGAAGGCGGCTTGCGCCTCCTCGATCCGGCCGAGCCGTTCGAGTGTCAACCCGAGCAGGTAATACGGTCCGGAGTCGCTCGGATTTTCGTTCAGCTCGGTCAATCGGCGCAGTGCGGCGCGAAGGTGTTTCTCCGCTGCCGTGAATTCACCGGCCCGATAGCGCAGTTCGGCCACTGCGGTGTGGGAAGCAGAGTGCAGCGGGTCCCGCAGCAGCGCCTCCTGCCAATACGGCTCGGGAGATCGGGTGGCGTGCCGATACTGGCGCAAATGCAGACCTGTCAAGAAGAGTTGCTCGACTGTTTCGACATCCTTCGGCTCGGGCGGCTGGTTCGCCTGCTCGATGTCGATATCAACAGCCGCGGCCGCAGCCGCGGCCGCAGCCGCGGCCTCATCCATCCTCCAGCTGATGATCTCGGTTCCGCCATGCAACACGACCAACTGGAGCTGTTCGATGCGGACCGCACGTACTGGCACGTTTGCTGTGAACGGCTGAGCCGGTGAGAGGTCTGCCTTGGCACTCCACACAATGCTTCCGGCACGATCGACGAGTCGCAGTTGGGCGTCGGTGAACGCCCGGGACGCCGAGACACCGACGGCCACCCTGTCGGCAGAAATGCGCTCGAGATGCACGGCAGCTTCGAGATTCGCCTGCTGTGCTGTCCCGATATCACGGATCGGGTACCAATACTGGGAGAAGGCCTTCGTCTCGCCCGGCACGAGAAAGCTGAAGTCCGGCTGATTGTCGGTGTACACCCCCGCCATCAGCTCGACGTACGGCGTGCGGCTGTCGGAGAGGTTGCGGTCCCAGGCGCGACCGAATTCCGCATTGCCCCAGGTCCACTGCTTCTTGCCTGTGGCGATCGAGTGATCGGCCACGTGCACGAAACCGGCGCGCTCACCATGGTCGTATCCGCCGAAGAAGTCATCGTTGGAACCCAGGCACATGTATGAGGTCGGCACCGGGATGTTGCGGTACCAGTCGATGCGATCGCCGGGCACGACCCGATCGCTCCCTGGTTGGGTGTCAAGGCCCCGCCGTGCCGGGTAGTCGATGCCGTAATATGGCCGATCTGCCGCGGGAAATGCACTGATCGCCCGTTTTGCGTGGTCGGCGACAAAGGTGACATCGGTCGGAAAAAAGGACTGATAGTCGGCTCCGGCTCGGGCCGCGACATTGGCCCACCACAAAAACGTCTCGGTCTGCTCGCCACGGTTGTAGAGGCGCACACGTAGTTCGATGACGGAAGATCCGGGCCGCAACCGCACCCCGTGCATGCCCTTCATCCGAGCAAACGGGTCGTGGTCGGAGAACCACGCCGTCACCGCACCATCCGCCTCACGCTCGATCGTCGTGCTCGTCGGTAGAAAGGTCGCGGGCCGGTGATGCTGCGGCCAGTTGAATTCGACTCCGCCGGCGACCCACGGGCCGGCAAGGCCGACAAGCGCCGGCTTGATCACATCGTTGTGGTAGAAGAAGTCATACCCGTTGGTCTTGTCGATCCCGAAGTGGATGCGGCCGCCGAGTTCGGGCAGAAACATGAGCCGCACGAACTCGTTTTCCAAATGCACCGCCTGCCAGTTGTGCGGCTGCTTCTGTGCGCTGATCCGATCGTGGAAAGGGAGCGGGTAGACCCGGCCGGAGGAACCTTGGTAAACCCGCGAATCCAGGTACGCAGGATAGCGCTGCGGGGCCTCCGGCAAATAGGTCTCGATAGTGACTGCGGACTCCCACGCCGCCACCGGCAGCCCGGCTTGCTCGGCGGGCGCCTCGGGAAGTGCCGCTGTCGACTCGGTTCTAAGCATGAGGCGAGCCTATGAGCAGAGCCGGGCGCAGAGGAATGTCTGAATCGCTGGCATAGCTGGATGATTCTCTGATCGGGTAGGGTTTTCGCATGCTGATTCGAGATGGGTTCCCCGGACAACGCTTGCGGGTTTTGCCACGACCGCTGATCGCTTCAGCACTGCGCGACGGGCCGACAGCACGCCTTCTGGTCACGGATGTCGGACACTTTCCACACGCAGCGCAACACGGCCGAATCAGGCCACGCGGCGCCGAGCAGGCCATTGTCATCCTCTGCACCGACGGTTCAGGATGGGCTCGAGTCGACGAGATCGAACTGACCGTCCAGGCCGGCCAGGCCCTCGTTCTGCCACCTCAGCTTCCCCACGCATACGGTGCCGATGCGACCAACCCATGGACGATTTGGTGGCTACACGCGGCAGGAGACGACGTCGACTGTTTGGTCAGTGCCGTGGTGGGCCACGATGCCAGATACGTCATCTCCGTTCGTGACCCATACCGCGCCGTTGGTTTAGCCGAACTCGCTGACGAGTGTCTGGAACGGGACGAAACGGAGTCGAGTTTGATCGGTGCATCCGGGGCCGCTTGGAACCTGCTGGCCCAGCTCGCCGGCGACCGGCAGCGCGGGCAACATGGCATGTCCGACCGCATCCGCTTGGCGCAGGACTACCTGCGCGAGCATCTCGCCGCCTCGACGAGCGTCCCTGAACTTGCACGGTTGGCCGGGATGAGTGTGTCGCACTTCTCGGCACTGTTCAAGACTGCTGCGGGCATCGGCGTGGTCGAGTATGTCAAGCGACTGCGCAGCGCGCGGGCACGTGAGCTTTTGCTCACCACCGAACTCGGGGTCGCAGAGATTGCGGCGGAGGTCGGCTACGAGGACGCGTTCTATTTCTCCCGGCAGTTCCGTGCCGTGAACGGCGTCAGTCCGCGCCAATTCCGCGAGCGATCACACGGGGAGTTCTTGTAGGCCATCGCGTCCGTATCGAATGCCCCAGCTCAGACTCCAGCTCTCACCGGGGTCAAGCCATCTGAGGCCGCGGCCACTGTTGAGCGCATCGGCAGCGGCACTCATCGGCTCAATTGCGACGGCAAGGCCGGTGCCTCCCCCACGAGGAAAGTCGTGCGGCGTATAGACCTGCAGAAAGTCGAAGTCGGCATCCGCCCAGAGTTCAACGAAACGGCCGTCTCGGGCAGTCAACCGGTGGCGGCTCAGACCCTCGTCACGGCGGAGTTGTGAGTAACCCACATTCATGTCCAAACCGGCCACCGGCTGTCCCGCTCTCAGATCAAATGCCGTGCCGGAGACGTCGTATTCCGCTACGGGAATCAGCTGGTCGTCGACTGCGAAGTAACGATCGGCAGCGATCCTCAGAGACAGTTCTCTCGTCGGCACGTCGCCGAGCGTCAGGTACGGATGGGCGCCGACGGCGACCGGCGCAGCATCCGCCGACCGATTGTGCAGCAGGTGCCTAACCGTGAGCCCGTCATCGGCCAGAACGTAATGCACGCTCGTGTCCAGCCGGAACGGGTAACCGTCCCGCGGGAAGATTTCCGCGGCGAGGATAACCTCGTCATCGCGAACGAGGGTGGACCGATATCCCGTGTTGCGCAAAAGCCCGTGCGTTGCGTTGTTCAGCGACGGTTCCGTCACATCCAACTGCTGCGCCACTCCATGAAGAGACCACGTGGCGTTGCGGACCCGGTTGGGCCAGGGCACGAGCACAATTCCGGCGCCCATCGGTGCCGCACGATCTTCCGGATAACTCTCAACTAAATCAATCCCGCCGACCGAGAGCTGCCGTATCCCGGCCGCGAGTTGCGTGAGCGTCGCCTGCACCTCGCCGTGCGCGCCGTCCCGACGCAGACGGTGTTGTTCTCCGCTGGCCGGGGCGTCACCGCGACGTCCTGTCACGGTGCGTCGGACTGCGCCGCGCCGCCAGGCCTAACGGTCACCGGCGCGCCGCCCGTGATGCGCAGCAGTTCGTCGTAGGTCGTGGGAAACACGCTGTGCGGATGTCCCACCGCTGCCCACACGACCGGGACCTCGCCGAGTGTCGTGTCTACGAGTGTGCGCAACGGCGCCGGATGCCCTGTCGGCGCGACCCCGCCGATCACCTGACCTGTCGCCTCCCGCACTACTTCCGCGGATGCCCGACCCAGCTTTCCGCCGAGCAGCTCACCCGGCCAAGCTGTGTCGACCCGGTGCCCGCCTGAAGTCATCACGAGGACCGGTGCGCCGTCTAACGTGAACACCAACGAATTAGCGATCGCGCCGACCTCGACGCCGAGCGCGGCTGCCGTTGCGACTGCGGTCGGTGTCGCCTCGTGGAGCCAGCGCACCTCAGCACCGGCACCGCGCTCACGCAACGCTTCCTCGACACGGACGACGGACGGATGATCGCGGTTCACTGCCATTCGTACAGCCTATGAGGTGGCACGGGGGCATGTACCTACTCCATCGGGCTACGGCTGTCCGTCGGGCTCAAGCCGCGCAACGACAAGATCAACCAGGGCGGCGAGATAGCGCGTCTGATCCACGCCGGAGGGATGCTCCCCCATCGCATCGCGAAGCAGCCAATAGTGTGAGACTCCGCCCATCAGGACAGCGGCGAGCGCGTTCCAGTCGATATCAGGTGCAGGCGGTGTGACCTGCTGCTTGAGCCACGCGGCCAAGACAGACTGGATGCGCACCATCTCGTTTTCTCGCACGAGTTCGATCAGTTCGGGAAAGTCGCGGAGATCGCGCACGATGACGCGGTTGAGGTCGCGCTCGTCCTCCAGCCGGGCAAGGCCGGCCTTTGCCAGCACCATCAAACGATCGCGCAGCGACAGGCCGCGCAGTTCGTCGGGCCTGGCGATGAACGCGAGCAGATCGTGTCCGGAATCGAGCTGCTCGCGCACACCGTGTTCGAGGAGTTCTCGCTTCGAGGTGAAGTGCCGATAGAGGCCACCGGATCCGGATCTCAGCCCTGCTGCGGCCTCGATCTGCGCGACCGTTGTCGCGGCGTAGCCCTGCTCCCCGAACAGTCGCATGGCCTCATCCGTCACCCGACGTCGTCTCGGCACGTGAGCGGATGAGCCGGTCGCCGCCTGTTGCCGCACTCGATCTTCCATTGCAGTCATGGTACCGATCGCCGACTACCAACCGCCGAGTCGCCCCAGCACGACGAACAGACAGACGAGAAATAAGAGAAGGTTCACCGCAAAGACCTGCTTGTACTCATGCAACGACCAGTGCGAGACCGCCGCGCCGCACATGATCACTGCGAGCCCTACCGCGGCCAGCGGCGTGAGTATGGGAACGATGCCGGTCGCCTGCGGCAGGATCAGTCCGATGGCACCGACGAGTTCGAGAGCGGCGATCACGCGGATGAAGAGCAGCGGGAACGGTGCGACCCCGGTCTGGCCGGTCGCGATCAGGCGCTCTTTGGCCATGGTCGACTTAGCGATGCCCGACCACAGAAATGTCGCGGCTAGAAGTCCTTGAGCGATCCACAGTGCGATGTTCATTGCAGCGGCTTCATCCTTTTCCTGGAACAAGTAAGTGCTTACTTTTACAATAGGACAAACCTTGCCTCGATACAAGAGCCGATCGACGTGCGGCGAAGCAGACTCAGCTGCCCGGCCGCACCGCAACCGTTGTAGCCGCTCCGCCGCCAATCTCTGGTCGCGGCGGGTGCGCTCGTTACTGAGGGGGCGGTGATTCCACCGCGCTCGCTCGTCGCCCGTGTGCCGGGCAAAGTACGCCGCGAGCTGAGCGACGACGAGGTCGCCGGCATCCGCCACAACCCGGTCCCGTCACAACTCGGTCCCGTCACAACTTACTTGAGCAACCGACTGGAGCCAGCGACTACGGTCCGGGCGTAACCGTCACCGGCACACCGCCGGTGATGCGCAACAACTCGTCGAAGGTCGTCCGGAACACCGTGTGCGGATGCCCCGCCGCCGCCCACACCACCGGGAAGTCGCCGAGCGCTGTGTCCACCAGCGTGCGCAGCGGCGCCGGATGCCCGGTCGGTGCGACCCCGCCGATCACCTGACCGGTCGCTTCGCGCACAACCTCAGCGGATGCCCGGCCCAACTTTCCGCCGAGCTGCTCACCGAGCCAGCTCGTGTCGACCCGGTGCCCGCCGGAGGTCATCACCAGGATCGGCGCACCGTCCAACGTGAAAACCAATGAGTTGGCTATCGCACCGATCTCGATGCCGAGCTCTGCCGCAGCTGCGGCGGCCGTCGGTGTTGCCTCCTCGAACCAGCGCACCTCGCCGGTCGCGCCATGCTCACGCAGAACGGACTCGACGCGGGTGACGGACGGATGCTCACGGTTACTCACTGCCATCCGCCCAGCTTACGAGACCGCCCCCCTTCCCGTGAGTTGCCCCAAAAGACCCTTCGTGGGGCAACTCACGGGAAGGCACGTAGCGGGAAGGCACCTGGCGGGAAGGCACCTGGCGGGAAGGCACGTGGCGGGACAACACCGGCCAGTGGCGTCCACGCCAGACCGGAGATGTGACGTAAAACCGGACGATCCGCGACGTTCGACCCGGTCCAGCGTGCAACGTCCGGGCTAGCGTGCAGCCGTCGCCTCGGCTCCGCTCAGCGACCGAGCCGCTCAGCCGCCAGCACCACGTTCTCAAGCAGCATCGCACGGGTCAGCAGGCCGACGCCCCCCGGCACTGGTGAGAGATAGGCAGCAACTTCGGCAACTCCAGGGTCGACGTCGCCCGCGAGCTTCGCTTTGCCGCTCGGCGCTGTGCCAACACGGCTGACACCGACGTCCACGACGGCAGCCCCCGGCTTGACCCAGTCGGCCTTAACCAGCCCGGGCACTCCGACCGCAGCAATGACGATGTCGGCACGGCGCACCTCGCCCGGCAGGTCGAGCGTGCGCGAGTGCGCGAGCGTCACCGTCGCATCCAGTCCCTTGCGGGTCAGCAACAGCCCGAGCGGGCGACCAACCGTCAGACCGCGACCGATCACGATCACCCGCTTGCCGGAGATCGGAATCTCATACCGTTGCAGCAGCGCGACGACGCCGGCCGGCGTGCATGGCAGCGGAAATGCCGCCCCGGAGCCACGGGCAGGATCGACGCTGAGCACCAGCCGGCCGAGGTTCGTCGGGTGCAGCCCGTCAGCATCCTTCGCCGGGTCGATCAGCTCGAGCATGGCGCTCTCGTCGAGCCCGGCGGGCAGCGGCAACTGCACGATGTAACCGGTAACCGACGGGCTCGCGTTCAGCTCGGCGATCGCCGCCTCGACATCGGTAGCGGATGCGCTCTTCGGCAGGTCGATGCGCACCGACTCGAGTCCCACCTCAGCGCAGTCCCGGTGCTTGCCCGCGACATAGGAGACCGACCCGGGGTCGCTGCCGACGAGCAGCGTTCCAAGCCCGGGGTGGATGCCGCGGGCGTGCAACGCGTCGATGCGCGTCTTCAGGTCGGCTTTAATGGCGGCGGCGGTTTCGACGCCGTCCAGACGAATGGCGGTCATCGGCGCGGCGCTACGCGATGCTCGACGCGAATTCGGCGTGTTGCACCGGCTGCCCGAACGGGTTCAGCCCCGGGTACAGCGGGAAGGCATCCGTCAGTGTCTTGACGCGCGCACGCAATCCAGCCAGGTCTGCGCCGGGCTGCAACGCTGCGGCGATGATGTCGGACACCTCGACGAATTCGGTGTCGCCAAAGCCGCGCGTGGCCAGTGCCGGGGTGCCGATGCGCAGGCCGCTGGTGACCATCGGCGGGCGCGGGTCGAACGGCACGGCGTTGCGGTTGACCGTGATTCCGACCTCGTGAAGTGCGTCCTCGGCCTGTTTTCCGTCCAGCGGCGAGTTGCGCAGGTCGGCAAGCACGAGGTGAACGTCGGTGCCGCCGGTGAGCACGTCCACACCCGCTGCCTTCGAGTCTTCTGCGGTCAGGCGGGAGGCCAAGAGTTGTGCGCCGCGCACGGTGCGCTCCTGACGATCCTTGAACTCCGGTGTCGCTGCAAGCTTGAACGCGGTCGCCTTCCCGGCGATCACGTGCATCAGTGGCCCACCCTGCTGGCCCGGGAAGACGTTCGAATTCAGCTTCTTCGCCAACTCCATGTCGCGGGCCACGATGAAGCCGCTTCGCGGGCCACCGATTGTTTTGTGCACGGTCGAGGAGACGACATCCGCATAGGGAACGGGGTTCGGATGCAGCCCCGCGGCGACGAGACCGGCGAAGTGCGCCATGTCCACCCACAGCTTCGCGCCGACCTCGTCAGCGATGGCGCGGAACGCCGCAAAGTCCAACTGGCGCGGGTACGCGGACCAGCCTGCGATGATCACGGTCGGCTTGTATTCGAGCGCCTTGTCGCGCACGACGTTCATGTCCACGAGGAACGTGTTCGGGTCGACGCCATACGAGACCGCGTTGTAGAGTTTGCCCGAGAAGTTCAGCTTCATGCCGTGCGTGAGGTGGCCGCCGTGGGCGAGCTCGAGGCCGAGGATCGTGTCGCCGGGTGTCGCGATCGCGGACAGGACCGCGGCGTTCGCCGTCGCGCCGGAGTGCGGCTGCACGTTCGCGTACGCGGCGCCGAACAGGCTCTTCACGCGCTCGATCGCAAGCGATTCTGCGATGTCGACGAACTCGCATCCGCCGTAGTAGCGCCGCCCCGGGTAGCCTTCCGCGTACTTGTTGGTGAGCACGGACCCGACGGACTCGAGCACGGCGCGCGGAACGAAGTTCTCACTCGCGATCATTTCGAGGTAACCGCGCTGGCGGCCGAGCTCCTGCTCGAGGACGGCGGCGATCTCCGGGTCGACCTCGCTGAGAGGTGCGTTGAAGTTGTCGGTCACGATCTGATTAGACATTGCTGGCTCCTTTATGACACGGACGGATGCACGAGAAGTTTCGTATCGGCCCAGGCGTGCGGCCGAATCCGCCCCGATGTCAATAAGGTGCGTCCGTCGCTCCCCGATGGTAACCATCTGAGGCGGCATCCGCGAAGACGCCGTCTATACGCCAGTTGCGACGAAAACAGCATATCAGCGGATGCCCGCACGCCTGGTCACGACCTCACCGACCACTGCGGCCCCGGTGATCCGTCTGACACGCGGGTCGCGCACCGCGAGCTCGCCGGTGATCATCCGATCCGCCTGTTCACTCGTCGTCGCGCAGCAGCGCGGCGTACACCCGGGCGACCACGGGCGTCAGCTCGGCGATCGGAAAGCGGCTGCCCGCGAATCCGTTCGGCGGATCGACGACCGGCGAGTGGCGCAGGTTTGTCACGATCGTGATCGTCATGTCGTAGGCGGGGTCGATGACAGTCAGCGTGCCGGTCCACCCGGCGTGCCCGTAGCTGCTGCGGCTCGGGCCCCCGTTGAAGTAGTGATACCCGTCACCCGTGGCGGATTGCAGCCGCCAGCCCAAACCGATCGTCGACGAGTCGACATCCGCCGGGTCGAGGGCGTACGGGGCGGTGAACTGTTCGGCCACCTCGCGGGTGAAGTACTGCCGACCGCCGTACTCGCCGCCGTTGAGCATCAGTTGTGTCAAAACGGCCAGGTCGCCCACGGTTGAGAACAGCCCCGCGTGACCGGACACACCACCCATCGAGTAGTACCCCTTCTCGTCGTGCACCTCGCCCTGCAGCGTGTTGTGCCGAATCGGTGCCGGCGTTCCGTCGGGCAGGTTACCGAAGCTGACGTGGCCGTCCCTGGTGTTCCCGTTCAGCTCGGTGGCGGCCGTCTGTTGCTTCGTGAAGCCGTGCAGGAGCGGGTTGAACGTGGTGCGATGGAGCCCGAGCGGCCCGTAGAACTGCTCCTGCAGGTACGTGTCGAGCCTCTGCCCGGTGAGTTGCTCGACCAGCAGCCCCAAGATCATGTAGTCGACGTCGCTGTAACGGAACTCGGTGTGAGGGCCGGCGATCAGCGGCGTCCTGCAGATCACGTCGATGATCCCAGACCGGTCACGGATGTCGGCGCTTTGGTAGTAGAGGCCGCCCGCGACCTGCGCGTTAGGGTACTGCGGATCCGGCAGCTCGCCGGCCGTGTGATGCAGCAGGTCGGCCACGGTGATGGTGGACTTGCCCGTGTACGCCTGGTCGATCCCCCCGCGGCCGCCAACGACCCAGTCGCCGGTGTACCGCGTGGCAGCGTCTGTGTAGTTCTCCCAGCCCGGGAACGAGTGCAGGGTCCGATCCAGGTCGAGGATGCCCTCGGACACCAGGTGCTGGATCGCATAGTTCGTCGCGTACATCTTGGTGTTCGATGCGAGGTCGTACAGGGTGTCGACGGTCGCCGGTTCCCACTCATCCTGCGGAAGCAGTCGCGCCGGTTGCACCGCACCGTCGACCGTGTGCGTGTCGTACTTCTTCGCGTACCCATATGCGGATTCCTTGACGATGGCGCCGTCCTTGACGACGCTGATCGCCAATGACGGGCCGCCGTTCTCCGCCTGCGCCTTCACATAACGGTCGATCGCGTCGAGCCTTACCAGGGAGAAGCCGACGCGCGCCGGATCATCAATCCGCTGCAGCGAGTCGTGCTCCCGCACGAACCGCTTCTGAGGCGCGTGCGCACCGCGGCCGGTGAGCAGAGCGGATGCCGTACTCGCGATCAATTCGCGGCCCTGGCCGGGCTCGTAACCCCGTGTGCACACCGCAAGATAGCGCACGTTCGGGCCATTCGGATCGCCGACGAAGGCGACATCGTGCTCGATTCCCGGTACGTCGCCCGATTTGGACCCCCAGAGCATGCCGGTCGCAACCGCGTTTCCGATGCGCACCTGCTCCTGGCTGGTGAGCAGAGTGCGCATGAACTCGGTCGAGTGAGGCGTCGTGAGTTCGCCGGCGACGACGCAGCGCATGATGGTGGTCAAATCGCCTGCGCTCACCTCGTTCGTCAAACCAGCGTCTGCGGCCTCGACATCGCCGATCAAACGCTCCAGCTTCGACACGGACGCCCCGCACCGCCGTAGCGCCTCAGCGACAGCGGGTAGTCCGATCCGGTCGACCAGCACATTGGTCGCCTCGTTCGACGAATGCGAGACCATCATGCGCAACATCCGTGAGACGGAAAGCTGCGTGCCGTCGGCAGGGTAGTCCGGATCGGCATCCTCCGGCGCAACCACGAAGTCGGGCGCACGCGCCGCGCTCGCGAACTGCGGCGGGCATTCCAGGGTGTCCTCAAGATCGATGGTGCCGGCATCCGCCGCTCGCATCACCGCCAACAACACCGCGAGCTTGATGGTGGACGCCGCGTAGAAGACGGCATCCGCGTTTCGCTCCGCGAGTGGCCGACCGGCCGCGTCGCGCAGCGAGTATGCGATGATCGGCGGGCCGTCGCTGTAGCGCGTTACGACAGGCACGACCGACTCACTTATTCGTGCCCTGCGAGACCGAACCCTGCAGCTGGCGCTGGAAGAAGATGTACACGATGAGCACTGGCACGACCGTAATGACGACCGCGGCATACAGCGCACCGAAGTCGACTGAGTAGCCCGCCTGCGAGGCGAATGAGGCCATCCCCTGCGTCAACACGTAGTTGCTCTGATCGGAGTTCAATGCGATCGGCAACAGGAATTGATTCCAAAGCCCGAGGAAGTTGAAGATCGCCACGGATGCCATGCCTGGGCGAGCCATCGGCAGCATCACCTGGAAGAACGTGCGCCATTCTCCCGCGCCGTCGACCTGCGCCGCTTCATAGATCTCGTCGGACAGGCTCTGGAAGAACGAGTAGAGGAAGAAGACAGTGAACGGCAACGCGAACGCCACATAGGTCAGGATCAGCCCGGGCAACGTGTTCAAGAGCCCAATGTTCTTCAGGATGAAAAACAGTGGCACGATCGCCAGAAAGATCGGGAAGGTGAGGCCGGCGAGCATCAGATAGTAGATCGCGCGCGCACCGAAGAACTTGAACCGGGCAAGCACGTAGGCACACATTGCTCCCAACAACATGACGATGACCAGCGCAAAGCCGACCACGATCAGCGTGTTGGCAAAGAAGCTGCCGATACCGGCACTGTTCCACGCGTTCACATAGTTGTCGAAGCTCCATTTCGCGGGCAGCGTGAACGGAGAGGCAAGGATCTCTTTCGTCGTCTTGAACGACGACAGCAACACCCACACCAGCGGCAGGACGACGATCAGCGTCCAGACGGTCAGCAGAACGTGCGAACTGGCACCGACCGCGACATCCCCGCCGGTCAGCGTCGATTTCTTCGGTGCTCGCACGATTGTCGTCGGCTTGCCGACGGCTTGCTCAGTGACAGTCATCCTCGTCCTCCGATGTCGCTTCCACGAGTGAGGCGGTTGACCGCGAACACAATCGCCGCGAACAGCAAGGTGATTGCCGCAAGCACGACGCCCATCGCCGTCGCATACCCGAACTGGCCCTTGCGGAAGGCCGTGATGAACAGCTCCTGGCTCATCACCAGGGTGGTGTTGGCCGGGCCGCCGGCGTTCGGAAACAATGCGGCCATGAACACGAAGGCATCCAGCACCGCGATGCCGATGTAAATGTATGCGGTTTGGACGGTGTCGCGAATCATCGGAATCGACAGCGAAATCGCCGTGCGGAACCGTCCAGCGCCGTCGAGTCGGGCAGCCTCGTACAATTCGGCTGGGATACCTTTGATCGCCGCGACGAACAGTACCGTGTAGAAGCCGATGAACGCCCAGATCATCACGAACATCGATGCCGGCATTGCCGTTCCTGCCACTCCGAGCCAGGCGAAGTTCGCGAACTGATGTAGCCCGATACCCGTGAGGAAGCCGTTCAGAATTCCAGCGGACGGGTCGTACACCTGAGCCCAGATGAGCCCGATCACGATCGCAGGAATGCAGTACGGGAAGAACGACACCGTGCGGTAGAAGCCCGACCCCGCGATGCCGCGGATCGCGCCCTTGCTCGGCCCGCCGACCGTCACAACACCGGCGATGATCAGCGCGATCACGATCGTCACAATCGGAACGACGATCGCCAAGAGCACGTTGTTGAACACGGCCTGCATGAAGATGTTGTCCTGAAAGAGCTTGACGAAGTTCTGCACGCCGACAAAGTTCATCGTCGGCGAGAAACCGCTCCAGTCGGTCATCGAGTACCAGAGCGCCTGCACGAACGGCGAGATGACGAACACCAGGAAGATCGCCAGCGGCAGCACCAGGAACACGGCCATGAAGCTGACCTTGTCGAAGGTCAGCTTCTTGCGGTGGTGCCGGGGGACCGGCCTGCGCCGGCCCCCCGTCTTCCGCGTGAGGGTGGAACTGGTCACTTGGTAACCGGAATCTTCGTGATTGTCGAGTCGTTCGCAACCTTGTCGCTGATCTGCTGCATGGCCGCCGTGAGGCCTGCCGCGTCGAGGCTCCCGGACAGGAAGCCGTTCCACGGAACCAGCTGATCGGTGTTCATGCCGTACAGGCTCGCGAACTCCCAATCGAACACGTTGTTGCCCGCGTTCGTCAGCATGGTCGTCTGCGAGACCAGAGCGGTCGACCCGAAACCGTCAGCGGGCACGAGGCCCTTGACGATGGTCGGCGCAAGCCGCGTCTTGGAGAAGTTGCTCGCTGCAGCCTTCGACAGCATCGTGCGCAAGACCTCCTTGCCACCGGCGACGTTCTTACCCTGTTTGGGGACAATGTACGGCTCTCCGGCTGCGGCGCGCAATGCGGCATACGGAAGCTTCGAGCTCGCCGTGAGCGTCGGCTCCGGGGCACCGGTCATCTTGAACCCGGTCTTCGTCGCCTTCTTCATCTCGTTCTCGATCCAGCCGCCCGACGGGTAGAGGATTGCTTGCTGGTCGTTGCTCCACTTGGCCTGAGCCGCCGTGAACTGCGTGCCTGCGCCACCCGGAACGAAGTAGCCCAACTTGACCTGCTGCTCGAGCGCCTTGAAAACGCCCTGGATCTCGGGCGCCGACCACGCGTTCGGCTTGAGGTTCTCCAGGTCGAGACGCACCTGGTCGCCGCCCTCCTTGATGGCCGAGTTGAGCGCCATCGTCAGGTAGTAGGTAGCTGCTTCCTTGCCCCACACCCAGAGGTACTTGCCGGCGGCCTTCGCCTTGGCGCCCAGTGCGGTCGCCTCGTCCCAGGTCTTGGGCGGTGTCCAGCCGTTCTGTTCGAACAGGCTGGCCGAGTACCAGACTCCGTACACCGTCATGACGTAGTTGAGCGCTACGAACTTGCCACCGAACGTTCCGGGTGTCGCGACACCGGGGTACACGGTGTCGGAGATCTTCGTGCCCTCGAGGTTGTCCGCGGCGAACACGTCGTCCATCGTCGTCAGCTGGTCGAGGATCGTGCTGAAGCCGATCTGATTCGCGCCGGAGTTGTCGATCAGGTCCGGCGGGTTGCCGCCGACGAACCGAGGCTGCAGCGTCTGGGCGATGTTGGTCGCCGGGGCGACCTTCGCCTTGACGCCCGTGATGTTCTTGTTCACGATGTTCGCCGCGAATGTGACGTAGTCGTAGCCGTACCCACCGTTGAAGATCACAACATCGATGGTCGAGCTGTCTTTCACGCCGAACGGGTTCTTGGCCGACTTCGTGCCGCCGCCGGTAGTCGCAGTTGCGCCGCCGCCACCACCTGCGCATGAAGCCAGGGTGCCGGCGATGGGGATCATCACAGCAGTGACGAGGGCTCCGCGGAGAAAATCGCGCCGCTGCAGTGGCTTTTCCTTGATATTCATTTCGTGATGCCTTCCATTAGTGGATTCTGTGGCTCCATTAGTTATGCCTCGCGCCTGATCTTGTTCAGATACAGACCTTCAAGTGCCGCATTGTGCTCGTCGCCGCCCGGGATATTGGCGGAGATGTACAGCGGCGGAGTGCTTCCCGCCGCTGCAATGCGTGCAGCAGTCCCGATCGTCAGCAGCTGCGCGAGGTACGCAGCTGTGATGGACGAGACTGCTCCTACCGGGATTCCTCCCGGAAGCTCGATGGTGGCGTCCCCGAAGGGAGCCTTGTTGTCCAGGACGACGTCGGCGACCTCACTCAGCCGCTTTCCGCTGGCATGCTTGGGTTCGACGCGCATGGTGTGTTCGAGGCTCGTGACGGCTACGACCGGATGGCCGTTCGCCTTCGCGAGAAGTGCCAGGCCGACGATCGACCCGTTGACACCGGAATTGGACGCGATGACGAATGCGTCGTTCGGCCCGATCGACGAGATCGCATACAACTCTTCGGCGATGTTCGGGTTGCGTTCCAGCGATGAGCCGCCCAGCACGTCGACGTCGTAGCTGCCGTGCAGCACCACGTCGCGCAGAGCGATCTTGTTCGTCGGAATCAGTCCACCGGCACGGCCGGCAATCTCCATGGCGAACGCCTCGGAATGCCCTGTTCCAAACGCCTGGATGACTCCGCCCGCCTCAATCGCGGCCACGAAGATCGAGATGGCCGCGTCGAGTGCTCCGGTCTGAGCATCCGATTCCAGCGTGTGCAACCGGGAGAACACCTCGCCCGTGAAGCGGGCGTTGAGCGCATCCACGTCGATGGTGTCAGCCACGGCTGGCCTCCCCAATACTGCCGGACAGCGCTCCCGCTGACACGGCGTTAACTGACACGGCGTTAACTGACACGGCGTTAGCTGACACGGCCTTAGCTGGCACGGCGCTATCGAGCACGGCCTTATCGCGCACGGTGCCATCAAGCACTGGATGGCGCCTCTTGGCGCTCATCGACGAGCGGATCGGCCGACGGTGCGACGCGACGGCGAGCGCAGACGCGGCCAGATCGGCGGTGGAGCGTTCGAAGTCCTGTTGTGCGACCAAGAGATATAACAGGTCGAGTACGAGCAATTGTCCGTGCTTGGCGGACAGATCGTCGGGCTGCAGGAAGTGCTCGTACACCGAGGTGATGATGCTCATGTCGGCTGCGGCGGCCATTGGCGAGTCCGGGTTGTTGCTGATCGCGACCGTCATCGCGCCGGCCCGACCTGCTTCGCTCAGCATCTGGATCGTTTCCTCGGTGCGGCCGGTGTTCGAGATGCCTATGGCCACGCTGTTCGTGCCGAGGATCGCGGCGCTGGTCAGTCCGGCGTGCACTTCCGACCAGGAGTGGGCGTTGATCCCGATCCTGTAAAACCGCGCCTGAAGCTCATCCGCCAGCATCGCGCTGCCGCCGACGCCGTAGATGTCGACGTGATTGCTCGCGGCGATGCCGCGGGCGATGCGTGCCATGTCGTTGACATCGATGACGGATGCCGTCTCCTGCAAAGTGCGTGAGTGCGCGTTGATCAGCGTGCTGAGCACGTCGCTCGGCGAATCATCCGGTCCGAATGCGCGACCGATGTCGGCTGTCCATGATTCGTGCGCTGTGCTTCGACCGAGGTCGGTTGCAATGCTGACCCGGAACGGCACGTACCCCGTGTAGCCGAGTAACCGGCAGAACCGCGTGACGGTTGCGGCCGACGTGCCGGCGTGCCTGGCCAGCTCTCCGATGGAGAGCTTCAGAGGGGCCTGCGGGTTCTCCAAAACGAAGTCCGCGATCTTCACCATCGTCCCCGACATTTGCGGCAACCGCGAGCGGATCCGGTTGGCAACGCCAGATGCGTGTTCACCGGAAGGTGCGACTCGAGGTGTTGCCATCGTGGGAATCCGTTTCTCCATCTTTGGAGGTGCAAGAAAATCATTCTTACAGTACAGTTTGCCTCACGGTAAGGCAATTTCAAGTCCCGAAATGATAACGATGCGCAAACAGCTCGCCATTGACGCAGGGGGTACAACGACACGAGCCGTCGTCCTCGACTCGCGCGGGCACCCTCTCGGCTACGGACGAGCGGGCAGCGGCAACCCGACGGCATCCGGAATCGCGGGCGCGGCAGCGGCTGTGCTCACCGCCGCACAGCGCGCGCTACGGTCGGATGCGACACCGACGGATCCGACGTCATCCGCGCTGATCGCATTGGCCGGGTTCGAGTCGGAGCGTTTCCACGACGCCGTCACAGAGCTGATCGCCGAGATCGGTTTTCAGGGCGGAGTCGTGATCGAGTCGGATCTCGCCGGCATGTTCTTCTCCGGCACCCCTCGTGAACACGGCTACGGGTTGATCGCGGGCACCGGCGCAGTGGCTGCTCGGATCGAGCACGGAAAACTCGAACGCGTCGCGGGCGGTGCCGGTTGGCTACTTGGCGACTCCGGCTCCGGATTCTGGATCGGTCACCGCGTCGCCCGCGCGGTAGTCGCCGCCCTCGACGGCCAGGCGCCGCCCACGGCATTGACGGCGTTGGTGCTGCAGTCGCTTGAACTCAACGCGCACGAAGCCGCCGCGTCCGAACGCCGGACAATTCAGGGCCGTCCGCGAATCTTGACCGAGCTGATCGACACACTGTATGCGCTGCCCCCGGTCCAACTCGCGCGCTTCGCGCCCTTCGCCTTCCAGGTAAAAACGGATGCTGTCGCTCGGGACATCTTGACCGGCGCGGCATCGGCGCTGGCACGCTTGCTCTCCACGGTGCACGATCCACGACGGGAGGGCGAGCTGGTCGTGGGCGGCAGCGTTCTGGCTGCAGGGCTGCGCGATGCACCGGAACTGTTCGCACCGCGACTGGCCGAAGTCGCCCCGGAATCGCGCGTGCGGCGTGTGCCGGACGGACTCGTCGGCGCTGCGGTCATGGCGCTGCGTCGCGCGGGCACCACGGTTGACGACGCACTGTTCGCGCGGCTGGGCACCGATATCGCGCGGAGTGCCGCGTCCTACTCGAAGCACGCAGAAGAACTCGGTGAGTCCGGTGCTGAAGCCGGAACGCCCGCTGCCGCGGCACAGGAACCAGCGCCGTCATGACGATTCGAGTGTCGACCCGAACGTTCCAGGGAGCTGCCATCGGACCGGAGAGTCCGCTGCCGATGGTCGGGGCATCGCTTGACCCCGCTGGCCCAGTTTCTGCGCCCGGCCAGTTGTCCAGCGGCCTGCCCCAGGAGATCATCGACGGATCGCTCTATGGCAACCCGCGCAACCTCTTTCCGTATTCAGAGCAGAACGGATACGGAAGATCGCGATCGGCGCAGACGTTGCGCACCGTCGTGCTGGAGAATGCGAAGCTGCGAGCGGTCTTCCTGCCGGAGCTCGGCGGGCGTCTCTGGGAACTGACCGACCTGGTCACCAACACGAGCCTGCTGCACTCGCCTGCCACGATTCAGCTGGCGAATCTGGCGCTGCGCAACGCCTGGTTTGCCGGTGGAATCGAGTACAACATCGGCAGCCGCGGCCACTCGCCGACGACGTGCAGTCCGCTGCACACGGCCGCGCTCCGCACTCCAGACGGAATAGAGCTCCTGCGCATGTGGGAGTTCGATCGTCTGCGGGAGGTCGTGTTCCAACTCGATGTGTGGCTGCCGGAGGACTCCCCCGTGCTGTTCGTGGCCGTGCGGATCCGCAACCCGAACACCCATGCCGTTCCGATGTATTGGTGGTCGAACGCGGCAGTGCCGCAGGATGCCGGCAGTCGCGTCGTTGCGCCGGCCCGGTCCGCGTTCGCAACCGCGTACAGCGGCGGCATCGCGCGGGTCGACCCGACAGACGACGACGGCGTCGACGGAACGTGGCCCGACCGGGCGCGTCAGGCTCGCGACTACTTTTTCGACATCGACCGCGACGGCGTTGCAGGCCGTCGCCCCTGGATCGCCAACACGGATGACCACGGCAACGGGCTCGCATTGGTCTCTACTGCGCGCCTGCGCGGACGCAAGCTGTTCGTCTGGGGTCGCTCGCCCGGTGGCGAGCAATGGCAGCGCTGGTTGAGCCCGAACGACGAGCTGTACACCGAGATTCAGGCGGGGCTCGCCCAGACGCAGTTCCAGAATCTGCGGATGCCCGCGGCATCCGAATGGTCCTGGGTCGAGGCGTACGGCAACGTGCGCGCCGATCCTGATGCCGCGCACGGTGACCGAGCCTCCGCGATCGAGCACGTGCAGGCTCGCGTGGACGCGCTCATCACCGCGGATGCGCTGGAAAGCGCCCACGCACTGGCTCGGGGCTGGGCTGACCTGCCACCGCAGGATCGAGTGCAGCGCGGCAGCGGCTGGGGTGCGCTTGAGGCGGCGCAGCGGAGACACGACGGCGAGGCGTGGATCGACGAAACCGGAACACCCTTCGCTGCGGACACAATCGGCGCGGACGAACGGCCGTGGTTCGAGCTGCTCTCCGGTCCGCCCGGTGCACCGTTCGCTGGCGCGTCGACGTTCGTGGCCGGAACCGGCTGGGAACGTCGACTCGCCGCAGAGCCGCACAACCCGCACGCCTTGCTGCAGCGCGCCGTGATGGCGCACGCACGTGGCGGTGGGGAAGCGCGCAGTCTCTACGAGGATGTGATCGCCGCTCTCGCGGGCGAAGTCTGGGGCGGCGCCAGCGAGCACCACCAGCGCGCCGGATCCGAATTGACCGGCGTCGAGTTCATCGCCGATACCGCAGGCATCGACGCCGACGCTCGGCTGGCCGCGCTCGCTCACCGCGGCCTTGCATTGCTGGACCTGGAACTGCCCGACGGCTCCGGCAACGCAGCGGTGCTCGCGCACTACGCACGAGCCTGTGCGCTCGATCCGGGCAACGCCCCACTCACGGTTGAGGCCGCGAGCGCGGCGCTGACGGTCGGCGCTCCCGAGCACGCCATTCTGTTGCTTGACGGCCAGTCGCCCGATGCCCAGTCGCCCGATGCCCAGTCGCCCGATGCCCAGTCGCTTGACGGCGCGTTGCCTGACAGCGCGACCACTGTGCCCGCCACCGCGCCGACCGCTCTGGCCGGTCGACTGCAATTTCTGCGCGCACGCGCCCTTGCGGCCACCGGGCAGCTGGCGGAAGCGGGGCAATTGCTCTTGGCCGGGATCGAGATCGCCGACATGCGTGAGGGCGACGATCTGGTGGCCGATCTCTGGCAACAGGTCTTCCCTGCCACGCCGGTGCCGGCGCAGTATCGCTTCAGCATGCACAAGGAGGACTGATCCATGCCCACCATCGCGATCATCGGGCAGGGCACCATGGCACGTGCGCACGCACGAGCCTGGAACGAGCTCGGCCTTGCGGATCGGATCCGCTACATTTGCGCCCCCGGCACGGCGCGCCCGTTCGGCGACGCACCGCGCGCGGAGTTCGTCACCGACCTCGACACCGTGCTCACCGACCCGACCATCGACATCGTGTCGGTGTGCACGCCGACACCGACCCATGCCGACATCGCCATCCGCGCACTGGAGCGCGGCAAGCACGTGCTGCTGGAGAAACCGATCGCACTGAACGTCCGCGACGCCACGGCCATCCGGGATGCCGCCGCGCACAGCGAGGGGATCCTCATGGTCGCCCACGTCGTGCGGTTCTTCGGCGGCTACGAGGCGCTCCGATTGACCGCTCGGGGCGGCGAGCTCGGGCAGGTACTCGCCGTGCACGCGGAGCGGATCAGCGGCCCACCCGCGCCCTTGCCGTGGTGGCAGGACGAGTCGAAGTCCGGCGGGCTTCTCGTGGACTTTGCGATCCATGACTTCGACCAGTTGAATCTGTTCCTCGGCACGCCGCGCGTCGTCTCCGCCAGACGCGCGAACCCGACCGGCCCGATCGAGATCGGCGTCGAGTATGCCGACGGAGGCATCGGCCAGGTGCAGACCTTCATGGGCATGGCCTCCGACGTGCCGTTCAGTTCAGCACTCAGTCTGCTCGGGACCGCGGGCAGCGCGACCCATCAGTTCAGCGGCGCGACTGACGTCACGGTCTCCGCGCCGGCAGCCGGCTTCGTCCGGCTGGTCACCGCGGCCGGCGTCGCATTCCGACCGGCGGATGCGACGAATCCATACGCCCAGCAAGCCCGGCATTTTCTCGACTGCGTCACCAGTCACACCGATTCAGGCGTCGCACCGACCGAAGGGGCGGTGCTCGCGCTCGCCGTCTCGCTCGCGGCTCGCCAGTCACTGGCGGAGGGCCGGCCTGTCGACGTCGAACTCGCCTGAACGCTCGCGGCTCAATCGACACCGGCCACGATCACGGATATGATCATTGATGATCATATCTAACGGCTTTCAATCACTAATGCGCAACCACTCACACGCAACCGCAACGCGCTGAACAGAGGACTCACCACATGACGACGACAGACCACACGAGCGCACCGCTCGGCGCCCACATGGCAGAGGAACTGGCCTCGCAGCCTCAAACGTGGGCACGAGCCGCAGCGCTGGTCGACGAGCGGGCTGCGCTGCCGGCCTCCGGTGCCCGGGTCGCCGTTGTCGGCTGCGGCACTTCGTGGTTCATGGCGCAGTCGTACGCGGCGCTGCGCGAACGCGGTGGCCACGGTGTGACGGATGCCTACGCGGCATCCGAGGCGTTCATCGATCGTGACTACGACGCGATCGTGGCCATTACCCGGTCCGGCACGACCACCGAGGTGCTGGAGTTGCTCGAAGCCGCGCGTGGACGCATCCGCACGATCGGTATCGTCGGCGACCCCGAGACACCGCTGGTCGAGCTCGCAGACGATGTCGTCGCACTGCCCTTCGCCGACGAACAGTCGGTGGTGCAGACCCGTTTTGCTACGACGGCACTCGCGTTCCTGCGTGCGTCGCTCGGAGAAAACCTCGACGCCGCGATCGCGGACGCGCAACTCGCCGTGAACGCGGAACTCGACGAAGCACTCATCACCGCAGACCAATTCACCTACCTCGGCACCGGGTGGACCATCGGCCTCGCCCACGAGGCCGCACTGAAGATGCGTGAGGCGTCGCAGTCGTGGACCGAGTCATACCCCGCGAAGGAATACCGCCACGGACCGCTGGCGATCGCGGCCCCCGGCCGCGTCACCTGGATGTTCGGCCAGGCGCCTAGCGGGCTCGCCAACGATGTCGCGGCAACGGGTGCACGCTTCGAAGACAGTAGCCTCGACGGTATGGCCGATTTGATCCGCGCCCAGCGCGTCGCTCTCGAGCGCGCCCGCCGTGCCGGACTCGACCCTGACCAACCGCGCAATCTGTCCCGTTCCGTCATTCTGGGCTGAGCGCGCACTTGTGACCCATACGAACTCTGCCGACGCGAACTCTGCCGATACGAACACCGCCAGCACGAACAACGTGGTACCGCCCGGCGAACCGTCTGACCTCGGTCCAGGCGCTGCTGTGCTCGCTTTCGATGTGGGCGGCACGGACATGAAAGCCGCGCTGATCGATATGACGGGCGCCCTGGTCGAGGCGGTGCGCGTGCCCACGCCGCTCGACCCGGAGCACACGGCGCAGAACGTGGTCGCAGAAGCCGCACGTCTCGCTCGAGAATTCGCCGAACGGCATCCGCAGATCGTGCCCGCCGCGGCGGGATTACTGGTGCCGGGCGAGGTCGACGACGAGTCGGGTATCGGGGTGTTCGCTGAGAACCTCGGCTGGCACAGGTTCCCGTTCCGCGACCGCCTGAGCGACGTTCTCGGTATTCCCGTGTCATTCAGCCACGACGTGCGCGGCGCGGGCGAGGCCGAGCATCGCCTCGGGGCGGCCGTCGGCTTCCGGGACGTCGTCGTGATGGTGATCGGCACTGGAATCGCCAGCGCTCTGTTCGTGGACGGCAAGCTGTATTCCGGCCGCGGGCTCGCGGGCGAGATCGGCCACTCCAAGATCGCGGATGGTCCGGTGTGCGCATGCGGCGGAATCGGCTGCCTCGAGGCTGTTGCCTCCGCCGGCGCAATCGCGCGACGATACAACGCACTGACGGGCCACAACCTCCCCGGTGCACGCGAAGTACTGGAGCGTGCCGCAGCCGGCGACGCAGCAGCGCAATCGATTTGGGACAGCGCGCTCGATGCCCTCGCGCTCGGCCTCTCGCACACCGTCGCGTTGCTCTCGCCGGAGGCCATCGTGATCGGCGGCGGGCTCGCTGCTGCGGGTGACCGCTTGTTCGTGCCGCTTCGCGAGCGCCTGGATGCCATTCTCACCTTCCATCGCAGGCCGCTCCTGATCCCCGCATCGATCGGCCAGAACGCCGGCCTGATCGGGGCAGCACTCAAGGCCCGTGATCTGCTGCCGGGGGATCCGCTGCCGGGCAATCTGCTCCCGGGGGATCCGCTGCCATGATCCTGACGGTGACTCCGAACCCGGCCATCGACATGACCTATCATGTCGACTCGTTCGATCGCGGCCAGACCCTGCGGGTCGACACCGGGATATCGCGTGCGGGCGGCAAGGGCTTGAACGTCGCGCGCGTCGCCCGGCATGTGGGCGGCGACGCGTTTGCTTTGACGACGGTCGGCGGCGAAACCGGGCGCGAGTTCGAAGCGGATGTAATCGCATCCGCTCTGCCGTATCGGCTTGTTCCTGTCGCGGCCGCCACGCGCAGGAGTATTGCGATCGTCGACGCCGCGGACGGTTCGACGACGATCATGAATGAACGCGGGTCCGCTCTGACGGGCCCGGAGTGGCGCAGTCTGCTCTCCGCGGCAGGCGAACAACTCGCTGCCGCTGCACGGCCCGGCCACGCGCAGGGCGCTCAGAGTTCGAACCGCGGCTGCCTGGTCGGGTCGGGGAGTCTTCCTCCCGGCGTGCCAGAGGCGTTCTACGCCGACCTTGTCGCAACAGCCGCGGAGAACGGCGTGCCGACTGTGATTGACGCGGTCGGTCCGGCGCTGCTCAACGCCGCGCGCGCCGGCGCGGATGTCGTGAAGCCCAACCGGGCCGAACTGCTCGAAACGACCGGTCGGGCCGACCCCGCGACGGGGGCACGCGTGCTGCTCGACGCTGGGGCGGGGCTGGTGCTCGTCTCGCTCGGCGAAGACGGCATGCTCATCGTCGGCAAAGCGAATGCAGCGCACCCGCTTCACGCGCGCCTACCGCGCGCCCTCGACGGCAACCCGACCGGAGCAGGCGACGCCGCCGTCGCCGCCGTCGCCGTGAGCCTGGCCGAAGGGATCCGCGACCCCGAGGCGATCCTGCGCCGCGCAACGGCATGGTCGGCCGCCGCGGTGCTGATGCCGGTTGCGGGCACCATCGCAGACAACTACCGCGAGCTCGAGCGACTGCTCATCCTCGAATCCTGGACCGCCTGAAGGAGAACAATGCCGCTCGTTCCCACACACCAAATCGTCCACAGCGCCGCAGCGACCCAGGTCGGAGTCGGCGCGTTCAACGTGATCCACCTCGAGACAGCCGAAGCGCTCGTGTCGGCCGCCGAGAGGTCCGGGCATCCAGTCATCCTGCAGATCTCCGAGAATTGCGTGCGCTATCACGGTGCGCTCGAACCGATCGGGGCCGCAACGCTCGCCCTGGCCAGGGCCTCGTCTGCACCGGTCGCCGTTCACCTGGACCATGCCGAAGACGAGAACCTGGCGATGCTCGCCGTCGATCTCGGTTTCGGTTCCGTCATGTTCGACGGCGCCAAACTCGACTACGACGCGAACGTCGACGCCACCGTGCGCATCGTCGAATACGCCCACGCGCGAGACGTTTCGGTCGAGGCCGAACTCGGCGAGATCGGCGGCAAAAACGGCGCACACGCCCCCGGCGTGCGCACAGACCCCGACGAGGCACGACGATTCGTGTCCGAAACCGGCGTCGACGCGCTGGCGGTGGCGGTCGGCTCTTCTCACGCCATGACGCAACGCGTTGCAGCACTCGACTTGGACCTGATCGGCCTGCTCCACGCGGCCGTGCACGTTCCGCTCGTGCTGCACGGATCCTCCGGGGTGCCCGAGGAGCAGCTCGTCGCCGCGATCACCGCCGGCATGACGAAGATCAACGTGTCGACGCATCTCAATGGATTCTTCACAGCCGCGATCCGGGACGCACTCGATGCCAACCCTGAGCTGGTGGACTCGCGCAGATATGTCGCACCGGGCCGCGACGCCTTGAGTGCGGAGGCGCAGCGTCTGATCACTCTGTTCGCAACCGCCGGCACCGCACAAGCAGACGCCGTCACAGGGGGCAGGTCGCATTGAATCGAGATGAACGGCTGAACGCCGTTCTCGACCTGCTCGCAGACACCGGCCAGCTCGACGTCGACGACATCATCGACAAGCTCGGAGTGTCTGCGGCAACGGCACGCCGCGACCTCGACTCGCTCGCCAACCGCAAGCTGCTCACCCGCACGCGCGGCGGCGCTACGGCGCAGTCTGTCGCCTACGATCTGCCGCTGCGCTACAAGCGAGAGCAGTACGAGCCGCAAAAGTTGCGGATCGCCGAGGCGGCGAGCGCACTCGTGCGCCGCGGCGACGTTGTCGGACTGTCCGGCGGCACGACGAGTACCGCGATCGCCACCATCCTCGGGGCGCGAGCCGATCTGACGACGGCATCCGCGCAGCCCGGCTTGACCGTTGTGACGAACGCGATCAACATCGCAGCACAGCTCCTAATGCGGCCGCAGATTAAAACCGTCGTCACCGGCGGGGTGGTGCACGGGCACTCCTACGAACTCGTCGGGCCGTACAGCGAAACGGTGCTCGAACAGATCGCCCTGGACATCGCGTTCGTCGGCGTCAACGGCATCGACCCGCTGCTCGGCGGCAGCGTACACGACGAGCGCGAGGCCAGCGTGAACTCGCTGATGGGCAAACGCGCCGGCCGTGCCGTGATCGTCGCGGACTCCAGCAAGATCGGGCGCACCGTGTTCGCCACCCTGACCGGCGGACTCGACGTGTTCGGAACTCTGATCACCGACAGCGGCATCACCACCGACCAGCGTGCCGCTCTCACGGAACACGGATTCGAGGTCATTGTTGCATGAGCGGTCGCGTGAGTCGTCGCGTGAGTCGTCGCACTCTCATCCACTCCGCGCGCCTGGTCACCGACGGCGTGGTGCGCGAGCGTGGCTGGGTGCTCTTCGACGGTGACACGATCGCGGCAGTCGGCGATGGGCGACACCCCGAGGATTTCGCAAACGGCACGGTGCTGGCGGATGCCGCGACAACGCTGGTCGACGCGGCCGGCCGGTGGCTGACCCCCGGCTTCATCGACATCCACGGCCACGGCGCCGGTGGCGCATCATTCGACGAAGGTGGCGACGCCATTCGGACTGCGCTTGGCGTGCACCGCGCCCACGGCACGACGCGATCCGTGCTCTCCCTCGTCACGGCCGCGCTTCCCCACCTCGAAGAACAACTCGCCGTGATCGCCGCAGTCGCCACAGCAGACCCGTTGATCCTTGGCGCGCACCTCGAAGGCCCGTTCCTCGACGCCGCACACAAGGGTGCACACGACCCGGCACTGCTGCGCTCGCCGACCCCGGATGACGTCGAACGGCTACTGGAAGCCGGGTCGGGCAGGCTCTGCCAGGTGACACTCGCCCCGGAGCTTGACGGCGGCATGCAGGCTGTCAGCCGATTCACCGCCGCAGGCGTCTCGGTCGCCGTCGGACACACCGCAGCAGACTACGAGACCACGCTCGCGGCATTCGACGCCGGCGCGCACATCCTGACGCATGCGTTCAATGCGATGGACGGCATCCGTCATCGCGCACCCGGACCGGTCGCCGCCGCAACGGCCACCGACGGGGTCACGCTCGAAATCATCAACGACGGGGTGCACGTGCACCCGGAGGTCGTGCGCATCGCGCTCGCTGCCGCACCGGGCCGCATTGCGCTGGTGACGGATGCGATGGCCGCGGCGGGCGCATCCGATGGAGAGTATCTGCTCGGCAACCTGAGCGTGATCGTCACCAACGGAATAGCCCGACTCACCGACGGCGGCTCGATCGCCGGCTCGACGCTGACGCAAGATGCGGCACTGCGACTCGCCGTGACCTCGGTCGGGTTGAGCATGGAAGCCGCTGTCGATGCGTTGACACGCATACCGGCACGCGCGATCGGACGCGCGGACGATCTCGGCCGGCTCGCACCGGGTTACGCCGCCGACGCGGTCCTGCTGAATGCGCAACTCACCGTCGACACGGTGTGGGCGGCGGGCCGGGTGCTCTGACTCGACGCATCGGGCCAACCCTCACAAAGAAGAACGAAGGAGAGGCTGGGACGCTCCCCCGAGCATCCCAGCCTCTTCGCCACACGAACCGTCATACGTCCCCCCGATCGCGCCGGCGCCTGACTGGCGGCTAGGGAACGCCGATCAGGTCCTCATCCACACCACAGCCGAATATGGTGCGCGCGGTATTCGAGTTACCACGGAAGCGGCTACGCAGGAGACCCCCCATCTCCACCACGATTCCGCCGATAGTGCGGGCGGTGCTCACGCACCACCCCGACCAGGCTCACGCAGGAGGCGGCAACGGCAAGCGTCGCAAGTGTCCAGATCCATACCTGTGCGTCCATGGTCTTTGTCCGGAGAACCCCGACCTTGTGGTCGTTTCGAGCACTCCGCCCTTCACCATGAGAGAGTGCCTATCGACGGATCTATGACGCGGGTTTTCATGAATCTTTTCGAAGACTTTGTGTATTGGCCGGTAATCACGGAAAATTCACTAGAGGCAGCGTCATCCGCCACGCTGTCCTGCGTCTTACACAGTGACGCAACTGAGACATCGAGCCGCCAGTTCACCCGCAACTTCGACATCACCGAGATTCGACATCACCGAGAGGAGACGCAGGTATGGCCATTCGACCTTTACGCGGCGTCTCAACGCTCAGCGACGACGATCTCATCAAACGCTCGCGCAGCGGCGACACCGATGCTTTCGGCGAATTGTGGAAACGCCACTCACGCGCCGGTGCCACGGTCGCACGCTCGTACACCTCGACATTCGACGCCGACGACTTGGTCGCCGAATCGTACGCGAAGATCTTCCAGGCGATCCAGGCCGGCGGCGGCCCGACCGGCGCATTCCGGCCGTACCTGTTCACGACGATCCGCAACACGGCCGCGAGTTGGGGCCGGGCAAAGCGCGAAACCGCCATCGATGATGCCGAGCAAATCGAAGACCCCACGTTCAGCGAAGAGAACACACTGGCCGCGCTGGACCGGTCACTGACCGCGACGGCGTTCCAGAGCCTGCCGACCCGGTGGCAGGAGGCTCTGTGGTACAGCGAAGTCGAAGCGATGACACCGCAAGAGATCGCACCGCTGCTTGCCATGAAGCCGAACGCCGTTGCGGCGCTCACCTACCGGGCGAGGGAAGGCCTGCGCCAAGCCTGGATTCAAGCCCACCTCTCCAGCGTGCCTGACGACTCCGAGTGTCGCTGGACTATCGACCGGCTCGGCAGCTACGCCCGCAACGGACTGGGAAAGCGTGACACCGGCCGCGTCGACGAGCACCTCGCATCGTGCGCGAAGTGCAGCATTGTCGCCGCTGAAGCGAAGGATGTCGGCTCCCGCCTGGCCCTCGTGTTGCTGCCGCTCGCGGCCGGCGTCCTGGGCGCGACCGGATACGCCGCCTGGCTGCAATCTGGCTCCCATATTGCCGCATACGCTCTCGGCGCGGGCGGAGTGGTGATGCCCGCCGCTGCGATCGGCGCGGCCGGGTCTGGCGCAGCGGCAACTGTTGGCGTTGGTGCTGGTGCTGGTGCAGGTGCAGGCTCCGGTGCAGGTGCAGGTGCAGGTGCAGGTGCAGGTGCAGGTGCAGGTGCAGGTGCAGGTACCACCACTGGGGCGGGGACCGCTGCGGGAGGGGCTGCCGGGGCGAGCGCTGTAGTGATCGGCTCTGTCGTCGCCGGCGTGCTCGTTGCAGCCGGTGTGGCGGCCGCCATCGTTCTCGGCCCCACGCTGTTCGGCGGCACCCCGGCACCCAAGGCGCCTATCGCCGCTGCACCGCCGGCAGCCACATCATCGCCGAGCGCGGCGCCGACGAGTGCGGCGCCGTCGACAAGTCCAAGCCCGGCCCCCGCGCCGACCGCCGCGCCCCCGCCTGCCCCGAACACGGTTGCTGTCGCCGGCAGCGCACCTGTAGCGCCTGCGGCATCCACCGCTTTGCCCTTCCCTCCTGTTGTGCCACTTGTTGCCGCCGCCCCGAGTGCCCCGACCGTCAGCACCGCGACGGTGAGCCTAGCGGGGATATTGACCATGACTGGGACCGGCAGCGCAGGCAACACCGTGACGGCGACGGCGCAAGCGTTGTCCGGCAGCGCGAAGGGGGCTGCCCGCGCGGCCGTTCTTCCGTCAAGCCTGACAGTCGGCACGACGACCGTCGGCAGCGACAGCCACTGGTCAATCACCAAGGACCTCAGCACGCTGCTGCCGAACGGCAGCTACACGATCAGCGTCGTGCAAGTCAATGCTGCCGGGGCATCGTCTCCACCCACCTCGCGCAGCATCACCGTGAACGTCGCGCCACCTCCACCACCCGTGCCGGCGCTGCCGGTCGTCACCAGTCCAGCTGGCGGGACGACGAAAGTCTCCGGGACGACTATGACCGTGTCCGGCACGGGCGGCTCCGGAGACATGATCAACGCGCAACTGGTGGCGACCGGCAGTGCGTGGACAACACGTAATTCTGCGCGCGTAGCCGAGCACGGCAACTGGACACTCGAACTCAATCTCAGCGGCGCCCCGAACGGCAGCTACACGCTGAGCGTGACCCAGAGCAATACCACCGGCGAATCGGCCGCGGTCACGCGACATGTGGTCTACAACGGCGCTCAAACGGACACTCCCGTCATCACGTCGGTCGATGTCGGCGGGGGCAGTGACAGCAGCGCCGGGCTTTACTTTCCGATCGTGACAGGAACGGCACCGCCCGACGCGACCGTGACCGTGTCGAACGGCTCTGGATCGCCTGCGACGATTCAGGCGGGCGCCGATGGAACGTGGAGCACACCGCAACTTACCGGCTTCTCCATCGGCAACTCCACCGTGACAGCGACGGCGGTGACAGCCGGCGAGACCGTTTCAGCTGAGGCGTCCGCACCGTTCACTCTCATCGCACCGTCTGTACAACTCAATGCAGTCCCGCCTGTGCCCATACAAGTGCAGTTTTCGGTGACCGTCGCGGGAGCACCGAACGCACAGTTCGCGCTTTTTGCGACTGATAATCCATGGCCAACACTGGAGTGCAACAAGCTGGACGGCTCCGGAACCTTCAATACGGGCGTCTGGTCTTGGCATTCAGGATCGTCTTCAGATTCGATCGGTGCGCGATACGATGACGGCGCTGGCCGGTACGGAGTCATGGCAACCATCCCATTTGCGACGTCGGGAAAGTTCTCTGCGCGCCCGGTCAGCTCGTCGCCGACGACTGTCCCCGACGTCGGAACCGCGCCGTAAGCATCGTCAGCACCAGGCCGACTGCGAGCAGCACAACATAGATCCACGGCAGGTCCGTGATGCTGAACGCACCATAAACGAGCGCCCCGACCAGTGCCCCGCCGCCGATGCCAACGTTGAACGCCGTCGTGTAGAGCGCGCTGGCCGTGTCACGGAACGATACGGACGACGTATGCAGCAAGCGCGTCTGCAGCAATGGCGGGAGTGCACCGAACGCGAGACCCCAGAGCAAGAACGTCGCCAATCCGAGTATCGGCGTCGCCGCGAACACGGCCAGCAGTGCGACCGCAACTCCGGCCACGGCGATCATCATGATGAGGCCAAGCTGTGGTCGCGGGCCGAACACCGACCCCGCGATGATCAGACCGATCGCGCCGGCCACACCATAGAGGAACAGCAGCGGGCCCACCGCGCCCGCGTCGACGCCCATCACGGTGATCATGAACGGGGCGATGTAGGTATAGAACGCGTAGTGGCCGATCATGATCACAGTGGCCAGCGCGCAGACCGTCAACACGGCGCGGATGCTCACATCCCGCGGTCGCCCAACTTTTCCAGACGGCCGCATCCCCTGTGAGGGCTGTGGCTCCTCCTCACGCGTCGCAACGGGCAGGAAGAACCAGACCAGCAACGCACCCAGAATGGTCAGAATTCCGAGAGCGGCGAAAGATATCCGCCAGCCGAAGGTGTGACCTGCCGCGGTTGCGATGGGCACTCCGAACACGAACGCGAGCGTGCCGCCGCCGATGATGATCGAGACGGCGCGCCCGATCTGTTCCTTGGGCACGAGGTAGCCGGCGTATGCGCCGACGATCGCCCAGAACATCCCGTGCGCCATTCCGCCGAGCACTCGGGTCACTACGACGAGCCCGAAGTCTGGGGCGAACGCGGCCAAAAGGTTGCTGAGGCCGAGCGCAAGAATGACGCCCACGAGCAGCCCGTGTCGCGGCCAGCGTCGGGTCAGTGCCGACAGAGGTGCACTGGTTGCAACCACGGCGACGGCGAAAATCGTCACCAGGAGCCCGACCTGCGGCTCGCTCACGCCGAGCGTTGCGCTCATGTCGGGAAGGAGCCCCATCGGCAGTGTCTCTGCCGTAACCGACAGAAAAACAACCGACGCGAGCACAATCAGGCCAACCCAGGGGAAGGGTCGCGCGACCGTTCTGCGCGAAGTTTCGGTGACAGTCATGACGTCTGGTGCTCACGAATGGCGTTCGCCGCTCACTGCGCCAGCTGAGGTCCGTAACCGAGAGGTCTGTGACCGATCAGGCTGCCGGGGGCGGTTCGACTACGCGCTGATGTGCGCGCCCAGGGCCGTACGGTATCCGCCGACCACGAGTCAGTCTATCGAAGGCGCGCAATGCGCGCACCGTGCCGTGCCCAGGGTCTTTTTACAGTCAGTGCTGAGACAAGAACGCACGTGTCGGTGGTCGCTACTGGACCACCGGAGGAGGATCCCCCGGTTTGCGGGCAACAATTCAGGCTCGATGAGCACCTGAAGACGCGGATGCGCCGTATCGGCCCGTCCAACCTGAATTCGGCACCGATCCACCCGACCGGCCCCCCAATCGGCCACACATCCGCCCGAATCGTGCCCGACGTCGAACGGATGCCCGCCGCAGCACCGAATCGACTCTCCGCACCGCCGAACCGGCACCCGGCACCACTCACCGCGGATCCGACGCGTCCGTTTTTATTCGGTGAGCGTGGAAGGGTCGTGGGCTTCTTGGTCGATATGCTTGCTCGGTGCGCTCGCGGACTACTCGACCAGCAGCATGATGCAATTTGCTGACTGTGAAAAAGCCCTGCACCGTGCCCGAGACTCATCCAAAGTGCCCGCGAACGTGGGCGCGTGCCTCAATTCGGAAGTGCCCGCGTGCTGGGGTGCGCCCGGGCGAACCATCGCGCTGCAACCACGCAATACTCTGGAGACGTGGAAACCTCGACTCTGCCCGCCCCAGCCGTTGTCACGACCCACTGGGTCGTGACCCTCGTCTGCGTGGACCGTCCCGGCATCGTCCATGCGGTCAGCGGCGCGATCGTGGCAGCACGTGGAAACATCACAGAGAGTCAACAGTTCGCCAGCCTCGACACGGGCCGATTCTTCATGCGGCTGCAGGTTCAGTCGCCGGCAACTCGCGGCGAGATCACCGACCGGTTGCTGCCCGTGATGGAGCGCTACGACATGGAATGGGGGCTCGACATCGTCGACCGCCCATTGCGCACACTCGTGCTCGCCTCCACGGCCGCCCACTGTCTCAACGATCTGTTGTTCCGCCAACGTGCGGGGCAGCTCTCGATCGACGTCCCGCTCGTCCTCTCCAACCACGGTGTGCTGCGCGACCTCGCCGGATTCTACGGCGTGCCGTTCGAAGCCCTGGCGATCACGGATGCCGCCAGCAAAGCAATCTTCGAAGCCCGCGTCATCGAGGCGGTCGATGCGTATGACATCGAATTGGTGGTGCTCGCGCGATACATGCAGATCGTCTCCCCCGAGCTGTGCGAGCGCCTCCGCGGCCGTGCGATCAACATCCACCACTCGTTCCTGCCCGGCTTCAAGGGTGCGAACCCGTATCGGCAGGCGCATGCGCGCGGCGTGAAGCTGATCGGCGCGACTGCGCACTTCGTGACCAGCGACCTGGACGAGGGGCCGATCATCGAGCAGAATGTGGTGCGGGTCGACCATGCGCGCACACCGGCGCAACTCGTTGCCATCGGTCAGGATGAGGAGAGCCGAACGCTGACACAGGCCGTCAAGTGGTTCTCAGAGGGCCGCGTGCTGCTGGACGGCCAACGCACAATCATTTTCCGCTGAACGACCGCGAGTTGAGCCCGGCTAAACTTCAGGGGTGACAGTTACGCGCCCGGACACGTCCATCCGCCCCAACGACGTTCTGCAGTTCTTCATCGAGTTGTTCGCGTTCGCGAGTCTCGGCATTTGGGGATTCGTCGCGTGGCCGATGCCGTGGAACATCGTCGTCGGCATTGGCGCACCCGCGATCGCGATCGTCTTGTGGGCGCTGTTCCTCTCGCCCAAAGCCGTTCTGCAGATCGACAACTACGGCAAGGCCCTCATCGAGATCGCCGTCATGGTGAGCGCCGCATACGTGTGGTGGGATCTCGGCCAACCGGTTGTCGCGGTGGCATTCGCCCTCATCGCCACGATCAGCGGCGTGATCAAGGGGCGGAAGGCATACGCGTGAGCAGCGCAGCCGATGATCCCCGCACGAGCCGGTTGATCATCCATTCGGCACGCAAGCTGGACGCAGCCGGACTGATCGACGACTTCTGGTTGCTGGCCCGCGGCAACCGAATCGTGGCGGTCGGCGAGGGAACCCTGTGGCGGCAGCACGCGACGGGCGCACAGCTCGTAGACGCGGGCGGCCACTGGTTGACGCCCGGCTTCATCGACCTGCACGGCCACGGCGGAGGCGGTCACTCATACGATGACGGCCCGGACGAATTGCTGCTCGCACTGGCCACCCATCGCGCGCACGGCACGACGCGGTCCGTCATCAGTCTCGTGGCCAATCCGTTCGCACAACTGCGGGAGAGCCTGGAATACATCGCCGACCTGACGGAGCTGGATCCGCTCGTGCTCGGCGCACATCTGGAAGGGCCGTTCCTGGCACTCGAACGCCGCGGCGCACACAACCCGGACTTCCTCCGCGAGCCGGATCCGGAACTCGTCGAGCAATTGATCGGCGCCGCGCGCGGAACCCTGCGCCAGCTGACCATCGCCCCAGAGCTGCCGAACGCTCTCGAGTCGATCGACGTGCTCGTCGAGGCGGGCGTCGTCGTCGCCGTCGGACACACGGATGCGACAGAGAAGCAAGCAGCGGCCGCGTTCGATCGGGGTGCCCGCCTGCTGACGCATGTCTTCAACGCCATGCCGGGCATCCATCACCGCGCTCCCGGCCCGATCATTGCCGCATTGCAGGACGAGCGGGTGACGCTCGAGCTCATCCTCGACGGACTGCACGTGCATCCGGATGTCGCCCACCTCACCTTCACCCAGGCTCCGCATCGCGTCGCGCTGATCACGGATGCGATGTCCGCGGCCGGCGCGCACGATGGCGACTACCGATTGGGCTCACTCAACGTGACCGTCGCGAACGGACTCGCCGTGCTCTCCGGAACCTCGACCATCGCCGGCTCGACCTTGACGCAGGATGCCGCGTTGCGCGTCGCAGTCACTGCGGCGCGCATCGAGCCGGTTCGGGCTGTCGAAGCGCTGACGCTTACTCCCGCACGTGTGCTCGGCCGTGAGCATGAACTCGGCATGGTGAAGCCCGGCTACCTCGCAGACGCGGTGCTTCTCGACCACGAGTGGCGGGTGCGCGGCGTCTGGGCCGAAGGCCGACAGATCATCGGCTGACCTCGTCAAAGCAAAGCGCGCTACACTGTGCTACATGGAGACAGTGACTCATCGGGAGATGCGCAATCGCAGCGGCGAAATTCTGCGCCGGGTCGAAGCCGGTGAGTCATTGCAGGTGAGCAACAACGGTCACCTCGCCGCGATGATCGTTCCGGTAGGCGGCAGCGTGCTCGACGGGTTGGTCGCCCGTGGAGAGGCGCGTGCAGCACGCACTTCTATCGATTCGCTACTGGCGGTCACGCCGGCGGAGTCGCCTCTGACATCGCAGCAGATCATCGAAGACAGCCGGGGCAGATGGTAACCACCGCGTACCTCGACACCTCAGCCGCAATGAAGTTGCTGGTGGCCGAAGCCGAGACAGCGGCGCTGCGCTCAGAACTCGGCTCGTCGCCGAGGAGGCTGGCGGCCTCGTGGCTGCTGCACACCGAGTTGCACTGCGCCGCGGGCAGGAACCCTGCCGTGATCCCCGTTGCCGCCGTCGCTGCAGTGCTGGATGCGGTCTACCTTGTGGACCTCACGCGTGGTGACCTGCTGGCCGCAGGAGCTCACGCACCGTTGCGATCGAACGACGCAATCCACCTTGCGACCGCACTTCGACTCGGGGCAGACGAACTACTCACATACGACAGCAAGCTCGCGAAAGCCGCGACCGCCGTCGGCCTCCGCGTCGTCGCACCAGCCTGACACGAGCGGTTGAGCCGACGAACAGGCCGCCGCGATCAAAAGCGCTGCCACTCCGGCTTGTTCGCGTAGGTGTATTTGTAGTATTCGGCCAGCGTCAGCTTCGATGCAGCGGCCTCGTCGACGATCACCGTCGCGTGCGGATGGAACTGCAGGATCGAACCGGGGCACATGCTCGAGACGGGTCCCTCGACAGCCGCGGCGATCGCATCCGCCTTGTTCTCGCCCTGAGCGACGAGCACGAGCGCGCGGGCGTCCATGATGGTGCCGAGCCCCTGGGTGAGGCAGTGCGTCGGAACCTCGTCGGCATTATCGAAGAATCGGGCGTTGTCTGCGCGGGTCTGTGGGGCGAGCGTCTTGATCCGCGTACGCGACGCGAATGACGACGTCGGCTCGTTGAAACCGATATGACCGTTGGCGCCGATTCCTAAAATCTGGATGTCGACCCCACCGGTCTCGCGGATCGCCGCATCGTAGGCGAGACAGGCAGCTTCGATGTCGGCGGCCCGGCCGTTCGGCACATGGATGAGGTTGGGGTTCATCCGCAGCGGTTCGACGACATCGCGATGGATGACCGTCTCGTAGCTTTCCGGATGTCCCTTCGGGATTCCCACATATTCGTCCAGCGCGAACCCGCGAACAGCGGATGCGTCAAGCCCGCCGGATTGCACGCGCGCGGCGAGCTCGGCGTAGATCGCCAGTGGCGACGATCCGGTGGCCAGCCCGACGACCGCGTCTGGCTTGCGGGTGATGATCTGAGCGATCTTGCTCGCGGCAACGCGCCCGACCTCGGCCGGCGACGAAAGAATGATGATTTCCATGGCACCCCCAATCTATCGGTCTGGGGCGCCAATTCAGCCGACAGGGTGCAGGTCAGCGGGCGGTGCGCAGCTCGGCGGAACCGTCGAGCAGAGACAACAGTGCACGGCCCATCAGTCGCGAGGCTCCGAACGTCGCGACATCGGCATAGCGTCGGTCATCCGACGGCCAGCCCATCTCGACAACGAGCACATTCGGGTGGCGGGCGCGCAGGTCGTCGACCACGTCGCGCGCAAATGGGTAGCGATGAATGTCGCGGCCCACGACGAGCACGTTCCGCTCACTGTCCGGTACGCGTGCTGTGTATTCGTTCTCAACGGCGATGAACTGCGGGCGGTCGGCGAACGCAGCGCTCTGCGGTCGCGCGGGGTTGGCGCCGACCTCGGCGAACGGACCCCACGGGGCCGCTCCGACCGCGATGTTCGCCGCCGTCTCGATGCGAACGATCGAATACTTTCCCGCGGCAGCCTCACACCACAGCTCGGCCGACCCGTCCGCGTCGATCGCGGCGAGCGCCCGAGTGGTCGACCGATCGAGTTCATCGAGCGAGAACGCCGCATCAGGAACGTGAATGGCTGCGCGCTCTGCCAGCAGCATGTCGGCCAAGCCGGCGACGCGACCGGCAGCCTCGCCCAGCCGCCCAGGAGTCAGCTGCCCTGAGGCGACCGCGTGCCTGATCTCCCGTTCGATCTGCGTGAGCTGTTCATCCGTGTTGCCGGAGCCGATGCAGAGCAAGTCACATCCGGCCGCGAGTGCTCGCGCCGCAGCCACTGGGATCCCGTCGACACCGCTGGCACCTGCCATGTCGAGTGCGTCGCTGACGATCACACCGTCGAAGCCGAGCTCATCCCGCAGCAACCCGCGGAGGATCCGCTGGCTGAGAGTGGCGGGGTTGCCGGGATCCAGTTGAGGCAACAGGATGTGCGAGGTCATCACAGTGCGCACGCCGGCGTCGATGACGGCGGCGAACGGCACAAGCTCCCGCCTACGTAGTTCCTGGAGTGACCGGTCGACAACCGGCATGGCCAGATGAGAGTCCTGCGCCGTGTCACCGTGGCCAGGAAAATGCTTCGCACACGCGGCGACGCCGGCGGACTGTAGCCCGCGCGTCCACGCAGCACTGTGCGCGGCCACGCGGTCTGGTGTCGTTCCGAAGCTGCGCACCCCGATCACCGGATTGTCCGGGTTCGAATTGACGTCGACATCCGGAGCGAGGTCGAGGTTGCACCCGACACGTCGCAGCTCCCGGCCTACGAGACGAGCGACATCCTCGGTGTAGGCGAGGTCGTCGATGCGACCGAGCGCGGCGTTGCCGGGGTAGGGCGACCCGGAATCGTGATAAAGCCGGGTGACGTCGCCTCCCTCTTCGTCGATCGCGACAATGGCCCGGGGATTGGCTGCGTAGATCGCGTCGGTCAAGGCGCGCAACTGTGCGGGCGAGTGAATATTCTGCCCGAAGATGCAGACACCGCCGAGCCCTCCGCGCAACCGCACGGCGAGCCATTCAGGCAGCTCGGTTCCGTTGAACCCGGGCAACAGGGTCGCCGCGACAACACGGTCAAGGGCACTTGGCATGTTTGTTAGTAAACCTTACGAACACCTAATTGTGCAACTGCTGATTTCGATGGAGCACGGGATTTCGCCGTTATCAATTCTTTATCGTGCAGGCTTGACTTTTGATTGTAAGGAGACTCTACTAACAAAACCGGAGTGAATAGAAATCCCGGCAACGAAGCCGGTTGAAGGAGGCGCCAGCATGATCAACGCCGCGGCCTCCCGCACACCGGAACTCGAGGACGACTACCCCTCCGCTCATCTACGCGTCGCCTCGCACTCGTGGATGCCCTCACGAATCACACCGACGCGGCACGAGTCGCTTTCAATCACTAGGAGATACATTGCGTAAGTCACGCTTAGCGATGGTGGGCGCCATCGGCCTCACAGCCGTTCTGGCACTCAGCGCTTGTTCCGGAAGCGGCACAGGTTCCGCCAGCGGTTCGGGCAACGGCACGATCAACAGTGCCGTCAACGGTAAGGGCAAGACCCTCACTGTCTGGGCCATGACCGGCGACCTCAGCCCCAAGACACTGGCGGCGATCAACGCCAAGTTCACGAAAGACACCGGCGCCAAGGTCACGGTGCAGACCCAGCAGTGGACGGACATCGCCACCAAGATCACCACGGCACTTGCCACCAGCACGCCGCCGGATGTCATCGACATCGGCAACACACAGGTCGCGACCTTCGCCGCCAACGGCGGGCTGCTCGACCTGACGGCGTACCAGAAGGATCTCGAGCAGGGTCAGACCTGGCTCGGCGGCTTGGTCGAGCCTGCGACAGTGAATGGCAAGCTGTTCGGGGTTCCGTCGTTCGGTGCCGCCCGTGCGGTGATCTACAACAAGAACATCTGGAACGCAGCCGGCGTGACCGCAGAACCGACCACGTACGACGCACTCGGCGCCGCACTCGACAAGGTCAAGGCCGCGAACACCGCGAGTGACTTCTCGACGTTCTACATGCCCGGGCAGTACTGGTACGCCGGGTTGCAGTGGATGTGGGACGCTGGCGGCTCGATTGCCGCCCAGAGCGGTTCGACCTGGAAGGCCGGCTTCTCCAGCTCCAACGCGCAGACCGGCCTCACCGCGTGGAAGGCCTTCCAGAACAAGTACTCCAGCGTTCCCAGTCAGACCTTGAACACGGACAAGCCCGACCAGGACCAACTGTTCGCCGATGGCAAGGTCAGTGCGATCCTCGGTAACAACTGGGAGCTCGGCGCCATCGAGAAGGACAACCCGAAGCTGACCAGCGACGTGCTCGGCAGTTTCCCGATGCCCGGCATCTCCGGCAAGAACCAGCCGGCGCTCCTGGCAGGCTCTGACTGGGGCATCGCCCAGAAGAGCAAGAACCACGACCTGGCTCTCGCTTGGGCCAAAATCGCGGCCAGCCCGTCGATCCAAAACAACTACGTGTTCGCGCAGGACAAGTGGATTCCGAACAGCGTCGAAGGTGCGGCAGCAGCAGTCAAGGGCGGCACCCTTGCTGCGAACCAGTCGTCGTTCTTCACCGCTGCTCAGCGATCGAAGGCCACACCGGCATCCGGCAACTGGGCTCAATTGGAAGATCCCGGCATGCTGCAGTTCTTCCAGACGATCGCTTCGGGTAGCAAGTCCGTCTCCGACGCAGCAACCTCGTGGGACGCAACAGTGAATACAACGCTGAACGGCTAGGACGCGCGTCACAACGTACATCCGCCCGAGAAGAAAGCACCTATGAGTTCCTCATCTGCGAGCACGATCGCAGGCGAGGGTGTGGCCGCCGCTCACCAGCGGCGGCCGCACCCGCCTCGCCGTTACTCGAAGCAATCGCGCTTCGCACCCCTCTGGCTTCTCTCACCGGCCGGAATCGTCATGATCGCTCTGATCGTGGCCCCGATCATTTTCCTTCTCTTCACCTCATTCACGAACTACAACCAACGCACGCTGTTCACCGGTGTGTACAGCTTTGTCGGCGTCGATCAGTACGCGAAGATCTTCGTCGATCCGCAGTTCTGGTGGTCGCTGATCATCACAGTGATCTTCACCGTCGCCCTGGTGGTCGGCAGTCTCGTGATCGGAATCGCCGTCTCGGAACTCCTCACCCGACTCGGCAAAGTCATGCGCTACATCGTGACCGTCGCGCTCATCTTCGCCTGGGGAATGCCGAATGTGGCCTCCTCGCAAGTGTGGAATTGGCTGTTCCAACCCGGTTACGGCGTCATCAACTGGCTGCTGACGCAATTGCATGTCTTCGGCGACCTCACCAACCTGTCCTGGTCTAACAACACCGTCCTCGCACTGGTGTGCATCTGGATGCTCGTGGTCTGGCAAGCCGTGCCGTTCATCGCACTCACAACGTACGCAGCGCAGACCCAGGTCGACCAGGCCTACATCGAGGCTGCCCGACTCGACGGCGCATCGGAGCCGCGCATCTATTTCAGCGTCGTGCTCAACTTCCTCAAGCCGACCATCCTGTTGATCACGGTCCTGTCGATCATCTGGGACTTCAACGTCTTCAACCAGATCTGGCTCGTCACACAGGGCGGCCCGAACAACACAACCGCCACACTCGGCATCTGGACCTACCTGACCGCCTTCACCAACTTCAAGATCGGCGCCGGCGCAGCGATCTCGGTCGTGACGACCGTGCTGCTGCTGATCTTCACGGGCTTTTACATCCGCAGCCTGCTTCGATCGGGAGAAGACCTGTGACCACATCGACGGTGCCGACGACGAGCACGCGGCCCACCGCATCCGCCACCGCTACGCGCGTGCCCAAGCGTCGGAGACGCAGGCACAGGGTCGGGGCGAATATCATCGCGATCGCGTTCAGCGTGATCTGGATCTTCCCCGTCTACTGGATGATCAACACGGCGTTCAAGCCGCGCAGCGGGGTGATGACACCGACACCGCAGTTCATTCCGTTCAACCCGACACTGAACAACTTCATCGAAGCGATCACTCAGACCACCTTCCTGACGAACCTGCGCAACAGTGTGATCGTCGTGCTCGGCGCGGTCATCATCGCGCTCGCCCTCAGCTTGTTCGCATCGGCCGCGCTCAGCCGTTTCCGGTTCCGCGGGCGCAAGACGATCATGGTCTTGATCCTGGCGGTGCAGATGCTTCCGGGCACCGCACTCCTCATTCCCCAGTTCCTGATCTTCAACGACATCGGGTTGATCGGCAGCTACTTCGGGCTGATCCTCGCCTACGTCGCGGCAGTGCTGCCGTTCTCCATCTGGGTGATGCGCGGCTTCTTCATCGCCATCCCCGTTGAAGTCGAAGAAGCCGCCATGATGGACGGCGCGAACACGTGGCAGGTGCTGTGGCGCGTGCTGTTCCCGCTCATCGTGCCCGGCGTGATCTCGACGAGCATCTTCGCCTTCATCTCAGCATGGAACGAGTACATCCTCGCCTATACCTTCATGAAGGATCAGTCGATGTACACTCTTCCGATCTGGCTCGTCTCGTTCTCCACCCCCACCGGCGGCACCGATTACGGCGGCCAAATGGCGGCATCCGTGTTGTTCGCGCTGCCCGTCGTCATCTTCTTCCTGATCATCCAGAGACACCTGGTCACCGGGATGTCTGCAGGCGCGGTCAAGGGCTGAACCTCGGCGAGCGGCTGCACCCGCCGTTCACTCGCCGCGTAACGGCTCGGCCTCCGGCGTCACATCGACGGTGATCGTTGGCGCGATGGTCGGGTCGATGCTCGGCGTCAGCGTCAGCTCGCTACCCGACCCCGCAGCCGGGGCTGCTGTCTGGCCGGCGCCTGGCCCCGCACCGAGCTCGGTGGTGCCGATCACCGGGTCGAACGTCACCTGGGCGACGGTTCCCTCAGCCGCGGCTTCCTCTACGGCGATGTTGGCGGTCACCTGCGCCATATACGCCGCACGTTCCTCCCTCGTGCTCGGCCGCCCCGGGATGCCCGGCCTGGTCTGCCACGGCAGCGGACCCATCGCGCGACGGTACTCGACACCGATCGCGTCCAGCCGAGAGCGGTGCTCATCCAACCGGCCCGAGAACTCGTCGTAGTCTCGCTCCCCCGTGATCCACAGCGCCTCCGCGAGCGCACAGAGGCGGGGAAAGGCGAAGAAGTCGACCGTTCGAGGCGAGTCCATATGCTCAGTCCAGATGTTTGCCTGGCCGCCGAGGATATGAGTTGCCTCCCCCTCCGTCAGACCGGCGGGCACCGGATCAAAGTCGTAGACGTCGTGAACGGTGAGCACAATGGAGACCGGAATCGGTTCATCCGCTGCGTCCGACTGGCGATAGTCCAGGTACACCTGGTCGTCCGGGCACGAGACGACGTCATGGCCCGAGCGGGCGGCCGCAATCGCACCGGCCATGCCACGCCAGGATGCGACCGTCGCACCAGTGGTGAGTCCGCCTTCGATGATCTCGTCCCAGCCGAAAAGGCGCCGGCCGCGCGACGTCAGCCGATCGTCGAGTCGCCCGATGAACCAGCTCTGCAGCGCCTCCTCATCACGCAGGCCGAGTTCGGCCATCCGCTGCTGGGTGCGGGCATCCGATCGCCACTGATCCTTCGGGCATTCGTCGCCGCCGACACCGATATACGGTGACGGGAACAGATCCATGACCTCGCTCAGCACATTGAGAAAGAACTCAATCGTGGACTCTTCGACGTTGAGAATATTGTCGTCGATGCCCCAGTGCGTCCACACCTCCAGCTGCCGCCCGGTCACGCCAAGCTCGGGGTACGCCGCAAGCGCGGCTTGCACGTGCCCAGGAGATTCGATCTCCGGGACAACCGTAATGAATCGTTCTGCGGCGTATGCGACGATCTCCCGGATGTCGTTCTGTGTGTAGAAACCTCCGTGCGGGCGCCCGTCACCGGGGGCGTTCGCACCGGCACCGACCTGTGATTCGCGCCGCCAGGCACCGACTTCGGTCAGTCGCGGATACCGCAAAATCTCGATCCGCCACCCCTGATCGTCTGTCAGGTGCAGGTGCAGCATGTTCAGACGGTGCATGGCCATCAGGTCGATGAAACGCAGCAGATCATGCTTGGGCATGAAATGGCGCGCCACATCGAGCATCGTGCCCCGCCAGCCGAATCGCGGACCATCAACCATGCGCACGGCGGGCACCAGCCACGCCTCTCCCTCCACCCGCGCACGCCGGTAGATCGTGGCCGGCAGTAGCTGCAAGAGCGCCTGGCATCCATAGAAGACTCCGGCTGGCGTGCCGCCTTCGATGCGGATGCCGTCCGGCCCTGCGCTCAGCCTGAAGCCTTCTGGATGCAGATCAAGACCGAGATCGAGCACGACAGTCGAGTGAACGCTCTCCGGGTCGTCGACACGGGCGAGCGAAAAGCCCATCGCCGGGCGCAACACGGCCTGCAACCAGTTGGCGACGGCATCCAGGCCCCCAGGCGCGACGATTCGAGTGTTGCGTTGGAAGACGAATTCGCCGTCATCGAACTCGAGAGCTGTGGGTCGAGGAATTATCACGGTTCCTAGCCTGCCAAAGAATCGACGAAGCGGCGAGCTGAGGCCTCGATGGCCGCCCAGTCCGATGCGGCCAAGTCCGCAGCCGCGATGACACTGGACCCGGCGGTGACCGCGTACGCACCAGCGTTGATGAACTCCGCCGCATTGGCATCATTGATGCCACCTGAGCCGATCAGCCGCACCCCGGGCAGCGGTCCGAGGAGATGCTTGAAATAGCTCGCACCGGCAGTTTCCGCGGGGAAAACCTTGATCGCTGCGGCTCCGAGATCGAGCGCCTGCATCACTTCAGACGGCGTGAATGCCCCCATCAGCACCGGCACGCCCTCTTCGACCCCGATCCGGGCGACGGCCGGGCTGAGACCCGGTGTGACGAGGAAAGACGCCCCAGCGTCGAGCGCATCGTGCGCCTGCACAACGGTGAGCACGGTCCCCGCGCCGACGACGGCATTCGACTGCACGGCATCCGCGATGTGCGTCAGAACGTTCGGCGTCGTGAACGTGAACTCGACAGCACGGATGCCGCCTGCGGCGAGCGCGTTGGCGAGCGCAGCCGCATCCGGGATCTCACGTGCCCGCACCAGCGCCACGGCCCGGTCTGCACCAATGATCCCGATCGGGTCGGATACTGCGCCGGCTGGTTGGCCGTTCGTCATCTTGTCCTGCTTTCTTGGCGTCGACGACAATCTCGACCCGGCACCGACGCCTGTCCATGTTAGAAGTATGTCTCAAGTGCATCAACGACCCGTGGGTCATCGGACTCGGCGTCGTCGATGACCGGGATCAATCGCCACTTGTCCATCGCCGTGCACGGATGCGACAACCCAAGCCGGATTACGGACCCAACGTGCAGCGCATCGACCTGCGCGAACTCCGCCAGCCTGAGAAAACCGTGCTGGTCATTCAGCGCACTCACCCGGCTGCCCGCGAGCACTGCGTTGCTCGTCGCGGCGTTCAAGCCGAGCACGCGCTGCGCTATCGGCATCCCCTCGTCGTATGGCACGTCACGCTTACCCGCATCGAACAAGGCCAACAGTGGCTCGGGTCGGGAGACGATACGCACCCACGCGTGCATTGCCGCACGGAACGGCTCGTTGCCGACCAGCGAGCCCATCGGCGTAATGCCGCTGTAGAAGCCGTCATCGTGAACTTGGAATGCGCCGGACCGCAACACGACGGTGGCATCCTCGCGCAATGGGCCGAGCCGGTCTGCGACGCGATCGAAAAAGGCACTGCCGCCGGCGGTGATGATCGGTCTGCGATCGCCATAATGACCGGCGTCTTTCAGCGCCGTGTGCAGGAGAGCGAGTTCGTCAAGATAGGTGTCAACGTGCGCGAGCCCGCTCTCACTGCGATCATGCGCAAGAGCACCCTCGTAACCGCCGACACCGGCGACCTCCAGCAGGTCGCTGTTGCGCACCGCCTCCGCGATCCGCATGGCCTCCGCGACCGTTCGAGCACCGGTGCGCCCATTCGCACCACCCAATTCGATGATCACCGGGATCGTGCGCTGCCCGACTGGGCGGGCCGTAAGCATCCGCTCGACGGTCTCGACGCTGTCGACCCAGCAGGTGAACTCAAACTCCGGATGCGTCTCCAGCTCGAGCGCCACCCAGCGCAGCGCGACCGGATCGACCAGCGCATTGGCCAGCATGATCCGTTCGATTTCGAATGAGCGGGCAACCTGAACCTGCCAGGCCGTCGCGAACGTCATTCCCCACGCTCCAGCGTCGAGCAGTTGACGCCACATCCTGGGCGACATCGTGGTCTTGCCATGCGGCGCCAGTTGCAATTCGTTTTTGCGCAACCAGTCGAACATAATCGCCGTGTTGTGCGCGAGCGCAGGCGCTTCAAGGGTCAGGAGCGGTGTCTGAAAGTCCGACAGCACCGGTGCCAGCTGGAGGAATTCAGCAAGGTCACTTCCCCACGACCGCGCGGGAAAAGACTTGAACCGCGAGCCTAATGGCAGTGTCGTGCGAACCGCACCCGACGTTGGCGATGCCGTCATCGTTCTGCCCCCTCATCATCTCGATTACTGCTCATGACGAACACTATTCGCGTCGAGTGCACTTTGCGTGGTGCACTGGTCATGTCGAGTACAACGTGCGTCCGGCATCGTTCACGGCGAGTACATTTGCATCCTTCGTTGCACATCGCGCAATAGTCGTTGCATGACTGATCAATTCAACGTATCGTGCACTGCGGGATGCCGTCAATCCGGCACCACTCGCACCGTCCGCTATTGCGATCCGACAAAGCAATCCGACAAAGCAATCCGACAAGACCGTAGGGAGCACTGTGAGCCAGAGTGTCGCGCGTTCACTGGAGTTGTTGATTTCGCTCGGGACGGCGCCCCAATCGCTGGATGAGCTCGCCACCGCTGTCGGAGTGCACAAATCGACGGTGTTGCGTGTGCTGCAGACGATGGAGGCAGAGCGTTTTGTCACGCACGATGCCATGCATCGCTACCGCTTGGGCAGTCGCCTGTTCGACCTCGCACAGCTTGCGTTCGAGCAGCGCGATGTGCGAGCCGTCGCCCGCCCTTACCTGGAACTTCTGAACGCACGCACGGGGCAGACTGTGCATCTTGCAGCGTACGAATCCGGCGAAGCTGTGTACATCGACAAGTTGGATGCTCTCAAGGGATTCCGCATGTACTCGCGGGTTGGGTTAGGCGCACCGCTGTACTGCACGGCTGTTGGCAAGGTCCTTCTCGCAGCCCTTCCGACCGCGGTCGCCGAGACTATTGCAGCGGCGATCGAGTTCCTGCCGATGACACCGAACTCGATCACGTCCGCGCCGCAGTTATTGGCCGAGCTGGACCGCGTGCGAACGGCCGGATATGCAACAGACCGTGAGGAACACGAAGCGTTCATCAACTGCATCGCCGCGCCCATCCGTAACGGATCGGGTGCGGTTGTCGCCGCTGCCTCTATTTCGGTTCCGAACATCTCCTTGCCCTATGAGGATGTGATCGCCTTGCTTCCGCAGCTGACGGATGCGACGGCCGCGGTTTCTGCCGAGCTCGGCTGGCACGCAATGCCTGAAAAAGAAGGATCCCGATGACCGGGGTGCACGGGTTGCCCGAGTTGCCGAGGGTGCCTGGGTTGCCGAGGGTGCAGGATCACTGGCCGATCGGAAGTGCCGAGCGACCGTAGTCCACGATGGTGTAACGACCACAGTGAGTGACTTGCGTCGCGGTCGTGCGCAGTGCCGCCGGAATGTGTAGCGGCGGGTCGGCGCTGCTCTCAACCGCGAAGGATGCGCGCGTAGCGTCGAAGTCAGCTCTGTTGACCAGCCAGGAGTATGCGTTGAGATCGCTGTTGACTTGAATGAGCCGGGAAGGATCGGGTAGGTAGGCTTTCGGACCTCGGATCGTCCAATATTCTCCGACGCCGATCTCGCCTGAAGCGGTAACCCATTGGTCGACACATCGAACCTCGGGGTCGATGCTATTGGCTGCGGTAGATAGCCGGGGAATTGCGATGACCATGACGGCGATCGCGCTCGCTGCCAACACGACTGAGATCGCGGGCAGCAGTAGTTGAGTCAGGGCTTTCGGGCGTGCAGGCCTCCAGCCGGTGGGCTCCGGGCGACGGATGCCCTGGCGAACGCGCTGCTGGCGAAGCGGCACTTGGCGACGGATGGCGGGCAGGACGCACAGCCCCAGCAATGGCGCAAAGAAGACGGGTTCGAGGTAGCGGGCGGCGTCTGTCCCGAGCAGGATTGCACCCGCGGTCACGATGACGGGCGTCATCCAGCCGAGCCCGGCAACGAGCATGCCGGCCGTGTTGCGGTGTTTCAGCATCCGCACGAAGACGGCGACGTTCACGCCGATGAGCGCGAGAACCAAGACAGCCGAGAGCGCGCCGGGGACCGTTTCCAACCGCATCCGCAGAAGGGTTGCGTAGTACTGCAGCGACCGACCGAACAGGTCGGGCTGAGCGTAGCTCACGCCACTGATCGTGATCCATGGGGCGAGCGGTATGCGAAGCAGCAGGCCGCCGACCGCACCGACGCCGATCGAGCAGATAACGAGTGCGCCGCTTATCCGCGATATGACGCGCGGCAGGCCGGCGGCTACGACGGCGATCACCACGGGCACAGCAGACCACGCCAGGTAGAGCGGGTTTGTCAGGGTGCTCAACATGGAGACCAGGAACAGGACGACGATCGGGACCCACGAAATGCGCTGAGGATGTCGTGGTGAAAGGATGCGTGCGACGATTCCGACGGTCACGATCATTCCAACGACGGTGGCGCTGTAGTACGTCGTTGTTGCGAGTAATGAGACAAGTTCTAGACTGTTGCGGTTCGCCGTGCTGTCGAGCAGCACAAAGATGGTGACGCCCGCAATCGCAAGCAGCGCGCCTGTGATGCGCGACCGGCGCGGATGATTGGGCATCACGCATCCGGTAACGAACCGGAATGAGAGGTAAACCGCGACCAGGTTGATGATCGCGCTCAGGATGAAGGTTGCCTTCACTGAAAACCCAAGTGCTGCGAGGCCTAGGTAGACGATGAGTTCGGGGATGAATAAGACGGAGGACATCGCCCAGTCCTGCGGTTGGCCGATCGCGAGTGATCCGTGAATGAGCGCGGGGAGGACCGAGTCACTATCGTAGAACAGCAGCCAGGACCGTGGGGTGTCTACGAGGTGCGTGACCATGAGGAGCGCGGCCGTGAGTGCGAGGACGCCGCCGCTGAGTTCTGTGAAAATTGCATTGGTGAGGGTGTGTGGTTGCGCGGATTGTTTGAGCCCGCTCATTTCTAATCGCATCCCCACAGTGCACGTTGTTGTTGTCGTCGGTTTCGGATGTCGGACTGCCGATTGACCAAAAAAGAAACGCCGAGAGCAGTCTAGGCAGTGCCCGAGCTGATGGTGCTGTGAGGCTTGTGCACCGGTGCCGTGTCGGCCGTACGGTCATGTCTCGGTGGCTGGTGAGGTACCGGTCAGCTGGTGAGGTACCGGTCATCCGGCGAGGTACCGGTCGGCTGGTGAGGTACCGGTCATCTGGTGACGTACCGGTCATCCGGCGGTCCGTCGCTCAGCCTGCGGCAGATCACTCAGCCGGCAACCCGTCGCTCAGCCTGCGGCCAGTCGCTCAGCCTGCGGCAGATCACACAGCCGGCAACCCGTCCTTCGGCCCGTGGCCCGTCCTCAGCTGGTCACGCGTCGGTTAGCTGGCGACGTGCCGGTCGATGACCCGGTTGCGGCGAGCGGGCGTGCGAGTTTGGGTGCTTTGCTGTGCAGCGGAATGGGTGTTTGTTCAGTGTCGATACCGGGTGGTGGCACCAACCAGTACGTCGCATTTTCGCGGATGATCTTCCACCCGTTGTTGTGAATGAGCATGTGGTGGTAACGACAGAGCAACATCCCCCGAGAGAGGTCTGTCCGTCCGTTATCCGCTACCCACTCGTCGATGTGGTGAGCTTCCGTGTAGGAGGGCGGGCGGTCGCAACCAGGACACATGCAGCCGCCGTCACGGAAAGCGAGGGCGATGCGTTGTTTCGTCGTGAATAGGCGTTGTTCTCGACCAACATCGATTGGGATTCCGAGCGCGTCAGTGAGGATCGGTTGGATGCCTGCGTTGCAGATCAGCCGAGTGATCAGCGAAGTGGGAACAGCTTCACCGGTTTCTTCGAAGTAGCCGACCCCTGTTGGGGTGCCGTTTTCGTCGTGCTTGTTCAGCTCGGTTTCGCTGATGATGACACGGATGCCGGGCTGGCGCGATCCGAACGCGATGGACGGGTCGGCCTGGGAGCCCGCTCGCAGCGTGTCCATGAGGAGGTCGAATACGAGTTGGTCGTTGCTGCGTGGGTCCTCGACGAGTTTCTCGGCGCGTTCGGCCTCGTCTTTGGCTACGAAGCGCGGCCCACCGCGACGTGGCCGCATGCCGGCGCCGACGATCGCGTCGACCCATGCGGCAGATTCGTCATCGAATCGCACCCAAGCGGTGCGCGCTCCGTCCGCAGTGTGGCCGAACCGCCAAGTGCGTTCCTGATAACGCGCGGCAAAACGTTCCTCGACCCCACGCGGATCGGCCTGGTCACGTGCCCAGCGGGCGCGTTTAGTCAACTCGTCGACGTGCATACCTGCAGCGTCGCCGATCAATTCGATCGCGGCGATCCGCAACGCTGCACCATCGTAGTGTTCGTTCGGTTCACCCAGACCGCGCAGGATTGCCGAGGCCGCCTCCGAACTCAGCATGTGCTCGGCGACCGCCCGTGTAACTGGCTCAAACCACGGCATCACCGGTGGGTCAGTATCAGGCCGTTCATCCCCCGGCGCACCAGCACCCGGCCGGCCGTCACCAGACCCATCGTTGTCGGGCGACGAGTCCGGAGTACTGAACGGCTGTTCGGCGGTGTTGCCCTCACCATCGAGAACGTTGTCGCCTTCTTCAAGCCGGTTGGTCGCGGCATCCGCTTCGGCCATAGCCTCACCGAGGCGAACCTGACGGGCCGCCTCCACACGTGAAGATCCGGTCAATGACTGCAGCAATCCGACCGGGGTGCGATGCCCCGTGCGTTGCGCCAAACCTTGATAGCCAAGATCGCGTTCGGAGCGTTTTGCGAGCACCCCCGCACCGGCTGCGATGACCGCGTCGACCTCGGACCGCAACGCGGCTGCACCCGCCACCAACGCCTGCACCCGATCGTCGTCCAATCGGTCGACCATCACGCTCAACGGCGCAGACGCCGGCTCCTGCGCGCATGCGGATGCGGATGCGGATGCGGCGACTGCAGTCGTCACTTCGGCACAACCCGGCATCGCGGCCCCGCGCATTGCCGACGCAGGAGCCACCGACGCGACAGCCGCGCTCCCGACAGCCGCGCTCCCGACGTCCGCGCTCCCGACGTCCGCGGCATCGGATACGGTCAAGAACGAGCACACCTGCAGTGCGCCCTCCCGTATCCGCTCCGTGATCGATTCCATGACTCATTGTATCACGGTTTCGGTGTTATGTTCTACTAGTTTTTCTCAGTAAAAGTCATCTTTCGAAGCTTTGTTCTAGTACTCAGCTGCGTAGCCGTACTCCACTACAGGCCGAATCTCGGCGTGACCAGCCTGCGGAGCATCTGTTTGTGACGACGTCGAGGTCACTGTGAGGATGCTCGCAACGCTGAGCTATTTCGGCGTCTCCCCCGCGCCGCACGTCTCGCCTCCGCCGCACGTCTGGCCTCCGCCGCAAGTCTCGCCTCCACCGCGCACCCCGCGCCCGCACCGCACCAGCGGCGCCCCGCCTCGCACCCCACGCCGTCCACCGCGCCTCTACCGCACCCACCGCACTCACCGTTGCCCACCGCGCCTTCACCGCACCCACCGTGCCAGAATCGACCCGTGACGACCATAGCGACACCACAGCTCCAGCTCCCGCGCGGTTTTGAATTCTCCGACGAAACCGCCCGCATGGATCGCGCGCGCATCCACCGCTGGCTCTCCACCGAGTCATATTGGGCCGCCGGCAGGCAGCGAACAATCCAGGATGCCGCGATCGACGCCTCACGCAACTTCGGCATCTTTCGCATCGAAACACGCGAGCAGACCGGCCAGCAGACCGGGGAACAGACCAAGAAACAAGCCGGCGAGCAAGTCGCCTACGCCCGCATCGTCACCGACGGGGTGACTTTCGCCTGGCTCTGCGACGTGTTCGTCGACAGCTCCATGCGCGGCCTCGGCATCGGCGTCGCCCTGATCGACGGCGTCTGCGCGGCGCTCGAACCCCGCCACCTGAAACGCATCATGCTCGCCACTGCGGATGCCCACGGCCTCTACCGCAAATTCGGCTTCGAGCCGCTCGCCGCCCCGGACAAATGGATGGCCAAGGAGACGCGGCCGAACTGAATAGCGCGGAACTGCAACGCAGCGCCCCGCACAGTACCGGAACTGCAACGCAGCGTCCCGCACAGTACCGGGCGATCATTTTTCGCTGGCGTTGGCTCAGTTCCGAGGCCGATTCAGTCCTGCCATGAACACTCGCGCCATGCGCTGGTTGAAGTCCGGTTGCCCATCGGGGATCGGCTGACAAAGAAGAGCGACGGTCGTGAGCACTTCCCGAGCCGTCACGTCGTCGCGTGCGTACCCACCGTCCACCGCTCGGGCGAGGAGTGTGTGGAACGCCGGCTCGAGCCGGTCCATGAGGTGCTGCGGGAGGCCATCGTAGGCCGGGTCGCCGGAGTGGAGCGCAGAGGCCAACCCACGCTTGGTGCCAACGAAGTCGGTGTAGCGCTCGATCCACCGCGTCAGTGCGTCCCACGGGCCGAGCACGTTCCCGAGCTCTTCCGCAGCTTCGACACACTCGTCGATCTCGTGCTGCATCACAGCGACAATGAGGTCGGACCGGCGGGGGAAATGCCGATAGAGCGTTCCGACTCCCACTCCCGCGAAATCCGTGATCTCCTTCGCGGGCGCGTCCACACCGCCATCTGCAAACACCGTCTTGGCAGCTTCTACCAGTGCGACGGCATTCCGCCTTGCGTCGGAGCGCTGCCGACGGGACGGGTCGGTGACGCCATCCACCGGCGCCGCCAGTGACCCGACGAGCTCGGGAGCCATGATCCTCCTCTTGCTTACCGGAAACATATTCCGTATAGTTTCGGAAAGGGCTTCCGCTTCATTGCAGTATAGGTCGACGAGGTCGGCTCAGCGCGTCAGGCTCACAACTCTCAGCGCGTCAGGCTCACAACTCTCAGCGCGTCAGGCTCACAACTGGAGAACTCTCATGCAGTATCGAAATCTTGGCAGAACAGGTATCAAGGTCAGCCCATACGCAATCGGCGCGCTCATGTTCGCGACTCAGGTCGGGAACTCCGACCCAGAGGACTCGATCCGGATCATCCACAAGGCACTCGACGCGGGCATCAACCTCGTCGACACCGCCGATGCATACGGAGACTCGGAGGAGGTCGTCGGCCGGGCACTCAAGGGCAGACGTGACAACGTCGTGCTCACGACGAAGTTCAGTCGCCCGACGGGCACCGACCCCAACCAGCAGGGCACCTCCCGCCGATGGATCATGACGGCAGTCGAGAACTCGCTGCGCAGACTGCAAACCGATCACATCGACGTATACCAGATCCATCGGCTCGACCCCGACACCGACATCGAGGAGACCCTCTCGGCGCTAACGGATCTCGTCCGCACCGGCAAGGTACGCGCAATCGGTTCGTCGAACACGCCCGCCTCGAACATCGTCGAAGCACAGTGGGTCGCCGAGCGGCGCGGTCTTGAACGGCTCCGCACCGAGCAACTGCCGTACTCGATCCTGAACCGCGGTGTGGAGCGAGAGGTTCTTCCTGTCGCTCGGCAGTTCGGCATGGGCGTTCTCGCCTGGGGACCGCTCGGGCAGGGCATGCTCACCGGCCGGGTGCGACGGGGGCAGGACACCGATGTGCGTCGAGCGAAGATGTTCAAAGCGTTCAGCAATCAGCAACGCCTGGACACCGTGGAGCAGTTGATCCCACTCGCCGAAGAAGCGGGGCTGTCGATGCCGCACCTCGCGATGGCGTTCGCGATCTCGCACCCCGATGTCACCAGTGCGCTGCTTGGTGCCCGCACTATGGAGCAGCTCGACGACCTGCTCGCGGGCGTGGACATCGTCCTCTCGGACGAGGTGCTCGACCAGATCGACGAGATCGTGCCGCCCGGAACCGACATCGGTACCCTCGACCAGGCATACGTACCGCCGTCAATCCAGAACGTGGAGTTGCGCCGCCGCGCGCTCGGCGAGCGCTCCGCCACCTGAGGCTGGCACCTACTTCCGCGCCATGAGGTAGGCCTGCGCCGTCTTCTCTCCTGGGCCCGGTTCGCGCAGCACGCGTGTGTGCACAGTGAAGTCGGCCTCGCCAAGCAGCTCAGCGATGCCGTCCGGCGGCAACCGATAGGCATCCAGCGACACCTCATGCCCGTAGGCGTACTCGAGTCGCAGCGTCTCGTCTCCGACTTGAAACGCCAGCAGAAGCTGGCCATCGACGGCGAGCACGCGATGGAATTCGGCGAACACCTGCGGCAGTAGTTCGAGCGGTGTGTGGATGATGGAGTACCACGCCACGATTCCGACGAGCGCCGCATCCGCGGCCTCTAGGGCAAGCAGTGAACCCTCTTCGAAGCGCAATTCCGGATGCCGTCGGCGGGCTTCCGCAAGCATCCCCGGCGACAGGTCCACGCCGAACACATCGAGCCCGAGGCTCTTCAGGAATGCTGTGATCCTGCCCGGACCACAGCCGAGGTCTGCGACCGGTCCTCCCGCAACGAGTTCGGCGAATGTCGCCAACAGAGCACGATCCAGCGGTTTGGCGGAGAGCTCATCAGCGAGCAATTCAGCGTAGTCGGCAGCGACCGTATCGTAGGACATCCGGGTGTCACGCAGAAAAGGCAGCTCGGGGTTCGCCCCACTCGTCAAATCAACCACCGTCATACCGTAGCGGCCGTCAGGCGCCCGGACCAGACGACACGATCGGCCCAGCCACCCTCAGCCGCCCGTGCTGGACGACACGACCGCCCCGGCCGGCACCGCCCGCGCCCCGACGACGGCCCGCTCGGCCGGACCACCGAGCGCCCGCAACGCCCAGAGGATCGTGGCCAGATCGACGACCTCCTGCAGCACGGCGCCGACAATCGCGGGCAACAACCCGAACGTGGCGACGATCATCAACCCGATGCTTAAACCGATCCCGATCCAGATGGCCTCCAACGCGACGCGCGTCGTTGCACGCCCGATCTCGACAGCCCGCACGGTCTTGCCGATGTCGTCGAGCATGATGACGACATCCGCCGACTCGCTCGCAGCCGTCGATCCTCTCGCCCCCATCGCGACCCCGATATCAGCGGATGCGAGCACCGGCGCGTCATTCACACCGTCGCCGACCATCATGACGGGGCGCTCGGTCGCCTCGCTGATGATGCGCACCTTGTCTTCGGGCAGACACTCGGCACGAACATTGTCGATGCCGACTTGCTCGGCGACGTGCTCGGCCGTCGGCCGCAAGTCGCCAGTGAGCATCAGGATGTCGCGCACCCCCAGCTCCCGAAACCTCTGCACGGTGGCAGCCGCATTTTCCCGGATTCGATCGGCCAGGATGACATCGCCCGCGTAATGCCCGTCAACTGCCACGTAGACAGCCAGCTGCCCGCCGACCGGCAACGGCGAGTCGATGACGGCGCCGAGACCGCCGATGAAGGCCCGCTTGCCGACGGCGACGCGTCGTCCGTCCACCGTCGCCTCGACCCCGTTCGTCGCGTGTTCCGTCGCATCCGTCCCCGGGTGGATCGCAAGCCCGCGCCGCGCCGCCGTGACGAGAATCGACGCAGCCAGAACGTGGCTGGAATACTGCTCGACGCTGGCGACCAGACTCAGCAGTTCGTCGGCGCTCAACTCGTCGGCGCTCAGTCCGCCGCTCGGACGCACGTCGACGACATCCGGAGTGCCGTGGGTGAGGGTGCCGGTCTTGTCGAATCCGACGGTGCGCACACGCGAGAGCTGCTCGAGAGTGCCGCCGCCCTTCACGATCACGCCCGCTTTGGCGCTGCGACTCATGCCGGCGATGAACGCGACCGGCGCCGCGATCAGCAACGGGCACGGCGTGGCCACCACCATCACCTCGGCGAAGCGCACCGGGTCGCCGCTCAGCCACCAGGCCAGCCCGCCGATCGCGAGCGCCACGAGCGTGAACGGCACAGCGAACCGGTCGGCCAGGCGCACTATCGGTGCCCGCGACTGCGCAGCGGCGCCGACCAGCGCGACCACCCGCTGATACTGGCTGTCCGCCGCGATCGCGCTCGCTCGCATCGTGAAGACGGTCGGGCCGTTGACCGACCCGCTCATAACGGATGCGCCGCGCGTCAACTCGACCGGCAAGCTCTCGCCGGTCAGCGATGACTCGTCGACGGGGGCCGCCTCCGACACCAGCAGACCGTCCACAGGCACGACCTCTGCCGGACGCACCAGTAGTACATCGCCGACCGCGACATCGTCGATCGGAACGTCCACGATCGATTCGTCTTCCGCAACCCGGTGCGCCTGCATCGGGCTGCGCGCCAGCAGCGCACTGACCTCGCGACGAGCGCGCTGGCTCGCAAAGTCCTCCAGCGCTTCTCCGCCGGAGAGCATCAGCACGATCACCAGGCTGGCCCAATATTCACCGACCGCCAGCGTCGCCGCGATCGCGATGATCGCCAGCACGTCGATGCCGACCCTGCCTTTGAACAGGCCGCGAAGCATGTGCCACGCCTGCATTGCGGCGATCACGATCGCATAGACGGTGATCAGCCACTGCGCCGCGACCGGCACACCGCTGAAGAAGAGCGCGAGGCCGCCGACTCCGACACCAATGGTGATGGCCACGACCGCGTATCGACGGACGAAACGCAGAATTCGGCGCATCCCCTAGTGTCCCTCATCGGTGCTGCCGAAAGCTATTCCCCCGGCTCCGCCCGTCTGGGAACGCCCGCGCTAGCCTTGCTACATTTCTGGTGCGCAAACTGTGCGCTACCCCGCCGGCCACGACACTATTCGCACCACTTACGCGGACTCGGACGAGTGCCAACAGCACGCCGGCAGATATGACCGGCCGGCCCGACCAGCCGCGCGACCGGTGCGGCTACTTCGTGATCTGCAGCCTGACGCTGTTCGACGTCGATCCCGCGATCGTGTCGTTGCCGGCGAAGGTGGCGCGCAGCGTGTGATTGCCGCGCGACAACTTCGGCACCGCGATCTTCGCCGTACCCGACGCGTCGAGTGTCGTGCGAATCGTCGTGCGGTCGACCGTGAGCGTGACGGTGCCCGACGGCGGCGTCGACGACTTATTCGTCACCTTCACCGTCGCCGTGACGCTCTGCCCGGAGTACGCCACCGACTTCGACAGAGACAGCTTGGCTGTCGAGTCGTATTTCACGATCACCGCCGGGGAAACGGCCGATGCAGACGGTAGCCCCTTCTTCGACGCCGTCACGAGCACGGTGAGGCTGGCTCCCTGATCTGCTGGACTCACCCGATACCGTTCAGACGTCGCCTTGGCGATGTTCTTGCCGTTGGCCTGCCACTGGTAACTGAACTGCAATCCGTTCGGGGTCCAGCTGCCCGGCGACGCCGTCAGCGTCTGCCCGACGGCCGCCGTGCCCTTGATGCTCGGCGGCGCCGTGCTCACCGGAGCGCTCGGCGGAGCTTCGACCGTCGACACTGCCACGACGGTCGTGCGGCCGGTGTCTCCGTATTCGACGAGGCCGAGGTAGAGGGCATCCTTCTTCAGCTTCTTCCACGACGCCTGGTACGTCACCGGCACCCCCTGCACGCCCGCGAGCGTGGACGGCGTCGCCGTGAACGAACCAACCCCGGCACCCGGCAGCACCGAATAGGTGGTCATGTCGAACGCGGTCGATCCGCTGAAGTCGTCGACGATGATCAGGTAGTAGCCGGCATCCGGGTTCGGCAGGTCGACACGCTCGTCGGACGAACTCGTCGCGGACTGCCAACCCGCCACCGGGTTGCCGTTCGGCCCGTCCAGCAGGTACACGGTCAGGTCGAGGTCGGCCGTCTTGTTGACGGCGGTGAGATCGAACCGTTGCAGCTGCACACCGGTCGGCACCTGCACCTGATAGCTGAACTCGGCGCCCGGCGTGCCAGACCCGCTGTGCGGGCTGTGCTTATCTGCGGCGTCCGGCAACGTCACTCCGGCGACCAGTCCACTGGTCTTCAGTGCGATCGGTCCGGTGCCGCCCGGCGTCACCGTGATGCCGACCGATCCGTCCCGTCCGGTCCCGGATGCCGACGCAGGCGCCACGATCGTCACCGGTCGCACCGCGATCGGGCTGTGCACCATGGTCGAGCCGCTCACCCAATCGAGCGAGCCGGTCGCGAATGTGTCGAGCGGAGCATCCGTTCTGATGAACGTCACCGTGTAGCTCTGCGACTCACCGGCCGCGCCGAACGTCAGCGTCGACGGCGAGACGACCGCGTCGATGCCCGGAATCGAGATCGGCTTGGCAGTGAACGTGCCGGCCTGCGTGCTCGTGACGGTGCGGGTGACGGTCTTCGGCGCGGTCATCGCGCCAACCGAGATCGACGCCAAGTTCAGGTTCGAGGGGTCGATCGGGGCGACCCCGACGTCATAGCCGATGCCCTGGATGTATGCATACCAATCCGCGGTGCCACTCAAATAGAGCAGTCCAGGGTTGAAATACTTGGTCGGGTCGACGTGACCGGCACCCTGCGTGAACGGATCCGTCACCGGGGCGCCCGATGCGTCGACGGTGTTGTACGCCGTGGTCATCATCGCGCTCTTGATTTCGGATGGCGTCGCATTCGGATGCTCACCCAGGTACAGCGCCGCTAGTCCGGCAATGTGCGGCGTGGCCATTGACGTGCCCGATTCGAACTGGAACGTCGGCGTTCCGCCCTGCGCGTTGGCGCCGTCTGCGATGATCGCGACGCCCGGGGCCGTGATATCCGGCTTCAGGATGTCGCTGCCATCCGCCTCAACCGGTCCGCGGCTGGAGAATCCGGCCACCTGCGGTGTTGGCGGGGTGACGCCTGTCGTGTTGCCCGGCGTGAACGTCACCGTCGCACCGGCTGTCGCCGCGTACGCGCTCAGCGCGGCATAGAATTGCGCGTCGAGGTGGATGGTCGGCACCGAATGCTCGTCGAGGTCGGTCGAACCCGGCGTCTTGTTGACCAGCAGCATGCCGATGCCGCCAGCGCGCTTGACCTCGGCAGACTTCGCGACGCGGTCATAAACGCCGCGTTCGCAAAACACGATTGTGCCGGCCACCTTCGTCGGGTCGAGCGAATTCGGTCCGCACAGAATCGCGTTAGCAACTCCGGCATTCGCCACAAGGTCGGCGCGCACCAGGTCGCCCGTCAACGGAGTCGCCCCGGGGGTCGTGTCCACAGTGATGGATGCCCCGGCGTACGCCTGCCCGTTGCCGAGCGTCGCCGTCGCCTCATAGCTCGGGATGCTCGAGGCCGCGACCGTGGTCTCCCACGGTGCTGCATTGTCCAGTGTCGAGGCGCCCGGCCCGGCGTTTCCGCCGGCTGCCGCCACGAAGATCCCGGCGGATGCCGCACCCAGGAATGCCTGGTCCGTCAGCGAGACCGTGGTGGTGGCCGCACCGCCGCCGATTGAGAAGTTGATCACGTCGACACCGTCGGCGACCGCCTGGTTGATGGCGGCGAGCAGGTCGCTGGTGGCGCATCCGTCATCGGCTGTCGTGGTCGGGTCCGGGCCTTCCCAGCAGGCCTTGTAGACGGAGATTTTCGCGGCCGGTGCCATGCCGGAGATCTGCCCGTAGGACGTTCCGGCGATCGATGCGGGCACGCCGTGGTTGCCTGCTGCCGTGCTCGCGGTGTGCGAGCCGTGGCCGTCGCCATCGCGCGGCGACACGTATTCGCCGGTCGATGCGTTGCCGATGTTGCCGGCGCCGAAGCCGTCGAGGTAGTAGCGGGCGCCGATCAGTTTGGTGCTGCAATCGGAGGCGGTGAACTGCTCGCCGGTCTGGCAGACGCCGTGGAATGTGTTGCCATCCGCCTTAGCGAACGTGATGGTACTGCCGTCGAGGTAGGGCGCGCTGCCTGCGGTGGTGCCAAGTGGTGCACCGGCGAACGAGGGGTTCTCCGGTGCGATGCCGGTGTCGATGTCGCCGACGACGATGCCGGCTCCCGCCTTGTCTGTTCCGCCGACTTTCGCCCACACGCCAGAGCTGCCGTCGAGGCCGAGGAAGCTGTAGTCCGACTGTGCTTGCACGTGCTGAATCGCGTCGGGCGTGACGGCGACGATGCCCTTGGTGGCGGCAAGTTGCGCCGCTTGCTTAGTCGTCAGATTGGCCGAGAACCCGTTGAGCGCCAGCGTGTAGGAGTAACGGATGCTCACCCCGGCGGCATCTGCGACCTTCTTTTGCTGGCCCTTGAGGTATCCGGAATAGTCCGTCACCTTCTTCGATTGTGGGGCGAGTTGCTTGCCGGCCTGCGGCTTCGTTGCCTCAAGACCGGAGATGCCACCCGCGTAGGTCGCCGCGGCGTCTTGCGCGAGTGTGACGATGTACTTGCCGGGCTTGAACTGCGTCATCGGCTGGGAGATGCCAAGACCCAGACCGCTGCCCGGCGTCGGTGCCGGTGCTGCGGGTGCTGCGGGTGCCGGCGTCGCGGATGCCGCCGCGCCGCCCGCGAGCGCGAGACTGGAGCCCACGAGCGCCGCGACCGCGGTGACGGTCAGCGCCCTGAAGAGCCGAGTGGATAAAAGTCGTGTGGAAAGCAGTCGTGCTGATACTGGTGGCTTGAATTTGTGACTCAAAACCCTGTCCAATCCATTTGAATGCAATAGGTAATTGCTAGCAGTCGGGTCTGCACATTGTTTCGAACTTAGCGTAAGAGTGTCCCTCAAACTAGGGGCACCTCTTCGAGGATCGCAGGTCGCTCAGATGAGCATGGTCGACGAGGCCCGCTACGCGCACACAGCTGATTGGGCGGAAAGCCTCGACAGCATGCTGCCCGACGCAACAATCATTGACGCCACGATCGACCAGGACGGTCGCAAACTCATTGAGGACCTGTACGCGTCCAGCGACGCGATCGAACGGGCAATGGGCCGACCCAGCCTCGACGGGCGCATGACACGGGGACACTCCCCCCGTGCGCCAGGTTCGCCTGCCGCACGGCCCGACGTCACACCCGTATCCGGATCCGAAGCGGTCGTCTGGTGGCCCAGAACGTCGAACCCCAAACGCCATGCATTCCCGGCTGGATCATGCATCGAGACCATCGACATCCCGTCCGGTTGATCGCAATCGTGGCACTATTCTGGCGATGCTTCTAGTGGCGGATCAGCCCGTCGGGCCATGTGACTTTAGTTGTGCAAAACGAACCAGCCACATGTGCTGGCCAGCCTTGTGGTCACCGCCACGACCGCGTACAGTTTCTTGTACGTGAGAGGAGTTCCAATGCGCATCATGACGTATTCAGAATCGCGCGCGAAATACGCTGAGACGCTCTCGGCAGTGGTGGACGACCGGGAAGAAGTCCTCATCACTCGCGCAGGACACGAACCCGTGGTCATCGTGTCACTCGACGACTACGAGTCCCTCAAGGAGACTGCGTACCTATTGAAGAGCCCCGCGAATGCGCGCCGCCTCCTCGGATCGATCGATCGCCTCGAGGCCGGCCACGGCACGCAGCACGACCTGCACGAATGAAGTTGATCTGGGACGAGGACGCCTGGGATGACTACTGCTGGTGGCAGACGCAAGACCGCAAGATCCGGGGGCGCATCAATGCTCTGCTGAGCGACATCGTCCGTAACGGCAACGAAGGCATCGGCAAACCCGAGCCCCTTAAGCACGGTTTCCACGGGTATTGGTCACGTCGGATTACCGATGAACACCGTCTGATCTACAAAGTCGAGCACGAAGAGGTCCGTATCGCCGGCTGCCGGTACCGCTACGGGCGCTAACCGACCCCCGCGGCGGCGGCCGGCCCATGCTGTGGTTCAGCGCGCCTTCAGGCGCGTCGGATGCGCAGCGTGACCAACTGGAACGGGCGCAGCGTGAGCGCCGCATCCGTTCCGCTCACCGCGGTCAGTGCCGTCGGCTCGCCCAGTTCACGCTCGAGCAGATCGGTTTCAACGATCTGCGCGGCACCGCCGAAGACCGCCGGCTCCCCCGGTTGCATGCCAACGATCGCAGCATCAACCGTGACGGTTGCACGAGCGCGCCCCCCGCGCGACTCGTACAACCGCACGATCAGATCGCCGGAGCGATCCTCGGCGAGCTTGACCGCTTCGACGACAACGGCCGAGTTGTCGACGCTGATCAGCGGTCTCAACGGAGCCGATCCCGTCGCCGCACGCAGCGGCAGGTTGATGCGGTAGCCCTCGCGCACGGCGTCCGCGATGTCCGCACCGACGACGAACGAACTGCGGAAGACATGCTCGCCCTGATCGGCATCCGGATCGGGGAACAGCGGAGCACGCACCAGCGACTGCCGCACCAGCGTGGTCGAGCCGCCACCGACGCGCGGCTGCCGCGTCACGTCGTGGCCGTAGGTCGCATCGTTGGCGATCGCGACACCGAAGCCGTTCTCGCCGACGTGCATCCAGCGGTGCGCACTGGTTTCGAAGCGGGCGAAGTCCCATGACGTGTTCTCGGCGACCGGCCGTGAAATGTGCCCGAACTGGATCTCGGACACGGCCTTGTCCGCGTGCACGTCGACCGGGAACGCGAGCTTCAGCAACTTCTGCCGCTCGTGCCAGTCGACACGCGTCGTGATCTCAAGGCTCGCGCTGCCCGCCGCGAGTGCGAATTCCTGGCTGAGCGTCGACGACGCGAAGGACCGGTCGACGCGCACGGCCACGCGACCCGCGCCATCCGCAACGATCTCGATGGTGTCGACCCCGTCGAGCACCTGCTCGTGCCGGCGATAATGCCGGTCGATGTCCCACGCCTCCCATTGGTTCGGGGTGTCGCGGAACAGCTGCAGCTCCGCCGCGTGCTCACCGGGTGCTACGGCCTCGCGGCCGGTTTCGACATCAATCGCCGAACTGATGCGACCGGATGCGTCGAGTACGAACCGCGCGCGATCGCTGGTCAGAATGAAGCCACCGTTGTGTTCCTCTATACCCACGGTTCCGGCCGGGTGGGCCGCCCCGGCAGACAGCGGCGCAACACCGTCGATCTCGAACGGCGACGCGTTGAAGACAATCGCGCCGGGGGCGTCCGCACGCGCACCGAGCGCGGCGATCGAGGTGGCGATCAGCTGCTCGAGCTCCGCCTCGACCCGCGCATAATTCTCCTCGGCAACGCGGTAGACCCACGCGATCGACGAACCGGGCAGGATGTCGTGGAACTGCTGCAGCAGCACGGTGTGCCACGCCTCATCGAGCTTCTCGTACGGGTACTCGACCCCGGTGCGGATGCTAGCGGTCGCCGCCCACAATTCGGCCTCGCGCAGCAGCGACTCGCTTCGGCGGTTGCCGCGCTTGGTGCGCGCCTGCGACGTATAGGTGCCGCGGTGGAACTCGAGATACAGTTCACCGCTCCACACGGGCGGTGTCGGGTATTCCGCTTCTGCACGCTCGAAGAACGTCTGCGGGGCCTCGATCTGCACGGTCGGCGAGCCCTCGAGCGAGTGCGTCAAGGCAGCTGCGGCGAGCATCTCGCGGGTCGGGCCGCCACCACCGTCGCCGTAACCGAACGGCACGAGCGACGAGTTGGCCTCGCCCTTCTCCAGGTAGTTGTGTTCGGCCCGGGCCAACTCCAGTCCGGACAGATTCGAGTTGTAGGTGTTCACCGGCGGAAAGTGCGTCAGCACCCGCGTGCCGTCGATGCCCTCCCAGTCGAACGTGCTGTGCGGAAAGACATCCGTCTCGTTCCACGACAGCTTCTGCGTGAGAAAGTACTTCGAACCGGATGCCGCCACGATCTGCGGCAATGCCCCTGAATAGCCGAACGAGTCGGGCAGCCACACTTCGAGCGTGTCGATTCCGAACTCGCGCAAGAAGAAGCCCTTGCCGCTGATCAGCTGTCGGGCCATCGATTCCCCGGACGGCATATTCGTGTCAGACTCCACCCACATGCCGCCAACCGGAATGAATCGCCCCTCGGCGACCCGCACGCGAATGCGTTCGAACAGTGCGGGGTAGAACTCCTTCATCCAGGCGAACTGCTGGGCAGAGGAGCACGCGAAGATGAACTCCGGGTCGTCATCCATCAGCGCAAGCACGTTCGAGAATGTGCGGGCGCACTTACGGATCGTCTCACGCACCGGCCAGAGCCACGCCGAGTCGATGTGCGCATGGCCGACTGCAGAGACACGGTGTGCACTCGCGTTCGCCGGCTTCGCCAAAACGCCCGCGATCGCGGCACGACCTGCGGATGCTGTGTGGGCGACATCCTCAGGATCCATCGCGTCGACCGCGTGCTCGAGCGCGCGCAGGATCTCGGCCGGGCGGATCGTGTCGGCCGGGAGTTCGGCCATGAGGCCGCGCAGAGTGAAGATTTCGCGGTCGAGCTGCCAGACCTCGGCGTCGAGGAGCGCAACGTCGATCTGCCGAAGCGAGTAGATGGGCTGGCTGCCCGCCGTCGTTGTATCGCCCATCAACGTCGGGTGGATGAAACCGCCGGCAGCGACATCCGGATTCGAAGCGGCCTCGATGTAGACATCGATCACGCCGTCGGCCGGCAGCGCAACATACGTGTTGTACGGCTCGATCGCCTTGATGATGCAACCGTCGGGCGCATAGACCAGACCCTCGGCCTGGAACCCGGCCTGCCCGGCGGTGAAGCCGAGGTCGACGAGCAGTTCGGCTCGCGTGCCTGCCTCGTGCTTCCAACTCTCCGGCACCCGCCCCGTCACATGGAACCAGGTGGTCCCCCACGGCTTGCTCCACGGCTGACCGACCGCGAACGGCCGGTAGCTCTGCTCGATCGCGTGCGCGAACGGCACCGGCTCATCCGGAACCTCCCACGCCTCGATCGTGAGCGTGCGCCGCTCGCGGTAGATCGCAGGCTCAATGCGCTCGGTGACGAAACGCGCAATGCGGGTGCGAACCAGCTCGGAATTGTCGTGCACGAAGGACTCCTTTGTAACTAATGATTATTGCTCAGCCCTTGACGGCGCCGGCCAAAGCCGAGCCACCGCCGAGAACGCGCGAGGTGAAAACGTAAAGAGCGAGCACCGGCACCGAATAGACCAGTGAGTATGCAGCCAACTTGCCGTACGCCACAGCGCCGTACTGGCCGAAGAACGCGAAGATGCTCACGGCCGCGGGTTGGTTCTCCGGGCTCAGCAACAGCACGAACGGAACGAAGAAGTTCCCCCAGGCCTGCACGAACACGAAGATGAACACGACGGCGATGCCCGGCCGCATCAGCGGCACGACAACCTGGGTGAGCGTCGTCATCATCGATGCGCCGTCGGCCCATGCTGCCTCTTCCAAGACGATCGGCACCGAGTCCATGAAGTTCTTCATCATCCAGATCGCCATCGGCAGGCTCGTCGCGGCCATGAACAGAATCGTGCCCGGTAGCGAATCGATCAGGTTGAACATCACGAACAGGCTGTAGACCGGCACCATCATCGCCGTGATCGGCAGACACGTTCCGAACAGGATGCCGTACATGTACGGCTTGTTCACGCGCATCTTGTAGCGAGAGAGCGGGTAAGCCGCCAGGATGGCGACGACGACCGTGAGAATCGCGCATCCGCCCGACAGAATGAGACTGTTCCACAGCGGAATGAACGCCAGGTCGGGCGTGAGCACCGACGTGAAGTTCTCGAGGGTGAACGTGCTCGGCCATTTGACCGTCAATGTCGCCGTCTTGTCGAACGAGGCCAGCAGGAGCCAGATCAACGGCAGCACGAAGCACACGCCGATGACGACGAGAACACTGTTTGAGACGCGGCGCATCACGCGTCCGCTCGGTGAGGTCATGGCCATCAGTCCACCTCCGGTTTGAGTGCGCGGATGTAGACGATCGAGAACACAGCACCGACGATCAGCAGAATCGTGGCGATAGCCGTGCCGAGCCCCAACTGCGAGAACTTGAACGCTTCCTGATAGGCGAGCACGGGCAGCGTCGAACTCTTGGTGCCCGGGCCGCCGCCTGTCATGACATAGATCAACGTGAAGACGCTCAGCGTTTGCAGGGTGGTCAACATCAGGTTGGTGCTGATGCTCCTGCGGATCATCGGAAGAGTGATGTAGATCAGACGCTTGGCGCCCCCGGCTCCGTCGATCTCGGCAGACTCTCTAACGTCGTCTGGAACGTCCCCCATGGCGGCCGAATACACCAGCATCGAGAACGCGGTTCCGCGCCACACGTTGGCGATGATCACGGAAAACATCGGCAGCGAGTACAGCCAGTTCGGGCCGGTGATCCCGATTGCGTGGAGCATCGCGTTGAGCGTGCCGTCCACGTTGAAAAAGGCATACAGCGCAAACGCCGCGACGATTTCCGGCATGATCCACGCGGTCACCACGAACGTACCGACCAACCCGCGCAAGGTCTTGTTGCCGTTTTGCATCAGAATGGCCAGCGCGAGCCCGAGTACGTTCTGGCCGATGATGGCCGATCCGATCAGAAAGACGATCGTCAGCCAGATCGACTGCAGAAAGTCCGGATTCTGGAACAGTGCGAAGTAGTTGTCGAGCCCGATGAACGACGCACCTTTTGCGGCGCTGCCGGTCAACGACTCATCGGTGAAAGACCCATAGAACGAGGTGATGACCGGGCCGAGCAAGAAGATGGCCAACAGCACCATCGATGGAACGAGCGGGATCGCCCGAACAAATGATCGCCCGACCCGCCGCCGCGGGCGGGGAGGCTTACTCCCCGGCCCGCGGACGGCAGTCGTGACGGTAGGCGTCAACGACGACATCGGCGATTGCTACTTCGCCTGCGTGATGTTCTTCGCGCCGACCGCAGTCGGCAGTGCGTCGTCATACGTCTTCGCAGCTTGGGCCGGCGTCTGCTGCCCGGTCATCACAGACTCCATCGCCACCTGGATGTTGTTGGACACTTTCGGATAGTCGGAAGTCGCCGGCCGGAAGTGCGTCACCTTCACCAGATCGGAGAAGAACGAGTTCGTCGGGTTGGACGACGTGTACTTCGGATCCGTTGCGACATCGGTGCGAACCGGAATCTGGCTCGCGGTGATGTCGTAATTCAGGGAGTTCTTCTGGTTGAGGGCGAGGGTAACGAAGTCCCACGCCGCCGCCTTGTTCTGCGACTTGGAGCCGATCGCGAGCGTCCAGCCACCGGACATGCTGGTCGATCCCGGAGCTGCGCCATCCTGCGTCGGCATTGCAGCGACACCCATCACCTTGTTCCAGTCTGCCCAGGGTGCAGCGCCGGTCGGCAGCCAGTTGCCGCTCATCCACGATCCGTCGAGGTCGATCGCCAGCTTGCCCTGAGGCAGCCAGGTGTCAGCGATGTTGTTGCCGACATTGGTGTCCAGTGCTTGCTCCGGTGTCGGACCGATATTGCCCTGATAGACATCCTTGACGAACCCGAGAGAGTCGGCGAAGCCCTTCGATCCGGACATCCACTTCTTCGTGTCGGTGTTGTAGAGCGTGTCTTGCGTTCCATACAGCAGCATCTCAAAGCCTTGCATGGTGGAACCCTCGCCGGAAGCCTTGCCGGAATACACGTTAAGCGGAATCACTCCGGGTTCTGCTGCCTTGACCTTCTTGGCTGCGTCGAGAACGTCCTGCCAGGTCTTCGGCTGCCACGGAACGCTGATGCCGGCCTTCGCCAGCAGGTCCTTGTTGTACCAGAGGGCGCGCGTGTCCGTGCCCATCGAGATCCCGTAGAGCTTGCCGTCCTGGCCCTGACCCGCTTGCTTCGCGTTGGCCGGGAATTGGCTCCAATCAGCCCACTTCGCCGCGTACGAGTCGAGTGGCGCCAGGTAACCGGCCGCCGCGTCGGACTTGATCAGGAACGTGTCTTCATACAACACATCCGGTGCGGTCGAGGCCGACCGGTTCATCAGCGACAGTTTCGTGTAGTAGTCGTTCTCAGCGGCCTGGATCGGGATCAGGTCGACCTTATAACCCGGGTGCGCCTTCTCGTACTCGGCCTTGACCGACTTCATCTGGCTGTCCATCTGCGTGAACGTGCCGAACTTCTGGTATGCCACCTTGATGACCTTGTCGCCCGAGCCGCTGCCGGACGAGCAGCCGGTCAGCGCCGCGGCCGCAACCGCTGCGACGGCGATCACAGAAAGTATCCGTTTCATGATGCTCCTTTGCCTCATTTGCCTGCCCGATCGGTTGACCGTGCAAGGGAACCGCCGTATTACTAAATCATTTTTACTTATTAACGTCAAGTCCTCATTTCGACCGACTGGACCGCCCGTGCGGACGGATGGCTCCGCGCCGACGCGGCCGGAGGACTACGCGTCGACGCGTCGGATCAGGAGACCCGCCGACCGCGGCGAGAACGCGTGATCGAGCACCAGGCACGCGGCGCCGACTGCGGCGACATCCTCACCGATCGTCGATGTGACGAAGGCGATCGGATGCGCGGCGATCAGCTCCGGCACCGCGTGCACAAGGGCGGGCACGCGCTGAAGCAGAAAATCCGCTATCGGCCCCCAGAACGGCCCACCGAAGACCACCTCGTCGATGTCGAGCAGGTTCAACACCGTGACGAGCGCCGTGGTGATGTCGTCGGCAACCACAGCGAGGATGTCCATCGCGACCGGGTTTGCCGCATCCGCAGCATCCGCCAGTCGCAGGAATAACGCGCGCACCTGGGAGCGACTGGGTTCAGTTCCCGGGACGAAGATCGATCCAGGCTCGATCGCGCCACGCTCGAGAGCCTCATGCACCAACAGGCGCGGCATCACGGCGTCGCCCAGTCGCCACCGTCGGCTGCCCGGCACGAGCGATGAGTCCCCGATGATCATGCTTCCGATGTCACCGGCGTTGTTACTGACGCCGCGAATGACTTCGTTCTGCACGACGAGACCCGCACCGACGCCGGTGCCGAAGTAGAAGAACACCAGGTTGCGGGGCTTATCGGTCGAACGCATCCACAGTTCCGCGACGGCTGCGGCCGTCACGTCTTTCTCGAGCAGAACCGGCAGGCCGACCCGTTCAGCCAGTGCGTCGCGAATTGGCACGTTCTTCCAGCCCGCGAGCAACGGCGGGTTGAGAACGGTGCCGGTTTCCAGATCCACCGGTCCAGGAGCCGCGATGCCGACACCCATGACGCGTGCCGGGTCGATTCCCGCTTCACGCGTCACCTCATCAGCCACCCGCGCGATCTGGTCGATGGTACCGACCGGCCTGTCGGCATCCGAAGTCTGAATCGTGCGATGCACGACGATCGTGCCGGCCAGGTCGAGCAGTACAACGGTGATCACGGAGGGATCCAGGTGCACGCCGATGGCGAAGCGACTGCGCGGGTCGAGCTTGAGGATGGTGCGCGGCTTGCCCACGCCTGCCACCTGCGTGCCAGCTTCAACGATCAGCCCTTCATCGAGCAAGCGTCGGCAGACGTTCGACGCGGTCTGGGCGGAGAGCCCTGTGCGGGCAGCCACTTCGACTCGACTGATGCCGTCATGGGCCCGACGGATGACGTCGAGAATCACCGTCTGGTTGTAGCCCCCGACGGCAGGAAGGTTTGCTCCTGCACGCATAATCCCCTCACTCGCGTCGCATTGCATCACCTGAACGACTACGAGACTAGCGGCGCAACGCGCAGCGGGGGCCGACACCACGACGGTGTCGACCCCCGCTTGAGGGCTGTGCGTGTCGGTTACGCCAGGCGCGCGTTCAGGTTCTCAGCCAGCGACGCCATGAACTCCTCGGTGGTCTGGTACGGCTGGTCGCCGCCGTGAAGAAGCGCGAGGTCCTTGGTCATCTTGCCGGATTCGACGGTCTTGATGACGACATCCTCGAGGGTGTGCGAGAAGTCGATGAGCTCCTGGTTGCCGTCGAGCTTGCCACGGTGTGCGAGGCCGCGGGTCCACGCGTAGATCGATGCGATCGGGTTGGTCGAGGTCGGCTTGCCGGCCTGGTGCTGGCGGTAGTGGCGGGTGACGGTGCCGTGTGCGGCCTCCGCCTCCACGATCTTGCCATCGGGCGTGGTCAGCACACTGGTCATCAACCCGAGCGAGCCGAAGCCCTGCGCGACCGTGTCGGACTGCACGTCGCCGTCGTAGTTCTTGCAGGCCCAGACGTAGCCGCCCTCCCACTTGAGCGAGGCTGCGACCATGTCGTCGATCAGGCGGTGCTCGTAGGTGAGGCCGGCCGCCTCGAAGCGCTCCTTGTACTCGTTCTCGAAGACCTCGGCGAACAGGTCCTTGAACCGGCCGTCATACGCCTTGAGGATCGTGTTCTTGGTTGACAGGTAGACCGGGTAATTGCGGTCCAGGCCGTAGCTCAGCGAGGCGCGCGCGAAGTCGCGGATCGAGGCGTCAAGGTTGAACATGGCCATTGCCACACCGCCGCCTGGGGCGTCGAAGACGTTGAACGACTGCGCCTCGCGCTTTTCACCGTTCGGGCCGTCGGCCGGCTGGAAGCTGATGGTCAGCGTGCCCGGGCCATCGAAGACGAAGTCCGTCGCGCGGTACTGGTCGCCGAACGCGTGACGACCGATGATGATCGGCTTGTTCCAACCCGGCACAAGGCGCGGGATGTTCGAGATGATGATCGGCTCGCGGAAGATTGTCCCGCCGAGGATGTTGCGGATCGTACCGTTCGGGCTCTTCCACATTTTCTTCAGCCCGAACTCTTCGACCCGCGCCTCGTCGGGGGTGATTGTGGCGCACTTGACGCCGACACCGTGTCTCTGGATGGCGTGGGCCGCGTCGACCGTGATCTGGTCGTCGGTCTCGTCACGCATCTGAATAGATAGGTCGTAGCGCTCGAGGTTGATGTCGAGATGCGGGTAGATCAGCTGCTCCTTGATGGCCTGCCAGATGATCCTCGTCATCTCGTCGCCGTCGAGTTCGACGACGGTGCCTTCAACCTTAATTTTTGACAATGGGACTCCTCGTGAGATCTGTGCCGTTGGGATGCCTGAAATCTGTGCCGTTTCGGCCACAGACAGCTTACTAGAACCGCGCAACTATCTTGACATCGAGATATCTGTACTGGTAGACGCGCGCGACTGCCGCAGGTATAACGGGAGGAGCAAACCGACCATCCGACGGAGGCAGTCATGGCGAACTCAAACGGCAACGCAACCCTCTTGACCGGCGGCGTTCGCCCTGCGGTGCGGCTCGAACGTCACCTGGCGGATGCTGCACCCACGGTTTGGCAGTCGCTGACTGATCGAACCCGATTGAAGACGTGGTTTCCATCTGACGTCATCGTTGCCGGTGGTCAGTGGCAAGTCGGTGCTGCGATCAGCTTTCCATTTCCACCCGATCAGATCGACATGACGTTGACCGGCGCGGTCATCACCGTTGACGAGCCGTACGTACTGGCGTTCACGTGGGGAGATGAGTTGCTTCGTTTCGAGCTCTCACCGACGTCGGAGGGAACGGAGTTGGTGTTGATCGACGAGCTGGAAGCGAGCGCCGCAGCGCGCAACACGGCCGGCTGGGAGGGATGTCTCGACTTGCTCGAAGGGCGCGCATCCGCCCCCGAAGACTGGCAACGCTACTTCGACGCGTATGCCGCCGCGTTCGAGCCTGTGCTCGGCCCGCAGGCCGGGCCGCCCGCTGAATACCACGGCGCTTGACCGCCAGCGTGGCATGGGAAGCTCTGGGCGAACGCATACAGGAGTGACTACCCGGCGGAGCCGCGCTCGGGATACGCTGAAGCCATGGCTGAGTTGCGAGTGGTTGAACTGTCGGCGTCGAACATCTCTGCCGCGAACGCGCTGACGCTGAAACCGGGGCAGGAGCAATTCGTGGCGCCGGTGTCGTACTCGGCAGCAGCAGCTGTGAACAATCCGGCCACTACGTGGCAGCGCGTCGTCGTCGACGGCGACGAGGTCGTCGGCTTCGTGATGGGCAGTTTCGACGAGGATGCCGAACACGAGGAGTTCCGCTCCATCCTCTGGCGCATCAACGTCGAAGCCAGCGACCAGGGCCGCGGAATCGGCAAGTATGCAGTCACCGCCCTCGCCGACGAGGCGCGGGCACGTGGACAGAAACGTCTCAACGTCATCTGGGAGCAGGGCGAGTTGGGCCCCGAGGCATTCTTCCTTCGCATGGGCTTCGTCCCAGTCGGTGAGACCCAGTACGGCGAAATCATCGGCGCCCTCGAATTGTGAGCACTTCCGGTGGTCGAGTAGCGAGCGCCAGCGAGCGCATCGAGACCCGTATCGAGACCCACCCCGCCGGTGGTCGAGTAGCGAGCGCCAGCGAGCGTATCGAGACCCCCGACCCGGCCGATTCGTTCGTCGAGCGTGTGCTCGAGATCGTGGCGGACATCCCACCAGGTCGCGTCATGACCTACGGCGATGTCGCGGCGACGCTCGGTTCGCGAGCCGCGCGTGCGGTCGGCACGGTGATGGCGCGCTACGGTTCGGATGTCCCGTGGTGGCGCGTCGTCCGCGCCAGCGGTGAGGCGCCGGTCTGTCATGAGCGTCGTGCCCTTGAGCACTACCGCGAGGAACGCACGCCGCTGCGCGGCATGACCTTCGAAGACTCCGCCCGCACCGGCGCGGAGGACCACTATCGGATCGACCTGCGACAGGCCCGCTGGTCACCGTTCGCGGGCGAAGCGCGCTGAGTCACCCTGCGAAGCGGCCAAAATCGGGTCGATCGACCGGCGCGATATCACGACGATATAATGGCCTTATGACCGGTCGAGATTCGGACGCGGCGACACTGGTTCGGCGTGCGCGTGAAGATGCAGGGCTTTCGCAGCGCGCACTCGCGACGTTGGCCGGCGTCAAGCAGCCGAATCTCGCGATGATCGAATCGGGCGCCCGCGTGCCGAGCGGCGAGTTGCTCAGTCGCATCCTCAGCGCGGCGCGCATGCGACCTTCCATCCCACTGGAGCTCTTCGCAGAGCGGATTCTCGAGCTTGCCCCACGATTTGGCGTAGACGACATCCGGGTCTTCGGATCCGCCGCACGTGGAACCGACACCGCGGACAGCGATGCCGACCTGCTCGTGCGAGCCAAGCCGGAAGTCGATTTTCTGACGCTCGCGGCATTTCGCCAGGCAGTATCGGAACTCATCGGATTTCCAGTGGATGCCATCGTCGACAATACGGATGACCCTGTCGTGCAAGTGCTGCGCCGTGACGCGGTTCCACTGTGAGTGAGGAGGCAGAGCGCCGATTCACCGCTCGACCGCGCCAAAACGACACACGTAACGGGCTAGCGCCGCCCACCTCGCCCGACAACAACAATCTGGGCATCCGTTCCACCGCACGGCTGACCGACGAGGTGGCGAGGCTGCGCGGTCGCTTCGAGCGGGCTGCGCGCAATGGGCGCGACGCGTTCGTCCGGCCTGATTCCGACACCTACGACATTGGCATGCTCGCCGTCATCCACCTCGCTGACCTCGTGAGTCGACCGCTCCCCGAAGAGATCGCCGAAACGCTTCCCACGATCGCCCGTGATGGATTGCGGGCAACGCGCAACATCGCGGCACAGAACTACGCGGGACTCGACAACACGCGCCTCTGGGAGACAGTCACGACACACGCACCCGCGCTGTTGGACGGGATCGACGCTGCACTGCGCTCAGCACCACCTGCGACCTGATGGGATCCCGGTACAACCAGGGCGTGCACTGACTCAGCATTTCCGCGCGTCACGCTCGCTACCCGAGCCACGGCCGCCGTCGTCCACTCTAGACCGGACTTTGAACGCTGGCGAGCGATGTCAAGCTGTGTGGAGTCACTTGGTTCAGATTGTGGCTGTTTCTTTGGGTAGGTTGATGCCGACGTGGTCGGCTGGGGATGGTGTCACCGG